>Ga0182738_1000260_pt1 | contig 80369 bp, 65 predicted proteins | sample eDN5th30CBELigMG_FD_128876 | JGI IMG/M metagenome (GOLD analysis project Ga0182738, IMG submission 128876) | Enriched Miracle-Growth compost microbial communities from Emeryville, California, USA - eDNA 5th pass 30_C BE-Lig MG (version 2)... ... | reverse complement strand
TTCGCGCTGCTGCCGCCGGGTGCCAAGCTACCCCTGCACCGCGATCCGTTCGCCGGATCGCTGCGCTATCACCTGGGGCTGGCAACACCGAACTCCGAGAAGTGCCGCATCATCGTCGACGGCGAGCTGTACTACTGGAAGGACGGCGAAGCGGTGATGTTCGATGAAACCTACATCCACCGCGCCGAGAACCAGACCGACTCGCAGCGGCTGATCCTGTTTTGCGACATCGAGCGGCCGCTGTCGAATCCCGTCATGCGCGCCGTCAATCGCTGGATCGGCCGGCCGATGGCGCGCGCCGCGGCGACCCAGAACCTGCCCGGCGAGAAGGTCGGCGTTCTCAACAAGCTGTTCGGTTACGTGTACCAGATCCGGCTGGTCGCCAAGCGCATCAAGGCCTGGAACAGGAACGTGTACTACGTGCTGAAGTGGCTGCTGCTGGGCACGCTGGTGTACGCGATCTTCTTCAGAGGCTAGGAATCTCCCGTGCGGGCGTCGAACGCATGAACGTGCCCGCCGAGATCCGCCGCATACACCACACCATCGACGATCAATGGCGAGGCCGCAAAGCCCCACTCGAGTTTTTTCTCCACTGCTTCCCTGGCCGGCGGTTCGAGGAACAGCCAGCGGATCGCTCCTGATCGGCGATCCAGCGCGACCAGTGAGCCGCTGCGCGCACCGGGAAACGCACCCACCCCCACTGTGCCTGCGACGACCAGATCGTCGCTCACCGCCGTGCGCGGCCAGGCCCAGCCGGGAACCCGGGTTCTCCAGCGCAGGCTGCCGTCATTGACATCGATGGCATAGACACCGATGCCGTCGGACGAGCCGGTGTAGACCACCTGGTCACGCACCACCGGCGGTGACTCGATCCAGGAGAACCAGTAATAGCGCTTCCAGAGTTCGGCGCCATTGCTGGCGTTCAATGCGATCAGGTCGTAGGTGCGGCTGCCGACGAAAACCCGATCGCCGTCCACGATCAGATCACCCGCCACTGGCAAGCGGGCGTCGTAGGTCCAGCGCGGTTTGCCGTCGTTCGCTGACACAGCCTGCACCGTGCCGTCGAAGGCGGCCCAGATCACCAGGTCCCTGTAGAGCGCAGGCGTTGCCGTCATCATGTCTTTCGCAGCCACGCGCCAGCGCTCCTTGCCGGTCGCAACGTCCAACGCATAGAGATGATTGTCGCGACTCGCGACGTACAGCTGACGATCATCCGAAACGACGCTGGAGCCGTATCGATCCCAGCGCGACTTCTCCTCGCTCGCCGGAATCCGTGGTGGGCTGCCGGTGTCGATCCTGGCGCGCCATCGTTCGATGCCACGGACCTTGTCCAGTTGGTAGAGAAAGCCCGAATCGGACGCGACATAGACGAAACGGCCGATCACTGCGGGCCGCGCCTTGATGGCTTTGCCGGTCTCGAAGGTCCAGGCGACCCGCCCGTCGGAGCTGATCGCATGCAGCACACCTGCGTCGGTACCGACGAACAGCATGCCGCTGTCGCCGTCGCGTTCCAGCCCGGCCCATACCGGGGCTTTGAGATCCAGCTGCCATTTCAAACGGGGCTTGTCGAAGTTCCAGTCCGGCAGTGCCGGCTTGGGCAACGGCTCGCTGCGACGAAACTCGACCGGAATCCGGTAGACCGGCACCGCCGCTTCGGGCAGGACACCGCTCAAGGTTCCCTTGATCGGGTCGTAGCGCAGGGCAAAGGGATAAGGCTGCATGTCCAGCGTGTTGCCCGACAGCGTAACCGTGCCGATGGGCACGTCGTAGCCGCCAATGGCGAAGAGCGACAGACGCACGACCTGCTTGCCGTTCTCCTCGACGAAATGCAGTCCGACGCGCGAGGACTCGCCGGCGTAGGTCGGCTCGGCCTGCCACCAGCCGACAACATCCGCGAATTTCAGCGCCGATGCGGTCTGCGCTGCCGCTGTCATGCAGGCGGCAGCAAGACAGAAGCACAGCACTGCCTGGCGCGCCGCCGCAGACGGCAGATTCACTCTGAAGTATTTCATGCAGAGCTCCCCGCTTGCCGTGGTATTCGACGCGGGAATTAGACGCCTCCACGAAACCGGCGCTCGCCTGCGGGCGGCAGACGGAAAGAAGCATGAGACGAGGCGTTGCGCTATCGCGCACTTGCCCCGCTACCCGGCAGTTACGGGCAGGAACTTAGATGCAGCGCAACCCGTTGTGGATCTGTCCGACGGAGGTCCTGCATGGGTAACATCCCCTCGCCGCCCGAAGTCCGCAAAGGACAGGGCAGCTGGCCGCTGCCTCGCGAAGAGTTCGCCCGCCGTTTCCGCGAACGCTTCTACGATCCGAGCTTCGCCGATGCGCTGCCCAGCATCGAATCCCTGCTCGAAACGGCATGGAACAACTATTGCGCCAGTCACAAGTCGCCGCGTACTCGCAAAGCCGGCCAGGAATTCGCCGACCCGGAGTACGAGCTGTCGATCGAGTGGCTGGAGGCCCGCGAGAACATCCGCAAGGCGGCGGAGCGACACGCCGACAAGAGCCTGCCGTCGCGCGTGCTGGTGATCTGCTCGGCTTCGCGCAATGACAAGACCTGCCCCGGCGAGATGTCGAAGACCTATCGCCTGACGCAGATCGCGAAAGAGACACTCGCGGGCGCCAAGTGCGAAGTCGATCTGCTGGACCTGAGCTCGCTCGCCTCCGAGTACGGAAGGGTGATCCATCCCTGCAAAGCGTGTGTCTCCACGGCCATGCCGCTGTGCCACTGGCCCTGCTCCTGCTATCCGAATCACGCGCTCGGCCAGGTAAACGACTGGATGAACGAGCTCTACCCGCGCTGGGTCGCGGCACATGGTGTGCTGATCGTCACGCCGGTGTACTGGTATCAGGCGCCCAGCGGACTGAAGCTCATGATGGACCGGCTGGTATGCGCGGACGGCGGCAACCCCGATCCGACCACCACACACGGCAAGACGCCTGAGATGGCAAAAGCACTGGAGCTGAAAGGATGGGACTATCCGCGCCATCTGGCCGGCCGCGCCTTCGCCGTCGTGGTTCACGGCGATGCCGAAGGCGCCGATACCCTGCGCCGCTCACTCACCGACTGGCTTGCCGACATGAAGCTGATCCAGGCCGGCAGCACGGCCGTGCTGGATCGCTACATCGGTTACTACGAGCCTTACGCCACCAGCCACGACGCATTGGATCGAGACACAGGCCTCCAGGAGGAAGTGCGCAATGTCGCACGCAGTCTCGCGAACGAGATCGCGCAGATTCGCTCAGGCCGGCGCGAGCCGGATATCGAAATGAAAGATCCGCGACCCAAGTGAACCGGACAGCGTTGCACGATATCAGCCAGTATTGCTGCGAGCGCCGGGGAACCCGCGCGACGACGTTGCACGACGCCTGTGAAGCGCTGTAACTTGCCCCGGCAATGTCTATTCCGATCATTCCTGAGCACCAACTCGCACTATTCCTCGATGTCGATGGCACGCTGCTGGAGATAGCGGAAACGCCGTACTCAGTCGTCGTCCCCGAGTCGCTCAAGCTCACTCTCGATTCCTTGTCCTCACGCTTGCAGGGCGCGCTGGCGCTGGTGAGCGGACGCAGCGTCGAAACACTCGACGCGCTGTTCGCACCGTATCGATTCTCTGCTGCCGGAATTCACGGATGCGAGCTGCGTCCCGCAGGCAGCGCAATCGAGTATCCCGCCGTAGATGCGACGCAGCTGGCGGCAGCACGCGACACGCTGAGCGCCTGGACGCAACGACATCCGGGCACACTCCTCGAAGACAAGCGCTATGCGCTCGCCCTCCACTACCGGCTGAAACCTGAACTGGAAACCGCGGCGCTCGATGCCGTGCTGCCGGTGCTCACCCAGCTAGGCGGCACCTTCGAGCTGCAACGCGGCAAGTCGGTGTACGAAATCCGTCCGATGGGCTACACCAAGGGCAGCGCGATCCAATCGCTCGTGCGTGCAGCGCCCTTTGCCGGACGCACACCGATGTTCATCGGCGACGACATCACCGATGAATCCGGTTTTGCCGTGGTGAACGAGCTGGGCGGTGTTTCAGTCTGCGTCGGAGAACGGGAACCGACCGCGGCCCGGCATCGCCTGGCGAACGTCGATACGGTCATTCGCTGGCTGGGCGCACACTGACCGACCTACGACTGGCCGGCATCAGACAAACAGCATTCGATTGCGCAGCTCAGCTCAGACGCAGAGAACACTGCGTCGATCGTCCTGGTGCGGGTTGAGCAATGCGAGCACAGGCTCATCGCGCAGCGCGCGTCGCTCGCAATACGAAGGGAATGGCCAATGGCCCGAACAGCACGCCCATCGTGGTCCAGAAAACCACTTTTCGCGAGCCACGCGACCGAGCGATATCGTGGCAGACCACGATGCCAACGAGATTGACCAGCAACAACAGAATGTACACGGCGGTCATACGTCACCCTTGTGACAGGAGATTGGCCCCAAAGTGCCCTGGGCTCGATACCGGCCCGGCCCGTCGCCCGGATCGAAGATGACGCAGATCGTCTCGGCCGGATCGACGGTCCAGATGATAACGCGCCCTCTGCGCCCGGCCGCCGGCCCGGGCTTGCGCTCACCGGCGGCGTGCCGCCGTTCGCCGGCAACGTGATTCCTCCTGCAACCTTCCGGCGCGCCGCTGCATCTGAACCCTCAAATGCCGCAATAACGCGGCTGGCAAGTCGGCAGAAGAGGAGATTCATCATGTTCACCGTCACCGAACTCAGCAGCAGCACACAGCGCTTCGTCAGCATGCTGATGGCGGCCATCATCGTCGCCGGCAGCCTCGCTTTCGGGGTCTTCGAGGCACAGCCCAAACTGCACGGCGGCTACTCGGTGACAGTGACGCAGCTGCAGTGATTGCTTCGAGCCCCCTGCCGGCGTTGCGATTTTGAACGCACGCCGGCAGCTTTGGCGCAACACCGCCCGGATGCAAAAGCCGTCACGCCGTAAAGCCTCCCCCCGTGTAGGCGGGGGTGGGAACCCATCCTGCCAATTCGGATGGATTTCCGCCCCCGCCTCCACCCCTTTCAATTCTGAGCGCGCGGCAGATGCCTGCGGAAGCGAACCTCACCCTCGGGCTCGGTATCGAACTCTTGTGCATAGCGCTGGCCGGCGTATACGGCATGCGCAATCAGGGCGGGCGCGAGACAGTCACCAATCGCGGTGATCGACTCGATACCGGCATCGCGCCATTGTTCCTGACGCAGCTGTAAAGCCTGGTACAGCTCATCCTGCGGCAGCCGCGCAGTGATGGTGAGAACCGAAGCGCAGCTCACGTGCTGCTCCCGATCGCTATAGACGCAACCCAGCGCCGCACCTTCGCCATCGAAGGACAGCAGGTTGTGCGCCGTGATGATATTTACCTCCAGCTCGCGCAGTCGCCTCTGGATGTGGCGGAACTCCTGCGTGTTCACCGTCCACGGCGCGACCGCATCTTCGGGCGTCACGTAGATGACCTCACGTCCCGCAGCGCGCACCAGTTCAGCAAGCACGCTGCCTAGATAGAAAGAGTCATCATCGAACAGCAGCACCGGCCCATGCGGCAGCAGGCTGTCGACCGACAGCGGCGCGCGCATCAAGTCATCCGGCGTGAACACGTTGGGCCTGTCGAGGCCGCGGATCGGTGCGCCGTTGCTGCGACCATAACCGTCGCGGCGCCAGTAACAACCGGTCGCAATCACTACGCTCTGGGCGTCGAACCCCAACACATCCTCGGCCGTCAGCAGGTTGTCGCGATAGACCGCAACGTTCGCCATCTTGTTGATCTGCGACACGCGCCAGTCGCGTACCCGCCCCCACTCAGCCAGTCCGGGCAAACGCGCTTCGAGGTTCACTCGACCGCCCAGTTCACGCCCCGCCTCGGCTAGATGAACTTCATAACCCCGCTGCCCCAATGCGCGAGCAGCTTCGAGCCCGGCCGGCCCACCGCCGACGACGAGAATGCGCTTGTCGCTGCGCCTGGCCGCAATCCGATCCGGATGCCAGCCCTTGCGCCACTCTTCGCCCATGGTCGGATTCTGGGTGCAGCGAATCGGCGTGACGGTCATATCGCCGGAGACGCAGATATTGCAGCCGATGCATTCACGAACATCGTCGGCGCGGCCCTGTTCGATCTTCTTGGGCAGGAACGGATCGGCGATGGACGGACGTGCCGCACCGATCAAGTCGAGCGCGCCGCGGCGGATCTGGCTGACCATGGTGTCGGGCGAGGTGAAACGCCCGACGCCGACCACCGGCTTGCGGGTGATCTGCTTGACCCAGTGCGTGAACGGCTCCTGGAAGCCTTCGCGAGCGAAGCGCGAGGTCTGCGAATCCATGTACCACGCAGCAATATTCACATCCCACAGATCCGGCAGATCGGCGAGCAGATGCACGATCTCACGCGCCTCCTGCTCCTGCACTCCATCCGGACCCTGGAATTCCTCGGTGGCGAAACGCAGCGCGACCGCGCATTTGTCGCCCACGGCGTCTTTCGTATCTTCGATCAGCTCGCGCAGCAACCGGACGCGATTCTCGAGCGAGCCGCCGTAGTCGTCGGTGCGCTGGTTGCGACGCACTTGCAGGAAGTGCATAGCCAGCGACAGATCGTGCGCTGCGTAGACATAAATAATGTCGAAGCCCGCACGTTTGGCACGCAATGCGGCGGCGCGATGCCATCGCCGGTAGTCACGAATATCCTGCAACGTCATGGCGCGCGCCTGATGCGGGTATCCGTACTTCAACGGCTGGTGCGAAGGCGCAATCGCCACTTCGCGCGAATACATGTTCGAAGCCGTCGGCCCATTGTGCGTGAGCTCGACGGCCGCTAGCGCACCGTGCGCATGGACTTTCTCGCACATCAGCGCCAGCGCCGGAATATCGTGATCGTCCCAGAGACGCGCTTCGACATAGGGCGAAACATCGCCGGAAGGATGAATCTCGCATTCTTCGGTACTGACGACAGCCCAGCCACCCTCGGCTTTTACCTCGCGCATCGCCGCATGCGCCTGCGGCATCGCGTGGCCCATGCCGTTGCAATGCGGCACCTGGTAGAACCGGTTCTTGGCCGTCACCGGCCCGATGCGGACCGGCTCGAACAGGATGTCGTAGCGGGGATCGCGTTGCATGATCGCGGAAGATCTCTTCGAGACTGTCAGTGGGTCGGATCGGCAGCGGTCAGCGCCGCCAGCTCACGCCGCCGCTGCCATTTCATCGCGAAATACACCGGCAGGCCAGCGGCAAACAGCACCATGTTCCACCAGAACGCCGTGGCACCCGCACCGTACAGCGTCCAGACGGAGTAGATCGCAGCCAGCATGGCGATCACCAGCAGCGCGCCAAACCGCCGGCCGTGCAATCCCAGGTCGCCGCGCCAGGCCAGCTTCAGGGCGGCCAGCGCGCAGAACAGGTACATCACCAGGAACGCCGAGGTCGAGATCAGCACCACGAAGGTAAAGATCTCCACCATGGAGGCGGCATAGTTCATCAGCACCAGCGGGGTCGCCAGCGCGCTGGTGATGAAAAGAGCCGCACCGGGTGTCTGATTCCTCGATTCGCGCGCGAATATCCGGGGAAAGATCCCCTCGCGTGCCAGCACACGGGGCATTTCGCCCTGCACCAGTATCCAGCCGTTCAATGCGCCGAAGCCGCTGATGAATGCGAACAGCGCCAGCGTGCTCGCCGCACCATCGCCCCAGAAAATCCGTACGACATCGGCGAACGGCGCGTTCGACTCCGCCAGCTGCTTCCCTGGCAGCAACATCACCACGGCCGAGGAAACCACCACGTAGATCAGCGCAGCGATCAGCGTGCCCCACAGCGTCGCCCGCGGCACATTACGCTGCGGATCATCCACGTCCTCGCTCGGCACGGTTGCGCATTCCAACCCAAGCAACGCCCACAACGTAAGCGTCGCCGACGCGGTAATCGCGGACAACGTGAACGGTTGCGGCTCCACCCGGATCACACTCGGATCCCCGGCGGCCAGCAGCAGAAAGGCCAGGATCACAACGGCGATCAACGGCAGCAGCTTCAGCACCGTGGTGACGAGTTGAAACACGCCCGCGTGCCGCACACCCCGCCAGTTGAGAATCGTGAGAAACCAGATCAGCGCGCAGGCCGTGAACGCAGGCGCGCCAACGGTAACCTTGAGCACCGGAACCAGCTCGGCGAGGCTGGCCACGGCGCCGATGGCGATGGCGGCATTGCCGACCCACACCGATACCCAGTAACCCCACGCCATCAGGAATCCCGCACACTCACCGAAGGCCAGGCGCGGGTATACGTAGGGGCCGCCGGCTTGCGGAAAAACGCGCGAAAGCTGCGCAAACACCACGGCCAACAGCATCGCCCCGCTCGCCGTCAGCAACCAGCCGAAGACGCTGTTCAAGCCGTAGGGCGCCAGCGAGGCCGGCAACAGGAAGACGCCGGAGCCGACCATGTTGCCCACCACCAGGGCCAGGCACATCCAGAACCCCAGCTTCTTGCTCTTGTTCTCGGGCGCGCGCATAGGGATCGTCTCGCCGCTCGACGGCGCGTCGACCGCGCCATCGCGATGAGCAGGACACTAGCGCTTGTCCTGTCGGCTGTCGCGCCCTTTCTTATCGGGGCGGATGCAACACTTGATGGCACGACGCTTGACGGATTTCGCTCGCCGGGGCGCCGACGTACAGTACGAGGCCCACTGGAGGTCACGTTCCACAATGAAAAAGATCGTTGGTATTTCCGGCAGCCTGCGTCAGGGCTCGTTCAATGCTGCGTTGCTGCGGGCGGCGGTCGAGCTGGCGCCCGAGACCCTGAGCATCGAGATCGGCTCGATCCAGGAGATCCCGCTCTACAACTTCGATGTCGAGAAGAGCGAAGGCATTCCGGCCGCGGTGAGCCGGCTGAAGGACCAGATCGCGGCGGCCGACGGCCTGCTGCTGGTCACGCCCGAGTACAACCACTCCATCCCGGGCGTGTTCAAGAACGCCATCGACTGGCTGTCGCGGCCGCCAGCCGACATTCCGCGGGTGTTCGGCCAGCGACCGGTCGCACTCATCGGCGCGTCGCCCGGAAACTTCGGCACCCTGCTGTCGCAGAACGGCTGGCTCGCAACCCTGCGGACGCTGGGCACGCGCCCCTGGTTCGGTGGGTCGCTGTACGTCTCCGGTGCCGGCAAGGTCTTCGATGAAAGCGGCACCTTGACCGACCCGGCGATTCGCGAACGATTGAGAAAGTACCTGCAAGGCTTCGCCGACTTCATCGGCTAACGACGGTTCGACGCGACCTGCGCCGTCGAGCACAGCGCAGGTGCGCTCAGGCTTTGGCTGAACCTGGCGGATTCCGCCGGAATCCGGCCGATGCTTCGCAGATTCCGCCGGCGGCGCTGGCCGGATGCGGCGTTTGCGCAGGAAAGTTGAAGCCTGTTGCGCCTACGATGCGCCGCAACGTCTAGCAACCGCGGGGACAATCGAGAATGAGAGTCGTGGTGCTGGGGGGCGGCGTGATCGGCGTCACCTCGGCGTATTTCCTGGCCCGGGCCGGGCATGCAGTGGAAGTCATCGAACGCCAGCACGGCGCCGCGCTGGAAACCAGTTTTGCCAACGCCGGCGAGATCTCGCCCGGTTATGCCTCGCCCTGGGCCGGCCCGGGCATGCCGCTCAAGGCACTGAAGTGGCTGTTCACGCGACATTCGCCGCTGGTGGTGCGTCCCAGCCTGGATCCGGCCATGTGGAAATGGATCCTGAAGATGCTGCGCAACTGCACTCTGGAGCGCTACACGCTCAACAAGAGCCGCATGGTGCCCATCGCCGAGTACAGCCGCGACGTGCTGCGGCAACTGCGCGCCGACACCGGCATCAGCTACGACGAGCGCTCGCAAGGAACGTTGCAACTGTTCCGGCTGCAAAAGCAGCTCGACGGCGCGGCCGACGACATTGCGGTGCTCAAGGAACTCGGCGTGCCGTACGAGGTGCTGGACGCCGCTGGCTGCGTCGCAGCCGAGCCGGGCCTGGCGGACGTGAAGAACATCATCGTCGGCGGCCTGCGCCTGCCCGAAGACGAGACCGGCGATTGCCACATGTTCACGCAGAAGCTCGCCGTCATGGCCGAGCAACTGGGCGTGAAGTTCCGCTACGCAACGACCATCGACGGCCTGGACCGATCGGGCGACCGCATCGACGGCGTGCGCACCAGCAACGGACGGATCCAGGGCGACGCCTACATCATGGCGCTCGGCAGTTTCTCCACGCCGATGGCGCGGACGCTGGGCATGCGCCTACCCGTCTATCCGGTGAAGGGCTACTCGATCACCGTGCCCGTCGTGAACGAGGCCAAGGCGCCGGTCTCCACCGTCATGGACGAAAGCTACAAGGTCGCGATCACGCGGCTGGGCCACCGGGTGCGGGTGGGCGGCACCGCCGAGCTTTCCGGTTTCAACGGCAGGCTGCACCCGTCGCGCCGCGCCACCCTCGAATTATCGGTGCGCGGCCTGTTCCCCGCGGCGGCGGACTTCACGCAGGTTTCGTTCTGGACCGGCATGCGCCCGATGACGCCGGACGGCACACCCATCATCGGCCCGACCCGCTACCGCAATCTGTATCTGAACACCGGCCACGGCACGCTGGGCTGGACCATGGCCTGCGGCTCCGGACGCGTCGTCGCCGACCTGATCTCGGGCGGCAAGACCGATATCGACGTGAGCGGCTTGGGCCTGTCCCGCTACGGTTCCTAGCCTGTCCGTCTCAGGACCGCATGCGGGCGAAGTAGCGTGGGGAATCTGAAAATCCCCACGCTGGCCTGCAGGAAAAAACTCCATCCTCCCTGTCGGCGCGGCGGCTCCAGGCTCGTCCTTGAAGCGAATCCTGGATTCGCCTCACCCGCCATGGAGCCGCGCATGTCAAAGATCACCCCGTTCCTCTGGTTCAACGATCAGGCCGAAGAAGCCATGAACTTCTACGTGTCCATTTTCAAGAACTCCAGGGTCGGCGAAGTCAGCCGCTACAGCGAAGGTGCGCCGATGCCAGCCGGCACGGCCATGTCTGTTACCTTTCAGCTCGAAGGACAGCCGTTCTTCGGCCTGAACGGCGGCCCCATGTTCAGTTTCTCGCCCGCCATCTCCTTCTTCGTCGACTGCGAGACCCAGCCGGAAGTCGACGAGCTGTGGGAGAAGCTGTCTGCCGGCGGGGAGAAGCAGCGCTGCGGCTGGCTCAAGGACAAGTTCGGCGTGTCCTGGCAGATCATCCCGTCCACGCTCGGCAAACTGTTACGCGACAAGGACCCTGAAAAATCGCGGCGCGTGATGCAGGCGATGTTGCAAATGGACAAGATCGACATCAAGAAGCTGCGCGAGGCTTACGGCGAATAATCGCGGTCACGGGATCGGCGCGACCGCAGCCCCGCCAACGCCAGCAGACCCAGCACCGACCCGAGACCCAACGCCCCGCCACCACCTTCGCGCGATGACGTGTTGCCGCCGGAGCCCGGAGCCGGCGGACTCACGTACTGATCGCGCGACTGGTCTTCGAGTGGAACCTGCGCCAGCGCCAGGCGCTCGCTGCCGGCGGACGCGGCGAGCTGGCCAGTCGCCGTGTCATACAGATCGATCTGGAAATCGTAGAATGCGGTCGGATAGCCACTGCGCCACTCGACATCCAGGACATAGGCGTCCGACGGGTCGGCGATCCGCACCGGGAAATCTTCGGTGGCATGCTCTTCGAGCCACTCCCCGCCTCGCGGGCGTACCCAGATTCGCGCATAAACCAGACGGTTGCCGATATCGGTGTCGGGATCGAACGTGATCCGGAAGCGCGAGTAATGGCCATCGCCATCGGCGTCGCCGATGAGCTGCGTGTTCACTTCGCCGATGTCGAAGCCGGGAATGCCGAAGGGCACATCCAGTCCAGCTTCTTCCAGCGGCAGATCGCTCAAGGCGCCGCTGTCCAGCGGATCGAGGGTCGCCACGATGCCACTGACGCCGGACTCGTAGAGATCGATCAGTACGTCGTACCAATCGGCCGGATAGCCATCGTCGAGCGTCGTGATGACGTAGTACTCGTCATCGGGCGTCTGGCCGTCGATATAGAAATCTTCGGTCTCGTGATAGAGAAACCAGTCGCTCTCGCCAGCGCGGCGCAGGTAGAGCTTCGCGTATACGTAGGCGCCGCCATTCAGCGCATCGGCGTCGAAGCGAATCTCGAATTCGCTGTGATGACCGTCGCCGTCGCGATCCGAGCGCAGCGTACTAACGGCATCGTAGATGTAGAAATCCGACAGACCGGTCGACTGCGCAATGACCGCACCACGCGCGACCTTGTGAGACACCACGCTCTTGCCTGAGCGCACATGCTGCGTGGCAGCTTTCTTGTCGCCCGCTTGCAGCGACAGCTCTGATGCAGCTGCCGATGTTGGTGCGCCGGCGTAGCTCGCGGCCCGGTTCGAATCGATCACCACCTGCGGCTGCGCCACCTTGCCTTCGGCGGCGTTCGCGAGCGACTGCCCGAGCATCAGCGGAGATGCGAAAACTGCCAGCGCGACGATACGGATCATGTCGGTCACAGCCTCCTTGAAGCTGTGACCATCTCAGCGTGCGCCGACTTAATCGGCCATGAATGATTTCGTTCAGCGCCGGGTCAGATTCGCATCGTGCATCGACAGACGCGGCGGTCCGAAACAGGTCCGCCGCTATCAGGACTGCAGCACGATGGTCCGATTGCCCGTGATGACCACGCGATGCTCGGCGTGCCAGCGCACGGCATTGTTGAGCACGATCGCTTCCAGGTCATGGCCGATCTCCACCAGGGAATCCGGTGTCATGGTGTGGTCCACGCGATGCACACCCTGCTCGATGATCGGGCCCTCGTCCAGGTCGGCAGTGGCGTAATGGGCGGTAGCGCCGATGATCTTCACGCCGCGTGCATAGGCCTGGTGATACGGCTTCGCGCCCTTGAATCCGGGCAGGAAGGAATGGTGGATGTTGATGCAACGGCCGGCCAGATGCTCGCAGGCGCGGTTCGACAGAATCTGCATGTAACGCGCCAGCACCAGCAGCTCGGCGCCGCTGGAATCGAACAGATCGAGAATGCGCGACTCCTGCGCTTGCTTGGCACCGGACTCGATCGGATAGTAATGGAACGGCACCTCGTACCAGGCGGCCATCCGCGCGTGGGTATCGTGATTGGAAACGATGCCGACGATGTCGATGGGCAGCGTGCCGATGCTCCAGCGATGCAGCAGGCTGTTCAGGCAATGCCCCTGCTTCGACACCGCCACCAGCACCTTGCAGCGGCGCTCGGCTGGATACAGATCCCATTGCATCGCGAAACGCTCGGCCACTTGCGAGAACTTGCGACGCAGCTCTTCGGCATCGGGCAGCGTCTCGCCGCCGAAGGTGGTGCGCATGAACGAGCGGTTGGAATAGGTGTCGACGAAGTGCGCGACCTCCATGATCAACCCGTCATGCTCGGCGATGAAATGGGTGATGGCGGCAACGATCCCGGTGCGATCCGGGCAGGACATGGTCAAGGTGTAGTGCGGCATGAGGTCTGGGTGATCGGCGGATCGCTGGTCGCACGGGCGAGCCAGCACTCAGGTAATGACGATAGCTCGTTCGTAATAAAGCAGGAGCGCGGCAGCGTGCCGTATGGTACGACAAGCCACCGAGCGCACCGGCGTATTTTTCTCGCAGGATCGACACCGGCACGCGACCGCTCGCGCTGGTATCCCGAGCCGACATGGAGCAGCCGTATCGCTGCTGACCTGTCTTCCCATCGCAAGGGGTAAAAAAGCCCAGCGCGCGATCTGCATCAAGGCTATCGAGGCGTGACCGGACCGTTTCGTAATGCGAGCCGCCGGAACGTGCGCTCCCTAAGGCAAGCGGGCGGCGTTCTCGATCTTCACGGCCGGCAGCTTGTCCGCCGGCGTGAACCCGAGCACCTGCCCGTAGAAATACAGCTCGGCCTCGGTGGCGCGAATGATGCTCTCCGCCTTGCGGAAGCCGTGGCTCTCGCCTTCGAACTCGACGTATGCCACCGGTGCGCCGCGCTGCTTGAGCGCATCCACGATCATGTGCGCCTGATTGGGTGGCACGATAGGATCGTCCGCGCCTTGCAGCACCAGCAGCGGTGCCTTGAAGCCGGACAGATGAGTCAACGGCGAGCGCGCGTCGTAAATCGCTTTGCCCGCGGGGTACGGCGCGACCAGTCCGTCGAGGTATCGGCTTTCGAACTTGTGCGTATCGCGCGCCAACGCGGATAGATCGGACACACCGAAGTAATCGGCGCCGGTTCTGAAGACATCGGTTTGCGACAGGGCCGCCAGGACGGTGTAACCGCCGGCACTACCGCCGCGAATGATCAGGCGCTTCGGGTCGGCCTTGCGCTGCTCGCCGAGGAACTTCGCTGCCGCCACCACGTCCTGCACATCCACGACACCCCACTGCCCTTTGAGGCGCTCGCGATACGCGCGGCCGTAGCCGGTGCTGCCACCGTAATTCACGTCGACGATGGCAAAGCCCCGGCTGGTCCAGTACTGGACTTTGGAGCTGAACTCCGAGGTCGACGCGCCCGTGGGCCCGCCGTGCACCTGCACGATCAAGGGCGGAAGCTCGCCCTCGGGTGCAGCGAAGCCATCGTTGCGGGGCGGATAGTAGAACGCGTGAGCAGTGCGTCCGCCGGCGGTCGGAAACTCGATTGCCTCAGCGCGAGAGAGGAGCGCGGCATTCAGGGTTGCCGCCGCCGGTCGGCGCACGACTTCGAATCGGCCCGAGCGAACATCGACGCTGACGATGGCCGGTGACTGATCGGTGGCAGTGGCAATCGTCAGGACCCGATCGCCACGCAATTGAATGGACGAATAGCCTACGAACGGCAGGCGGATCTCGCGCAAGGTGCCGTTCTTCAGATCGAGCAGCGCCAGGTGATCGGTCATGGCGGTGCCGTAGCGAACGACGGCGGTGCCATCCCCCGTCAGGGCATAGTTGCTTTCTCCGAGCGACCACAACGGCCCGGCGAACTCCGCCTGCATGGCCAGCACCGGCTCGGCGCGTGAGCCGCGCCAGACGAACAGATTCCAGAAATCGTTGCGATCGCTCATGAAATAGAGCGCGCCGTCGCGGTCCCACTGTGGCTCCAGCACCGACTCGTTGCTGCCGCCGGCGACGACCTGGACGTTCGCGAGGTTGCCCGATGCGAGATCCGCCACGTACAGCGTGGTGGTATCCCAGGGCATGTTGGGATGATCCCAGGCAATCCACGCGAGCTTCCTGCCATCCGCGCTGAGACGAGGATAAGCGACGAAATCGCTCTTGCCGAACAACACCGTGCCGGCGTCGTCACCGCTGCGCTTCACGGCGACGATCGCGTTCTTCACTTCATTCGAAGTGTGGTCCTCGCGCACGCAGATCAGGACGTCGCCAGCAGGATGAACAACACAGTCCGCATAACGATAGCCAGCCGGTGTCAGGGCGCGCGGCGCGTTCTGCCCTCTCTGCTCGTAGAGGCGCTGGTCGGCGAAGTTGCTGAAGTAGACGACATCCGCTGTCGCCAGGTACGACGCGCCGCCGTACTCGTGCACTCTCGTTCGCACGTCGAAACCCGTCGGCGTGGACACGCTGGCCTTGCCGCCGGCATCGTTCATGATGACCGTGCGACCTTTCTCCGACGGCCGACTCTCGTTCCAGTACAACGTATCGCCGACGACCCGCAGATCCCGCATGTAGATCGAGCTCTCGGCCAGGCTTTCGGCACTGATCGGCGAGCGCCAGGTTCCATACGCAGCGACCGTCGGGGCCGCCGCCGCGACAGCGACCGATCCGGACGCCGCGATAGCGGCGGCGGTGGTACGAACGAGTCGTTCGATCATGGGATTCAGGCCGCCTGCTGCAGGCGATTGAGCATCAGTCGATTGAGCGAGCGCCAGTTGTCGAGCGACTGCAACTGGAAATGCAGCAGCGACAGCCAACCCCGCTTGTGCAGCTCCAGCACCTGGGCATCGCTGAGCTCGCCCAGCTTCGGCACGTTCAGCAATCGCAGGCCGCTCATGGTGAAGACCTGGCCGCCTTCGAGTTCCGCGCGGGCGACACGATCTTCCAGCAGGCCGTGCTGATCCAGCCACTGGCCCAGCGCCTGCGTGTCCTGGTTCTGCGCCTGGAAGGCTTCGCAGAATTTGAGCACGTCCTGCAAGGCCGTCGAGGGCTTGCCGTCGACGAACAACGGCTGCTGCGAGTCGGTCTCCAGGCATTCCGCCGCCTCGTCCAGGCACAGCAGGAACTGGGTCGAGTTCGGCACCTCGGAGAAGATGAAAGGATAGCGGCGCACGTACGCCGGAATATAGGTGTCTTCGCGCCAATTGCCGGCGGCGTCGACGAACAGGTTCTCCCGCTCGCGCAGGCCGACGATCGCAAATGGCACCGGCTGCGCGCCACTGGAGAATGCAATCGGATAGGTGCGCGCCGCGACGGAGAATTCCTGCCCGGTCAGCAGGATCGCATTCGTGTCGCGCGCGAAAGAGAAATTGATCTTGTTGCTGATGCCCATGCGCGCATGCTGCACAGCGTCCACGGGGATCGGCTTGCGATAGAACGGCGGCAGCGCCGCGGCCGCAGGTTGGTTGCTGGTCTCGGACACGATCGGATCTCCGGATCTCGGCTACGACTTAAGGGATTCCCTGCCTGCAGTCCCTGTAATTTGCCGCCGCCCTGCACCGGGCATGGCGGGTCTCAATGACTTGGGGCCGCCTGGATGGGCTCATTCTCCTGAACTTCCGGCACCGCGTCCACCCAAGCAGACCCGCGAACACGCCGGCGCCGGCTCAGCGGCGAGCCGTTGACGCTATCGCGGGCCGGGCCGATCCGCAGTTCCGTTTCGTCACGGCGAGCCATCGATGAATCCGATCTGCAGGGCCAATATTCTTCGCTTGTGCCACTGTCCGACGGCCCCTACTTTGCTATTGCAGTTCGTCGCTTTTCGTTCGCGGGTGCGAACGCGCTTTGCAGGATCGACGACTGCATTGGAGGTAGGCATGAACGTTCACATGAAAGCTCGACAGCCGGAACCGCCCTCCGCGCCTGTTCCGGTCAAGGCCGTCTCTGCATCGCTGGACACGAGCGTGACCACGGCTGCCAACGACGACGCCGCGGATGACGACGCCAGGCAGACCAATCCGCTGTGGATGATTTCGGTGGCGCTCGCTGCGCTCTTCATCTTCCTGACGATGCTGGCCGGCGACTGATTCAACCTGCGCCACGACCGGCACGTCGCGCTATCTGCTGATCGAGCGCCATCTCTGAGCGGAGCGCCAGCCCGGTCCAGCGCTGCCTCAGCCGGTCGTGGCGGTTTCCGATGTCGATTGCTCCGCGCGAGGCGGTCCCATCGCCTCGATGGCAAGAGCGGAGTGCGCGAACGCAGCGCCGGCGCGCATCTCTGCGGCAACCCAGATCGCTTCCATGATCTCCTTGTCCGTGGCGCCACGGCGCTGCGCTCGACGCGTATGACCGCGAATACAGTAAGGGCATTGAGTCACGTGGGCGACGGCGACCGCGATGAGCTCTTTCACTTTCGCCGGCAGCTCGCCTTCGGCGAAGACCCGTTGGCTGAACTCCGCGAAGGCACTTTCGATTTCAGGCGCCAGCGCGCGGCGCCGCTTCGCCAGGTGTGCGGACGATATCGGATAGAACTCGTGCGTCATCGTCGTACTGCTGAAGGTGGAGTGGGCAACGTCGCCGCACCGGCGCGCACAGCCGAGCTCCAGCGCGAGTCAGGCTCGCGCGAGCGCTCGAGTGCCGCGGCCAGGTTCTGGTTGGCGAAATCCCAGTTGATCAGATGCGCCATGAAGGCGCTGACGTAATCCAGGCGACGGTGCTGGTGATCGAGATAGTAGGCATGCTCCCAGACATCGATCGTCAGCAACGGCGTCTGCACGCCGACCAGCGGCGTGTAGGCATCGGAAGTCGCCAGGATCCGCAGCCGTTCGCCGTCGAGCACCAGCCACACCCAGCCACTGCCGAAATGATCCGCTGCCGTGGCCACGAACTCCTGGCGGAAAGCGGACTGGCTGCCGAAACTTTCCTCGAGCAGCGCCGCAATCGGGCCGCGCGCTTCGCCGCCACCGACCGGATGCATGCTCGACCAATAGAAGGTGTGATTCCAGACCTGGGCCGCCGTATTGAACAGACGTTGATCGGCTTGCGCGGCGCTGGTGAGCACGATCTCTTCGATGAACGCCGCCTGCAGCGGCGTGCCCTCGATCAGCCGGCGGGTCTTCTCGACATAACCCGCATGATGCCGTCCGAAGTGGGCGGCCAGCGTGCGTCGCGATATGTAGGGCTCCAACGCATCGACCGCATAAGGCAGCGGCGGCAAGATCAGATTCACTTGAGGTCCTGGCTCGAAACTGCCAATGAGTCTAGGAGCGGGCCGGTATTTGACAAGCGAAAAGAATTCGCGCGAAGTATCGATACAACCGATGGATACTGAGCTCGCTCGCACTTTTCTCGTCGTGGTCGCTACCGGCAGTTTCGTCAACGCCGCCGAGCGTCTGCACGTCACGCAGTCGACCGTAAGCGCACGGATTCAGCGCCTGGAAGACGCGCTTGGCGCCGAACTGTTCGTGCGTAACAAGGCGGGCACGACATTGACTGCCGCCGGTCGACAGTTTCAACGCCACGCCGCCGCCTTGACCCGCATCGTCGAGCAGGCGCGCCAGGAGATCGGCACGGTGAGCGGCTTCAGCGACACGCTCACCATCGGCGGCCGCATCGGCTTGTGGGAAGACTTGTTGTTGCGCTGGCTGCCGACCTATGCGGCGCTCGCGCCCACGGTGGCAGTGCGAGCGCTGATCGGTTTCGAAGAAGACCTCATGCAGGCGCTGATCGAAGGTCGCGCCAACATCGGCGTCATGTATGCGCCGCAGGCCCGCCCGGGACTGAAGATCGAGACGCTGCTGGAAGAGCGGCTGGTGATGGTATCGACGCGGCCAAAGGCCCCGGCTGAACCCGAGCGCGACTACATCTATGTCGACTGGGGCCCGGAATTCCTCGCGCACCACAACCTGGCGTTTCCCAATTTTTCCGGCAGCGCCCTGAGCGTGAACATTGGCTGGCTCGGGCTGCAGCACATTCTGGCTTACGGCGGCGCAGGCTATTTTCCGGTGCGGTTGATCCGCGAGTTCGAGCTCGCCGGCAAACTGCATCGCGTCGCCAGCGCGCCGGAATTCCGCCTCGCCGCTTATCTATGCTTTCCCGCGAAAGTCGAGTCGGAGCCGCTTTCACTCGCCGTGGATACGATCCGACGCGTCGCCGCCGACGCGGTTTAAAGGCAGCCGCTGCACTCGAAATCGTCGCGTGCAGCTTGGGCTAGAAAGGATCGTGCCTGACCAGTTCGGGCACCGGCTGCTCCGGCAGCTCGGTCCACTGCCCGTCCCAATCGTTCACCTCGAAACGGTCGGTCGACGGAAAGCCCGGTGGCCGCTGGTACTCGAAACGCTGGTCGTAGTCGATCTTCGTGGCGTAGCGCGGCTCGGTCGCCGAAAGCGTTCCCGCCGCAAGACTGCCGTAGATCCGCAGCGTCGCGCTGCGTGAATGATCGATGTCGGTGACGAGGAAGCGCCGCCCGGCGAAGATGGCTGCATCGATCTCCAGATCGCCCGGACCCGTCACGCCGGGCGATGCAATTTCGATGTACTTGTCGCAGACCAGCCCCAGGTAGTCGTCCGAGTCGGGTGTATCGCGCGGGTCGTTTGCGTAAGTCAGACTGCCCTCGATGACGATCCTGTACGGCGAATACACCAGGATCTTGCCCGCAACCACACCTTCCACGTACAGCGTGGCGTTGCGCACGGCGACGAAGTACACGGGATGCTCGGAGGGATCGTTGAGATACTGCACCTCGGACGACTCGCGGGTGCGCCAGGTGTAGCTGCCATCGGCGAAGAAGCGGATATGCGTGTCGCTGGTGAGCTCGTGGACCCGCGCATCGTCGCCTTTCGGCGCCCACTGGAACGGTTTCAGCGACCGCGGCAGACGGATCTCGCTGGTGCGGGTCTCGACGCCACCCTGGAAGATCTCCGAATCCCGTCGGCGACCGCTCGACTCCATGTTGAAACCGCGCGCGGCCGTCGTCACCTTGCCGAGAAATTTCGGTGCCGTGCGCCGGTCGTACGTCAGATTGAAGCCCGAGTTGCTGTGGAAGCGGCCGACGATCTCGTCGTCGTGCAGCTGCACCATCGGGTCCCAGCGATCCACCATCTGCGTGAACTGCGAGAACGCCAGGCGACTGAGATTGATCTGGGTCGTGAAGCGCTTGCCGCGATCCAGGGCGCTGACTTCCGCGGTGACGTGCTCGAGCGCAGTCCCGTCATTCGCGCGCTCGCGAATCAACACGGCGCTGTAAGTCTTGCCATCCTGCTCCCAGGAAAATTCTGTTTGTGCGCTCTCCAGCGATTTCTCGGCGAATTGTTCCAGACGCCGCGACAGCGCCGCCTGCTCGGGCTCGGGCATGAGAACGATCGGTGGGATCTCGCTGACGGCAGGTGTTGTCAGCGGCTCGGTCACCTCGGCCACCTGCAGCGGCGGTTTCTCGATCAACGGTGGCGCGCTCTGCTGCGCTTGCGTATCGCTCGGGGGCAGAACGGCTTTGGCAATCTTGACTTGCTGCTGCTCCTGGCTCGGCTCGGCCGGAACCACCGGCGGCGTCGGCGGCAGGTCGACACCTTCCGTGTGATCGGCCTCGGACGCCTTGATCAGCACCAGCTTCAGGGCGGGCTCGTCACCCCTATCGACGCCACCCTCGCCACCGTGAAGCGAAATGACGAGCAACAGTCCGACGTGCAGCGCGGCGGTGATGACACCCCCGCACACCTTGCGAAAGACCCGCGGGTTGAAGCGGCCAGACAGCTCCACGACGCGACCCCCTGTGGGCGCCGAGGATAAACCCGCCACGGCTCAAAAGGCACCGGTTTACGCGTTTCACCTATGCGCAGCCGTGTCCTGTTGTGTACAAAACGACCCCCTCCGCCACGAGCCAGCGAGCGTCGGGTGATGAATCGGCAACTCAATCAGACCTATGACCCGATCAACCGCCTGAAACGGATTGCCGACGACCTGTGGATCGTCGACGGACCGGTGATCCGCTTCGGCATGCCGTGGCCCAAGATGCCGTTTCCGACGCGCATGACGATCGTTCGACTCGCCGATGGGGCGCTCTTCGTTCATTCGCCGACGCCGCTGACCGACGATTTGAGGCGTGAATTGGCAGGACTGGGGGCGCCGCGCTGGATCGTCGGACCGAACCGTATCCACTACTGGTGGATTCCGGAGTGGCATGCAGCCTATCCCGAGGCCACCGTTTACCTGGCTCCCCGAATTCGCGAGCAGGCCGGCGCGCACATTTCCTTCGATGCCGTTGAAATTTCCACGCAGCAGCAGTTTCCCTGGAGCTCGCAGATCGAGACGCTGCCCGTCCCCGGGGACTTCGTGACCGAGATCGTGTTCTTTCATCACCCCAGCCGCACGTTGCTGCTGACGGACCTGATCGAGAACTTCGAGCGCTCGAAACTGCCCGGCGTATTCCTGCGGCTGCTCACCCGATTGGGCGGCGTTCAGGACCCGGACGGCCAGATGCCGCGCGACATGCGCCTGACCTACCGACGGCACAGCAAGGAGATGCGGGCGGCAGTCGAGAAGATGATCGGCTGGGGTCCCGAGCGCATCATCCTGGCGCATGGCCGCTGGTACGACCGCGATGGCGCTGCGGAACTGCGACGCGCATTCCGGTGGCTGCTTCAGTAGCGAGGCGTGTCGGTTCCGGACGGGTTCGATCGTCCTTGGAGCCGAGAGCATCATTTCACCCATCAGGAGAACAGCATGTCCGCCAATACCGTTCATCTTCACCGGGTTCTGCGCGCCACGCCGGACCGCGTCTACCGTGCCTTTCTGGACGCCGCTGCCCTGGTGAAATGGATGCCGCCCAACGGCTTCACCGCCAAGGTCCATCACATGGATGTCCGGGTGGGTGGCGACTACAAGATGTCCTTCACCAACTTCACCACCGGTTCCTCGCACTCGTTCGGCGGCCAGTACCTGGAGCTCGTTCCGAACGAACGGATTCGCCACACCGACCGCTTCGACGATCCCAACCTGCCGGGCGAGATGCAGACCACCGTATCGCTCAGGCCGGTCTCCTGCGGTGTCGAGCTGAGCATCGTTCAGGAAGGCGTCCCGGCGGTCATTCCGCTGGAAGGCTGCTATCTGGGATGGCAGGAGTCGCTGACGCTGCTGGCGAAACTGGTCGAGGCGGAGATTCCGGATCAGCCATGAGATGGCGCAGCTCGGCACATCGGGGCCGAGCTGCGAGTCTCGACATCATCGATGCCGCGCCGCCCGCTTGAACGGTGGCCGGTTCTTCCCGCAGGAATGTGCTGCTCACGTGACCTCCTCACACAGCACGCCAGGACACACGCCGATAGAGAGCCAGGGAACGCCCGGCTCGCAACTTGATACCGTCATGCGGCGGGCCGGATAATCAACACTCCCGAACGATCTGCTGTCGTTCCATCGTGGCAGCGTCAGACCGACGCATGCGCAAGGCGAAGCCCTTTCACGGTGGATACGGGAGCTGGAGCTCACCATGACTCAGTTGATGCCGGCGCCCGAGTGGGAAGTCAGCCAGTGGTTCAACAGCGATACCCCGCTGAGCGTTCAATCACTGCGCGGCCGGGTCGTAGTGGCGGGTGCGTTTCAGATGCTCTGCCCCGGCTGCGTGTCACAAACGATCCCGCAACTGCGCGAGGTGCACAGTTTGTTTCCCGCAACCGAAGTCGCGGTGATCGGCCTGCATACCGTCTTCGAACATCACGCCGCCATGGGGCCGACCGCGCTCGAAGCGTTTCTGCACGAATACCGGATTGCGTTTCCAGTCGGCGTAGATCGTCCCGCGGACAATGGCGACCCGATTCCCTCCACCATGCGACGCTACGCCATGCAGGGCACGCCGACGCTGCTCCTTATCGATCGCGAAGGAAGACTGCGACGCCAGACCTTCGGCCACATCTCGAACCTGCAGCTGGGCGCGGAGATCATGGCATTGATGCGCGAGACCGGCGCCGCCGCTGCCACGGATGCCCGCATGAGCGACGATGGCTCTTCCGCGACGGGCGGTTCGTGCGACTCGCAGGCGTGTGGGATATAGAAGAGACGGGTTGACGCCTTCCTTATAAAGCCCACAATGGCGTGGCTTGGTCGAAGCATCCACGTCCGCGGAAAGGGCTGCGCCCACGACACGACGGCCTCCTCGCGAAGGTCTGCGTTTCCCTTATCTGCCTGAGCGGACGCAGGTACTCGATAAGGGGAATCTGTCATGAGCGACTCGCCCGGGTCCTATCCTCACTTCCGTCTCAATTTCGAACAGCAGGGAAAACGCGCGAAGGAATTGCTGAAGGCCGCACGGGCCGGCGATCCCAAGGCACTTGCGCGGTTCAAAGCGCTACCGAAGCTGGCCGAGGCGCAATATCTGATCGCGCAGGAGCTGCGCTTCCAGAACTGGGCGGCGCTCAAGCGTCACATCACGACGATGACTCGCGAGCGCGAATCCGCACTGGCACAAGCGGCGCTGCCACCGGACGTGCCCTCGCTGCTGGATGGCGACCTGCGCACGCTGCACATCCGCTGTGGCAGTGATATCAAGATGCCACTGCAGAACGCCGGCTTTCGCGGCGACTTCTACGAGCACAACTATCCTTATCTAATTGGCCCGGTGCGCGAAGGCCCTGGCTCTCTCGAGGAGCGGGCACGCTTTCTGGTCGACAGCTACGCGGACTCTCGCGATCCGCCGCTCCAATATGAACCTGTTCTACGCGGCCTGGAACGCGACGAACAGCAGCTGCACGATTCCGCAGATTACGAGCGCGCCATGATCTGGTCCGAGTTCGACTGCTATGACCAGCTCGTGCTGGTGCGCATGCTGGGACATTACGCGACCCACCGCCGCCCGGCCCGACTGGAGTTGATCAACATCAGCGAGTTTCCGGGCGCGGTGCGCTTCATCGGCCTTGGGCAGCTGCCGCCCGAGGCGCTGCGCATGCTCTGGGCAACGCGAAAAGCAGCGACGCCCGCGATGTTGAAGCTCGGACTGGAGGCCTGGCGCGCGCTCGCCAATCCCGATCCACGGGAACTCGCGGCCATCATGCGCAGCGACACACCGGCGTTGCCACTGCTCGCCAACGCGCTGCATCGACATCTGCGTGAGCTGCCGTCAACGACGCACGGCCTGTCGTTCACGGAGGAAATGGCGCTGCAACTGCTGGCCGAAGACGAGATGAACCTGGGCCATCTCGATGGACGCCTGACTTACGAGCGCGACCCGCTTCCGGGACAGGGCGATCTGCAAGTCCGCGACCGCGTGCTGAACATGGAGGGCGCCAGCGCACGCGTTTTCGAGCGTCGCTCGGGCGTCGACCACAATGGGCAAGCTCGGCCACCCTGGACCGATGTACTGACGATTACCGATCTCGGGCGCGCGGTGCTGAAGGGTGAAGTGGACTTTCTATCGCTTCGGCCGCCGACGCGCTGGGTCGGCGGTGTCCGAGTCGGCTCAGGGTCGCCCGGTTGGCGATGGAACGAGCAGACAAGAGACGCGGTGTGGCGATAGCTGTTCGCGCAGCCGGCACCTATTGATGGCATCGCGAAGCCGGCGGTTGTCGCCGGAAGCTCCGCGCCGCCCACAGCTCGGAAACCGGCCAAGGCAGTCCTCGATCTCTTGGTCATTCCCGCGCAAGCGGGAATCCATCCGAATCAGCCAGACGGATTCCCGCCCCATCAGCGCGGGGGCAATCCTGCGCGGGAATGACGAGCGAGGCGATGGGCTACTGGCTGAGCGCGGCGACTCCCGCCTTGGCCACGACCTCGTCCTGCGCTCCGGTCCCGCCGGAGCAGCCGATGGCGCCAATCATCTTGCCACCATCCATCAACGGCACGCCGCCGCGCGAGGCGACCACTCCATTCAACGACAGTAGATAGTTGTTGCCCGCTTGAATGCCGGCTTCGAGCGCCTTCGTCTCGCGGCGGAACTGGACGGCGGCACGCGCCTTGTCTCCCGCGATGTTGATTGACGCCAGCTGCGCGCCATCCATGCGCTTCAATGCAACCAGGTTGGCGCCCGAATCCACGATGGCGCAGACCAGTTTCCACGAGCGCTTCTGCGATTCGGCGAGCGCCGCATCCAGAACCTTCTCCGCCCGGTCCAGAGCAATCGGCGCTCCGTACGGAATGTCGTTGGGCATTTTCTCAGGAACGTTGTCGAGCGGATTCGGTGCCTGCGCCTGACTCGCGGCAGCACATGCGCACAGCACACCCGTCAGCAGCATTTTGTCGATGGACGAAAGAAGTCTCACGTTGCGTATCCCCTTCAAGTAACCGCGACCTACCTTAATGGATGCACGCCGCCATGGCCATGAATCGAACCCATGATCCTGCGGTCATCGAAAATGACCCATGACCCGCAAGCGAAGACAGTCGGCTGCGGTCCGGTCGCGACGCGAAGGGCGGCGGCGATCTTGCTGCCCGAAATGCCATACCGCAATTGTGTGACCCGCTCAATCCGTGGCGGGGCAGATCACGCAGGTAGCTTGAAATGCGGCCGGGCACTCGCGCCGAAACCCGCAGCAACGCGCCAACACGCGGCCATCTTCGACAGGTTCGACGCTGATCCCGGATTCCGCCCGATTGCACAGCCGCAGCCGGGCCGCTATCGTCGTTTCCCACCGTGACAGATCCAGCCGTGACAAAGCCAGCGCCCGAAGCCTCCGCCGCGCCGGCCGGTATCGGACTCGATCTTTCGACCGTCCGATTTTCCGCGCGCCGCGCCTCAACGACTGAGTCTTCGACCATGTTGCCCGTGAATCCCGCCGTTGCCGCCAGCCCCCGCCCGCCCGTCATGGAGGCGCGGAGTTGGATGGAGGGCGTCACCTTTCCGCCCGAGCGCCCGCTGATCAACGTCAGCCAGGCCGCGCCCGTCGAACCGCCGCCCGAGCCGCTGCGCCGGGTCATGGCCGAGGCCGCGCTGAACCAGCCCGACGCTCATCTCTACGGTCCGGTGCTGGGCCGGGACGAATTGCGCGAGGCCGTGGCCCGCGACTGGTCGGTCGCTTACGGCGGCACGATCCGTCCCGAAGAGGTCGGGATCAGCCAGGGCTGCAACCAGGCTTTCTGTGCCGCGATCCAGACACTGGCGGGCGCGGGGGACGAAGTGATCCTGCCGATGCCCTGGTACTTCAACCACAAGATGTGGCTTGACATGCAGGGCATCCGCACCGTCGGGCTGCGCTGCGGGCAGGACATGGTGCCGGATGCCGCAGCAGCGGCGAAGCTGATCACCAGCCGCACCCGTGCGATCGTGCTGGTCAGCCCCAACAACCCTTCGGGCGCGGAATACCCGGCAGAAATCCTGCGCGCCTTCTTCGAGTTGGCCCGCTCACGCGGACTGGCACTGGTCGTGGACGAAACCTATCGCGATTTCGACTCGCGCGAGGGTGCGCCGCATGATCTGTTCCAGGATCCCGACTGGGGCGACACGCTGATCCATCTCTACAGCTTCTCCAAGGCCTATCGGCTGACCGGCCATCGCGTCGGCGCGCTGGTCGCCAGCGTCGAGCGCATGATCGAGATCGAGAAGTTTCTGGACACCGTCGCCATCTGCGCGGCCCAGATCGGCCAGATCGGCGCGGCCTGGGGCATGGCCAACCTCAAGGACTGGCTGGCCGGCGAACGCGCCGAAATCCTTGCCCGCCGCCGCGCCATGATCGACGGCATGGCCACGCTGGACGGCTGGCGCCTCAAAGGCTGCGGCGCCTATTTCGCCTGGGTGGAGCATCCCTGGGACATTCCTTCGCCGGAACTCGGCAAGCGGCTGGTCGCCAAGGCAGGCGTGCTGCTGCTGCCCGGTACCATGTTCATGCCCGAGGGCGACGTCGAGGGCGCGCGCCATTCCCGCATCGCCTTCGCCAATGTCGACGCTGCCGGAGTCGGCACGCTGATGCAGAGGCTGCGCGATTTCCGGCCGTGAGGCCGGGCGAGTAACCAGCCCCGCGGTGAAGATCCCGCCGAATATCTGATCGGCCCCAGGCGCAAGACCCAGGGACTCCCCGGCCGAGCACGCCAGCCGCACCGGCCACACCCCGGTGCGTCGGCAATCGGTCAGCCCATTACCTGGGAAACTTCAGGATCTGCCAGTCGCCGTTCGCTCCCTCGCCGGTCGCGTCTGCGCCCGGTTTGTCCTTGGAATACATGTGCAGCGGCTTGCCCTGATACGTCCACTGACGCGTGCCGTCGCTGCGCTTGACGATCTTCCAGTCGCCGACGTCGTTGGCACTGGCTGACGCAACGACCGGCGGCCACAGCTTCGAGCACTCGCCCTCGCAGGGCGTCTTCGCCGTCGCGTGGCTCTTCGACCAATAGACCGCATAGGCCAGATCGTTGCGGATCACGTAGAACTTGCCCTCTTCGAACAGGCTCAGTTCCGCAGGCACGACGGGAGGAATGTTCATCTGACCTTCTTGCAGTCATGGGTGAACGAGCACTGTCGCGCAGCCGGATCGAAAACGGAAGGACGGGGATTCCATGAACGCCATTCAAAGGAATGGATGAGCGGATCCGCATTTCATCCCAGAGCAACTGATGCAACAGGCGACGAAGCCGCGGGCCACGCGAGGGTCGGGATACAACGCAAGTCGGCGGAGCCCACTGGCATCACGCGGCCCGGCGAACCCCCATCAACGCCAATCCCTGGGCAACCGATGAGAACTCGTCTCCGCCAACCAACTTCTCGGCGCCGAACTTCAGCGCAAAAATGTTGCGAACCGCCGGGACCAGGGCCGTGCCGCCGGTCATGAATACATGCGTGATCTGCGTCGGTGAGACGCCGGCCGTTTGCAGCGCCCGGTCCGATGCCGCCGCAATTCGCGAAAGATCGTCCGCGATCCATTGCTCGAACTCGGGTCGCGTCACGGTGCGATCGATCTCGACTGCCCCGGCCTTGAAGCTCAGGCGAGCCGTGGCGTGCTTCGTCAGTTCCTGCTTCACCCGCGACACGGCCTGGAACAGCGTAAAACCTTCCTCGTTGCGAATGACGTGGACCAGGCCCTCGAACGCCTGCTTGTCCTCGGCGAAGCGGAGAATCTCGGTGATCTGCCGCAGCGTCTGCCGATTGTTCATCATCGACAGCTGATGCCAGCTGGCGAAGTTCGCATAGATCCACAGCGGGATCGGCAGCGGTTTGCTCTCCGGCCGGAATTGCGAGCCCATGCCGAGGGCGGGACAGACCGCGTTGTAGACGATCTGGTAATCGAAGCGATCGCCGGCGATGCCGGCGCCGGTTTGCGCCAGCGGCTGGATGCCCGGTTGCTCGCCGTCGGCATCGACTTCGACCACCGAGAAGTCGCTCGTGCCACCGCCCAAATCCGCAACCAGCACCAGGTGCCGTCCGCGCGCTCTGCTTGCGAACGCATAGGCGGCCGCCTCCGGCTCGAGCCGAACCTGATCGACTTCGCGCCCAGCGCTGGCGAAAGCCAGCTTCAGCCTGGATTGTGCAAGATCATCGTCAGGCGCTGCGCCTGCGAATTCGATCGGGCGGCCGGCGATCAGTGCGCTCTGCTGTAGCGATTCGCGCGCACCAGTGGCGTCATACAGATGTCGCAGCAAGGTCGCGATCAGCTCGTCGAGCGTGTAGGTGTGGGCGAACACCTTGGTGTCGACGAAAGACCTGCTGCCCAGGAACGACTTCATGGACTGCACCAGCCTGGCGGGGCCGGTGCGTGCAATGTAGTCGGCGATGGCGTCGGTGCCGGCGCTGCTGGTGGGACGCTGCCGAGCATCGGGCTGCGAGGGCTGGAAGCAAAGAATGGATGGCAACGCCGCAGCCCGCCCGGTGCGAGAATCTACCTTCAGGACGGCAGCGCTCTGGTCCGCGCCGGCCATGGCGATAACAGTATTGCTGGTGCCGAAATCGACACCGATGGAAATGGGATGCATGACAACGCGCGGGGGCTCTTCAAAGAGCGCGCGATTGTAGCGTCGTGCGGCGGCGATTCAACGAAATCAGGACCGCTGCCACGACTTGCGAGCCGATCGAGCCAGGCGGTGGTCATTTGGGCGTCGCCAGGCACGCTGGCGTAGGAAAAGCGCTCGCCGGTGCACGGCGGCCTCGGGGCGGATGCGGGGAGTACATCCGCTTGCCGAAGCCGCCGTTCGGATCCATGGCAGAGAATATGAGTCGATATGCCTTCGCTTCCGGCTACCTGTGTACGCCGGCGAGCGCGGCCTGAAGTCAGCTCTTTGCCGGGATGAATGTCCTGATCTGCTTGACGGCGTAGTCGACCTTCGTTTCCAGGGCCTGCTTGCCGATCGCCGCACTGGAACGACGGGCATCGCCAACGATGCCGTTCCTCGGCGAATCCGCCGTGGGATGCGGCTTACCATCCGCGCCGACCGGAATACCGACCGCCGTCGGCAGCAGCGCCTTGCGCACATACGTGCCATCGTGATCCAGGTACATCATGATGGAAGTGTCGTGTACGCCGCCGTGCATGGCTTTGGGATAACCCTGGGCAGCCAGCTTCTCTTCCATTGCAGCGTTCGCAGGCGCGTACACCTGATCGCAGTAGAAGACATGCACGCCCGACGGGCTGTACTTGGCGTTCATCTCGGTCGCGACCTTGCGATAGACATTCATGGCTCCATTGCCCTGACCGCCGCCGTGGTCTCCCATCACTACGACGTTCTTGAATCCCGTGGTGATCGTCTGTTCGACCATGCGCTGCAGAACCTGCTGCAGCAGGTCATTGGTCAGGCCAATGGTCCCTGGAAGCTCCGCGCTGGCATTGTTAGGAGTCAAAGGCAGCACCGGCATGGCGATGGCGTTTCCCAGACGCAGTGCAATTTCCTTGACGATCGCGCGAGCCATGATGTTGTGGCCGCCGTTGACGTTCTGAGGACCCCTTTGCTCGACACCGCCGGTGTAGATGAGCGCCGTGGTCTTGCCTGCCGCAAGCGCATCCCTGACCTCGGGCCAGGTCATCAACTCGAACTCGACAAAAGCCTTGGAGCCCGAGTCGGCCGCACAGGCCGGTTGTGCAGTCAGTGTGGCGGTTGCCAACAACGCAAGTGCAACGCTCGTCGCAATGAGATGACGCAAGATGGTGCCCCTGATATCAGTGTTGGAGTTGCAGTGAGCTTTGAACGCCGCGGGTGTTCGAGCTGAGGCCAGTCCTTCCGTCGCCGGGAAGGCGAAGCCGGGGGACCCGGCTTCGCCTCGTTGCGCCTGACGGTGCTGTGCTTCTAGAACTGGAACCGCACACCCATCCGATACTGACGACCGACCCGGTCGTAGTCGGAGTTGCCCTGCCCCGACCAGTAGGACGAGCTGAGGCTTCCGCCGATGATCGGCGGCTGCCGGTTCGTCAGGTTCTCGATCGTGCCGAACACCTCGAAGCCCTCGAACTTGTAGGAACCGGATAGATCGACCGTCGTCATGCTACCGATATGATTGTTCTCGATGGTCGGCGCCTCTCGGGTCGCCTCCGGGCAATCGGTGCTGCACTCGATGAAGCCATTGGCGTACACGCCAGGACCGGTGTAGTGGAAGATCGCGGTCAGCGTGAGCGGATCACCCTTGTAGCTGATCGAGGCGAAGCCGCGGAGCTTCGGCGCGGTCAGACCGGCGAAGGGCGAAATGCCGCCCCAGCCGCCGACGACACCAGCACCGTTGTAAACCGTTCCATCGGTATCTTCGGTCTCGAGCTTCAACACGCGGCTAGCCATGGCGCGGATCACCATGTCGCCGTTGAGACGGGACAGCGGGAAGCGATAGCTGGCTTCGACGTCGATGCCGCTGGCGCGTTGTCCGATCAGGTTCTGCGGCTGCGTGACCACCATGAAAAGCTGACCGGCGTCGTTACGGATGAGCGAGTTGCAGAGCGTCGCATTGCCCTGGTAGCACAGATCGATCACCTTCTGCGCGCCCGGCGCCTGCACCGAACCCGTGACGTCGATCTTGTAGTAGTCGATCGCCGCCTGGAAACCCGGCAGGAAGCGCGGCGCCATCACCACGCCGAACCCGGTCGTGTCCGCTTCTTCGGGCTTGAGGTCCGGATTGCCCCGGGTGAGCGAGTAGCCGTTGGGATTGAGTTCAGGCTCGCCGCCGACGATGCGGAATGGATCGTGGAACACCACGCCCGAACCCGTCTGGCCCGCCGTGAACAGCTCGCCAAGGTTTGGCGCACGAATGTCGCGCGAACGCGTAAAGCGGAAGCGCAGATCTTCGATCGGCCGCCACGTCAAACCGCCCTTCCAGGTCGTGACGTAGCCGGAGGTCGAGTAGTCGGTCGCGCGCACGGCAGCGTTCAGGTCGAGCTCCTGCGCTCCTTTCAGATCGCGAGCCAGCGGTACAACGGTTTCAAGGTAACCTTCGGTGACGTCGAACTTGCCCTTGCTGGCCTTGTAGTTGCCAGCGAAGAACTCGGTCGCCTGGTCGTGTTCGGTGGACCAGCCCGACACTTTTTCGATGCGGTGTTCGGCACCGGCCGCCAGTGAAACCGGACCGGCCCAGGAGCTGAACGGCTCACCGCTCACGTTGAAGGCAGCGACGCTCTGCTGCAGCGTTTCATCGCGATAGGAAACGCCCAGGACGTAATCGAGCGCCCTCTGGGTGTTCACACCGATACCGAACGTGTTGTACGGCACGCACGCCGGGTCGTCGTTGGACGGATCGGCATCCGCGTTCACGCGGCAGGTCGGTGTGCTTCCGACCATGACGGAATCCAGCGCCTTCAGATAGTTCGGTGTGATGCCGTTGTTGTAGGTCCGCGGCTGCAGCTCGGTTTCGCTGTGCTGGACGTAGACATCCCATTTCCAGTCCGTGCCAAAGGCGCCGAAGTCGCCATCCAGGCCGCCGGCGACCCGGTACAGGGAACGGTGGTAATCGCCCCTGAACCGCCCCATGTCGGCATTGGTGGTGCCCATCTTGAACGTCGTTTCGCCGGCCGCCTCCAGTTGTTCGCGCAGCGACTGCGGCAGGAAGGCGTTCTCGACGCTGATGGTGTTGTTGCCCAGACGCCGGTTCGGATTGGCGGTATTCGTGGTGCGGGTCGCCGAATACTGTCCTTCGACATAGGCCGTGACGTTGTCGGTCAGGTCATAGCTGGTGCGCAGATACCCGACCTTGCGATCGACGCTGCCCGCGATGTCGATGCCATTCTCGATGCGCGAGTACTGCCAGTCGCCACCCTCCTGGAAGTTGTTGCCGACGCTGGTGCCGAAGTCGAAGCCGGAAAGAATGGCGCCGTTCGGTCCGAAATAGGTTCCCCTGAGGGGCCCGGTCGTGATGATGCCGCCGGGCGTACCGGCGGACAGACCGACATCGCGGCGAACCATGTACTTCGGAACACTGGTGCTCTGGCCGGCGTCGGTGCCGTAGGCCGGATTGAGAATCATGGCCGCTGGCTGTCTGGCCCATGGGCGGCCTTCGGTACCGTCGATGCCGTCGCTGTGCGTGTACTCACCCGACAGAAGCAGATGGCCGCGGCCCCCTGCGAACGGCGTACCGTAGGTCAGCTGACCGCTGATGCTCTTGTCGTCGTGATACTGAGTCATGCCGCTTTGGAGTTCACCTTTGAAACCGGTGAAGTCATGATCGATCACGAAGTTGACGACGCCCGACAAAGCGTCCGAGCCATAAGCCGCCGAGGCACCGCCGGTCACGACGTCGACGCGCTCGATCAGCGCGTTCGGGAACGAGTTGATGTCCGGAGCGCTGTTGCCCGAAGTGAGTGCCGCGTTGATGTAGCGCTTGCCGTCCAGCAGCACCAGCGTGCGGTTGGTGCCCATGCCGCGCAAGTTGAGCTGACTCACGCCGGTCGCGCCGGTCGAGAGGTTGCCGTTCGACGAACGGGGCGTCGCAGAGCCGGAGAAGGCCGGCAGGGTATTCACTGCGTCGGCGACGTTCACCGTGTTCAACGCGTTGAGTTCGTCTGCACCCAGAACCGAAACAGGCGTTGGCGCCTCGTAACCGTTACGCGTAATTCGCGAACCGGTTACGACGACCTCGCTGAGCGTCGGCGATGCAGCGGCGTCCTGCGCTTGCGTATTGGTAACCGCAACGGTGGCAAGTGCAGTGGCACTGACCGTCGACAGCGCCAGAACCTTTGCGCGGCGACGAGCCATACTGGATAACGTCATCGGAGTCCCCCCTCGTTAGTTCGGCGCGACTGCACGACAATGCGTACCTGCGCGCACGTCAGTAATTTGTTTATTGAGCCCGCAAAACCAAGGCTCACCTGCGAACCTGATATTCCCCACGACCGGGCTAATTACCGTTCGTCTATGCCCGCCAATGAGAGTGCAATCCCCATGCCACGCGCACCAAAGCCGGGCATCGAGGCCCCAACCAAGGAAATATTTGGATACTCACGCCTTGCGGAAGGCGCAGCGCGCAGGGCGATCGGCTAAATCTTGCCGATCCACAGAATTGCCATCGGCGGAAAGCGGCTCATGCGTTGGAGACCTACGCATCGATGGGATGGAGTCATCGGAACGACAGCGCAAGGATGTTCGGCGCAGACCCGGGAACGTGCTGCGTGGACGGGCTCAGAACACCGGAATCAGCGGGAAACGGTCGAGTTTGCGACTCGGGCGAGTCGATTGATTCGACAACCGGCAGAGGCTCGACCCGGTCGGCGACATTCCGCCGGCGCAGTTCGAACAGGTGTGCTGCGTACTGTTGTCGTCGCGGACCTCACGCCCTGGCGACGTGACCTGCACGGCCGCAGCCGTATGGATGGACGCTGATCAGGTGACGGAACCCACTTAATGAGTGTCTGCCTGGCTTCAACGCTGCTTGGCCACCCGAGCGGCATCCACGGCTGGCGCACTGTTGCCCCAGGAGCCGCGTACATAGTTCGCCACATTGGCAATGTCGGCATCGCTCAGGACGTCCGCCAACGGCTTCATGGTTTCCCATGCACCCAGTTTCACGCCCTCCGGTGGCGTAGCCCCATACAGAACGGCGTTGATGAGCGAATCGGGATCGGCAGACTGCACGATGGCGCTGCCGGCCAGCGGCGGCCCGGAGAACATGCCGCCACGCCCGGAAGCACCGTGGCACTTCTCGCAGCGATCGGTGTAAATGGCCTGTCCCAGTGCGGCCTGTTCTGCGGTCACGGGCGTCATCGCCTGCTCACCCTCCGGCAGACTCCTGGCAGGCAAACTCTTGATATAGGTTGCCATGGCGCGAGCATCCTCCAGCGTCAGCTTGGAAGTGCTGTTGCCCACCACCTCATTCATCGGTCCCCAGGTCCCGCCGCGCAGACTGAAGCCCGTGTGCAGGTACTTGGTCAGATCATCCACCGACCATGTCTTCAGGCCGTCAGCCGATGAGGTCAGGTTGACCGCAGCCCAATCGCGCACCTTGTCAGCAGCGACGTACTCGCGCAGCGTGCTGCCCTGATAAGCCTTGGCCGATTCCTCCGCCAGGAAGCGGTTGCGAGGGGTATGACAGGCCCCGCAATGACCCAGCGCCTCCACCAGATAGGCCCCTCGATTCCATTCCGGGGTCTGCTTCGGGTCGGGCTTGAAGCGTGCGGGCTCGAAGAAAAACCGATTCCAGATGGCCATGGCCCAACGCTGCCGGAACAGGAAATCGTTGGCGGGCGGCTGATATTCATCCGCCGCGACGGTGCGCAAGTAAGCGTACAGCGCATCCACATCCTCGTCGGTCATCTGGGTAAACGAGGTGTACGGGAACGCGGGAAACAGCCGATATCCCTTGGCGGCGATGCCCTCGTGCAGGGCACGCCGCAGGTCCTGCGCCGTCCAGCTGCCGATGCCGTGTTCGACGCTGGACGTGATGTTGGAAGAATAGATGGTGCCGACCGGTGCTTCGAATGCCACACCACCCGCATACGGAACACCGCCGGGACGGGTATGGCAGCTGGCGCAATTTCCCGCCAGCGCCACGTAGCGTCCACGCTCGATCAGAGCATCGGCCGCATTGATCACGCCCGAATTCTGATTCTCAGCCGCAGCATCCGCCGCTGGCGGAGCTGTGGCCGCATCTTCCGCCTCAGCAGCTCCCGGCGCCCGGTCGGCAAAGAACGCCGTGAGGACGACGACACCCAAAACCCCTGAGACCCAAGGCAACGCCTTACGCAAACGCATACTTCTTATTAGGCCGATCCGGTCTTCGACGTTGCTCTACTCAAGTCAGGCCTTGGGAGCCCACGAATCGCAATGCCCCTTGGGATTGACGTTGCAGCTGAATATCTGGCAATTCGCGCAGGCCGAACCATCGCCGTCGAACAACCCGCAGGCGCCGCAGGTTTGGTTCGGCGTGGTCGAATGTTCCGTGAAGTTCAGCGCCGTCGCCAATCCTGGATCCATCTTGCCATCGAGGCAGGATGCTTCGCCCTGCGCCCGGGCCGCCGCGGCGGCCGACATTACGGCTCCAGCCAACGTCACCTGCAATCCGGACCGCAACAAACCACGCCGTGTCATACGTGTTGACATTTCAATCCTCCACACACCGCCGTCAGGCGACTGACCGCGTTATTTCTTCTTCTCGTCACGATAGAGATCGTGACAAGACTTGCAGGACAACGCATCCAGCACTTCCATGACCGCCGCGTCGGTCCCCTGCTCGCGCCCGGTCTTGGCCATGTGGGCGGTCTTGTCTGCAAAATCCTTCATGCGCTTGGAAAAATCGGCCCAGTTGCTCCAGACCTCGGGCTTGGCGTCGCCGCCCGGCACCTTGGCCTCGAATGCCTTCAGGGCGAGGGATGCCGACAGGGCCAGTGCGTCCATGTGCGCCTGGGTGTTCTCGGTGGGTCCAGCACCCGAAAGAATCTGCCCAAAGGCGGCCGTCTGCTCCTGCAAGGACTTCATGATGTGCTGGCGGTACGCCAGTACGTCCTTGTCATCGGCCTGACCCGCCAGCGGCAACAACAGGGTGACGCCAAGGGCGACTGCTTTGATCACGCGTGTCATCGGTGCTGGCCTCATTTCTTCGGTACCCGGTAATCGTCATGGCAGCCCTTGCAGGACAGGCCGCTCAGCTTCGGCGTCACCGCCGCTACGCCGCCCTGCTTGGCGGTCTTGGCCAGATCGGCCGTCGCAGCCACCAGTTCGTCCAGGCGCTTGGAGAAATCGTCCCACTTGTCCCAGACCTCGGGCTTGGCATCGCCTCCCAGGACCTTGGGCGTGAAAGCGACCTTGGCCATGCCGGCGGCGATGTTGAGCACTTCCGCCTGGGTCGCCACATCGGCCGCCGGCGCCTTGCCTTTGGCGATCTGGTTGAGCGCAGCGAACTGCTCTCCCAGGGTCTTCATGACATGGACGCGATAGTCCCTGACGTCCTGATCGTCGGCAAAAGCGCCGATGGGCAACAACGCGCCGACAAGCGCAATTCCTGCCCAGGCCAGCCTGGGCAGCGCGGTGGTTCTATTCATCTTTCCCCTCTTCTCGAGTCTCGTCACTGGATCGGGCGGCCGGCCATCTGCCAGCCGTTGCGGCCTTCGCGCTGCCGCCCTGCACACGGGTGATGGTTTGCTCGTCTTGCTTCTCATGCAGGATGAAGGCTTGAACGAACTTGATCTCCCAGGCCATGGAGATCGCGGTGTTCTGTCCGGTCTTGGGGTCCGGATAGGCGTCCGCGTTCTTGCGCATGGCGCGGTATTCCGAAGTCATCGGCTCCGCGCCGTAGCTGCGATGGTGCGTCGACCAGTTCTGGCCGAGCGAGTTGTAGTAACGCTCGATGTCGGTGTACCCCGCCATCAGGCCCTCCGCGCTTTCCGGCTTCAGGTTGAGCTTCACACGCCAGCCATGCACCGACAAATAAGGCACACCGCGGGCCTGCGACTCGGGGAAAGTGACATCGGCCGGCGCAGTGGTCAGAACACCGTTCTTGATCTGGCCTTTCAGGTGATAGATGAAGCTCTTGCCCCAGCGGAAGTCGACCCGCTGCGTGCTGCCGGTGATGAAGCCGCCGAGCGCATCCACCATCAGCGGATCCTTGCCGCGATAGAGCGTGACGTCGACGTCGTCGTCATTGGCCAGGTCGTCGACGTGGGTCAGTTCCATCAGCCACCGGTTGTAGTTGAACTTCCGCATGTAGTCCTGGATGAAGTGCCGGTAGGAGCCATCCGGACCGCGGTAATTGCCGGTGCAGCCCAGGACCCGGTACATCTGATTGTCGATGCCCTGCTCGCCGTCGGGACTGGTGAAATCGTGCGGGCCCGTCTTGCCGTCCAGGTTCAGCCCGATCGCCGTCGTGCCCTGCGCTTCCTTGAAGTGCAGCTTGGGCTCGGGCGCGGTGGTCGGATTCCAGATCTGCCCCTCGCGCTCGAGCTGCGTCTCGACGAACTTGTAGTGAACGCCGGACTTCTCGGGATAGAGCGTCTTGAACTGCTCGCGCGGGCCATCGTTGAGACCCTCCGGGCACTCGACCTTGCCGTCCGGCGACTGCCAGATCGCCACGTTCTTGGCGGTCAGGACATAGCCGATCGTACCGTCGCGCAACGGGCTGTCCGCAGCCTGTGCAGTCGCTACGCCGAGCGCCGAGCCCAGCAGGCCCGCGAAGGCCAGTTGCATTGATCGACAAGACTGCATGGAAATTCCCCCTTCTCGATTGCTGATCGCCTTGGCTAGCCGGCAGTTCTGCCGAGGTCAGCGCGAGCCAGCATTCCCACCAAAGTCATCGCGCAACCAGAAGGCCTTGTAGCCGTTGCGCGCACCGTTGAACTCGCCCCAGGTATCGCACTCGATGTCCCCGGGCTTCTTGTCACGCGAGCAGTAATAGACCGGTCGATCGCGATAGGCCCACACGTGCAGCGCGCCCGGCGCGTTGGCAGCTGCCTTCTTGCCGGTCTGGGGATCGATGTCCATCGTGCTCCAGATGTGGCTGTTGCTCTTCGCCCCCTTCGGCGCGATCACGTACGGGAAGTTTTTCAGACACAGCGCCGGATCGCCACGGCCACAGACGGCAAACCGATACGCCTGCGGCGTGTCGGGATGGTTGCAGGCCTGCTGGTCGATGGCATCGTCATTGCAGTTGTAGACGTAGATGGTCATGCCCTTCGCATCACCGAGCACTTGACCGGAGTGCATGTCATTCACGGTGAAGCCCGGAGGCGGCGGCGGTGCCTCCTGGGTGTAGACGTTGTGCCAGCCGGGCACATCACTGCCCTCGAGGCTGGCGTTACGCGAATCCAGCACGCGCGTGTAAACAGGCATCTTGCGGAAAGCCCACTGATTCACGCCCGGCGAACTTTGGATGACGGACCAGTCGCCCTGAACGCGGACGGTCTGCGGCGCCAGCACCGGCGTCCACTCGCGCAAGCACTGCAGATCACAGTTGGATTTGCCCGGCGCATCGTGATCCGAATAGTAGACCGAGCGTCCGGTCGCACCTATGGTCAGAAGCCGACCGGTCGCAACCATACGCACGGCAAATTGCGGCGGGACGTTGGACGGCGGCCCCACTGGCTCGCGCTGCGCGCCCTCTTCCGAGGTGCCTCGCTTGCGGCTACCGCCGAAGACGTCGCCCGGTCCGCGATCGAGCACAGAGGTGTACAACGCATAGCCATCGTAGGCCCACTGCTTGCTACCGTCCGCACGATCGAGGATGGTCCACTTGCCGACGGGCTTGGCGTCGGGCTTGGCCAGTACCGGCGGCCAGACATCGGTGCAGCTGGGTCGGGTTTCGACTTCAGGCAGCTCCAGTCCGCCCGGGTAGGGGCTCATCAGGCCGGCGTTGTCCGTGTACTTGTGATCGTCGCAGCTGGGCTTGCCCTTCTGCTCGCCGGCGTCGCCGTTGCGCAAACCGATGCGTGGCCAGTTGTAGAGCGTCTTGCCCTTGGCATCGGCGAAGACCGGCCCTTCGAACTCCGCCACGATCACCTTGAAGCCGGGCGGCATGGGTTCATGCACGTAGTCCTCGAGCAGCTGCTTGTTCTTCGCCTGCGCCGGCAGCATCACTAACGCCGCTGCCAGCACGCTTATCAGACCTGCAACCTGTCGCATCAAATCCCCCCTTACACGCACCGCAACCGATCCGATCCGCAACGGCGGATCAGACCAGCATCTCGCCGATGACCTTGCTGGCCTGGTTGCTCTTGGTTCCCCACGAGGCCAGGTCCAGGCCCATGACCTTCATGGTGGTGAAGCCGAGCTGCGTTCCCTGCGCTCCCTTGCAGTCGATGTGCAGCCCGGTCTTGACCTTGCCGCCGGCCTTGCCGGCGGTAAATGCCGGCATCTCCTCGAGCGAGTGGATGCGCGCATTGGCCACGTCGGTGTTGGCCATGATCAGGCAGTTGTCGAGCAACGTGCCGTCGCCTTCCTTCACGCTGTTGAAGGCCTCGACGAAGTAGGCCCACGATTCCATGGAACGACGCAGGAACCACGACGCATTGGGCTGATAGCCCAGCTTTTCATCCGTCGGCTCTTCATGGGTGGTCGTGTGGTGCGGCTTCTCGTAGCCGGGCCGGGTGGTGTTGGCCTGGGCGGCCGAGTAGGCCATGTTGAACACGCGGGTCTGGTCGCAGGCGACGGCCATGACCAGCAGGTCGGTCATCATCTTGTGGCGCTCGGCGACCAGGCTCGCTTCGTTGCCGAGCTTCGGATCTTCCTTCGGCGCCTTGGGCACCACGCAGGCCGCGCGCGGCTCGGGCTTGGTCAGCTGATGGTCGAACTGCTGCTCCAGATGCCGCAGGCCGGTGAAGTACTGATCGAGCCGCTGCCGATCCTCGACACCGACCTTGCGCTCCAGTCCCTTGATCTGGTCAGTGACCGCCGACAGCGCGCTCTTGCGCGCCATGATCAGCGGACTCGGCGAGAAGGAGGGAGCGTTCGGATCCTGGAAGTCCGGGCCGAACAGCCGCTGGTAGAAGTTCAGCGGCGAGAACTCCGGCGAGTTCGGCGTGTTGGCATTCTCGTAGGACACGACCGTGCGCACGTCGCCGGTTGCGGTCGCCGTCAGGTTCTTGAAGCGCGTGGTGCGGCCGATCTGATTGGCCACGATCACATCGAGCGTCTCGGCGGGCGCCTGGTTGCCGACCGTGGGCGAAGTACCGGAACGGAACACCATCCAGCCGGTGAAGTGGCAGAAGAACGCGCCGTCGCGATAGGCGGTGAGGTTGGTGTAGAGATTGACCTGGTCGCGTACGTTCTTGAGCGCGACCAGCTCCTCGGGCAGGTCGTAGCCCGCCCCCGTTATCTTCGGCACGAAGACGTTCTTGCTCATCCCTAAGCCCCACAGCCAGGTGCCGTAACGAACCGGCAGCGGCGTGCCGTCGGCATAGGCGTTGCCGTTGTTGTTCAGAAAGCAGTTGAGGAGCGGCAAGCCGACCGTGACGGCTCCGCCATTCAGTAACCCGCGAAGAACACGGCGGCGCGTAAGTGCTGTCATTGCTTGTTGCTCCTCGTGGTTATTTCGTGGTGCTGGCCGGCGACACGCTGGCTGTCTTCACGGCAGGCGCCTGCGACTTCGGTTCAACGATTTCAGAAAATGCATTGCTGAGCGCGACGGTGCGCATCAGGTCGGGCACGCGATAACCCTCTTCAGCAAAGCGCGCGTTGAAGTAGTCCAGCGTTTCCTTGTCCTCCGGGCGAACCGCTCCGCCGGCACCGTAGCTGTAAACGCGCCGGACCAGACAGGAAGTCAGTCCCGGGTTGTCATGGAGCACTTTGCCGAGACTCACCACGCCGTCGAATGACTTGCCGTCGAGCGTGCCGCTGGCGTCGATCTTGGTGCCCCGCTCCTCTTCGCGGTAACGACCGCTGCTGTCGAAGTTCTCCAGCGCCAGACCCATCGGATCCGTGATCTTGTGACAGCCGGCGCAGACCGGGTTCTGCAAGTGAAAGGCGACACGCTCACGCTGCGTCTTGAACGGCGAGGTCGGATTGTCGAGCGCCGAGAAATCGACATTGGGCGGCGGCGGCGGCACCCGCTGGCACAGCAGCAGCTCACGCAGTGCCTTGCCGCGCAAGGTTGGAGAAGAGCGCGTGGGATGCGAATGCAGTGCGAGGAAACTGATTTGGGCCAACAGCCCGGCGCGAGGGCTGTCAGGCGCTTCCGTATAGCGCGTCCAACCAGCAGGCGCGGGTTCGCCGTAGACCACGGCAAGCGCCGGCGAAATGAATGTCTCACGGGTTGTAAACAGATCGCGGTAATCGCCGCGCTTGTTGACCAGATGATCGACGACGGTGCGCAAGGTCTGCTCGCGTGCATCCTGCGCCACCTGGCCCGTGAAAGCCGGATAGGTCGCCGAATCCTTGGCGAGCGAGTTGAAGTCGTCGAAACCGAACATGTCGTCGAAGAAGGCGCGCACGCCGGCGTCGAGGCGACGGCTTGCAAGCATCATGTCAACCACGCGCGCCCGGCCCTCTGGCGTCTGGATCTCGCCGCTCTCGGCCGCCTTCAGCACGCTGTCGTCCGGCACCGCGTTCCACAGGAACAGCGACATGCGCGTGGCAAGCGAAAAAGCGTCGAGACGCTGGCGACCCGGATTCGCAGGATCCGGTTCCGTGGTCTCAGCGACGAACAACACGTTGGGGCTGACCAGCATGGCTTCGAGCGCAATGCCAATGCCGGCGTAGAAGTCCTTGAGCTGATCGGCGGACTTGTTCGCTTCGGCGACGAACGCATCGAGCTCGTCCCGCGTCAATGGACGGCGGTTCAGCAGCCGGCCCTTCTCCTTCAGGAAGTGGCTGGCGCAAGCCTTGTCCGCGGCTTTCTCGTTGCGGGGCTTGCAGGTGATGAGAAACGCGCGGTACTTGGGATCGATCACCGTGTTGGCAATCGTCACCGCAGCCTTCTGGTAAAGCTCGAGCTGCGCAGTGGTCACGCCTGTAATCGAAGATCCGAGTGCGAGCAGGCCGTCGCGACGCTGCGCGGGAGGGAAGTGAGGCTCAGGCGCAACATCGGGCCCGAAAACATAGCGGACGGTGTTGAGGTACTGCTCCTCGGTCAGCAACCGCAGTCGATTCAGAGACCCGGTGTCCTGCGGTTCCTGCAGTGGCGCCTGTGTTGCTTGAGCCTCTGCTGCACCCTCCGCCGCAGTCGATGTTCCGGAATAACTCGCCAACGCGATGCTGGCCAGCAATCCCGCTGCAGATCCAAGCAGGCGCGAGGATCGTCCGAGCAGCGGACGCAGTTCACCCAACAACAGACCCATGCAACCCCCTTCTCAAACGGAACGTGCTTGAACAAGCGCCTCGAAGCCACGTGCCGCATGAGGTCTTTTGCCAACAGATCACGCGTGTCGCGACGTATCTGCCGTCGCTTCTGCAGCAGATATAGCAAGCCACGTGCCACTTTCCCGTCGAACGCCGCGAGCGCGTAACACCTTGTCATAGGTGATGTTTTTTGACCGGCAATGAGCGCTCGCAACCCCCGCTCGGCACCCATCAGCGGAAAATCGCCGATTCATGATTCGCCATCGGCCGAAACCTGCCGATCTCAGGCGTGGTTGTGCGTGCCGGCGTCGCGCCCGGGCCTGATCAGCCCGTACTTGACCATCTTCTCGTTCAACGTGCGCCGCGGAATCCCGAGCACCTCGATGACGGAGCTGATCGAGCCGCCGTGGTCCTTCAGCGCGGTCTCGATCAATTGCCGCTCGTAGGCCGCAACCCGATCCGCCAGCGCCGAGCCGGCGGTCGTCGGGCTCGGTGTCGCCTTGCCCAGGATCTCCGGCACTGTCCGGCCCATCGCCTTCAATCCCAACGCGTAGCGCTCGGCGACGCTCTTCAGTTCCCGCACGTTACCGGGCCAGCTGTGCGTGAGCAGCGCCTCGACGTCACATGACGACAACGATCGGTGCTGCTGCCCCGCTATCGAGGCTGCGCGCGTCGCGAAATGCTCGAATAACAGCAGAATGTCTCCCTCGCGAGCCTTGAGCGGCGGCAGCGGAATCTCTGCGCCCGCCAGCCGGTAGTAGAGATCGGGACGGAACCGGCCGAGCCGGCCCTGCTCCTCGAGGTCGTACTTGGTTGCGGCGACGATGCGCACATTGACCGCGACGCTCTTGTTCGAACCGACGCGCTCGACCACCCTTTCCTGCAAGACGCGCAGCAGCTTCGCCTGCAACGGCAGCGGCATGCTTTCGATCTCATCGAGCAGCAGCGTGCCGCCGTGGGCGAACTCGAATTTGCCGATCCGCGCGGTGCGCGCCCCGGTAAATGCGCCCGCCTCGTGGCCGAACAGTTCGCTTTCGAACAACTCTTCGGGCACTGCCGCGCAATTGACGGCGACAAAAGGCGCCTTCGCACGCGGCCCAAAATCGTGCAGGGCGCGAGCGACCACTTCCTTGCCCGTGCCGGTCTGCCCCGTAATGATCACGTTGGGATCGTGCAGGCACAGTTCCGCCACCATATCGCGGACCCGCGTGATCGCAGCCGATGCGCCGACGATGTGAGCCTGCAATCCATCATGAGCGGCAACGCGCTTGGAAAGCAGCTGCAGCTCCTGTTTCAAACGGCGCTGCTCGATCGCCCGCGCAACGACTGCCGAGAGGTGTTCAGGCACATACGGCTTCTGCAGAAAATCGTAGGCCCCCTCGCGCATCGCGGCGACCGCGAGCGGCACATCGCCATGCGCAGTGAGCAGAACGACAGGAATATCGGGATCGAAACTCTGCAGTTCGCGCATCAGGTCCATGCCTGTCTTGCGCGGCATCTTGAAGTCCGTCAGAACCACCTTGGGCGCTCTGCGCCGGATCGCGGCCAGGGCGGCATCCACATCTGCTGCCGTCTCGACGCTAAGACCACTCAGTTCGAGCCATTGCGCGATCGAGTGGCGAACCTGTTCTTCATCATCGACAACGAGGACTGTGGGATTCATGTCTGGATTGCAACCGCAGTATGAGGAGCCAGGGTGCCGGCGAGCGGCAGGACGATACGGAACGTCGTACCTTGATCCAGGACGCTGTCGAGCGTTATTTCGCCGCCCATGTCCTGGATGATTCCGTAAGAGATCGACAGGCCGAGGCCGAGACCCTGGCCGACGTCCTTGGTGGTGTAGAAAGGATCGAACACGCTGCCGAGGTGTTCGCGGGCAATACCCCTGCCGGTATCGCGGACCCTGAGACTCGCGCTGCTTTCGCTGCATTCCACTTCGATCGTCAGCTGCCGCTGCGGCCGTTCGCGCATCGCATCGAGCGCATTGGAGATCAGGTTGACGATCACCTGCTCCAGGCGAACCGCATTGCCGATCACGTACACCGGCTGCTCGGGAACCGAGACATTCAAGGTCACATCCTGCTCTCCGACGCGATAGTCGACCAGACTGAGCGCGTAGCGAATCGCAGCGGTAAGGTCCGTGGCCTGCCTGGACGCAGTGTCCTTGCGCGCGAAGGTCTTGAGGTGCTGGGTCAGCGCACCCATGCGAGTGACGATTGCAGAGACCAGCTTCAGATTCGACAGAGCCGAGTCCTTGTCGTTTCTGTCGAGCAGCACGCGCGCACCCGCAATGTAGGTCGTCATCGCGGCCAGCGACTGATTGATCTCGTGGGCTACGCCCGCCAGGGCCTGCCCCAGGCTTGCCATCTTGGTCGCGTGCGCCAGGCTGTCCTGCGTGCGACGCAGGTCCCGCTCGGTCTTGATTCGTTCATTGATCTGCGCCGACAGCAGCGAATTCGCCGCGGCCAACTCAGCCGTGCGCTCGGTCACTCGCTGCTCCAGGATGTGATGCGCATTGAGCTTTGCGCGCACGATATGACGGCGCTGATGCGTGACGAGGTAGATCAGCAGCGCGGCCAGCACCGCCAGCATCACGGCAGCGGCAACTACCGCGGCCTGTTGTTGCACGGATCGCAAGGCAAACAGGACCACCAGCGTCCAACCATGCTTCGGCAATGGGCGGCTGAAGACGACGTAATCGTGGCTGATGCGCTCCTTGGGTTCCTTGATGCGCACGACCTTCAGGCCGTGATCGGTCCGCTCACCGTCGAACAGCGGGTTCATGTCGATATCCCGGCCGTACTGACGCGTATCGCGCAGCAGCCGCAACTGGGATTCCGAAAGGTGCGAGATGGGCCGGTACTGCCAGTTCTGGCGGCTGGTCAGGAAGATCACGCCGTTGGGATCGAGCATGGCCACCAGGTCGCCGGTGCTTTTCCATTCGTTCTGCAGCGGATGCAGATCCACTTTCACCACCGCGACGCCCACTCCCGTGCGGGCGTTCTCGTTGGCCGAATGCCAGAGAAAATAGCCAGGCTTGCCGGTGGTCGCACCGACCGCGTAATAGCGGCCTTCGTTGCGGTTCAGTGCTTCGGTGAAGTACGGACGGAACGCGTAGTTCTTGCCGACGAAATTGGTGTTGTCGAGATAGTTGCTCGCCGCCAGCGCCACGCCGCTGTGATCGAGCACGTAGATGTCGGACGAGCCGGCGCCATCGTTCAGCGACTTCAGATACCGGTTGGCGGCCTGCCTCGCCCGCGGCGAATCGGGATTGTCATAGACGCCCAGGATCGGTGCCGCCTGGGCGAGCACCGTGGGCAGGTAGCGGAATCGCTCGATCGTGGCGTCGAGCGTGAGCTGCAGCAGCGACAGCCGGTCGTTCGCCGCACGCTGCAAGCTGCCGAAGCCGGAGCGCAGCGCCAGCTCGTAGGCCAGCCATCCGGATCCGGCGATCATCGCCGCGATGAGCAGGGCCACTGCTACGCGGCGAACGCGAAGGGATTGCAAAGCCTTGGCCGCGGACTTCATGAGCGAGGGTCGTGCGGACTTCGCGGCTAGCTGCCCGTCCACTGTGATGCTTGCGCCGCTCCTTCCTGGCAATGTGCGCAGCAATCTGCAGGTGCGTCAGCGTCAATCATGCCGATTCATGGCGGATGCCCTCTTGGTGTCGCGCATGAGCAGGTAGACCACGAGCGACGTCGCGATGCAGCCGGTCAGGTAGTAGTAGAACCAGTTCTCGTGACCGATCGATTTGAACCACAGCGCAATGGACTCGGCAGTACCGCCGAATATCGACACCGTGATTGCATATGGAAGTCCGACCCCAGTTGCACGGACCCGGGTGGGGAATAGCTCTGCTTTCACCACCGCATTTATCGAGGTGTAGCCTGACACGATTATCCACGCCACAGCAATCAGGCAGAACGCCTGAAGTGGGCCCTGTGCAGTCTGCAATGACGTCAGCAGGGGAATGGTGAACAGCGTGCCGGCAACGCCGAAGCCGATCAGCAGCCACTTGCGGCCGATCTTGTCGGAAATCGCCCCATAGATCGGCTGCAACAGCATGGCGAACAGCAGCGAGCCGGCCGTCACCATGGTCGTCTGGTCGTCGGTGAGATCGACCGAGAGCTTCAGGAATTTCTGCATGTACGTGGTGTACGTGTAGAACGCCGCGGTGCCGCCCATGGTCAGGCCGACGACCAGCATCACCTCGCGCGGATACTTCATCAGCGCCTTGGTCGAGCTTTCGCGCGGAGCGGCTTTCCTGGCCTCGACGAACGCGTCGGTCTCCTGCAGGTCGCGGCGCATGACAGCCGCAACGATCGCGAGACAGGCCCCGATCACGAAGGGAATTCGCCAGCCCCAGTCCATCAACTGCTCATGCGTCAGGAACACCTTCTGCAGCAGCAGCAGCACCATGATGGCCAGCAACTGGCCACCGATGAGCGTTACGTACTGGAAGCTGGAAAAGAAGCCACGATGGTCCTCGTGCGCGATTTCGCTCAGGTAAGTTGCGCTGGTGCCGTATTCGCCACCGAGGCTCAGCCCCTGGATCAGGCGTGCCAGGAACAGGATCACCGGCGCGGCGATGCCGATCGAGGCGTAGGTCGGCGTCACGGCGATCATCAACGAGCCGAAACACATCAGCAGCACCGACAGGGTGAGCGCCGTGCGCCTGCCATAATGGTCGGCCAGATGTCCGAACAGCATGCCGCCGAGCGGCCGGACGATGAAACCGAACGCGAACAGCAGCGCAGCGCTCAGCTGCTGGACCACGACGTCTTCGCCCGGGAAGAACAGGTGTGCGAAGTACAGGGCGAAAGCCGCATAGGCGTAGAAGTCGTACCACTCGACCAGATTGCCTACCGACCCGATGAAGATCGCCTTGATGCGCCGGCGCATGTCCGCAGCATCGAGGGGCGCACTTTTCACCGCTGCCGCAATGTCAGCACCGACTGCCAGCTCACTTTGTCCCATTTTTTTTCCGATACCTTCTCGGGCTGATTTACCGTTCGTCTGCGTTCGGCTAGCAAGGTTGCAATCCCCATGCCACGCACGTAGCGGCCGGGCACCGCAGTCGGGAGCATTAGATTATTTGAATACTCCCACCTTCCTGGGAGGGAAATGTGCAAGCAATCGGCAGAATCTTGCCGATCGGTGCAATCCCATCGGCGGAAAGCGGCCTATTTTCGACCGCCGAGGGCGACTCGCCCCGGTATCTGCCGCCAACGATCGGCAACTGGTCAGGCGGCACGCAACTCGCAAGCAGATCGAGGCGCAAGTACCCGGCGCTGCCCACTTGACCGGAGGACGGCTGACGGGAAACGTTCAAGAACCTGCTGCAAGGAAAAAAAGAACTCCATGAAAAAGATCTACCGCTTCTGGGGCGCCTCTTTGGCCGCCCTCTGCATCGCCGCCGCCGCACCGGCCGTCGCCCAGGAAAAGGGCGGCCTGGACCTGACCGGTCCGTACGACGTGGTCGTCGGCTGGTTCAAGCCCGGCATCGACGGCTGGAATCAACGCGTCGTGTCCGTGAACGCCGAAGACCCGAACCGCGTCTTCATCGGCGCCGTCGACCGCAACGACACCCGCGAAGGCCATCCGATGCTGTCCGCCGACGGCAAGGTGATGAAGGAGAAGACCACCGTCGTCCGCGACAACAACAACTTCGACAAGGGCGACGTCAACAACATCATGGTTCTCAACGCCAACGGCGAGGTCATCGAGAACTGGTCGCAGTGGAACAGCGAAATCTCCATCGCGCACCACATCATCATCGATCCGTACGATCCCGCACACGCCGTGTGGGTGGTCGACCGTTTCAATCACCGCATCCTGAAGTTCAGCAACGACGGCAAGCAGTTGCTGCTCAAAGTCGGCGAGAAAGGTGTTCCGGGGAATGACGAAAACCACTTCCACGATCCCGCCAGCCTCGCCTTCCTGCCGGACGGCTCGTTCTACGTCGCGGACGGCTACACCAACTCGCGCGTAGTGAAGTTCGACAAGAACGGCAAGTACCTGATGTCGTGGGGCTCAAAGGGCTCGGGCCCGGGGCAATTCAGCCTGGTGCACTCCGTGGCCGTCGACGCCAATCGCGTTTATGTGGCCGACCGCAACAACGATCGCATCCAGATCTTCGATCACAACGGCAAGTATCTCGACGAGTGGCCAGGCACGGCACGCGTAACTCGTGTCATCACGACGGAGGACAAACGCGTGTGTGTCTCCGCGACGCGGTATGGCCGTTATGCTTGTTATGACCTTAATGGCAAGCTGATGTCGCAGTGGGGCACGCTGGGGAATGAGCCGGGTGTCAGCGACAATGCGCATCAGATCGATGTCGACAACGAAGGCAATTTCTACGTTGCCGACGCCAACAACGATCGGGTGCAGAAGTTTGTGCCGAAGAAGAATGCCAACAAGGCGCAACTCATTGGCAGGGAGCTTGTGCTGAAAAAGTAATTGCGGCCGCAACTTTGGGAAAGAAGGCGGAGGCGGACGTTCGTTCGCCTCCGCTTTTCTTTTAGGCGAGCTTGGGTCTTGCGGGCGCGGTCGAAGTGTTCGAGCCCGCTACGGGCAACCTCGCTCATCTCCGCCGACGTCTCGACCGTCCTCGATAGCCGATCATTGGCCACATTCGGAACGTGCATCGCAGGTTAAAATCCTGCCTTCGGATTCACGTGTGGACACGGGGGTCTATTCCCGCGAAGTTCTCACTTCGCTGGAGCAATTAATGACACTCACAAGCTCTGCTTGTCCGCACAAAGATGAATGATTGGAACGCCCGCTTGAAAATCTCACGCGCCAAACCGCTGCTAGGCACATTGGTCGAAATCAGTGTCGCCGGCCTGGACGAAGACACGGCCCATCGCGCCATCGACCGGGGCTTTGCCGCTATCGCAGAAATCCACACGCTGATGAGCTTTCACGATGCGCAGAGCGATGTGAGCCGCCTCAATGCGGATGGAATTTCCGGCGTGCGCGTCGATCCCCATACCCGCGCCGTGCTCTTGCGTGCGCAGGAGATCGCAGAGCATTCCGATGGGCTTTTTGATATCACCGTTGCAGCACATCTGGTGACCTGGGGCTTCCTCCCAGCGCCGACAGCGACGCACCCGCAAAAATCCGAGATCTCATGGCGCGACATCATCGTTGAGGACGACATCGTTCGGTTTTCCAAACCCCTATGGATCGATCTGGGCGGGATCGCCAAAGGGTACGCTGTCGATTGCGCAGTGACCGCCATGGATCTTCCGGCACACGTCCAAGCAGTGGTGAACGCCGGTGGCGATCTGCGCGTCGTAGGCCCCCACGCGGAACCGGTGCGTTTGCGCTCCGCCTTTATCACCGATGCCGTTCCCGTGGTGGAAATCGCCGACGGCGCGTTGGCCAGCAGTAGCGGCCGCGAACATCAGCGCCCCTTCCATGGCGGCTTAGTAGGCCCACATGTGGGACGCGGCGGCATCAGCGTCGGCGCGGAACGGTTTGTATCGATCGCAGCTCATGATTGCTTGACCGCCGATGCCCTTACCAAAGTGGTCCTGGCGGCAGGGATCCAGGCGGAACCGATCCTTGGCCACTTCGGCGCAATCGCCTATTTGTATGAGGCGGGCGCGGGGTGGGTTACTCTCGCGTCCGCCTAAGATACCAAGGGGATTTCGTTTCCATGAGTGAGCGTGTCGAGCGCGGCCCGTTGAAGTTGCCGAAGAACCGCCGCTGGGCGGTCTATATCATCTCGTTCGCGACGTGGCTGACGGGCGTACTGTGGCTCATCTATCACTACTACATGACCACCGAAGGCCGGTTCGGCCCAGTGACGCACCCCCTGGAACCCGTGTGGATTCGCCTGCACGCGGCCTTTTCCTATGGCGCGGTTGCGGTCCTTGGTCTGCTCTGGGGCACTCACATCGTGCGCGGCTGGAACGTCAGGTGGCGACGCTGGTCCGGCGGATTCGTCGTCGGCTTTTTCCTGGTTCTGATCATCACTGGCTATACGATTTATTATCCGCTCAGCGAGGAACTGGACCCGTGGTTCTCGAAAGCCCATTGGATCCTGGGGCTCGCCGCGCTGGTGGTCTTTTTCGTGCACTGGCTGTCCAAGTCCCGCCCCAGGGTTTGAGACTCGGCACGGCCCAGACCTCGCAGTGGCATTATCCGCTGGCTCAAAATTCTCCGTAGTACGTCGATCCTATGCGCAGCTCATTCACGCTTTATCCCGCAGCCATCGTCGCAACCGTCGCCGGCATGACCGGCGTTGTCGCTCCAGCCTTTGCCGGCGCGCATTACCTCACGATTGAACAGGCTCAACGCCTCCTGTTCCCCAAGGGAACGACCTTCACCGAAGACTTTCGAGTGCTGACCGATAAGCAGATGCGCGATATCGGTCGACACCGCGGTATCGAAGTGAACGACCGCCATGTGCGTGCGTGGAAGACCTCGACCGGCGACTGGATGTTCGTCGATCACGTCGTGGGAAAAGACGACAACGTCTACTACGCGCTGGCGCTGTCTGCGCAGGGCGCGGTCAAAGGCCTCGAGGTGATGGAGTGCTGGGAGCTCTACTCCAAGATTCGCATGCCGGAATGGCGCGCCCAGTTCACCGGCCGCAAAGACGGCGAACTGCGCCGCAAAGGCGACATCGAGAACATCTCAGGCGTAACGCTCTCATCGAAGCACATTACCGACGGCGTGATCCGTGTGCTGGCTACACATGCACTGGTGTTCGCGCAGACGGCGCCGCAGGGCTAGCGGTTCCGTTCAGGTCGCAGATGACTTCCGTCGACGGACTCAATTCAGGATGCGCGATCACATGATCGCGCCCATCTATCGTGAGCAAAGGGCGGGAATTTAACTGTGGGAGTGGCACGACGCCCGAGAAAGGCTAGCGCGTGGGCTTCTCGCTGGCTTGAATGTATCGAGACAGGTGGAATGCCACCAGCGAAACATCGGAGAGTGAGAGGCGCTCCGGCTCTCGCTCAATGAATGCGGGAATCGCTTTTGGCTCAAGGACCCAGAGCCCTAGTGAGGAACCACTCGGCGGCGGCTCAACGAACCAGCCTGGAAACACGACGGCACCACGAACAGGCAACCTCCTGCCGGTCGACTCCTCCAGGATCTGTGTAAGCCACGAAACCTGTGCCCGAACTTGTTGAACAGGATCGCGCTCCATCTTGCGATCGGCTAGGAACAGCTGCTCCCCGGTGATGGTCACCTTTGCCTTAGGGTATGGCTTCGCGATCGTTTTCGTTTCGATGACGAACACACCCTGCGGAGCGATGACCACATGGTCAAGATTGAACTCGGTCCCAGGTACATCGTGAAAGATGCGGGCTCCATGCGTGCGGAGGCCTTCAAGAAACTGGCCGACAAGTCGCTCGCCGTCTCGCCCCAAACGCAAAGCTCTAGTGCGTTTGCGCACCTTGGGGAATTGCCATACGCAATACGCCACAGCAATCAACGCTACAACGGTAAAGGCACCGGGCTGCCGCGGCCATTTGCCTAGATAGGCAGCCCACTCCAGGATGGCTATGAGGACAAAGACGGCCGCAAACCAATATGACGAGACAATCTTGTCGTCGATCAGGTTCTGTATTTCCTCATCGAGCGACTGCCCCGGATATCGAAGCGGTTTGTTCTTTAGCGGCGACTGGGCCTTCTTAGCCATGCATCCCTACTCCATTCGCTAAGAAATGAAACGTACGCTTTGCGCCGGCAACCGTGCTGTGAAGCGGGTCAAGTTTGCGCAGAACCCGCAGGATTGCCCAGCGGTGAACGAACCGGTCTCGGCAATACGAATCGGAAAGATCCGGCAAGTCAACAGCGCAACAGCTGCCGCTCAATCCAGCAGCGACCTGATGATTTCATTGGCCTGCTGCAAGCAGTGGTCGAAGTCCATCGCTGCGCCGATGACATCGATTTCTGCAAACTCCCGCCGAAGCAGATCTTCTCGATCAACCAGTGCCCGCAGGAGGCAGCCCGTGGCGGACCATGAACCACTCGGCCAAGCGCAATTGCTGCGGCTCGGCAGCGGCGACCGCGCAAAGATCAAACAGATCGCGCGCCTTCGCACGATCACCGTGATGCCACATTTTCTTGGCGATGATCTCTGCAGACGTCTCGACCCGAATCAACCGCCCCGGTAATCGATCGCTTCATGGAAACGTCAGTCAATGACGCGCCTTCGAGACTCAGGCTGCCCCGGGGTATTTTTAGCTGGGTAACTGGATCGCGGAGCGATGAGTTACCCAGAAAATACATGGCTGCCGGCGGAAGTCACCGTATCCCCACGGACGACCGAACGCAATAAGTCACTGATTTCCAGATATTTTGTGGACGTCGGCGGAAGGGTGAATGGTGGCCAGGGTCGGAATCGAACCAACGACACGCGGATTTTCAGTCCGCTGCTCTACCAACTGAGCTACCTGGCCATCGAGGCGCCCGGAACGACGTGTCGCGGGCCTTTGGAGGGCATGAACTCCGGCGGCGGACGCCGGAGGGGCGCGTATTAAAACGGCGGACCAGCGAACCGTCAAGGAGAACGCAGATTTGCCTCTCCTGAGGCGCGCCCACGCCGCCAAAACCCAAGGATGAAGCCCTCACGCAGATCCCACGTAGCGGCTAAAGCCCTCGGAACTACTGCAATTGGGCAGCCCGATGCCTCTCGCACGCGCCAAGCGTCGAAAGCCTTCCCAAGGTCCCGAAACCTTGACACTGCAAGTCACTGTTTCCTGAAACAATCCTGTGAACCAGCACGACAGGCGCTGCAACCGGCTCTGATTGCGTGATTGGGGCCAGATTGTTGCAACTCAGGGCGGCCATGAAGCGTTGCGTTTGACGCCCCAGTTGCCAGCCCTCGAGCCCCGCAGCCACTGCGGAGCACAACCGCCACCTTTTAATAGGAACAGGAGCGCACGATGGCGACCGTTCAGACCTCACCGGCGAGCCATCGGGCCGCCCAGTCCGAGTCGGCCACCGACCGTTACAGCCGCATCCGCGCCGCATCGCTGGCGATCTGCGAGCCGCTGGCGATCGAGGACTACGTGGTGCAGAGCATGCCCGACGCGAGTCCGGCCAAGTGGCATCTCGCGCACACCAGCTGGTTCTTCGAGCAGTTCCTGCTGAAGCCGCACCTGCGCGACTACCGAGCGTTTCATCCGAGCTTCGATTACCTGTTCAATTCCTATTACCAGGCAGTCGGCCCGATGCATCAACGTCCGCAACGCGGACTGCTCACGCGGCCGACGGTCGCTGAAGTGCTGAAGTTCCGCGAGCACGTCGACGAGCACATGCACACGCTGCTGCGTCGACAAGAGGACAACGAGCGACTCGGCACGCTGCTCGATCTCGGACTCAATCACGAGCAGCAGCATCAGGAGTTGATGCTCACCGATCTGAAGCATCTGCTCTCGCGCAATCCGTTGCTGCCGGCGTACCGGCCCGCACATGGCAAAGCTGTCGCAGCACCCAACGAGGCCCTGCGGTTCGTCACCTTCGGCGGCGGCATTCGCGAAATCGGCGCGAGCGGCAAGCATTTCTGCTTCGACAACGAAACGCCGCGCCACCGCGCGCTGATCGAGTCGTTCGCCCTGGCGGATCGACTCATCACCAATGCAGAGTATCTGGAGTTCATTCGCGAGGACGGTTATCGCCGCGCCGATTTCTGGCTGTCGGACGGTTGGAGCACGGTCACGAGCGAGGGCTGGACGCGGCCGTTGTACTGGTCCGAATCGCTGGATGCGGAATTCACGCTCGCAGGAATGCAGCCGTTGAATCCTGCTGCGCCAGCCTGCCATCTCAGTTACTACGAAGCCGATGCGTTCGCACGCTGGGCCGGCGCGCGATTGCCGACGGAGGCCGAATGGGAGCTGGCAGCCGCAGGCACGAACGTAGGCGGCAATCTCCTGAGCGATGCACGTACGTCCGCTCTGCACTCCATGCCGGCACTTGGAAATCCAGGACTGAAACAGATGTTCGGCGACGTCTGGGAATGGACTGCATCGTCTTACGCAGCCTATCCGGGTTATCGCCCGCCGGCCGGCGCGCTCGGCGAGTACAACGGCAAATTCATGTGCAACCAGCTGGTGCTGCGCGGCGGCTCATGCGCCACGCCGGCAGATCACATCCGCGCGACCTATCGGAACTTTTTCTACCCCCAGATGCGTTGGCAGTTCATGGGCGTGCGTCTGGCACGCGATCTGTGATCTTCATCCGCCACAGGAGCGAGTAATGCCCAAGCGTCCCAGCGTCGTCCCGGCGATCGATCCGGCCGATCAGCTCACCCGCGAAGTGGTGGAGGGCTTGCGTAAATCCCCCAAGGAATTGTCGCCCGTCTGGTTCTACGACGAGCTCGGCTCAGCGCTGTTCGATCGCATCTGCGAGCTACCCGAGTACTATCTCACCCGCACCGAGCTCGGCATCATGCAGATGCACGCCGCAGAGATGGCGCGGCAGATCGGGCCACAGGCGGCCATCATCGAATTCGGCAGCGGCACCAGTCTCAAGACGCGATTGCTGCTGGATCAGCTCGAAGCACCGGCCGCATACGTTCCTGTCGACATCGCCCGCGAGCAGCTGTTCGATGCGGCCAGCGGACTGGCGCGTGACTATCCGTCGCTGCACATCATTCCCGTGTGTGCGGATTTCACACAGCCTTTCGACTTGCCGAAAGGAGTAACGGCAGCGCAGCAACGCGTCGTGTATTTTCCAGGATCCACCCTGGGAAATTTCACGCGACCTCAGGCGCTGCGGTTGCTTTCCAGCATGCGGCAGATGATCGGATCCAACGGCGCCGTGCTCATTGGTATCGATCTCAAGAAAGATCCGCGCATCCTGGAACAGGCATACAACGACGCTGCTGGCGTCACGGCGCAGTTCAACTTGAATGCGCTACGCCATCTCAACCGCGAGCTCGGTGCCAATTTCGACTTGCACGCCTTCGAGCACCTGGCGGTCTGGGTGGAGCATGAAGGTCGGATCGAGATGCGCCTGATCAGCAAGCGCGATCAAAGTGTAGCGATCGCCGGGACGCGAATCGCGGTCAAGCGCGACGAATACCTGCTGACGGAGTGTTGCCACAAGTACACGCTCGATGGCTTCAAGGAACTGGCTGCCGCGTGCCAGCTCGATGTGGCACACATCTGGATGGACCCCGAGCAGAAATTCAGCGTGCAGCTGCTGAGGCCCACGGCAACTCGCCGTTGAGGGAGTTGGCCGAGGGTGCTCGGTCGCTAAATGGGTAAATCAGGCCTTCCCTGACGCGCCGGCCGTGCCTCACTTCTCTTCCGGCACGTACTCCTGCGGCTTGTCCGAGCCGCCGCCGAAGAAGAATTTCTCCATTTCCGTGACCAGGAATTTTCGAGCCTTCGGCTCGATCGACGACAGCCGGTATTCGTTGATCAGCATGGTCTGGTGCTTGAGCCAGCGTTGCCAGCCCTCTTTCGAGACGTTCTCGTAGATCCGTTTGCCCAGCTCACCGGGATACGGCACATGGTCGAGCCCTTCGGCTTCGACGCCCAGCACCACGCATTTCACCGTTCTTGCCATGATCTTCCGAGAAAGTTACCGATATGCCAGTAAACCACAAAGAGCGTCGACATCACACCGCGCGAAGCCAGCCGTGCTGGGCAATCCAGTATTGTGAACGTCTGCGGCCATTCGCCATGACTGATGCCGCCGACTACCTGATACAGCAACATTCACAGCAACTCACCCTGGGCTCCAGCGGCCGCCGCCGGGCGCGTCAACTGCTCGATCAGATCGACCGCCGGCTTGGCGAGGCCGATCATCGCCGGCTGCCGCGGGTCGTACCAGAGCCGTTGCTCATCGGCGACCAGATCGCGATTCCCAGCCGTGCGCACGAGCAGTGGGTGAAGCGTCAGGTCGAAATGAGTAAACGAGTGCCGATACTCCGGCAGGCGATCCGTCGTCTTCTCCGTGCCCATGGCGGCTACCACGGAGAGCTGCCGCGTCGTCCATTCCAGCGCCTGCGCATGCTCGTCAAACTGCGGAAACGTCCACAAGCCGCCCCAGATGCCGACCGGCGGACGACGTTCCAGCCACACCGCACCGGCAGGATTCAGAGCGATCACGACGTAAGCCGTGCGCTGCGGCCGTTGCTTCTTGGGCCGCGGGGTCGGCAAGACGGATTGCAATCCTTCGATGCGCGCCACGCAGTGCTCGCTTAGCGGACAGGCCGCGCACAGCGGCCGCGACCGCACGCACACCGTCGCGCCGAGGTCCATGATCGCCTGCGTGTAGTTCGCAACCCGCTCCTGCGGCGTGCAGGCATCAGCGAGCCGCCACAGCTCGCGCTCGATCTTCTGCTCGCCGGGAAAACCGGCGATGCCGAAGTACCGCGTCAGCACGCGTTTGACGTTGCCGTCGAGGATCGGATGCCGCTGCGATCGCGACAGCGCGAGAATCGCGCCAGCGGTAGAACGGCCAATGCCAGGCAGCTCCTGAACGGCCTCCAGCGCCTGCGGAAACTCGCCAGCATGATCGCTGACGACGATCTGCGCAGCACGATGCAGATTCCGGGCACGCGCGTAGTAGCCCAGGCCCGTCCACAGATGCAGCACCTCGTTCTGCGGTGCCTGCGCCAGCGACTGCACGTCAGGAAAGCGCTGCATGAAGCGCTCGTAGTACGGAATCACGGTCGCCACCTGCGTCTGCTGCAGCATGATCTCCGAAACCCAGACGCGATACGGCGTCGGGTCACGCTGCCACGGCAGATGCTTGCGGCCAGAGGCATCGAACCAGCGCAGCAAGGCCGGCGCGAGCTGGCGGATCGCGACGGAGTCGGCGGGTGCGTTCGGCTTCGGGGATTTCATTCTCGACAGATCACTTCGACGCCGCTTCGCTCGAAGCCGGACTCGACGCTTCGGGTTGCGACTTCTTCGCTTGTACTTCCACGTTCATGAACAGGCCGGTGGTCACGTCCTGCAACGTCCGCAGCATCCAGCGCTTGCCGACGAACGGCGGAATCCAGAACGCCGGCTCGACACTGGTGTGGTAACTGATGCGCGCTCGACCATCCGATTCCGACAGCATCGTGCGCGTTTCACCGAACCGCACATCGCTGCGCCGCGGATCCGCCGTCGCCGACAGCTCCAATGGCGACTCCTCCACCCGTTCCACGCGCTTCACGTTGCGACAGAACGGTCCGAAGCAGGCGCGAACGACGGTTTCCAGCACCGCACTGTAATCTGTTGGACGTTCCAGCACCCGCGCTTTGAGGATGCGCGAATCCAGCTCCGGATAACGCTCATAGTCGCGCAGCACGGCCTGGACGCGATCCACCGGCGCATCCAGCACCGCGATCAGCTCGAACTGATAGTGCCGGTCGCGATACTGCGCCTTGGAGCTTTCGATCTCGAACGCGTGGGCCGACTGCCCGGTCAATGCCAACACCAGCAGCAGACACGCTACTCGCCGACCCTGGATCGCCTGAACACTGGGGCGTTGCAAGGCAAGCGGGTTGTGCGTCTGCAGGATCACCGGCACGACATCAGGGGTTGAACAGATCTTTAAGCTTGTCCTTGAGCTTTTGTTCCAGTTTCTGCGTTTCCTTCTTCACTTCTTCCTTGACCCGGCCCTTCACGTAGCCCTCGATATCCGGACGCACCTTGGGATCGTCGAGCGCGCCGGTGACTTTCACCGGAATCTGCGCATCGACCATGTCCTGCATCTGCGCGGTATCCGCGCCTTCGCGCGGAATCTTCAGCACCGTGGCCATGAGCCGGTAATCGAGCACGCTCTTCGGCACATCGATCGTCCCCTGGCCGGTGACCTTGAGGTACTGCATCGACACGTCCAGATCGTTGTTCGCCAGCACGCCGTCTTTCATCACGCCGCTCCCCTTCAGAGCGCTGAACGGCGTGCGCGCAGCGCCGGTCCGTTCGGGCACGGCTTGCTGCTTGAGCACGGCACGGGCGCGGCGGATTTCGTACCACAAGTCCGCGCCTTCGAGCGCACCGTCCGCAACGTTGAAGTCGACCGTACCGTCCAGCGCCTTCATCAGCTCATCGGTGTTGCGGCCCGCGCCGGTCAGCTTGATGTTGGCGTTGCCTTTGCCGGACAGACGCTGGGTGTCGAACATATCCTTGAGCAGCGGCGCGAAGTCGATGTTGCTGACATGCTCATCCAGGCTTACTCGCGCCACGTCCGTGGTCGCATCGATGCCGATATCGCCGCGATACTGGCCGCCGTACATGGAAGCCTCGGACGGATTCAATCGCACCTTGCCGTCGCGGGCGTTGACGCCCAGGCGCAGCTTGGTGAACTTGATGCCGGCGAAGATCGCTTCGCCGACCCGCAGTTGCCCACGCGCGTTCAGGTTGCGCAGGGCGTCAACAGGAATTTCGGTGGGCGGGCTTTTTTCTGCCTTCTCGGTCTTTTCCTTTTTCTTCGGCTCCTCCACCGGCGGCGGCAGATAGCGGTCGGCATTGATCCGATCGATGTCCAGGTCGAAGCGCAGCGCCTTGGCGTCGAAGTCGGCGACGCCCAGCGAGCCAGTGGCCGTGGTGTCGTCCAGTTTCAGCGTCACATCGCCGAGATCGGCCGAGGTCTTGGTCAGCGAGACCTTGCTGGCAAAACTCAACTGCTTCAGGACATCCACATCGCGCGTAACGGGCAGCTCGATGCCGAGTTTCGGCAGCCATTCGCGCAAGGAAATCGGCTCCAGGGTGAGCGGGCCGCTGATCTGCGGCGCATCCAGGATCTCCTTGCCGGTGAGCGCGCCCCGCAGTCGGGCCCCAGCGACCTCCGCCTGCAAATCGGCCAGTTCCAGCGTCTGCGCCTGCAGGTTCGCCGTCATGGAGGCCGCCTGCACCGAAATGGGGACGCCGGCAGCCGGGAATCCGTCACCTTTCCAGGTCGTGGTCAGGGTAAAGCGGTCAAGTTGGTGCAGCTGTTGACCGATATCTGCATTCAGGGACTTCGCGCGGATCTGCACCGGAATGCCTTCCGGCGGATAGCCAGCGCCTGACACCGTGACGTCGATCTCAGGCTCGGCGAGGCGGTGCGCCTTGCGTTCCAGATCTGCGGTAACGGTAGTCGCGACATGCACTTTGGCCGACAAATCAGCGCCCTCGTCCAGCACGAAGCCGGTCTCGAGCTTGAAGGGCTCGCCGGACTCGAGTCGACCTGTCTCCAGGTTGAAATCGCGCACCACGCGTCGCGAATTGGTCTGTTGGTTCTCCATGGTGATGCCCGCGTCCTTGATCTCCAGCCCGGCGATCGTCGGCAGCGACGCGGATTCGGTGCTCGTAGGTGCGGTTTCCGACGCGTTTTGTTCTCCCAGGTCCGCCCAGTTGTCGCGCCCCTGCGCGTCGGTGATCAGGCGGATGCGCGCACCCGTAAGACTGACCTTGCCCACCTCGAGCTTGCCCCGCAGCAGCGGCAACAGTCGCACGCTGACCCGTGCATCCTGAATCGAGACGAATGGCTCAGCGCCGAAGCCCGGCGCATCGCTCAGGCTCGCCGCGCCGGTTTCCAGCGCCAGCCAGGGGAACACGGAGAGTTTCAGATCGCCGCTCAACGTGAGCTTGCGGCCAGTGTGCTGCTCCACCATGCGCGCCATGTCGTCGCGATAGTCGTTCGGGTCGACGAAAATCACGGCAGCCAGCAGGGCCAGGACGACCAGCGCCAGCACCGCACCGATTCCGTAGGCGGCTATCTTCAGAATCCGCATAAACAGACCTCATGTCAGCGAAACCCGGGACATCGCGCGCCGCGTCGGCGTACGCGAATTCACCTCGGGGATTCTAGCAGGGCGCTGCGATGCCGCCCGACCACCGGATGAACGCGCGATGCCGGTCATAGTCGCAGTTCTGAGCGGAATCGCACTCGGCATTATCGTCGGCGCCGGCTGCGCCTGGGCCCTGCTGCGGCGAGGCCGCGGCCGCACGATGAGCGATGCCATCGTGGAAGCGAGCCGCATCGAGCAGGCCGAGCGGACGCAGGCGCTGCTCGACCGCTTCAATGTCGCCATCGAGACCGCCGGCATCTCGCCGTGGGAGATGGACGCGCGCACCGCCAAATTCACCTGGGCCCAGAATCGCATCAAGGCGTTCGGGCTGGCCGACCTGCCGTTGCAGGAGTACGGCGACGCACTGCTCAACATGATGCCCGAGCAGGATCGCATCGATGTGGTCACGACCATCGAAACAGCCGTCCGCGAGCACCGGCAGAGCTGTTCCTACCGTTACCGTCTGCAGCGACCCGACGGGCTGGTGCGCCACATGCAGACGCACATTCACATCGTGCGCAACGAGCATGGCGAAGCCGCACGCCTGCTCGGCGCCACCACCGACATCACCAACGAGGTTCAGACCAACGAGCTGCTGCAACGCCAGGCCGCGCACGAGCGCATGCTGCTGGACCGTTTCAGCATGGCAACGGAAGCCGCGAGCATCGCCTCCTGGGAAGTCGACATGCACACGCGCCAGTTCGTGCTGGCAGACCGCAGTATCGAGAAACTCCTCGGCATCGAGAACTTCCAGGGCACCACCGACGATGTCGTGGCACACATGCACCCCGAGGATCGCGGCGTTTTCGATGACGCCGTGCGGGCCGGTCACGAGCGCTTCTCATGCCTGTATCGCATCATCTGCGCCGACGGTTGGCGTCACATCCAGACCCACGCGCGGCTGGTCTTCGATGCCAGCGGCATACCGCAGCGCATGTTCGGCGTGTCCTGGGATGTCACCAAGGAGATCGAAGCCGCCGAGCGCTTGCAGCGACAGGCAGAACAGCTGCGTGATGCCGAGCGGCGCCTGGAGCGCGCATCGCTGTCGAGTTCCGAGGGCCACTGGGAACTGAATCTCCAGACCGGCAGAAACTGGATGTCCTCCAGCTACCATGCCCTGCTCGGCTATCGTGAAGGCGCGCTGCCGCGCTCCTATGCCAAATTCCGCGAGCTCGAACATCCCGAAGATGTGGCACGCTCGGACGCTGCCTACCAACATCACATCGCAACCGGAGAACCGTACGACCTGGAGATGCGCATCCGTACCGCCTCCGGCGAATACCGTTGGTTCCGTCGCCGCGGCACCGCCGAACGCGACGCCAGCGGCAAGCCGGTCTCGGTTTCAGGCTCGATCCACGATGTCCACGAACGCAAGCTGGCCGAGGACGCACTCAAGCTGGCGCAGCAGCGCTTCGAGCGCGCCATCAACGGCACCCAGGACGGCCTGTGGGAACTCGAATCCAACGGCGCTGCGTGGTGCTCGCCGAGGGTGGGCGAACTGCTCGGCTATGCACCTGCGGAATTCGCGAGCGATACGCACTTCCTGCGCATGTTCCTGCATCCGGACGATGCGGATACGGTGACCATTGCCACGCAGGCGCATTTTCAGCAAGAACTGCCATACGACATCGAGATCCGTTTACGCACCAAATCCGGCGACTATCGCTGGTATCGCGCTCGCGCCAGCGCGGAACGCGATGCAAACGGTCATCCACTGCGGCTATCGGGTTCACTTCAGGACGTCACGGAAGCTCGCGCTGCTCGCGACGAACTGATGCGTGCGACGGAGGCGGCCGAAGCCGCGAACCGTGCGAAGAGCGAATTCCTGGCGAACGTCAGCCACGAGATCCGCACGCCGATGAACGGCATCATCGGCATGACCGGGCTGCTGCTCGACACCACCCTCGACCGCACCCAGCGCGATTACGCGGAAACCATTCGCGGCAGCGCCGATTCGCTGCTCATCGTCATCAACGACATCCTGGATTTCTCCAAGATCGAAGCCGGCAAGATGGATATCGAGTCGATCGAGCTGGACCTGCGTGGCAACGTGGAGGACGTCGGCGGCATGATGGCCTTCCAGGCTGCTGCCCGAAACCTGGAGCTGGTCGTCAACGTGCGACCCGATGTGCCCGATCGCGTCATCGGCGATCCGCAGCGCGTGCGTCAGTGTCTGGTCAACCTGGTGGGCAATGCCATCAAGTTCACGCGCAGCGGCGAAATCGTGATCGAGGTGTCCTCGCTGGGCCGCCGCGATGGAAAAGTGCTGACACACTTCGAGGTGCGCGACACCGGCATCGGCATCGCACCGGAAACGCTCAAGACGCTGTTCCAGCCGTTCGTGCAGGCCGACTCGTCGACCACGCGGCACTTCGGCGGCACGGGATTGGGTTTGTCCATCGTGCGCCGGCTGGTCGACATGATGGGCGGACAGGTGGGCGTGGAAAGCGAGGTCGGCAAGGGCTCGGCCTTCTGGTTCATGCTGCCGCTGGAGCCAGCCGAGCAGAACCTGATGTCGGTGCCGATCGATCTGACGCGCCTGGGCCGACGCGTGCTGGTGGTCGACGACAACGAGACCAACCGTCGCGTGCTCGCCGGCCAGCTCATGCATGCGGGCTACGAGGTGAGCCTGGCCAGCGGCGGCGACGAAGCGCTGCGCATGATGCGCAAGGCGCTGGGCGACAATCATCCTTTCGAAGTCGTGCTGGCCGACTACAAGATGCACGATATGGACGGCGCGACGCTGGGCGAGCGCATCAACTCCGATCCTCATCTGTCACGCGCACGCATCGTGGTGTTGACGTCGCTGGATCGTCACGGCGACATGCGCCGCTTCGCATCGCTGGGCTTTGCCGGTTACCTCACCAAACCCGTACGCGCCCGCGAGCTGTTCGAATGCATGGATCGCGTGCTGTCACGCGATGCGAAGGAATGGCATCTGCACAGCCAGCCCATCGTCACTCGCGGCACGCTGGTCAGCAGCGACAATGCACGGCGCTACGAAGGCCACGTATTGCTGGTCGAAGACAACCCGGTCAACCAGAAGGTTGCCGTGCGCTTCCTGGAACGCATGGGCTGCAAGGTGCGCATCGCCGACAACGGTGCCGAAGGCGTCAAGGCCTGGCAGGAAGGCCGCTTCGACATCGTGCTGATGGATCTGCAGATGCCGGTGATGGACGGCTTGACCGCCACCCGCCGCATTCGCGAGCTGGAAACCAGCGGTCGCATCTCGACACCGATCGTCGCGTTGACCGCCAATGCCATGGCCGGCCAACTGGAACGTTGCATGGAAGCCGGCATGAATGGCTTCCTCACCAAGCCGCTGGAGATCGCCCGGCTGCACGAGACACTCGATCGCTACGGGCTGGGCGCGTCGATCGACACGACGCCGACGATGTCCGTTACCGGCTCGGACACAGCACCGATCGACCTGGCGCGACTGAACGAACTGACCGAGGGCGACACCGAATTCGCTCACGAGCTCGCCGCCACCTTCGTCGCCAGCGGCGAACAGGTCATGCAGGAAACCCGCCGCGCGCTGGCCGCCTTCGATCGCGCCGCACTATGTCGCGCCGGACACAAGCTCAAAGGTGCAAGCGCCAACATCCACGCCGAGCCGCTGCGCAAGCTGGCCTTCGAGCTCGAGACCAACGGCGTCAGCCTGGATCAGCCGCGACTCAAAGAGCTGATCGAGCTCCTGGAGCAGGAATTCAAGCGCGCAGCGGAGTTCCTGCAGCTGCAGGCGAGAGAACCGCAGAAGAAAACCGGCTAGCCTTCACTCGCCTGGCTGCAACATCACACTATTCCGCGGCCATCGCGTCTTCCTTGCCCGACCACTTGATGAACATGACGCACTCGTCGCTGAGACAGGTGTCGGCGTGCGGCTGCTTGCCGGGCTGGAACCAGTAGCTGCCCGGGCCCAGCACCGGAGCGCTCGCCTCCGGCTCGCCCTTCGCCCAGTGCTTGGCTTTTCCTTCCAGCACTACCAGGTGATAGTCGGAGGTATGGATGTGCATGCTGCCCGAATCACTCTTCGGATACTTGAGCAGCGCCGCCGACGGGCCGGTGGTTCGATCGCCCCACAGCACGGCGATCTGCGCACCGTCGGGACGTTTGGGGTTCATCGGCACGAACTTCGCTTTCTCGAACGGTGTAACTACCATCGGTGAATTGGCTGCCGCTCCGACAGCAAAGCCGGCGACCAGGCAGGCCGCCGCCAGGCCAACGACTTGAACACGCTGTGAGCGCAGCACTGAAAACGGATTCATCGAACTCTCCTCGACATAGTCATCACAGTCTCAAAGCCCGGTCGCCGCAAATGCTTGCAGCATGGCGGGCAAGGGCTTCCCGGTGTATGGCCGCGCTATCACAGCGCCCAGGAACGGGGATGGCGATGCGCAGCATCCGGACGATCAGAAACTACAAGGGCAGGCAGCGACTAGTCCATCCCCTCGACCGTCACCTGATTCCTTCCGCCCGCCTTGCTCGCATACACCCCTGCGTCGCACTTGCTGATCAGCGCATCGAGCGTCGCCGCGGGGGGAATCTCCTTTCGCCATCCCGACACACCGAAACTGGCAGTGACCGGAAAGTGCGCGCCCGGCATGATGAAGGCGCTGGCGGCGATCTGCTCGCGCAGGTGATTGGCGGCGTTGGCGGCGCTGTCGACATCGGTCTCCGGCAGTACGATGACGAACTCCTCGCCGCCGTAGCGCGCCACCCAATCGCTGGTGCGGATGCCCTTCTCCAGCATCGCCACGAACCACTTGAGAACTTCGTCGCCGACCAGGTGGCCGTGCGTGTCGTTGATCTTCTTGAAATGGTCGACGTCGCACATGATGACCGAGACCCGTCGTCCGTAACGCGCCGAGCGCTCGATCTCGCGCGGCAGCTGCTCCATCAGGTAACGGCGGTTGTAGGCGCCCGTCAGCGGATCGGTGACAGAGAGGCGACGGTTCTCCTCGTTCGCGGTTCGGAGCGAACGCTCCAGAGTCACGATGCGCTTGCCGGTATTGAGCCGCGCGATCAGCTCAGCTTCGATGACGGGCTTGGTGAGGTAGTCGTCCGCGCCGGCCTGCAACCCCGTCACCACGTGCTCGATGGAGTCCCGCGCCGTGAGCAGGATGGTGTAGATGTAACCCTGCACCTGCGAAGTGCGCAGCGCGCTGCACAGGGCGATGCCGTCCATCTCGGGCATCTCCCAATCGCTGATCAGCAGCTGGAAATCGCCGGATTTGAGCTTCTCCAACGCTTCCAGGCCGTTGCCTGCGGTCTCCACCTCGTAACCGGCGCGCTTCAGCAGGCGGGCCATGATCAGCCGCTGTGTAGGCTCGTCGTCCACCAGGAGAATGCGCCAGTCGATCGGAGCGGCCGCAGCCAGATTGAGCGCTTTATTGATGGATGTAATTGTCGGCTCTGACATGTCGCCGGATCGTACTCGTCCAGCACCGCAAAGGCCAATGCGTGCGATGCTGAAGCAACGGGATCACGTCGCGGCAGCTTATTCCTTGCAGATCTCCACGCCACCGTTGAGCGTTTTTACACGCACCCGTGCGCTGCCGGCTCCTTCCTTGAACCGCAGCACGTTGCCGGGCGCGAACTCGTGCTTGCGCTCGGACTTCGGGCCGAAGCAGTTGTCGATCTCACCGTTGAAGGTCTCGATGTCGAACTCCGCATCGAGCGGATTGCGCAGGGTGAAGCGCAGATCGCCATTGATCGCCTCTGCATCCAGGCGTGCGTCGCGCGCCAGCACGGTTCGCAGGTGGACATCGCCGTTGGTGGTGCGGATGCGTCCGCGCGTCAGCGACTCCATGTTGATCGACATATCGCCGGTCACGGTCTCCATGGACAACTCGCCGACGGCATCGGCAAGCGAAATGCCGCCGCTGACGGAGGTCACGGTGATGTTCGAGGGATTCTTGTGCGCGCGAACCACGACGTCGCCACTGATCGTCTTGATCGCCAGCTCCTCCGCCCAGGTCTGTGTGTTGATAGTGCCGCTGACCGCCTGCAGACGCTGCACGCCGTGCACATCGGAGATGGTCTGATCGGCACTGACCGTATTGATGGTGAGCGCACTGTCGCGCGGAACCCGCACGATCAGATCGGATGAGCCGGAAGCACTATGGCCGCCGGGCAGCACGACCTTCACCGTGGTGCGCCGGTTCTTCTCGTCACCGAGTACGTCCAGTCGCTCGACACCTCGTCCCAACTCCGCGCTCACCTCGACTTCGGGCCGATCCCAGCCCGACACCTGGACATCGCCCGACACATTGACGATCTCCACCTCGCCGCGCGAATCGGCTGGCACGCGCTTTTCGACGCTGTCGGCATGCGCCGCGATGGCGAAGCACAGCGCGGTCGCGCCGATGACTCGCAGGAATTTCATGTTCGTTCTCATAGACGAGTCTCGCGGGAAGGCTGATTCAAGGTGGACGCGGTCACTTCGCCAACGCTGCCAAGCAGCGCCAGTTCGCTTTGATAGGTGGACAACAACAGTTCCTGCAGCAGCGGATTGCTCGGATGCTCCGCGAGCGTTGCGGATATTTCGCTGGCGGCGCGCCGCAGATCGGCGAGATTGCGCTCGAGCTTGGCGCGCGTAACGGGCGGCAACATCTCAACCTGGCGCTTGAACTCCGCATCCAGCGCTTCGCGTGCTTGCAGATAGCCTTTGCCGAGCTCTTCACGTCCGCCGAAGCTCACCGGCATAGCGGGCAGCGAGGGAGCCTGCTGCAGTTGGGTCGCGGCCGATTGCCGCGCCTGTTGCACTTGCTTCTGCGCCGACTGCTGCACCAGAAGATAAGTCGTGAAAGAGGAAGCGACGACGAGCAGAAAGCCGGCGGCGAGCCGCATCCAGGGACGCGCGGCAACGCGGGGAGTCGCGGGAAACGAGGCCGACGGCGACACCTCGATCTGCGTGCGGATGCCGGCCCACAGGTCGCGATCGGGCTGCATCTCGCGCGGCAGCGAGTCCAGCGCCAGATCGAGAGGATCGCGGGACTTCTCGTTCATGACTCCAGCTCCTTCATGCCCATGCGCTCGCGCAGCAAGCGCCGGCCGCGATGCAGTTGTGCCTTGCAGGTGCCCACCGCAATGCCGAGCATGTCGGCAACTTCCTCATGGCTGTAGCCGTACACGGCTTGCAGAACCACGACGTGCCGGGCGCCTTCCGGCAAGGTCGCCAGCGCGCGCTCCACATCGACCACTTCGCCAACATCCAACTCTCCCGCCCCCTCGGAAATTTCCTCGACCGGCTCATCGGCGTCACTGCCCTCGACCCGCGTACCGTGATTACGCGCATAGGTCAGCACTTCGTTCACGGCGATGCGGTGCAGCCAGGTGCCAAAGGCGCTGCGTCCTTCGAAGGCGCCCAGATTGCGCCACGCCCGTACGAATGTCTGCTGCACACAATCCTCCGCGATGTCGCGCCGTCGTGTCATCCGCAAGCACAATCCCAGCACCCGCCCGACGTGCAGGCGGTACAAGCGCTCGAACGCCTGCATGTCGCCGCCACGGGCAGCCGTGACCAGCGCCGCATCGGAAAGCGGCGAACGATCGGCAGAAATGACCGTCCCAGCGGCCGGATCGGTGGTGCCGGATATCAAGCTCGCCCCTTTGTCGACGTCGGTCTGTTAGCGAGTTGGATGCGGCGGAAGTGTGCGGGGTTTAAGGGAATCTGGCGATTGGTCGGCGCAATCGCGGAATATGGCCGCGAGCCGCGTTGCTGCTTCGAGCCCGAGAGCCTCCCGAGCCAAGGGCGTACTGGCCGATCTCAGTGCGTACGTGCAGGGTGCCTGCGGGAATCCCCGACCCCAGGCGACTCCGAACCCGGCGATGAATCCTCGGGACCGTACTCGTACTCCTCGTCTTCACCGTCGCTCAAGGCCACCCAGCCGCTGGGCGGCAGGCACAGCTCCAGATCCATGGTGGCCCATTCCTCGAAATCGAATTCGTCGATGTCGCCGCTGTCGTCGCGCACATCGATGATGCGATGCGCTTCGTCCACGTTGATGACGCAGAAAGATTCGCGGCTGACCTGGTGCAAATACCACTGGCCTTCGCGGGCCTTGACGTTCTGCATGGCCGGATCCTCTTCTCGTTCCAGCAGCATCGTAACGCCGGCTCGACGCGAAGCGACGTAAGCGGTTTCCGTGGTTGCCGTGATGCCGACAAGGATGAGCGAGACAGCTCGGGCGGGAGGCCCTAGGCGTACTGGCCGTTCCACTCCCGCACGCGCTGCTCCAGCGCACTGCCGGGCATCGGACGGCCAATGAAGTAGCCCTGTGCACGATCGCAGGCGACCGAGTCGAGGAAGTCCAGAACCTCCTGCGACTCCACGCCTTCGGCGCAGGCGGTCAGCCGCAGCTTGTGCGCCAGCAGGATCATGGTCTCGACCATGGTGCGGGCATCTTCGTGTGCGAACACGTCACGCACGAACGAGGTATCGATCTTCAGCTCGCTGAAGGGCATCAGGTACAGCTGCTTGAGCGAGGAATAGCCGGTGCCGAAATCGTCGATCGACAGGCCGAAGTTCTTCACGCGCATGCGCGTCAGCACGTCCATGGTCGTGCCCGGATCGAACATGGCGGCGCTCTCGGTCACTTCGAACACGATGCGGCGCGCATCAGCGCCCACCTGCGCGGCCATGCGCGCTACTTGATCCGGGAAGGTCAGGTCATTGAGCAGTTGCGGCGAGAGATTCACTGCCACGGACAGGTGCAGACCGCCCACATCCCAGGCGCGGCACTGCGCCAGCGAGGTTTCCAGCACCTGCTCGGTCAGTCGACGAATGAGTCCGTACTTCTCCGCCAGCGGAATGAAGCGGGCGGGCGAGATGAAGCCCAGGATGGGATGCTCCCAGCGCGCCAGCGCTTCCACGCCCTCCACTATCCAGCGGTTCGGCGCCACGCGCGTCGCTTTCGGCTGGTAGTGCACCAGAATTTCACGCTTGTCGAGCGCTGCGGTCAGCGCCGCCGGCGTGATCGGTGCATCGGTGCGCAGACACTGTCGCAGTGTCGCTTCCAGATCCGCCAGCATGATCGGCTTCTGCAGCGCACCGAGCATGTTCAAACCTTGTGCGCGGCCGATCTGCTGAGCGGTGGCCAACACGCGCTGATCCATGCCGCTCGCCACCAGCACGTGCGCCTTACTGCCGCGCTCACCGAGATACCGCAACAGCTCGATGCCATCCGCGCCGGGCATTTGCAGGTCCAGGACTACGACCGTTGGCTGGAATTCCTCCAGCCCGCGCCGGAAGGCATCCGGCTCGGTGACCGCGAGCGCCTCGAAGCCCATGGCCTTGGCCGCTTCGGAGATGAACTCGCACAGGTCCGCCTGATCGTCGATGACGAGCAGCTTGTTGCAAGGCTCAAGCAACCCGAACCTCCCGGTCCAACACGTAACGTACGCGCATCGCCAGCTCTTCGTTGCGATAGGGCTTGTGGATCACATCGGACGGCGACAATCCGGTGGCGCCGTTCAGCACGTTGCTTTCGGCATAGCCCGTCGTGAACAGGACTTCGATCTCCGGCCGCAGCTCCCGCGCGCGACGCGCCAGTTCGGGGCCAAGCATGCCGCCGGGCATCATGACGTCGGTGAACAGCAGGTCGATGTGCTCGGTGCCTGCCAGGATGCGCAGCGCCTTCTCGGCGTTCGGCGCATCCAGGGCAACGTAGCCGAACTGCCGCAACGCCGTTACCACGGTCTCGCGCAGATCGGCATCATCCTCGACCACCAGGATCGTTTCGCTACCGGTGGGTGCGATGCGCGTAACGATGGTGTCCTCGCGCAACGACTGTTCTTCGCGGCAACGCGGCAACAGGATCTGCACCGCAGTGCCACGCCCGAGCTCGCTGCTGATGGTGGCGATACCACCAGACTGCTCGGCGAAGCCGTGCACCATCGCCAGCCCCAGGCCGCTGCCCTTGCCGGACTCCTTGGTGGTGAAGAACGGCTCGAACACGCGCGACAGCACTTCGGGATCGATACCAGCGCCCGTGTCGGTAACGCTGACCGAAACGTACTCGCCGGGCTCGAGCGGCGGATGTGCCCGCGCGAACGCCGAATCGAGACGAAGATTCTGCGTCTTCACCGTCAGCCGGCCACCATTCGGCATCGCATCGCGCGCGTTGATGGCCAAGTTCAGGATCGCGTTCTCGAACTGGCCGGCATCTACGCGCGTGTGCCACAGATCGTGCGTCTGCACCATGCGCACTTCGATGGATTCGCCCAGAGTGCGCTGCATCAGATCGGCCAGCCCGCCCAGCTGGCGATTCAGATCGACCACGTTGGGATCCAGAATCTGCCGACGCGCGAACGTCAGCAGACGTCGTGTGAGATCCGCTCCACGCACCGCAGCCCGCATCGCCGTGTGGACTTTGCGAGCCAGCCCGGCGTTATCGACGACGGCACGTTCGAGCAACTGCAAGTTGCCCAGCACCACGCCCAGCAGATTGTTGAAATCGTGCGCGATGCCGCCGGTGAGCTGACCGATGGTCTCCATCTTCTGGGCCTGCAGCAGACGCGACTCCAGGCGCTTGAGCTCGGTCAGATCGTAGGAAATGGAGAAGAAGCCGCGCACTTCGCCCTTCACGCCATTGGGGCCGTCAGGCGCGAACTCGGGGACGAAGTGGGTTTGCCATTCGCGGGTACGACCCTGCCGTGTGGTGCTGTGCGTAGTGCTGCCGACTTCGCCGCGCAGCGCCGCCGACATGTGCTCCGCGAGGGCCGTATATGCCTGCGGCGTGATGATCTCCATCATCTGCTTGCCGATACAGTCGGCACGCAGCAGCCCCATCCACTCTTCCACCGCCTTGTTCACGTACGTCAGCACGCCGTCGCGGTTGGTGTACATCACCAGCGTCGGCATGGCATCGAGCGTCAGTTCGTAGAAATCGCGCGTCTCGAGCACCTGGCGCTCGGCGATGACGCGCTCGGTGATGTCCTGGATGGTGCCGTGCAGGCGGAAGGTCGCACCGGCACGCCGCTCGGCCTTCGCGATGACACGCACCCAGATCAGCCGGCCGCGCTTGGTCTGCAAACGCAGCTGCAGATCGACGCTCTTGCCGGTCTTGAGAATGCTCGCCGCCGCAGCGGACAGCGTCGGCACGTCTTCGGGCATCAGGTAGGACTTGAGCAGCGCCAGGTCGATCCTGTGCCCCAGCGGCAGATCGAAGATGGCGTACACCACGTCGGTCCAGTGGACCTTGCGCTCGGCGACGTCATACTCCCAGCCACCGATCTGCGCCGTGTTCTGCATGTCGCGCAACAGGCTGTCCAGGCGAACCCGCTCGCTGACATCGCGGAACGTCAGCACCGTGCCGACGTAACCGCTCTCCTCGGTCACCGGGACGATCCGGTATTCGACCGGCCGGCGCTGACCATCCTTGCGTCGCAGCAGCGCGCCCACACCGCGTTTGATGTCGGTGGTGTAACGCACGCGACGCACGACTTCACCGGATCCTTCGCCGTCGTCGTTGATGAGCACCTTGTAGTCGAGGCCGGGCAGCTCCTCGGGCAGATAGCCGAGGAGCTTGGCTGCGGCCGGATTGGCGTAGCGGACCAGGCCGGCGCTGTTCAGCTCCAGCACGCCTTCGCCGGAAGCTTCGACGATGGCGTGATTGCGACGGTAGGTATCGGCCAGCTCCTGCTGCCGCTTCGCCAGCCGTACGCGCGAGCGGCGCAAGCTCGCCCACGCGAAGAAGGCAGGCACGCCGGCCAACAGGGTACCCGCGATGATTCCTGCGACGACAATCGGTTGGAGCAGTTGTTGCAGGAAGCTCACCGCGGCCCTTTCCAGCTTATGTCCTGAAACCGATCATGCCTTCGGGCCGGGCTCTCTGCCTGCGTACCAGTTCACGGCGTACTGCATTAATTGGGCCGAGGTGCGCAGCGACAGCTTGCGCTTGATGCGCTGGCGGTGCGATTCCACGGTCTTGACGCTCAGGTTGAGCGCCTCGGCGGTCTGCCGGGTGGACAGGCCCTTGCCGATCATGTGCAGCACCTGCAGCTCGCGGTTGGTCAGGCTGTCGATGGGGTTGGCCGAGATGTAGGCGCCGCCGGAAGCGAACTTCTCGATCATGCTGTTGCCGACCGCCTCGCTCACGTAGATGCCGCCTTCCAGCACCCGGCGCAGCGCGATCAGGAACTGGTCGGAGGCCGCCTGCTTCATGATGTAGCCATTGGCGCCGGCCGACAGCATGCGCTCGGCATAGATGGCCTCGTCGTGCATGGACAGCACCAGCAGCGGCAGCGAGGGATAGTGGGCGCGGGCGTCCTTCACCAGCTCCAGACCGTCGCCCTGCTTGAGCGAGACGTCGACGATGACGGCGTCCGGCTCCAGCTCGCGGATCAGCGACTTGGCTTCGCGCGCGGTTTCGGTCTCGCCGCACACTTCCAGGTCGGCCTCGGCTTCGATCAGGCGGCGCAGGCCCTGGCGCACGATGGGATGGTCGTCCACGATCAGCACGCGGCGCTTGCGATCCTTCGGCACGCCGGCGGGCGGCTTGTGGACGGTCTTGAACAGGGTAGGCCCAAGGCTCATTGCATTACTCCTTCACGAAAAATAGGGAATTCATTCGGCTGTTTTCGCCGATCGGGGGCGCGCCGCACGCGGGCGGGGCGCACTGCCGCTGTGGGCGGCTTCGAATGGACATTCGCATACGATGCGGGTCCCGTTGGGTTCGGCCACCTCGAAGCTGACCTCGCCGCCGAGAATGCGGGCGCGATAGCGCATGATCTTCAGCCCCATTCCCGCAGCATCCATCGCTTCGGGCGGCAAACCGATACCGTCGTCCGTGATTGCCAGCCGCACCTTAGCGCGCACCGCGCTCAGATGCAGTCGTATAGACCGCGCCTGCCCGTGGCGGACCGCATTACGGACCGCTTCCTGTGCGATCCGGTAAAGATGATTGGCCAGCTCCGGGTTCAGCGGCCGATTGGCAGGCACCCGATGGGTGAAGACCGTCGGCACGCCGTAGAGCTCGGTCGCGTGCATTGCCAGGCTTTCCAGCGCGTCCTGCAATCCACCGCGTTCGAGATTCACCGGTGACAGACCGCGCGCCAGTGCACGCGTGCTTTCAATCGCACTGCTCACCAGGCGGGTGATGCCTTCGATTTCGGGCAGGATCGGTGGATATTCCCCCGTCAGCCGGCCGGCCAGACCGCGCAGCATCAGTGCGATGCCGGTCAGCTCCTGGCCCAGGCCGTCGTGCAGATCGTTGCCGATGCGGTACTGCTCGCGATTCACCGCTTGCAGGATGGCGCGCTCCAGCTGCTTGCGCTCGCTCACGTCCTGCAGCACCACCAGGCTGCGGTTGCGGCCGGCGACGTCGAATCCCGAAAGCACGCCGGCGGCGGCAAAGTGCTGGCCGTTGCGGCGCCGGCCGTCGAATTCCAGCGCGATCGAATTGTCGGGCGAGTCCGCCGCTTCGGCAGCCGCGGCCTGCCAGCGGTCGCGATGCTGGAAGGGCCAGCCGGCCAGCTGGCTCATTTCCTGGCCGATCAGCTCGCCGCGCAGATAGCCGAACAGGGCATCGAAGGCCGGATTGGAGATCTCGATGACGCCGTTCTGGTCGATCACCGCCACGCCTTCGAGCATCGAATCGATCATGCGGGCCTGGGTGGCGATGGCACGCTCGGCGCGCACCTGCTCGGTGGTCTCGACCGCATTGAGCGTCAGCCCGACGATGCGCTCGGCGCGCCGGATCGGAATGACGTGGATGCCAAAATGCCGCTTCTTGCCGCGAAAATCCTCGATCTCGCTGCTATAGCGGTCGCTCTGACCTGTCGCCAGCACCCGCCGCATGGTCTGAACGGCGGTGGTGTGCAGGTCGTCGGGGAGCAGCTGATCCACCGGCATGCCTTCCATCTGCCGCGCCTCATAGCCCTGGATGCCGCGGCTGGCGAAGCGCACCCGCAGCTCACAATCGAGCACCATCACCAGATCCGGCAGCGAACCCAGCACCTGTCGCAGCTGCTCGGCAGCGCCGGACAGCGGGTCTTCCAGCGCCGGGTCGAAACCGCGCGCGGCCGCGCCGGGCCCGACAGGGTCTTCCCTGCGGGACTCGGCTTGGGCGGTCAACGGGCGCATCGTTTTTTTCAAGTCGTTCGTTTCGAGTGTGCGGCCACATCGACCATCAATGGGACTGCATGGGTAGCAAGCGGAATCTTGTTGGACAGGGTCTGTAGGGGATATCAGCCAATCCCCTAATGTCAGGGGCGGCTGGCTCCGCCTTCGGGGCCCATGCGGCAGAGCAACACCCGTCGATATGCCTCGTAGCGCCAAGGAGTTAGCAATTGCGCCAAGCCACCTGCCGGTGGCGGGGAGCACGCAGCTGCCGACTACGGCTTACGGGTGTGTCGCTTCAGGCGGCGCCGCGGTCGGCCACCCATTGGGTGGCGTAGCGGATCAGCTCATTGGTGGAGCGCAGATTGAGCTTTTCGCGCATGTGTCGACGATGGGCGTCGACCGTCTTCATGGACAGGTCCAGCCGCTGGGAAATCTCCCGGGTGCTGATCCCGGCGCCGATCAGCCGGAACACTTCCAGCTCCCGTTCGGTGAGCGAGGAGACCGGATCCTCATCCGGCCCGGGAGCCCGGCCGCGCGCCATCTGGCTCAGCAGCCGCTCGCCCATGGCCGAGCTGACGTGGCGCTGACCGCGCGCCACTTTTCGCAACGCCCCCAGGAAGTCGGTGCCGGCGACGTTCTTCATGACATAACCGCTGACACCCAGGCGCAGCAGCCGCTCCGCGTACAGCGCCTCTTCCTGCATGGAAAGCACCAGCACGCGAATATCCGGCTGTTTCTCACGCATCCAGCGCACCAGATCGATGCCATCGTCCGAGCCCAGCGTCAGATCGACCACGGCGACGTCCGGCGTCGCCGTCTCGAGCAGCGGCTGCGCCTCCTTCATGGAAGAAGCCTCGCCGACCAGCTCGAACTCGCTCTGCCCGGCCAGCAGCTGCTTCAGGCCTTCGCGAACGAAGGGATGGTCATCGATGATCACGATCCGTGTCAGCTCCGTCATGGGTGTGCCCCCTTGTTGCGCACTACGCAAGCGCCTGTCCTGTGCGGCGCGGCGCAAAGCCGCCCCTGCCCCGCCCGAACGTTGCAGCTTCGGAGTTTGCGGACTCACCCGCCGCCGGCAATCGCCATTTTCCACAGTGATTGCATCAGTGATAGCTTACGTGATGCCCGTGAGCCAACAGGCTAGTGTGCCTGTCAAAGATTCCCGTTACGGATGTCACCCGGAACTTTGCCGTCAAGCATGAAAAAGGAAGCCCCCGCCGCGCTGCGTTTCGTCCTGCTGGAGGACGACCCGAACGATGCCGAGCTGATCGAGCTGGAGCTGGCCCGCAACGGCCTGGAGGTCGACTGGGCGCACGTGTCCTCGCGTCAGGATTTTCTGCAGGCGCTGAGCGTCAGCGATCCACCGCCCGACCTGGTGCTGGCCGACTACACGCTGCCGGGCTTCGACGGGCTGGCGGCGCTCAAGCTCGTGATCGAGCGGCGGCCGGACGTGCCTTTCATCTTCGTCTCTGGATCGCTCGGCGAGGAACGCGCGATCGAGGCCTTGAAGAGCGGTGCCACCGATTACGTACTGAAGGATCGGCTGCAACGGTTGCCGGCCGTGGTCACGCGCGCACTCACCGAAGCACGCGAGCGGCGCGAAAGACGCCAAGCCGAAATCGCACTGGAAGAGCAGCGACTGCTGCTGAGCACGCTCATCGATAGCCTGCCCGAGATCATTTACGCGATCGACACGGAGAACCGGCTCACCGTGGTCAATCGCGCGTTGCTCGACACGCTGCGCCGCAAGCGCGAAGAAGTACTCGGCAAACGCCTGTCGGAAGTGTGGCCGGAAGAAACCGTTCTGGAGATCGAGGCACAAGCCGCAGCCACGATTCGTAGCGGCCGCGCGCTGACCGATCAGGAGCGCGCGTGGATCGCGCCGGACGGTTCAGTGCGCTGGTTCACCTTCACGCACGTGCCACTGCGCGATCACGGCACGGTCGTCGGCTTGGTCTGCACGGTGCGCGAAGTCACCACGCAGAAGGCGCTGGAACAGGAGATCCTGGAAATCTCCAACCGCGAGCAGCGCCGCCTCGGCAGCGATCTGCACGACGGCCTGGGTCAGGAGCTCACTGGCCTGTCGTTGCTGCTGAAAGGACTGGAAATGCAGCTGGCGCGCGAGGCGCAGCAATATTCATCGCAGATCTCCAAGATCAGCGATCTGCTGGCACGAGCGATCCAGAGCACGCGCTCGCTGGCGCGCGGCCTGGCGCCGGTCAATCTCGAACGTGGCGGCTTGCCCGAAGCGCTCAAGCATCTCGCAGCACGCTGCACCGACATGTACAGCCTGGAATGCACGTTCTCGAACGGCAGCCAGAAATTGCCGGATCTGGAAGAAGGCGCGGCCACGCACCTGTATCGCATCGCGCAGGAGGCGACCACCAATGCCGCTCGCTATGCGCGCGCAAAGTCGATTGCCATCGATCTGCGCACCACCGGCCGCAAGCTACAACTGTCGATCACCGACGACGGCATCGGCCTGTCCGCGGGACTGGCGCAGGGACGGCCAGGCATGGGACTGAAAATCATGGAGTACCGCTCGCGCATGCTGGGCGGCAGCATCAATTTCGAAGAGCCCGGCCAGGGCACGCGCATCGTGCTTTCGGCGCCGCTGCACTTGTTGCGCCAGTCGAAAGACAAGTTGCGACGCGCGATCTGAGACGTTGCTTGCTCGAACTCGGCGGGAGCGCCTACTGGCGTGAACAACCCGTCATTCCCTCGCAAGCGGGAATCCATCGGCTGCGTTTGTTCGACTGGATTCCCGCTTGCGCGGGAATGACGGACGCCGGATCGACTACTTTCTCACCACCGGCACCAGCGTGTGATCGCTGCCGTTCCAGACGTCGATGAACGATTCGATCTCGCCGGCCGGCATGGCCTGCGCGATGAAATCGCCCTGCAACGCGTCGCAGCCGGCCTGCTCCAGGAACTCGAATACCGGTGAGGTCTCCACGCCCTCGGCGCAGACGGTGAGCGAAAGGTTGTGCGCCAGCTCGATGATGGCACGCACCACGGTCGCAGCCGCCTTGCCCTGGGTAACCTCGCCGACCAGCAACCGGTCGATCTTCACTTCGCTGAACGGCATCTTGTACAGCTGCGTGAGCGAAGAAGTGCCGATGCCGAAATCATCCAGCGACAGGCCCACGCCCTTGACGCGCAGCCGCGTGAAGATGTCCATCACCAGCTCGGGATCGTCGAGCGAGGCCGCCTCGGTGACTTCCAGCGTCAGCTGCTCGGCACTCGCATCGAACTCGCGCAGGATCAGCCCGAGGCGATCGGGAAATTCGAGGTCCTGCACCAGCCGCGGCGACAGATTCACCGCAGCGCCCAGATCCAGGCCGCGCTTGCGCCAATGGCCGATCTGGCGAATGGCATCGGTCAGCACAAAATCGGTCACGCTGGCGATCAGGCCCGACTGTTCGGCCAGCGGCAGGAACTCGCCCGGATACAGCAAGCCCAGGCGCGGATGACGCCAACGCACCAGCGCCTCGGCGCTGCGGACCTGCCAGTCGCTGGTGCTGCGCACCAGCTTGGGATGGTAATGGACCACCAGCTCGTGCTCTTCGATTGCACGACGCAGATCGTCCGCCGACAGACGTTCGCCGGGCTGGATGTGCTTGGACAGCAGCGCTTCGATGTCTTCCAGCATGGCCGGCTTCTGCAAAGTCCCGAGCATGTTCAGGCCCAGCTGATCGCCGAGCTGGCGCGCACTGGTGAGCACGCGCTGATCCATGCCGCTGGCCAGCAGGATGCCGGCGGTGGTGCCGATGCGCCCCAGGTAACGCAGCGCTTCGACGCCGTCCATGCCGGGCATCTGCAAGTCCAGCAGGATCAGCGACGGCTGCCGCCGCGACAGCTGCTCACGAAATGCGGCGGCGCTTTCCGCCGTAATCACATCGCAGCCGACGCCTTCGCCGATCTGCACGATCAATTCCAGGAAGTCGATCTCGTCGTCGACCGCCAGCACCAGATTGCGTTCACGCCGGGACACGTTTGGTCTCCTCTTTTCCATCGAGGATCGCCCGCACGCGGCGCGCGAGATCCTCTACCCGATACGGCTTGGTCAGCAACTCCAACGACCCGTCCAGCAAGCCGCGGCTCAAGATACCGCTCTCGCTGAACGCCGAGGTCATGAGCACCTTCAGCTGCGGACGCCGTTCCCTCAATTTCTCCACCAGGCCGGTGCCGGGCAGGCCGCCAGGCAGCATCACGTCCGAGAACACCAGCGCGATATCCGGATGTTGCATGAATTGTTCGAGTGCCTGATAGCCATTTGTGGCTTCCAGCAACCGATACCCCAGACTGCCGAGGATATCCAGCGCCGTGGCGCGCACCTCGGCATTGTCCTCGACCACCAGGATGGTCTCGCGACCCTGCGGCAACTCGCCCGTCGGGTCCGGCTCCCGGATCGCTTCACGGACCGGCTCCGTATTGGCCTGCGTACGCGGCAGCAGCAGACGCACGGTCGTGCCCTTGCCCACCGTACTGTCGATGCAGACGTGGCCGCCGGATTGCCGCACGAAACCGTACACCATCGGCAGTCCCAGGCCACTGCCCTTGCCGACATCCTTGGTGGTGAAGAAAGGCTCGAACACGCGCTTGAGCGTCTCGGTCGTCATGCCGACGCCGGTGTCACTGACTTCCAGAACTACGTAGTCGCCCGGCCGGATCTCCTGGCCTGCCGATACACGGCCGTCCGCATCGGCTACGGTGCGGTTGCTGGTCACGATGGTGATGACGCCGCCACCTTCGGGCATGGCGTCACGGGCGTTGATCACCAGGTTCAGCACGGCGTTCTCGAGCTGTCCCGGATCGACTCGCGCAGCCCACACCTCCGGTTCCAGCACCTGCCGGATTTCGATATCGCCGGTCAGGGAGCGGCGCAGCAGCTCGTACATGCCACCGACCAATGCATTCATGTCGACCACTCGCGGCTCCAGTACCTGCTGCCGCGCGAACGCCAACAGCCGTCGCGTAAGCTCGCCGCCGCGAATGGCGGCCTTCAAAGCTGTCTCAGCCTGCCGCCGCAGGCGCGGGCTTTCACGCAGCGAACGCGCCAGCAGCTGCATGTTGCCGACGATCACCGACAGCAGGTTGTTGAAGTCGTGCGCGATGCCGCCGGTCAGCTGGCCCACCGCCTCCATTTTCTGACTCTGGCGCAGCTCCGCTTCGAGTTGGCGCTTCTCGGTCACGTCGCGCGCGGCGACGAAGCAGCCCTGGATATCGCCGCTCTCGTCGCGATGCGGAACGAAGATGGCTTCGATGTCGACCAGCTTGCCGGCCGGGTTGCGGAAGCGTCCCTGCGCTTCGACCGTCGCCCCCTGCAGCGCCTTGCGGAAATATGGCCCGATGGCGCCGTAACGGCGGTCGCCGAGCACGTCGCTGACGGCGTAGCCGCGGCTGCTGGCGAGCGGCACCCGGAAGAATTCCTGGAACGGGCGGTTGGCGTACACGACGCGCTGGTCACGATCGGCATATGAAATGAGCAGCGGCAGCGAATCGAGGATCGTGCCGTAGAAGTCCTGGCTGCGGCTCAACGCCTCCTCGGCATCGATCTGCGCGTTGATGTCGCTGATCGAACCGGCGAGCCGCAACGGCCGACCCGCTGCATCGCGCTCGGCCTGGCCGCGCATGCGGCACCAGATGAAAGCGCCGTTGCGCGCCTCGACCCGGCAGCGGATATCTAGCGGCTTCTGGTTCTCCAGGTGCTTGCGGATCTTGTCCAGCACCAGCATGCGATCGTCCGGATGCAGCACGTTCTGGAAGGCCATGAAGGTATCGGGGAGCTCGTCCGGACCGTAGCCGAGAATTTCGCGGAAGCGGGTTGCATACCAGACATGGCCGGTGAGCAGATTCCAGTCGTACAGGCCGTCGGAGGTGCCGCGCACCGCACGCTCCCAGCGCTCTTGTACTTCCTTTGCGTTCTGCAACTCGTGCTTGCGGCGTGAGATGTCACGCAGAACGCCGATCATGCGCAGCGGCTTGCCGCGCGGATCGCGACGCACCACCTCGGCACGCGCCGCAAACCATTTCATCTCACCCGAGCCACCCGGCAATGCGTACTCGCATTCGAAATGCGGGGTGACGCCGTGGAAATGCTGTTCGAACTGTTCGAGCACCGCGCTCTGGTCGGCCGGCAGCATGAGCCGGTCCGGCAGCTCGACGCGGCTCAGCAGTTCGTTCGGGTCGACGCCTAAAGACTCGCGCCAGTGTTCGTTGTAGTACACCGCGTCGCGCGTCACGTCCCAGTCCCACATGGACAAACCGCTCGAATCGATCGCGACCTGCAACCGTGCGGCATTGGCTCGCAGCGAGTCACGCAGCTGCGAGACCTTCGCGATGTTCTCGATGGTGACGATCAGATGACTCGGCGCGCCGCGCG
>Ga0182738_1000259_pt1 | contig 80520 bp, 79 predicted proteins | sample eDN5th30CBELigMG_FD_128876 | JGI IMG/M metagenome (GOLD analysis project Ga0182738, IMG submission 128876) | Enriched Miracle-Growth compost microbial communities from Emeryville, California, USA - eDNA 5th pass 30_C BE-Lig MG (version 2)... ... | reverse complement strand
TGGCCCCGCTTGATCGACCCGCTACCGCGAACCTTAAAGCGCTTTGCGGCGCTTTTCTTGGTTTTCATCTTAGGCATGATGCAAAACTCTTTGATTTATGAATGCAGGTGGCCCCCAGCCTTCCGGCGGCGCTTTCTTGACCATGCGATCCACTTATTGGCTTTCCAGCCAGACAAAGCCGGAAAAGCCCTTGATTATAAGATGATTTTTACTTGTTTGTCCACTACAAAGGCCGGCGCGCCTCAGCCGGCGGCAGCCTTGATGCGGCGCAGGAGCAGCGGCAACAGCAGCACAATGGCCGCCAGGCCCAGAAACACGATCGATAGCGGATCCGCAACCAGTGCCATTGGATCTCCGTTCCCTATGGCCAGCGCCCTGCGCAACTGTGTTTCAGCCATGGGGCCCAGGATGAGCCCGATCAGCACCGGCGCAATGGGGAAATCATAGACCCGCATCACATAGCCTGCCAGGCCGATGACAAACATGATGAGCAAGTCCATCCAGGAGGTCGAGATGCCCCAGATGCCCACCATTGCAAATACCAGAATGCCGGCATAGAGATAGGGCCGCGGAATCAGCAGCAGCCGCACCCAGAGCCCGACGAGCGGCAGGTTCAGCACCAGCAGCATGATATTGCCGATATACAGTGAAGCAATCACAGCCCACACCAGGTCGTGGCTGTTGGAAAAAAGGAAGGGACCGGGCTGCAGCCCATAGCTCTGGAAAGCGGCAAGCAGAATCGCCGCCGTCGCCGAGGTCGGCAGGCCCAGCGTCAGCAGCGGCACCAGGATGCCTGCCGCCGCTGCGTTGTTGGCGGCCTCTGGCCCGGCCACGCCTTCGATGGCCCCATGCCCGAATTCGTCGGGATGCTTGCACAGCTTGCGTTCCACGGTATAGGAGAGAAATGTGGGGATCTCCGTTCCCCCTGTTGGCAGCGCACCGATGGGAAAACCAAAAGCCGTTCCCCGCAGCCACGGCTTCCAGGAACGTTTCCAGTCTTCCTTGGTCATCCAGGCGCCGCCCGACAGCGGGTTGATCTGGGGCGGCATGCTGCGGTAGCGGCTGGCGACATACATGATTTCACCCACCGCGAACAGCGACACCAGCACCACCGTCAGCTCCACGCCATCGAGCAAGGCAGGCGAGCCGAAAGTAAGCCTGGCCTGGCCCGTTTGCGCATCAATGCCCACGACACCCAGAGCCAGGCCCAACAACAGGGAAATCAGCCCCCGCACCCGCGAGGCGCCCAGCACCACTGAGACCGACATCAGGGAAAGCACCATCAGCGCAAAATAGTCGGCGGCGGTGAACACAAAGGCCAGCTCGGCAACCAGCGGCGCAAAGAATGTGATGCCAAGCGTCGCCAGCGTGCCTGCGACAAACGAGCCTATCGCCGCCGTGGCCAGCGCGGCCGCGCCCCGCCCTGCCTTGGCCATCTTGTTGCCTTCGAGGGCAGTCATCATGGACCCGCTTTCACCAGGGGTGTTGAGCAGGATGGAGGTGGTAGAGCCGCCATACATGGCGCCGTACAGCACACCGGCAAACATGATGAAGGCAGCCGTGGGCGCAATCTGCACGGTCACCGGCAGCAGCAAGGCAATTGTGAGCGCAGGCCCGATGCCAGGCAGCACACCGATGGCAGTGCCCAGGACTGACCCCAGCAGCGCCCACAAAAGGTTGACCGGGTGCAGCGCAACACCGAAGCCGGTCATCAGGGCTGAAATTGATTCCATATCTTTACCACCCCGCGAACGGCAGTGCCTGGCCCAGGTTCACCCCCAGCCTGGAGAAACCAAGCCAGCACACTATTCCCAGGAACAGCCCGATCACACAGTCCAGCAACACCCGGCGCGATCCAAAGGCACGAGTCACCATCGCAAAGGACGCCATGGCCGTGAGCGGAAAACCCAGCGGCTGCATGGTCAGCAATGGAACTGCCGCGCCGGCGGCGGCCCAAAGCAGCGATGGCCATGAAGTCTGAGCATCGGACTGCGCATCCTCTGACTCCTGGGGCTCGAACTTTTCACCGCGCGCGATCTGCACAAGCAGAATCACGCCGAATACAGCAAGCAGCCCCCCGACCGCCGTGACAAAAAAGCCCGGCCCCAGTGCGGCGTACCCACCCAGCTGCGGCAGGCTGCGCCCCTGGAAGAACCACAGCAGCCCAATGGCAACGATGACCAGCCCCAGCCACCAGGGGCGTCGCGTCTTCGGCGTCATGATTTACTTGATAAGCCCGACCGATGTCAGCACCTCTTTCTGGCGCTCTTTCTCTTTCTCGAGAAAGGCCGCGAAATCGTCTCCCGCAAGATAGGCATCCGTCCACTCATGATCGGCCAGGGCCTTTTTCCACTCGGGCGTCTCGTGCATCTTGGCAAAGCGATCCAGCCACATCTGGCGCCCCTTGTCGGACATGCCCGGCGCGCCCACGATGCCGCGCCAGTTGCCGATGACCACATCCAGCCCTTCCTCCTTGAGCGTAGGCACATCGATGCCAGGCAAGCGCTGCTCCGACGTCACGGCGATAAGCCGCAGCCGCCCCTGGTCGGCATAGGGCTTGAGCTCTGAAAGGCCTGAAATGGCAACCTTGAGCTGCCCGCCCGCCAGCGCGGTGATCATTTCGGCGCCGCCCTGATAGGGTACATAATTTATTTTCTTCGGATCGAGCTTGACAGCCTGGGCAAGCAAGGCGGCCGTGACATGATCCACGCCGCCGATGGAACCGCCGCCGATAGGCGTCCCGCCGGGGTTTTCCGCAATCGCCTTGGTGATGTCGTCTATGGTCTTGAATGGCGAATTGGCCGGCACCGCCACTGCGCCCGCATCGTCAGACAAGCGCACCAGGGGAACAACATTATCGAGCGTAACCGGCGACTTGTTCAGGATAATGGCGCCCACCAGAATGGAGCCAATGGACATGATCGCATTGTCGTTGCCCTTGCCTGTGCGTACAAATTCAGCCAGGCCTATCGTGCCGCCCGCACCGCCCTTATTGGTCACCTGCGCGCCATCAGTGAAAATGCCAGTTTCCTGCATGACCTGCAGCGGGACGCGCGCCGCGGCATCATATCCGCCGCCTGCGCCGCCCGGCGCCATGACCACTGCGGGGTCGGCCATTGCCGCGGACAGGGGTAATGCGGCGGCTACGATTGCCGAGCACAGCTTGCCAAGTAATGCCATGGATGTCTCCTGAAAATTCTTGATCATGAATGCCCTGCCGACATGGACGGCACAACGCGCCGCTGCCCGGCATGGCTCCTAGGATACTGGAAGCAGGCCAAAAACACACCTCTGGCTTCCCCTGCCTGAGAACCCAGTCATTCCCAAGGCTGGCGCATCCGTATGGCCTGCGCAAGATGGGCCGCCGAAACACTGTCGCACTCGTCCAGATCCGCCACGGTGCGTGCCACGCGCAAAATGCGGTGCATGACGCGGGCAGACCAGCTCCAGCGCGCCAGGCTGCGCTTGAGCAACTGGCGCGCCGGGGCGTCCATGGCGCATATCTGTTCCAGCATGCCCGTGCCCAGCAAAGCATTGATGCAGGACTGCCGCGCCAGCTGGCGCTTTCTGCAGCGCTCCACGCGCTCCCGAACAGCGCTGGACGGCTCCCCCTTGGGCGCGTCAAACCATTCCACATCGACCGGCGGCAAAGAGATCTGTATATCAATCCGGTCCAGTAGCGGCCCTGAAATGCGCGCCCGGTATTTGGTGATTGCGTCAGGCCTGCATTCGCAACTGCGCCTGGGATGCCCCAGCCATCCGCAAGGGCAAGGATTCATGGCGGCGACAAGCTGGAATGCCGCCGGGTAGGTCAGCGTCCTGGCCGAGCGGGCAATGGTAATGACCCCTGTCTCAAGCGGCTCCCGCAGCGACTCAAGGACATTGCGCTGGAATTCCGGCAACTCGTCCAGAAACAGCACACCACGATGCGCCAGGCTGATTTCACCTGGTCTTGGAATTGCTCCCCCGCCCACCAGCGCCGCGCCAGAGGCTGTGTGATGCGGCGCCCGGAAAGGAGGCAGGTCGGAGTAATGCCCTTCCCCTCCCCCCAGCCCCGCAAGCGCCGCAGCTTCCAGGGCATGCTCGACGGGCAGGCGCGGCAGAATGCCAGGCAGCCGTTGCGCGATCATGCTTTTGCCTGCACCCGGAGGGCCCGACATCAACAGGCTGTGCCCTCCTGCCGCCGCAACCTCCAGCGCCCTGCGTGCAAGCGCCTGCCCCCTCACATCGCCCAGGCACAGCCGCGCCAGGCTGCCCTCACCAGCAAGCCTGGCAGATACAGGCGCCGCTGGCGGGCGTGGTTCCGCCTGGGCATATGGCAAGGGCTGGCGCCCCGAGAAATGATCAACCAGTTCGGCGAGCCTGTTGAGCGCCAGCACACTCAACCCTGGGACCTGGGCCGCAATGGAGGCGCTTGAAGCCGGGAATACCAGAACAGCACGTGGATCGCTGCGCGCGACAGCCAATGCAATGGCGAGCGGAGCACGCACGGGCATCACCGCGCCGGTGAGCGACAGTTCGCCCGCAAACACATATTTGGCCAGATCCCGCTCGCTGGCATCCGCCGCAAAACTTATTTGCCCCGAAGCAAGCAGCACCCCCAAGGCGATGGGTAGGTCGAAACGGCCGGACTCTTTGGGAATATCGGCCGGCGCAAGGTTGACGGTGATCCGGCCCGCGGGGAACTCGAAACCACTGCTGACAATGGCTGAGCGCACCCTGTCGCGGCTCTCCCGCACATCGGTGCTGGCCAGGCCAACCATGGTGAACGATGGCAGGCCGCTGGCAACATGCACCTCTACCCTGACCGCGAATCCTTCCAGGCCGCAAACGGCCCTGCTGCACAGCACAGCAAGCGACATGAACACCCCGCAGCGGCGTACGCCCAGACGGCCAGCCCGGCGAACGCAGCGCTATGAAAGGAAAGGCAAGCCCGGAAAAAATTCCACGGCCAGTATGTCACGCCGGCTGCCGCGAGAAAGCATGCTCAGGGCGAAATGATCGCAGGGTAATGCTGCCCGGTTGCGGCCACCCTGGCTTCAGGAGCGCACGGTTCCCTGCTGCAGCGGCGTGTCCGGGCTGCCTTCGAGTGCCTGCAGCCGGGACTCGAGGGCCGCAATGCGTGCCAGCGCGCGCTCCAGCAGTTGCGCCTGTACGTCAAACTCTTCGCGCGTAATCAGATCCATGCGCGAAAAAGTCTGCGCCATCATGGCCTTCACATTGCGTTCGATATCCGCCGCCGGGCTCTTTGCAATGAGTTCGGAAATGTTTTTCTGGAAATCTTCCATCCAGTCAGTGCGGTTGATCATGGCGCCTCCTGCGGTGCAATATGTGGGCGAGCCTGCGCCCGCAATCCGTATGGCCTACAGTGTAGCCCGCGCGGCCCCGTGCCGGATAGGACACAGACCTGTCTTCTGTGGAAACCCACCCGTCAGGCCGCAGGCGGGCCCACCATGAAAAAAGCCTGCCTGCGCCGGATACAGGCGGCGATGCCGCATGCATCCGGCGTCCAGGCAAGCCTCACAAAGGTACAGGGCTTGCGGCGCTGTCTCAGCCCTGGTTTTCGGGCGGCGTCTGATCGGTGCTGGGCGAGCCGTCACCCAGGTTTTTCTGGATTGCCTTGTCAGCCTTGTCGGCGCCATCGCGGATGGCATCACCGGCCTTGCCCAGGGCATTGGCGGTTGCGTCCTTGGCTTCGCCCGCCTTCTCGGAGATGGTATGGCCGGCGCTCTTGGCATCATCCTTAAGCTGCTCGGTGGCCGAGGGCTGGGTATCCGCAGACGCCGTGTTGGTCGGCGTGTCGGCGGCGGAGCTTCCGGGTGCCGGCGCCGTAGAGCCAGGCGCCGTGGTGTCAGGCGTCGCGGGCTCGGGTGCTGGGGCAGGCGCCGGCTCAGTGGTCATTGCGCCCGAATCGGTCGCGTCGGACTCTTCCTTCGAGCAAGCGGCAAGCAAACTCATGGAAGCGGCCAGCGCAATAATGGCAAGATGGGTGCGGGTCTTGTTCATGTTTACCTCACTTTTCCAGCGTCGCGATATTGAATATGGGCTGAGGCCGGTGCGACTGACGGTTCAGCAGCGAGCTTGTTACAAAACTGGCTAAGTCCATTCTAGCCAGCCCGTTATGGCCTGGCGGCGGCCTAGTGTAAATCCTGATTTCAATCCGACAGGAAATTTGCTCCCAAAACCTGCCGTCTGCCTTGCCTGCTGCGGCACGCGAGGGTTTTCCCCCACAGCGCCATCTGTACACCCCGATACAAAGCCTCCCTGAGAACATGGTTTTGTTACGTATTTCGTGTGGATTTCCACGCACGGCCAGGCGCTTTGCCCTGCCCTGGCGGCGCCATTTTCCGCCCCGGCCTGGTGCAATCCGGCGCGACACGCACCAAAATGGGCCGCGCAGCCCGAAGCCACGGCACTATGAAGGGGATTTTCTGCCATGCGATGGAGCACAGGGGCTGAAAAAGCTGGCATGGCTTTTGCGTTGAACTGCGTGACTACATCACCAGGAATCAGCCATGAAGCTCATTACCGCCATCATCAAACCCTTCAAGCTGGATGAAGTTCGGGAAGCATTGTCCGACATTGGAATCCAGGGTCTGACCGTCACAGAGGTCAAAGGATTCGGTCGCCAGAAGGGACACACCGAACTGTATCGCGGAGCCGAATACACCGTGGATTTCCTCCCGAAGCTGAGACTGGAGCTTGCCATTCCCGACGGCATGCTCGAACAGGCAATTGAAGTGCTCTGCGCGGCAGCCCATACCGGAAAGATTGGGGATGGCAAGGTGTTCGTGACCCCCATCGAACAGGCAATACGCATCCGCACGGCCGAACAGGGCGACAGCGCGCTGTAGGGCGCTCCCGGCAAACCATGGAAAGCGCCAGGCCTGACCGGCGGCGCACAGAAACACCAACTTCAGGAGTAATCAAAATGGATAAAGCCGATCTGGCATGGGTCAGCATTTCAACGGTGCTCGTCCTATTCATGGTCATGCCCGGCCTGGCCCTGTTCTACGGCGGCCTGGTGCGCGCAAAAAACGTTCTTTCTATCCTGATACAGGTAACGGCTGTATTTGCATTGGCGCTGCTTATCTGGTTTATCTATGGCTACACCCTGGCCTTTACCGAAGGCAATGCTGTCATCGGCGGCTTCTCCCGCACGCTGTTTAGCGGCATGCAGGATCTTGCCACAGGCAAATATGAGCTGGCCGGCACCATTCCGGAACTGTCGTTTGCATCCTTCCAGGCGACCTTCGCGGGCATCACCTGCGCTCTGATCCTGGGCGGGTTTGCGGAGCGCGCGCGCTTTGGCGCCGTCCTGGTCTTCACACTCATCTGGATGACCCTGGCCTATATCCCCATTGCGCATATGGTCTGGGGGCCGGGCGGATTCCTGCTTGAGCGCGGCGCGCTTGATTTCGCCGGCGGCACGGTGGTGCATATCAATTCTGGGGTTGCCGCGCTGGTAGGCGCTTACTATATCGGCAAGCGCGTCGGATATGGCCGGGAATCGATGCAGCCGCATAACCTGCCCATGGCAATGATAGGCGCATCCCTGCTCTGGGTGGGCTGGTTTGGCTTCAATGCCGGATCATCCCTGGCGGCCAACGAGACTGCCGCGCTTGCGCTCTTTAATACCGTGATTGCCACTGCGGCAGGCATTCTTTCCTGGGCGCTGGTCGAGTGGAAGGTAAAAGGCAAGCCTTCGCTGCTCGGAGCAATCTCGGGCGCTGTGGCTGGCCTGGTTGGCATCACGCCCGCCGCAGGCCTGGTCGGCCCCGGCGGCGCCCTGGTCATCGGCATTGTTACCGGCGCGGTCTGCGTATGGGGCGTCAATGGACTGAAGCGCATGCTGGGCGCCGATGACGCACTGGATGTCTTCGGTATTCATGGCGTGGGTGGCATCGTAGGCGCGCTGCTGACCGGCATATTCAACGCCAAGCCTCTGGGCGGGCCTGGCCTGGACAGCCTCGGCGAGATTCCCTATCAGGTCTGGCTGCAGCTCGAAGGGGTGCTCATTACGCTGGCCTGGTCCGCTGTGGCAGCCCTGATCGCCTATTTTGTGGCTGACAAACTGTGCGGCGGCATCCGCGTGAGCGCCGAACAGGAACGCGAAGGCCTGGATATCAACACCCACGGCGAAACAGCCTACCACTACTGATCCCTGCGTCGCTTCGGCGGCAATGCGAAAAGGCCCGGCCCCGGTTAACTGCCGGGGCCGGGCCTTTACCATCCTGGGTGGAGACATCATCGCCTCCCGGGTCCGGGCCGGCCTAACCCTTCGGCCTATCCCGCCAGACTGGCATCAATACATGGACCATTATTCGCGATGGATCAAGCCGTCAATGCGGCGAGATCAATACGTTCGGCGCGATTCAGTGCCGAGGCTACCTTCAGACGCAATGCATTGGAATGAGCCTGCCGCACCTCTTTCTTGACATCCAGCAACTGCTGGGGGTGCATGGAAAACTCTGTCAGGCCCAGGCCGAGCAGCATGCGCGTCACCCGCGAATCGCCAGCGATTTCCCCACAGACGGCAACAGGCTTGCCGGCGCGCTCACCCGCATTGATGGTATGGGCAATGAGGCGCAGCACCGCCGGATGCATGGGATCGTAGAGATCCGCCACATCCGTGTCCCCACGATCAACCGCCAGCGTGTACTGGATCAGGTCGTTGGTGCCTATGGACAGAAAATCCAGCGCTTCGACAAACGGCTCGATGGCGATAGCAATGGCGGGAATCTCGACCATGGCGCCCAGAGAGTAGTTGCGCGCATAAGTCGCGCCCCTGGCATCCAGCTCCCGGCAAGCCGACTCAAGCGCCTGCCGCGTGGCATGCACCTCATGCATATGGGAAATCATGGGGATCAGTATGCGCACATGCCCATATACGGAAGCCCTGAGCAGCGCGCGCAACTGGGTTGCGAACATCTCGGGGTTGGCAAGGCAGTAGCGTATGGCACGCAGGCCCAGCGCAGGATTGGTGGCAACCGTAACGTCGCCATCCAGCGTCTTGTCCGAACCCAGGTCCAGCGTCCGAATGGTCACCGGGCGTCCCTGCATGGTCTTGACGACGGAAGCATACGCCTCGAACTGCTCATCCTCCCCCGGCAATTCTGCCCGGCCCATGAACAGAAACTCGCTGCGGAAAAGACCTATGCCATCGGCGCCGGCATCCATGGCCGCCTGCGCCTCTTCCGGAAGCTCGATATTGGCTTCGAGCTTTACCGTAATGCCATCGAGCGTTTCAGCCGGCGCATCTCTCAGCAAAGCCAGCTCGGCACGCTCGCGCGCGTATTCCGCCTGACGCGCTTTGTATTCTTGCAGGACATGGGCGGAGGGGTTGACCAGCACCACGCCATTGAAGCCGTCAGCCACAAGAATGTCGCCATCGCGAACCAGGCTGCGGAAATGCCCCAGGCCGACAATGGCAGGCACATTCATGCTGCGCGCCACAATGGCCGTATGCGATGTCGGGCCGCCGAGGTCTGTCAGGAAGGCCGCAAAGCGGGCGCCTCGCAGGCGCAGCATATCGGCGGGGGAAATGTCGCGGGCCACGACGATAAGAGAATCATCGGGGTCTGCGGCAGTCAGGCTGGGAAGCAGCGCGGGAGAGCCCGCCATGACGCGCAGCACGCGCTCAATGACCTGGCGGATATCCGCGCCCCGCTCGCGCAGGTACTCATCATCCATCAGGGAAAACTGCTCGACCAGGAGCTGCCCCTGGCTGGTCAAAGCCCATTCGGCATTGTAGTGACGCTCGGTAATCAGCTCGCAGGTTTGCTGCAGCAGCATCGGATCGCCGAGCAGCATGCTGTGGACATTGAGCAAAGGCCCGAGCTCGCGCGGCGCATCTTCCGGCAGCGTGCTGGCCATGGCATCCAGCTCGCGGCGAGCCGTATTCATCGCATTTTCGAGGCGCTCGCATTCATGCGCGACATCCTCAGGCGCAATGAGATAGTGGGCAACCTCAAGGGCCGCGGCACTCATGACTGCCGCCCGGCCGATAGCGTATCCTTTGACCACGCCCTGCCCATGCGCACATATCATTGCGCACATGCCGGACGACCTGGGATGAGATGTTGGCGTCATGAGAACCCCGGCGACGTTGTACCGCTCGTTATTCCGCTTCGCCGAACTTGCCGTGAAACAGCAGCTGGATGGCCTCAAGCGCCTGATCGGCGTCTGCGCCCGCCGCATCTACCTTGACCGTGACCCCCATGCCTGCCGCCAGCATCATGACGCCCATGATGCTCTTGGCATTGACACGCTGCGCGCCGCGTGAAATGAAAATTTCGCTCGCATACTTGCCGGCCAGTTGCGTAAGTTTGGCCGCGGCCCTGGCGTGCAGGCCCAGTTTGTTGCTAATGACAATATCGACGGATGGCATAGGTTGTCTGTGGCTGGAGTCTTGTTATTGCGAAGCGCTGACCGGGCTCATTGGGCCTGGTCGGCATTGACGATCCCTCTGAGCGCGCCCTGTCTTACGCTCTCGCTTAGTTTATCCGGATTTTCCTGCTGCTCGGTCAAGGCTTTCAACACCATGCAGAGATTCGTGCCGGTAATCAGATGGGCATCAATGCCCTGCATGGACGCCAGCCGTATGGCCCGCTTGGCAATATTGAATGGGGTTGCGCCATAGATGTCGCACAGCACCAGCGTGGCTTCGCCCTGACTGCCCAGCAATCGCGCCAGGCGAGTGACCTCGGCTTCGGGGTCCGCATCGGCAGCCACATCGAACACAGACAGCCTGGCCTCATGGCCAAGCACATGCTCGGCGCAGGCCGCAAAGGCAGCGCCCAGAGGCTTGTGCATGACGAGGACAATGCCGGCCATCAGACACCCGCCGCCTGCTCTAGCGCCGCCGCGAAACAATCGCCCACATCGAAGCCCGTTTGCTCGGTAATTTCCACAAAGCAGGTAGGGCTGGTCACATTGACCTCGGTGACATAGTCGCCGATCACGTCCAGGCCCACGAGCAGAAGCCCCCTGCCCTCAAGGCGTGCACAGACCGCTTCCGCGATTTCCCGATCCCGTGCGCTCAGCGGCTGCGCCACGCCCCGCCCTCCCGCGGCGAGATTGCCGCGCGTTTCGCCGGCCAGAGGAATGCGCGCCAGCGCGTAGGGAACCGGCTTGCCGCCAATCAACAAAATACGCTTGTCCCCATTCACGATCTCGGGAATATAGCGCTGCGCCATGATGGTCCGGGCGCCATTGTCCGTCAGTGTTTCAAGAATCGAGCCCAGGTTGTATTCCTGTTCGCGCAAGCGGAATATGCCTGTGCCGCCCATGCCGTCAAGCGGTTTGACAATGACATCGCCGTGCAGCGCATGAAAAGCACGCAGGCGCGACATATCGCGTGTCACCAGTGTGGGCGAGGTGAATTGCGCGAACTCCGTGATCGCCAGTTTTTCCGGATGGTTGCGTATGGCCGCCCCGGAATTGAACACGCGCGCACCCTGTGCCTGGGCGTATTCGAGCAAATGCGTGGAGTAGACATACTCCATGTCGAAGGGCGGGTCCTTGCGCATCACCACAGCGTCAAAGCCAGACAGCGGCACGCTTTCCGCAGGCGTGCGGTCCCGCCACCAGGCGTGCCCGTGCAGATCCGCACCGTCGGCCAGCGCAATACCCTTGGCGACGCACTGGACAACACCCTCGTCAATATACAGGTCGCCCTGATGAGTGACGCTCAGATCGTGGCCGCGGGCTGCGAGAGCCCGCATCATTGCCACGGATGAGTCCTTGTAGGCCTTCAGGGACGACAAGGGGTCGATCACAAACAACACATGCATAAGACACCTGCATACGCCGCCGCGCGGCTATCCGGCCTGCGCGGCGTCTGGTGGACAATTGAGGAGGATCAGGAGGCTGATTCGCCCTTGCCTTGGGGGGCTTTCTTGCGCGGCGCCAGCACCATGACCATCTGCCGCCCTTCCAGCTTCGGCATGGCCTCTACCTGGACCAGCTCGCTCAGGTCATCGCGCACACGTTCAAGCACACGCATTCCCAGCTCCTGGTGCGCCATTTCGCGGCCGCGGAAACGCAGCGTGACTTTGGCCTTGTCTCCGTCTTCAATGAAACGGCGCAGGTTGCGCAGCTTGACCTGGTAATCGCCTTCATCGGTGCCGGGGCGGAATTTCACCTCCTTGACCTGGATGATCTTCTGCTTGGCACGTGCTTCCTGCTGGCGCTTCTGTTCCTGGTACTTGAACTTGCCATAATCCATCAGGCGGCAGACCGGCGGAGATGCATTGGGGGCAATCTCGACCAGATCCACTTCGTTCTGCTCGGACAGGCGCAGCGCCTCGGCGGTCTTGACCACCCCAAGCTGCTCGCCGTCAACGCCGATCAGACGGACTTCAGGTACGCGGATTTCACCGTTGATGCGATGAGATTTTTCGGTTGCGATGTCTAGGACTCCTGGTAATTAAATAAAGTCAGGCGGCGCTTTCCGCGCTGTCTTGCCTGGTGTCGATTTCAGCTTGCAGGCGCGTCGCGAATTGATCCAGCGGCATCACGCCAAGATCCAGGCCGCCACGCCCGCGAACCGCCACCTTGCCGTTATCCCGCTCTTTTTCGCCGACGACAAGTATGTACGGCAGTTTTTGCATGCTGTGTTCACGGATTTTACGGGTGATTTTTTCACCACGCAAATCAGAAGTCACTCTAAACCCTTGTTTTTTCAGGCTTAGGGCCACTTCCGAAGCATAGTCGGCGGACGCTTCCGAAATGCAGCACACAACCGCGTGCTGCGGGGCAAGCCAGGCGGGCATCGCGCCGGCATGGTTTTCGATCAGCATGCCGATGAAACGCTCGAGCGAGCCAAGAATGGCCCGGTGCAGCATGACAGGCGTACGGCGCTGGTCGGCCGCATCCACGTACTCCGCCCCCAGGCGCTGCGGCATGGAAAAGTCTACCTGTATCGTTCCGCACTGCCAGTGCCGCCCGATGGCATCCTTGAGGGTGTATTCGATCTTGGGCCCGTAAAACGCCCCTTCGCCCGGCGAAATCTCGTATTCGCAGCCGGTATGATCAAGGCTGTCCATCAGGGCTTTCTCAGCCTTGTCCCAGACCTCGTCGGCGCCAATGCGCTTCTCGGGCCGGGTGGCTACCTTGTACAGGATTTCCTTGAAGCCAAAATCGGCATAGACCTTCTGCAGCAGCGCCGTGAAAGCCGCGCACTCATCCTGGAGCTGGTCCTCTGTACAGAAAATGTGACCGTCATCCTGGGTGAAGCCGCGCACCCGCATCATGCCGTGCAGCGAGCCGGAAGGCTCATTGCGGTGACACTGGCCGAATTCACCGTAGCGCACGGGAAGCTCGCGGTAAGAATGCAGATTGGCGTTGAAGATCTGTACATGACCCGGACAGTTCATGGGCTTCAGGCCGTAGACACGATTCTCCGATTCTGTGGTGAACATGTTTTCGGCGTAATTGTCCCAATGGCCGGTCTTTTTCCAGAGCGACAGATCGAGAATCTGGGGCGCCTTGACCTCCTGATAGCCGTTTTCCTGATACACGCGCCGCATGTATTGCTCGACCTGCTGCCACAGCGTCCAGCCCTTGGGATGCCAGAAAATCAGGCCGGGAGCCTCATCCTGGAAATGAAACAGGTCCAGCTCACGGCCCAGCTTGCGGTGGTCACGCTTTTCCGCCTCTTCCAGCATATGCAGATAGGCAGCCTGTTCATCCTTGGTCGCCCAGGCCGTGCCATAGATGCGCTGGAGCATCTCGTTCTTGCTGTCGCCGCGCCAGTAGGCGCCCGCGACCTTCATGAGCTTGAACACCTTGAGCTTGCCCGTGGAGGGCACGTGCGGGCCACGGCACAGATCGATGAAATCGCCTTCGCGGTACAGGCTGATGGGCTCGTTCGAGGGAATGGAGCCTATGATCTCGGCCTTGTAGTGTTCGCCTATGCTCTCGAAGAATTTGACCGCGTCGTCGCGCAGCCACTCTTCCCGCGTCACGACCTCATCCTTCTTGGCCAGCTCTGCCATCTTCTTTTCGATGGCTTCGAGATCTTCGGGCGTAAAGGGCTGCTTGTAGGAAAAGTCGTAGTAAAACCCGTTATCGATCACCGGACCGATGGTTACCTGCGCATCCGGAAACAGCGTCTTGACCGCATAGGCCAGCAAGTGGGCCGTGGAATGGCGCAGCAGATCAAGCCCTTCCGGGTCCTTTGCCGTAATGATGGCCAGGTTGGCATCGGCATCGATGACAAAACTGGTGTCCACCAGCCGAGGCTCGGCGCCGTTGACGGCAACACGTCCGGCAAGCGCTGCGCGCCCAAGCCCTGTGCCGATCGAGCTGGCTACGTCGCCGACCGAAACAGGCCCCGGGTACGCTCGCTTCGAGCCATCGGGCAAAGTGATCTGGACCATAAAAAACTTCCTGAAAAAGCAAAAACGCGGCATTGGCCGCGTTATCGGTATGTTGGCTTTGCTAGCAGACAGACAAAACAGTACGCGGCGGCAATCATGGGTGCCGTGTCGTAGTTCGCGTAAAGTCTGTGCTCATGGATCAATGAATTGTCTGGCAATGTTTGCCTTAGTGTAACACCTGCAACCGGTTTTCCACCTGCGGGCAATGGCAAATCGGCCTCTGGAGCCGCCGCCGGGCCGAAAGGTGTTGCAAAAAAACCCTCACTGCGGCCTTCGACCCCGCCCAACCCCTCCTGCCGCGCCATGACAGCCCCGCAAGCACGCCTGCCGCGGACTTTTCCACACAGCCTGTGAACAAGTCTGCGCATAACCTTGGGACACCCGCCGCAAAGTCCCGAAAACCGTCAGGCCGAGGTAGCCTGGACAAAAATCGCCCACACTGCTCAGTTGGCGGTCAACATCCACTCATGCGCGGGATCGTTATGGAAATGCCAGACGCGCGTCGGACCAGCCATGACATTCAGATAGTAAGAGGTAGGCTGGACTGAGCGCCCAATAGTCCGGGAAAGAGAAAAATCCACTGATATCCCAGGTATTCCAGGTTTCCGTGGATTTTTCCAGAACCGATTTGACAGCCGAAAACAATCTGCACTAGAATAGCGATCTTTCTTCAGGCGGTTAGCTCAGTTGGTTAGAGCGCTACGTTGACATCGTAGAGGTCGCTGGTTCGAATCCAGTACTGCCTACCATTCCTTTCTCCGCTGTTGTTCGCCAAGCGCCGAAACAGCAGCCAAAATCCACAAAAAATCAATGGCTCCTCCCCGTATTCGGGAGATCTGGGCATTCGTCAAACTCGGTAGCGCTGTCCTCGCAATTTTCCAACGCCCGCAGCAGCGTTGAAAGATTCGTATCGAGCGCCGCCAGCGCCTCGGCGGGCAAGGCCGACAGCATCAGGCGTTCATTGTCGATATGCGCTTCAACTGCCTGGTCGATCAGGGCACGCCCTTTTTTTGTGAGCTGTACAAGCAGGCTGCGCGCGTCCTGCTCGTTCGATACGCGCTCGATCAGGCCTCGGCTCTCGAGGCGTTTGAGCCGGTGCGTCATCGTGCCGGAAGTCACCATAAGCGCGGAAAAAAGCTCGGTCGGGCTTAGCCGGTATGGCGCCCCTGTACGCCGCAGCGTGGCAAGCATGTCAAATTCCCAAAGGCTCAGGCCGAACGTGGCGAAGCAGGCTTCCAGGCGCTGCTCCACCAGCGCCGCGCAGCGCTTGATGCGGCCAACCGGCCCCATCGGGCTCGCATCCAGGTCGGGCCGTTCCCGCTGCCATTGCCCGAGAATGACATCCACAGCGTCATGAAGACGTTCACCAGTCTGTTTTTTCATTTATCTTGATTTCAAGTTAATTTGCACGCATAATCACAATATCTTGAATTGAAGATAATATCATGGCTTCCGCAACCTCACTCCAATCCCTGCGCGATATCGTTCTTACGGCCTTGGCGCCCGCAATCTGGGGTTCCACATATATCGTCACATCGGAAATCCTGCCCCCAGACCGGCCCTTCACTGCCGCGCTGATACGGACGCTACCGGCCGGACTGCTGCTGCTCACCTTTACCCGCCATGCACCTGCCCGGCAAGACTGGTGGCGGCTGCTGGCTCTCGGCGCGCTGAATATCGCCCTGTTTCAGGCTTTGCTTTTCGTGGCGGCCTATCGTTTGCCTGGCGGGCTGGCGGCTGTGCTCGGCGCAGTCCAGCCACTGCTGGTCATGGTGCTGGCGTGGGTGGTGGATCGTCGAACACCCGCACAAGCGACACTATGGGCAGCCGTAGCCGGCGTGTTTGGCATGGCGGTTCTCCTGCTGTCGCCGCAAACCACATTCGAGCCGGTGGGCATGGCGGCGGCGCTATTGGGTGCGGCGTGCATGGCGGGTGGCGTCTGGCTGACACGCCGTTGGCAACTGGATCTTCCTGTGCTGGCGCTGACGGGCTGGCAACTCGTGATGGGAGGGCTGATGCTCGCTCCGGCAGCGTGGCTGGCCGAGGCGCCCCTGCCCGCATTGACGCTATCTCAATGGGCTGCCTACGCCTATCTCAGCCTGGTCGGCGCCTTGATCACTTACGCGCTTTGGTTTCGCGGCGTTGCCCGTTTGCCGACAGTCGCCGTTGCATCACTGGGGCTGCTGAGCCCGCTTGCCGCCATCGTGCTGGGGTGGCTGCTGCTTTCGCAATCAATAACAGGCACCGCCTTTCTGGGGCTGGTGATTGTGCTTGCCAGCGTCTTTACCGTGCAATGGACAACGGTGCGCGCCAAATGACCCGCTATCTCCCTCTTCCTTCTCACTTTCATCCCACTCAGGCATAGACATGACTCTTTCCGTTAAAAACGCCATTGAATCCCGAACCTCCATCAATCGCTTTCAGGCTGGCCGCCCGCTGGATGACGACGCCATCGCTTCCCTGGTCAGCCTGGCCACCAAGGCCCCATCCGCCTACAACATGCAGAATTGGCGATTCATCGCCGCGCGTTCGGAGGACGCCAAGGCGCGGCTGAAAGCGGCTGCCTACGGACAGCAGAAGATCGCCGATGCCTCCGCTGCGTTCGTCGTCTGCGGTACGCTGGCGGCCCATAAACAGTTGGCGGCTGCCCTCAAGCCCAGCGTGCAAGCGCGTATCCTGGATCAGGCTATCGCGGACGGATGGGTGGCACGGGCAAGCACGGCTCACGAAAGCAATGCCACATTGCAGCGTGATGAAGCCTTGCGGTCGGCTTCGCTCGCCGCCATGACGCTGATGCTCGCGGCCGAGGGCATGGGCCTTGGCTCTTGCCCCATGAGCGGTTTTGACGCTGCGCAGGTTGCCAGGGAATTCAACCTGTCCGCCACGGAGCTGCCCGTGATGATCGTTGCGGTCGGCTACCCCGAAACTGACAACTGGCCTCAGAAGCCTCGCAAGCCCCTGGTGGATGTACTTGCCATCGCTTGAGGATGATGCGGACGCAATGCCGGTATCCCGCCTGCGGTTCGGCGATGGCGGAAACGCGTGTCATGCCGGCCGAAAGCAGACTCCCCTCGTGCTGGGCAAAGTTTACCCAGGGAACCTGGGCATCGCCAATTCATTAGCCTCGCGCACGCTATCCAAAAGTTGTACGCAGACTTATTCACAGAGAGTGTGGATAAACCGGATCAGCTTTCCCGCACAGCCTGTATGAAGGCCTTGATTTTCTCGGCGGACTTTATGCCTGGGCTTTCCTCTACACCACTGCTGACATCAACCGCAAAAGGATGGATGGACTCTATGCGCTCGCGCACATTGCCTGGCCGCAAGCCCCCCGCAAGCACCAGCGGGCGGCTTTCGGGCGCATCCCGCACACGATCGAGCAATGCGGCGTCGAGCGCCAGCCCGCTGCCGCCATACCCTGCACTGTAGCTGTCAAACAGCCAGGCGTTGGCATCGTGATATTGCCTGCAGGCTTCAAGAACCTCGTCAGCCGAAGCAAGCCCTGGCCCGCCGATACGAAACGCACGCATATAGCGATGCGCAAAGCCACGGCAGTAGTCAGGGGTTTCGTCGCCATGGAACTGAAGCAGATCAGGCCCGACTTCGTCTAGCACCGCCCTTACTTCGTCTGCGCTGGCATTCACAAACAGCGCCACGACACTGACAAAAGCCGGGGCCGCCTTGCGCAGGGCTCGTGCCTGCGCAACTGTGACCGCCCGCGAGCTGTTCGGGTAAAACACCATGCCCACGGCATCCGCGCCCGCGGCGACAGCCGCCTCAAGATCTTGCTGCCTGGTAATGCCGCAAATCTTGGTGCGCACACGCTGTCCATACTGCCTGGTCATGTCGATTTTCCTGAATGCCTACTGGAAACTTGCGCCCGGATCCGCGCCATACGCGCCGCCGCCATAATTGGCGCCGCTGCCGAAATCCACAGTGGCGGGATCTACCTTGCTTTCATCATGCTTGTAATGCGTGACCAGCCCAGGGAACAGCATGACGGCGGTTACCATGACCAGCTGGATGATGATGAAAGGCACCGACCCCCAGTAAATCTGCCCTGTCGTGACCTTGGGTATGAGCTTGTGCGTGACACGATCGAGGTAATCTTCGCGAGGCGCCACTGACCTCAGGTAGAACAGCGCAAAACCGAAGGGCGGATGCATGAAGGACGTTTGCATGTTCACCGCAAGCAGCACGCCGAACCAGATCAGGTCAATGCCCATTTTATCCGCGACGGGACCGAGCAGCGGAATAATGATGAACGCCAGCTCGAAGAAATCGAGGAAGAAAGCCAGGAAGAAGGTCAGCAGGCTGACCACGATCAGAAAGCCCCACTGCCCGCCCGGCAGATTGATCAGCAGGTGCTCGACCCACAGGTCGCCGTTGACGCCGCGAAAGCTCAGGCTGAACACCGTTGAGCCGACCAGGATGAATACGACAAAGCACGAGAGCTTGGTCGTCGTGTCCATGGCTTGACGCAGCAATGCCCATGAGAAGCGGCCGCGGGATACCGCCATGATGAGCGCACCCACAGCCCCCATGGCGCCGCCCTCGGTAGGGGTGGCCACACCGATGAAAATCGTGCCCAGCACCAGGAAGATCAGCGCCAGCGGCGGGATCATGACAAAGACAACTCGTTCCGCAATGGGCGAGAGCAAATTCAGGCGCAGCAGGCGGTTAGCCAGCGCAATGACCAAGGCAGTGATGCCCCAGGCCACCAGGCTGATCACCACACGCTCATCCACCGGCACCTGAGTATGCTCGCGGAAATAGTGCTGGGTCGCGAAATAGGCGACGACAGCCGCGATGAGCGTCATTACCCCCAGGGAACGAAGACCGCGGCCTCCGTCCGGGCGGTCATAGACACGGGCCTCGGGGGGCAAAGCAGGCGCACTGCCCGGCTTGAGGAGCGACAGCGCGACCACATAGGAAATATATGCCAGCGCCAGCAGCAGCCCAGGCAGCATGGCGCCGCGATACATATCCCCGATCGAGCGTCCCAGCTGGTCGGCCAGGATGATGAGCACCAGCGACGGCGGAATGATCTGCGATAGGGTGCCGGACGCTGCGATAACGCCTGCCGCCAGCCGTCTGTCATAGCCATAGCGCAGCATGATAGGCAGCGAGATCAGACCCATGGAGATCACCGATGCGGAAACCACGCCCGTGGTGGCCGCCAGCATGGCGCCCACCAGAACCACAGCAATGGCAAGGCCGCCCCGTATCGGACCGAATAGCTGCCCCACGGTTTCCAGCAGATCCTCGGCCATGCCGGAACGCTCGAGAATCAAGCCCATCAGGGTGAAGAATGGCACAGCCAGCAGGGTATCGTTGGCCACGATCCCGAACACGCGCTGCGGCAAGGCCTGAAACAATGCGGGTTGCATCAGCCCAAGGTCAATGGCCACAAGCCCATACAGTATGCCGTTGGCGGCCAGCGAGAACGCTACGGGAAAGCCCAGCAGCAGGAACACGATCAGGTTGGCGAACATGATCGGCGCAAGGTTGTCGACAAAGAACTCCATGATCAGCGACCCCTGCCCTGTGTTGAATCGTCGTTGCCATGCCCGCCCTGCATGGCAGGCGATGCGATGGCGGCTTTGGCCTGGGACTCGCGCAATATTTCTTCCGCAAGCTCCTCCTCGGCTGATTTTCCTTCCGGCCTGGCTGTTGGATCAGGGCAGTCGCCGCGCAGAAAGCCCACGCATTTGATCAGATGCGAGATGCCCGCAAGAATAAGCAGCAGGAACCCGATGGGAATCAGCAGTTTGACTGGCCAGCGCACCAGCCCTCCCGTATTGGACGATTGCTCATTGAGCACGAACGATTCGTAGAAAAACGGAATGGACAGCCAGAAAATAAGACAGCAGGCCGGCAGCAGAAAAAACACCACTCCGAAGATCTCGATCTTGATCTGTGTGCGTTTGGACAGGCGCTGCGACAGCACATCGACACGGACATGCTCATTGCGCAAAAAGGTATAGCCGGCGGCCAGCAGGAAGATGGCGCCAAAGAGATACCACTGCAATTCCAGCCAGGCATTGGAGCTTACGCTGAATATTTTTCGGACGGTTGCGTTGATGGCGCTGACCAGCACAACAACCAGGGTGAGCCAGATAACGGCTTGTCCGACTTTGGCATTGAGCCAGTCGATGGCTTTTGACAGGGACAGGAGAGATTTCATGAGCCCAACTCTGGAAAACTGCGGGAACCTGTGGCGGGTGACACGCGCAGGCCGTTCTCTGGCGGCACAATTTCACGCGGTATGTGAAATTGTATCAAGCCAAAACTTTGAAATTCTATCTGATTCACCACGGTAACGCTGCTAGTATCAGCCCTTAGCCGCCACGGGAATCCCCAGCAGGCTGGCCAGCGCATCGTCGGCTGACATCACCGGCAGGCCAAACGCTTCGGGATAATCCACCTGCGCCAGGTACAGTCCGTCCGGCGAGAAAGTGGGCGCGGCGCGGCAACGATCACGCGCGGCCAGCAGCTCGTCTATCCACGCCGGTTCCTGTCGTCCCAGCCCGACATAGACAAGGGCTCCCATCAGATTGCGCACCATATGATGCAGGAACGCGTTGGCGCGGAAGGTAAAGAAGAAATATTCGCCTCGGCGGTGAATATCAAGCGCGCCCAGCGTGCGTACCGGGCTGGCCGCCTGGCATTCGGAGGAGCGGAAGCTGCTGAAGTCGTGTTCGCCCAGAAGACGGACAGCCGCCTCCCGCATGCGGCCCAGATCCAGGGCATGATAGACCCAGCCGACCTTCCCATGCGTCAGGGGGGAGCGCACACGCGCATTGCGCAGCACATAGATATAGCTGCGGCCCGTCGCGGAAAAGCGGGCATGAAAATCATGGGGAACGGATCGGGCCCATGACACTGAGATGCTGGGTGGCAATAATGCATTGACGCCACGAACCCAGGATTCCTCGCGCCGCAGGGCTCCGGTATCCAGATGCACCACCTGCCCAAGCGCATGGACGCCGGAATCCGTGCGTCCGGCGCAAATCGTCTGCACAGGATGATCCAGAAAACGGCGCAGCGCAGCCTCCAGCTCGTCCTGCACTGTCTGCCCGCCGCGCTGAGTCTGCCAGCCCCGCCAGCCGCTGCCATCATAGGCAATGCCCAGGGCTATCCGCCCCGCGCCGCCCTCTTTATCCATTGCGTTCAACAGAATCAGCGTGTCTTGTCGCCTGGCCCGTCGCCGAGGTCAAGATTGATCTCATTGAGTTTTTCCTGGACCATGGCCTCAGTGATGACACCGTCTCGGCCATCGCCGCGCGAAGCGTTCGCCCGGCGCAATAGCCACGCAATAATCAAAACGATAAGTGCCAGGACGCCGGTAATGACGCCCAGGGTATGTTCTTGGAACCAAGACACAGCTTGCCCTGCCTTTGTAGAATCAGTGTCCGCGGCGCCCGCCTGCGCGCCGCTATCCAGACTGGCGCCCGGCGAGGATGCCTGCGCGCCGGGCTGTGTACCAGCACCGCCTCCGGAGGATGCGGCGCCGGAACCGGATTGTATCCCCTTATCCGCATTATTTTGCCCGCCCGGCGCGGCCGCACCACCCCTTTCTTGTTCCGACTGGGGCGAAGCCTGGGAAGCGCCGTTGCCGTCCCCGCTTGCAGTGCCCTGCTGCGCCGCCGCGCCCGACGCAGCCCCACTGGCATTACCCGACCCGCTTGCGCTCTGCCGCGCATCCTGTTGCGAGCCTTCCGGCGCGGCATGCGCAGCCGTACCAGCCTGGCCTGCCGCACCCGCGCCTGTCGTGTCTGCGTCTGTTGTGCCTGCGCCCGCCGCAGCGGCAAGCGTATCGGTCAGCGTGCGGGCGCCCTCGACAACCAGATTGCTCGCAGCTCCGCCCTGAGCCTGTAGCGCCTCGTTCAGATGCTTGACGTTCTCTTCGAGCTGGGACACCCTCTCGGCGGATTCTCCGATATTGGCGCGCAAGGCAGCCTCTTTGTCCGCCGCATCGGCATTGCCGGCCCCACCGTTTCCGGACAGCCGCAACTGATCGCGCCCCTGCCCTGTTGCGTCCTGCGCCGGCCCCTCCCCTCCAGCCGTCACGGCTCCCGAGGAGGTGGCGGAGGAATCCCCCACCTCGCCGGCAGAGGACGCGGCGCGTTGACGATAGGCGGCAAAAGCTTGCGCCTGCGCCATGAACTGGCGGCGCGCTTCCCTGTCGGACAGCGCCGTCAGCTCATCCATGCCAGGCATGGACAGGGAAGCCCCCGCCTTGACCAGGTTGATATTGCCGTCGATGAACGCCTGCGGGTTGGCACGCTGCAGCGCCATCATCATTTGATAAAGCGTCACGCCCTTGACCGCGTGCTGGCCGGCGATGGAAAACATGGTATCGCCACGCCGCACTTTGATGGAGCGCGGCTGTGCGGAGGCTGCGCCCGCTGTTGCTCCCGCCCCCGTTCCCGACCGTCCGGCGGCGCTGGGCGACGCGGCAACGGATGGCGCTGCGCCGCCCTGGGTAAGCAGGCTGACCTGATAGCGCTGGCTGCCCGAGGCACTGCCCACATCCAGCAACAGATCGGCCAGGGGGCCGTCGAATGCCTGGGCGGACTGGACCCGAATGACCCGGCTGCCTGATGCGTAGCCGTCAATAATGCTGACGCGAAGAGACGAGAGATCGACCGGCGGCGTCAAGCCGGCGGCGGCCCAGTCAGCGGCCGCGGCGGGCTTTGCCGTCAGCGTCTTCAGTTCTTCGGGGCTGAGCTGGCTGACCTGGATATCTATGCGCAAGGGCTGGCCAAGCGCGGAAGCCAACCGGGAATGCCCCAATACAGCCGCCTGCGCCGCGGCCGGGCACGCCAGCGCGACCACTAGCGCGCCGATCCATGGTTTGACTTTAAAGCCCGAAGGAGCAGAAGGCAGCGCGTAGCGGTGACGTGACATAAGCTTTAGAGTTCCCCCAGGGTGATACGCAGCATGCGGCGCAGCGGCTCGGCTGCACCCCATAGCAACTGGTCGCCAACCGTGAATGCGCTCAAGTAATCGCTGCCCATGGACATCTTGCGCAAGCGGCCCACCGGGATGTCGAGCGTGCCGGTTACTGCCACAGGCGTGAGGTCGTGCATGGTCGCATCACGCTCGTTGGGAACAACCTTGGCCCACTTGGAGCCTTCGCGCAGGATATCGCTGATTTCATCAAGCGGCACATCGCGCGTCAGCTTGATTGTCAGCGCCTGGCTGTGGCAACGCATCGCGCCGATGCGCACGCACAGGCCGTCAATAGGTGTTGCGGGCGTGCCAAAAGCCTCGCCCCTGCCAAGAATCTTGTTTGTTTCAGCCTCGGCCTTCCATTCTTCACGGGATACGCCATTGCCAAGATCCTTGTCGATCCAGGGAATAAGGCTGCCGCCCAGCGGAACACCGAAATGCTCGCGGGGCAGCGATGGGTCCTGCTGCGCCTGCAGGAGGCCGCGATCAATCTCGAGGATGGCCGAGGCCGGATCGTCCAGCAGCGGCTTGACGGCGCTGTTCAGCAGGCCGAACTGCGTCAGCAGTTCGCGCATGTGCTGTGCGCCGCCGCCGGACGCAGCCTGGTAGGTCATGCTGGTCATCCACTGGACCAGGTTCTGATTGAACAGCCCGGCCAGGCCCATCAGCATGCAGCTGACCGTGCAGTTGCCGCCGATGAAATTCTTCACGCCACGCTGCAGCGCAGCATCGATGACGGGGCGATTGACCGGATCAAGCACGATGATGGCATCGTCGGCCATGCGCAGCGTGCTGGCGGCGTCGATCCAGACACCATCCCAGCCTGCGGCACGCAGTTTCGGAAACACAGCAGTGGTGTAGTCGCCCCCCTGGGCGGTAACGATAACCGGCAGTTTTTTCAGCGCTTCAATGTCGTAGGCATCCTGCAGCGGGCCGGCGCCGTCGGCCCAGGCCGGCGGCTTGCCGCCAGCGTTGCTGGTGGAAAAGAATACTGGCTGAAAAAGGGAAAAATCGTTCTCGTCGCGCATGCGCTGCATGAGGACCGAACCCACCATGCCGCGCCACCCGACCAAACCTACTGCTTGGGTCATGAGAGTGTCACTCGTTAAATATCAAATCTGAATTGCTGATCAATACTATTCTAATGGAATGCCTTGATGCATTGCACGATTACAACATTATTGCAATATAGCAGGGGAAGCCGCACAACATCAAAAAACACCCCGGCAGCGGAAAAAAACCGGCCTAAGCACAACGGCCGGCCTGCATTCCGCGCAGGGCCGGCCGTCGACAGGCGGGAGCGGCTTCAGCCAGCCAATGCCTTCAGCACCGCATCGCCCATGGCGCTGGTGGAGACCTGGGTCGTGCCCGTCTCATGAATATCGGCTGTACGCAGGCCCTGCTCAAGCACAGCCTGGACGGCGGCTTCGATGCGGTCGGCCTGGGCGGCCTCGCCCAGGGAATAGCGCAGCAGCATGGCAGCCGAAAGTATCGTCGCCAGCGGGTTGGCCAGATTCTTGCCTGCGATGTCAGGCGCCGATCCGTGGCTGGGCTCATACAGACCCTGGTTCGAGGCATTGAGCGACGCGGAAGGCAGCATGCCGATGGAGCCCGTCAGCATGGCGGCCTCATCGGACAGGATGTCGCCAAACAGATTGCCCGTTACAACCACATCGAACTCCTTGGGCGCGCGCACCAGCTGCATGGCAGCGTTGTCGATATACATATGGCTGAGTTCGACGTCCGGATACTCCTTGGCAACATCGATCATGATGTCGCGCCAGAACTGCGACGTTTCCAGCACGTTGGCCTTGTCCACGCTGCACAGGCGCTTCTTGCGCTTGCCCGCTGCCTGGAAGGCCACATGGGCAATCCGGCGCACTTCGGATTCGGCATAGTGCATGGTGTCAAAGCCCTGGCGTTCGCCCTTGAACGCGCCCTCTTCCACCGTCCTCACCCCGCGCGGCTGGCCGAAATAGATATCGCCGGTCAGCTCCCGGACAATGAGGATATCCAGCCCCGAGACGATTTCGGGCTTGAGCGACGATGCATTGGCCAGTTGCGGATAGAGAATGGCCGGGCGCAGGTTGGCAAACAGGCCCAGTGCCTTGCGCAGCCCCAGAATAGCCTGCTCGGGACGCAGGGCACGCTCGAGCGCATCATATTTCCAGTCGCCCACGGCGCCGAACAGCACTGCATCGGAAGCCTTGGCCAGATCCAGCGTTGAGGGCGGCAAAGGGTGGCCATGCTGGTCGTAAGCCGCTCCACCGACGGGAGCAACAGTCATCTTGATATCCAGCCCCAGCGCGCCAAGCACCCGCTGGGCCTGTTCGGTGATTTCCGTGCCTATGCCGTCGCCGGGAAGCACCGCAATGTTATATGTCATTCTCTTTCCTGAAAAATCGAAATTTCTTGAATACGACACAGACGGGTTCGGCCCGCCTGTGCCTGCACCGCCCGGTTGTCCAGGCTCAGGCCAGGGGGCGCGACTCCAGCCAGGGGAATTTGGCCAGGCGCTCGGCCTCGAAGGCGCGGATGATGTCTGCTTTCTGCAGCGTCAGCCCGATATCATCCAGGCCGTTGAGCAGACAGTGCTTGCGAAACGGTTCAATATCGAACGCCAGCTCGCGGCCATCCTGCGCGATGACCACCTGACGCTCCAGATCTACCGTAATTTTGTAGCCCGGAAAAGCCTTGACCTCATCAAACAGGCGCGCCACCTGCAATTCGGGCAGGATGATGGGCAGCAGGCCGTTCTTGAAGCTGTTGTTGAAGAAAATATCGGCATAGGACGGCGCAATGATGGCGCGAAAGCCGTACTGCGTCAGCGCCCAGGGGGCGTGCTCGCGGCTGGACCCGCAACCGAAGTTCTTGCGCGCCAGCAGGATGCTTGCCCCCTGGTAGCGCGGCTGGTTCAGCACGAAATCGGGGTTGAGCGGGCGCTTTGAATTATCCATGCCTGGCTCGCCATGATCCAGGTAGCGCAGTTCGTCAAACAGGTTGGGGCCGAAACCCGTGCGCTTGATGGACTTGAGGAACTGCTTGGGGATGATCAGGTCAGTATCGACGTTTTCGCGGTCGAGCGGCGCGGCAAGGCCGGTATGGGTGGTGAATGCTTGCATGATGCTTCCTATCGGAAATTGCGGACGTCGACAAAGTGACCGGCAATGGCGGCTGCTGCGGCCATTGCGGGGCTCACGAGGTGGGTGCGCCCGCCCTGCCCCTGGCGTCCCTCGAAATTGCGGTTTGAAGTGGAGGCACAGCGCTCACCCGGCTCCAGGCGGTCGGCGTTCATGGCCAGGCACATCGAGCAGCCTGGCTCGCGCCACTCAAAGCCCGCATCAGTGAAAATCTTGTCCAGGCCTTCCTTCTCCGCCTGGGCCTTGACCAGGCCTGACCCTGGCACCACCATAGCCTGCTTGACCGAGGAGGCGACATGATGGCCGCGAGCGACCGCCGCCGCCGCACGCAGATCCTCGATACGGGCGTTGGTACAGGAGCCGATAAAAACGCGGTCGATGCGAATGTCGGTAATGGGCATATTGGGCTTCAGACCCATGTATTCGAGCGCACGCTCCATGCCGCTGCGGCGCACATCATCCTTTTCCTTGTCGGGATCGGGAACGCGGGCATCGACCGGCAGCACCATCTCAGGGGAAGTTCCCCAGGACACCTGAGGCTGGATGTCGCGCGCGTCGATTTCAACCACGCGATCGAATGTCGCTCCCTCGTCGGTATGCAGCGTGCTCCAGTATTGCACTGCCTGATCCCACAGCACGCCGGTGGGCGCATACGGGCGGCCCCGGAAATAGTCTATGGTCTTCTTGTCCACGGCGACCATGCCTGAGCGCGCACCCGCCTCGATGGCCATATTGCAAACCGTCATGCGGCCTTCCACCGACAGCTCGCGAATAGTGCTGCCAGCGAACTCGATGGCGTAGCCAGTGCCTCCGGCCGTGCCGATCTTGCCGATGATATGCAGCACGACGTCTTTGGCGGTACAGCCGGCGGGCAGCTTTCCTTCGACGCGGATCAGCATGTTTTTGTTCTTCTTCATCAGCAGCGTCTGCGTCGCCAGGACATGCTCGACTTCAGAAGTGCCGATGCCGAAGGCAAGCGCCCCCACTGCGCCGTGCGTGCTGGTGTGCGAGTCACCGCAGACCACCGTCATGCCGGGCAGCGTTGCCCCCTGTTCGGGTCCGATAATATGCACGATGCCCTGGCGCAGGTCGTTCATGCGGAACTCGGTAATGCCGAATTTTTCGCAGTTGGCATCCAGCGTATCGACCTGCAGGCGGGAGATGGGGTCGGCAATGCCTTCGTTGCGCGCGGTAGTGGGCACGTTGTGGTCCGCAACCGCCAGGTTGGCGCTGATGCGCCAGGGCTTGCGGCCAGCGATTGAAAGACCCTCGAACGCCTGCGGGCTGGTGACTTCGTGCACCAGATGGCGGTCGATATACAGCAGACAGGTGCCGTCGGACTCTTGATGCACCACGTGTGCATTCCAGAGTTTGTCGTACAGGGTTTGTGGCATGGTTCGCTCTCGGAAAGCTGGGAAATCGGACCCGCCGGCGCGGCAAAAGGCTGCGCAGCCACCGCCCGGCGGGGTATGCGAACTATTATGCCAGTATCATTTCAGAGAACAATACGAGCATTTATACTGGTATAGGTGGTAACAGCCAAGCCTTCGACCCACCGCCCCGCCGCCATCCGCGGCGCCAGCCGGCCTTGAACCGCTCAGGCCTCCCAGGACACCAGCTTGCCGGGGTTGAAGATATTGTTCGGATCATAGGCATGTTTGATCATGCGCATCAGCTCAAGCGCATCCTCGCCATGCTCGGCTTTCAGAAAGCCCATTTTGTGGATGCCCACACCATGCTCGCCCGAGCAGGTTCCGTCCATGCCTATGGCGCGATGCACCAGCCGGTTGTTGACCTCTTCCGATTTATTCCACTCGTCTTCGCTGTCAGGGTCTATCAGCATCTGCACGTGGAAATTGCCGTCGCCGACATGGCCCACAATGGTATAGGGAAATGGCATGCCCTCCAGGTCAGCCGCAGTCTGGGTGACGCAGTCCGCCAGGCGCGAGATTGGCACGCAAACGTCGGTCGCTACGCTGCGCGAACCTGGCCGCAGCTGCAGGCCCGAATAGTGCGAATTGTGCCGCGCCGTCCACAGGCGGGTCCTGTCCTCGGGGCGCTCCGCCCACTCGAAATCCATGCCGCCATTGTCACGCGCGATTTCCTGCACCACCGCAGCCTGTTCCTGCACGCCTGTCTCGCTGCCATGAAACTCGAACAGCAGCAGCGGCGTCTCCTTCAGCCCCAGTTTGCTGTAGCGATTGACCGCATTGACGGCGCGCTCGTCCATGAATTCGACACGCGCAATGGCCACCCCCGTCTGCATGATCTCGATCACAGACTGCACTGCCGAGGCCAGCGAGGGAAAATTGCAGATAGCCGCCGTCACAGCTTCTGGCTGCGGATAGACCCGCACCGTGATTTCGACAATGATGCCGAGCGTGCCTTCGCTGCCGACGAACAATCGGGTCAGATCGTAACCGGCGGACGACTTGCGCGCGCGGCTACTGCTGCGGATGATCTTGCCTTGCGCTGTCACGACCTTGAGCGAGACAACATTTTCCCGCATGGTGCCGTAGCGAACCGCATTGGTGCCCGACGCGCGGGTGGCGGTCATGCCGCCAATGGACGCATGCGCACCAGGGTCAATGGGAAAGAACAGACCCGTATGGCGGATCTCATCGTTGAGCTGCGTACGTATGACGCCAGGCTGCACCGTGACGGTGAAGTCTTCGGCATCAATCGACAGCACTTTGTTCATTTCCGCAAAATCAAGGGTAATGCCGCCTTCTATGGGTAATACATGTCCCTCCAGGGATGAGCCGATGCCAAAGGGCACGATGGGCACTTTGTATTTGTTGCACAGCCTGACCGCCGCCACGACCTCATTCTCGTCGCGGGGAAAGATCACCGCATCCGGCGGGCAGACGGGGTAAGGAGACTCGTCGGTGCCGTGATGCCTGCGCACGGCCTCGGAAGTGATATAGCGATCGCCAAACAAGGCCTTGAACTCGGCCTCGCCCTCGGGCGGCAGGCTGCGCCGCACGGTCTGTTTCAGTAGAGTATCCATGATTCGGTCGAAAGGGACGCCGGGGCATCAGCACAGACGATGCGGGCCGCCCCCGGGTTTTCAGTGGTTGTTCCGGGATTCGCCCCGGCGTTTGATGATATCAATATACAGGGTGGCGGGCTCCAGACAAGCCCCGGTGCCATGCTGCCCCACCATGCCGCGATAGATCTCCTCCCAAGGCGTCTGGTGCTTCAGATCAGGCGGCTGCCAGGCCGCGCGCCGCTGCGCCAGCTCCTCTTCGGTAATGAGCACGTCCACGCGGCGCTGGTTCAGGTCGATGCGAACCATATCGCCGGTCTTGAGCAGCGCGAGCCCGCCGCCGACCGCTGCCTCGGGCGATACGTTCAGGATGGACGGGCTGGCCGACGTGCCGCTCTGGCGGCCATCCCCCATCGTGGGCAGCGTATCGATGCCGCGCGCAAGCAGGGCCGCGGGCGGCTGCATGTTGACCACCTCGGCGCCGCCCGGATATCCCACCGGGCCAGCATTGCGAATCACGAGCAGGGTTTGCTCGTCGACGCCCAGTTCCGGATCCTCGATACGCTCGTGATAATCTTCAGGCCCTTCAAAGACAACCGCCTTCAGGTCCACCACATTTGGATGGCCGGGGTCCGAAAGGAAACGCTTGCGGAAGGCGTCATCGATGACGCTGGTCTTGATGACTGCATTGTCGAACAGATTCCCGCCCAGCACCACATAGCCCGCCGCCTCTTTGAGCGGCGTTTCATATGCGCGAATCACCTCCCGGTCGGGCTCGGCGACATCGCGCAAGTTCTCGGCCAGCGTCTTGCCTGTGACGGTCATGACATCGCCGTGCAGCTTGCCTGCCCGCAGCAATTCCCTGAGCACCGCAGGCACGCCGCCAGCCCGGTGAAAGGCTTCGCCCAGAAACCGGCCAGCGGGCTGGCAATCGACCAGCAGGGGTATGGAAGGCCCAAGACGCTGCCAGTCGTCCAGTGTATGCCCTACCCCCATGTGGCGCGCAATGGCCACCATGTGTATGGGGCAATTGGACGAGCCACCCAGCGCCGCCGCCGCCACGACCGCATTCTCAAATGCCTGCTGCGTCATGATGTCGGATGGCCGCAGGTTCTCGCGCACCATGTCCACAATCCGCCTGCCGGTTTCATAAGCCATCCAACCGCGTTCCCGGTATGGCGCGGGAATCGCGGCACAGCCAGGCAAAGACATGCCCAGCGCCTCGGCCAGAGAATTCATGGACAGCGCAGTGCCCATGGTATTGCAATGCCCCGCGGACGGCGCCGACGAGGCAACATTGTTCATGAATTCACCGTAATCTATTTCCCCGGCGGAGAAACGCTTGCGGGCATCCCATACCACTGTGCCCGAACCCGCCAGCTTGCCACGCCACCAGCCATCGAGCATGGGGCCGCCGGACAGCACGATGGCAGGAATATTGACTGTCGCGGCCGCCATCAGACAGGCGGGCGTGGTCTTGTCGCAGCCGGTGGTCAACACTACACCGTCTATGGGGTAGCCATGCAATACCTCGACCAGCCCGAGATAGGCCAGATTGCGGTCAAGCGCGGCGGTGGGCCGCTTGCCGGTTTCCTGGATGGGATGGACCGGAAACTCGAGCGGAATGCCTCCCATGTCGCGGATGCCGTCGCGCACGCGGCTGGCCAGCTCCAAGTGATGGCGATTGCAGGGTGAAAGATCCGAACCTGTCTGCGCGATCCCGATGATGGGCTTGCCTGACTGCAGCTCCTCGCGCGTGATTCCGTAATTCATATAACGCTCGATATACAGCGCGGTCATGCCAGGGTCGGCGGGGTTGTCGAACCACCGGCGGCTGCGCAGCTCGGGCTTTTCTGATGCTGACATGGAAATCATCTCTCCGGAAAAAACCAACCAGGCGATGCCGCCCTACAGGCGGGACGACATCGCGCCAGGCCGGGCCATGACACCGGCCCGGCCGCAATGCACAACACGCTCAGGAAGACTGCGCGTCCTTGGCAGCCTTGAGCACGGCGTCCACTGTATCGGGTCCAATCTCCTGCTTGAGCTTGGAGACGATGGGTTCAAGCTTCTCGCGTATCGCCTCTTTTTCGGCAGTCGAGAAATTCGACACTTTGACGCCATGCTCCTTCAGGAAGGACAGCGCCTCTACATTGCCTTCCCGGCTGACCTTGCGCTGATATGCCTGGGAAGACTTGGCGGCCTCTTCGATCACCTGCTTCTCGTCAGCCGACAGGCCATCCCACCAGCGCTTGGAAGCCAGCAGCACAAACGGCGTATACACGTGATTGGATATGGTCAGATAAGGCTGCACTTCATAGAACTTGCTGGTTTGTATGGTGCTCAGCGGGTTCTCCTGGCCATCCACCGTCTTGGTCTCCAGCGCGGTGAACAGTTCGGTAAATGGCATGGGGATCGCATTCGCGCCCAGGCCGTTGAACACACTGAGCGCGACCTGGTTCTGCATCACCCGCAGCTTGATGCCGTCCAGGTCCTGGGCCTTGGAAATTTCGTGGCGCGAATTGGTGATGTTGCGGAATCCGTTTTCCCAGTACAGCAGGCCGATCAGCCCCTTCTCAGGCAGCTTGTCCAGCAGTTTGCGGCCTTCGGGCCCATCGAGCACCGCGTCGGCCACCTTTTCGTTGTCAAACAGGAAAGGCAGGTCGAAGACGCCAAACGCTTTGATCATGCCCGCCAGCGGCGCGGTGGATACAAAGGTCATCTCCTGGGAGCCGCCGATCAGCGCATTCTGCATCTGCTCGTCCGAGCCGAGGGCGCCGTTGCCATAGGTCTTGACCTTCATCTTGCCATCGCTCAACCGGCCAACCTCTTCGGCAAAAAAGCGTGTTGCCTTACCCGTCGGGCTGCTGTCGGCCAGCCCATAGCCAAAGCGGATAATCCGCGTCTTGATGTCCTTGGCCGCCGCATCGTGTGCGGCCAGCCCCAATGCGGCCACCGCGGCCAGGCTCAGCACCATGCCTTTCAGGCTGAATTTCTTCATTGTCATGTCACTCCATCCTCTGAAATAAACCGGCTTGGCTGCCCCGCCTATATCCGGCGCGGCAGGCTCGCCAGCCTCAATAAAACCAGCGCAAGGGCGCCAGAACAATCTCGGGAAAAATCACCAGCAGGGCGATCAAGGCGGTATAAGCCAGCACATAAGGCCATACCCCCTTGATGATGTCCTCCATGCGTATGCGGGCGACGCCGCATACCACGTTGAGCACGGTGCCCACAGGCGGCGTGAGCAGACCTGCGCAGCCGACCATGATGAAGATCACGCCGAAATAAGTAGGATCAATGCCCGCTTTCTCGATGACCGGCATCAGCACGGGCGCGAGGATCAAAATGGTGGGTGTCAGATCCATGGCGGTTCCGACCAGGGTCAGCAGGATGACGAGGCAGAACATCAGCAGCGTCGGGGAATCGACCAGCGGCCCCAGCATTTCGATCAGCTCCTGCGGCAAGTCCGCCAGCGTGATCATGTAAGAGGTCACCAGCGCCGCAGCCACGAGATACATCACCACGCTGGTCGTCATTGCCGCATTCACCAGCAACGGAAACAGGCTTTTGAACGTAATCTCCCTATAGACCACCATGCCCACGAACAAGGCATACATCGCAGCCACCGCAGCGGCCTCAGTAGGCGTGAATATGCCGCCGCGCAGGCCGCCGATGATAATGACCGGCAGGAACAGCGCCCAGAGCGAATCCTTGAAAGCCTTGACCCGCTCCTCCCAGCTTTCCTTGGGGGACGACTGTATGGTGGTGGAGCGCCGCGCGATGCTGGCCCAGACCAGCACAAGGGTAAGCCCCATCAGCAGGCCCGGCACGATGCCGGCAATGAAGAGCTTGGTAATCGAGATATTGGCTGCCACGCCAAAGATAATGAAGGAAATGGACGGCGGAATAATGGGCGCGATAATGCCGCCCGCCGCAATCAGGCCGGTCGACTGGTTCATGTCGTAGCCACGGCTGCGCAGCATGGGGACCAGCATCGCGGCCAGCGCGGCCGCGTCGGCCACCGCCGATCCCGACAGCGCCGCCAGCAGGATGCTGGCCATGATGGCAACATAGCCCAGGCCGCCCTTGATATGGCCAACGAAACTGGCGGCCAGATGTACCATGCGGCGCGACATGCCGCCCGCATTCATGGCTTCGCCCGCCAGCATGAAGAGCGGCACCGCCATCAGAGAAAAGTTGTCCGCGCCCGTCAGCATGTTCTGGGCGATGATCTGCGGATCAAAGAAGGAAAGATGGAACATCAGCGCAATGGCGCTGAGCAGCAGGGCGAAGGCGATGGGCACCCCGAAGGCCATGAACCCAAGCAGCGTGCCGACAAAGATTGCTACCGTCATGGTTCAGATCTCCTCGACGCTGTCGACAGACGTGCAGAACACGCCCACGTTTTCCTGGGTGGCGGGCGTCAGCGCCGCCACATACAGGTCAAGGGCGGTCATGAGCCCCATGATGGCGGAGGAAAAAAAGACGGCGCCGCTGAAAATCGCAATGGGCAGGCCAGCCACCGGTGTCACGGTGCTCATGCCTATGACGGTCTGTTCCCATCCCCCCTTGATCATCAGCCAGAGCACCCAGAGGATCAATGCCTGACGGACAAGGTGAAAACCTTTCTGCGCGCGCGGCGAAAGCCGGAACATCAGCATATTGATCGCAAGGTGCTGGCGGGCCCGGAAAGCCAGGACAGCGCCCGCGAACGTCAGCCAGACAAAACATACGCGCGCCACCTCTTCGGATATGGTGATACCCGAATTGAACACATAGCGCAGCACCACATTGCCAAACACAAGCACCAGCATGACCACCATGCTCAACGCCAATATCAAGGTCAGCACCGCAAACAAATGATCGGCCAGCCGCCTGGCCCTTTGTGTCGTTCCACCCATATCCACCATGCGCACAGTCTCCAGATAATCAATAGGTGCCGCGGCCGCCTGAAATGTCGAACACCGCGCCGGTACTGAAGGAGCAGTCTTCCGACGACAGCCAGCACACCATGGCCGCCACCTCCTCCACGTTGACGAAACGGGCCATGGGAATCTTGGACAGCATGTAGTCGATATGCGCCTGCGTCATGGATTCAAACATTTCGGTGCGCGCGACTGCGGGCGTCACGGCATTGACCAGAACACCCTTGTCCGCCAGTTCCTTACCCAGCGACTTGGTCAGCCCGATGAGGCCGGCCTTGGAGGCGCTGTAATGCGAGGCATTCGGATTGCCCTCCTTGCCGGCAATCGACGCGATATTGACAATGCGTCCGTAGCCCTGCTCTATCATGTGTGGAATAACGCTGCGGCAGGTGTAGTACGGTGCAATGAGGTTGACATCAACGACCTCCTTCCACATCCGCGGGTCCAGCTCCCAGGCCAGCGCGTTCCCGCCCGTGATGCCGGCGTTGTTCACCAGGATGTCCACTTTCCCGTGCCTGTCCAGCGTTTCCCGCGTGGCGGCCTGCACCTCCTCCAGGTCGGTCAGATTGACGCCATGAGAACTCACTGTTCCGGCACTGCCCAGCGACTGCTCCGCCTCACGCATGCGTTCCTGGTCCCGGTCCCAGATCGCCACCGCGCCGCCCGAGGCCAGGATACGCTGTGCAATGGCATAGCCTATGCCGCGGGCGCCGCCCGTCACCACTGCCACTCTGCCTTTCATATCAAGTTGATTCATGCTTGTATTCTCCGCTGGGCACGAATGCGCCCGTCATGCAAAAAATGTGAAACCCGCCCCATCGCCTATGCGGCTGCTTGGGGAAGCGAAATGCCATAGGTCTGTGCGAGTGTGCGCAGCGCGGGCACGATGCTTTCATGCAAGGCCACCCCCCGCTCCAGCTGTTCGCGGCGCAGGGCCAGCGCCCGGTCTCCCGGAACCCGCACCGACGACACACCCGGACGGGGACGGTTTGCGCGGCATTGCCCGGCCAGCCAATCCATTTGCCGCCTGAACGCGTCCTTGCCCGCAAACCCTATCGTGTCGAACAGATTGATGAAAACTGTCGCGCCCCAGCCTTGCGCGCCATCGGCACGGCCATATCCGCCCAGCCCGCCGGTCAACGCTTCGATCAGCAGGGCCAGCCCATAACCTTTGTGTCCCGCCGCAAGCCCGCCGACCGGAAGAATGGTGCCGGGCGGTGTTGCGGACAGGACAGCCGGGTCGTTGCTTGGATTTCCCTGCCCGTCAAGAAGCCAGTCTTCCTCAAAGCGGGCGCCCTGTGCCGCCAGGCGGCTGCACATGCCATTGGTCGTGACGGATGCCGAAATATCAATCAGCAAAGGCGATGCGGCGGGTATGCCGGCTGCAATCGGGTTGGGTGTGAACACGGCTTGCGTGCCCCCGAATGGCGCCACGCTCCGGCCTGCCGGATCGGATGATGCCAGCACCACCAGCATGTCCTGCTCAACCGCCTTGAGCAGATAGCTGGCCAGGCTGGCGATATGGTGACTGCGGCGGATGACCAGTGATGCCGCGCCGAACTGTCGCGCCCTCGGTATCAGCTCATCAATGGCATGGCTGACCAGCCACGGTCCCGGCAGCCGATCACCATCCCACAGAACAGCGGCCCCTTTGTCGGCGAGCACGCCAGGCGCCCCTGTCCTGGACATGCTTCCCTTCTCCAGCTCCTGGACATAGGGCGCCAGCAGCGCCAGCCCATGCGTGGTATGGCCCATCAGGTCGCCTTCCAGCAAGACCTGCGCGACCGTTCCCGCCTTTGCCTCATCCATTCCCGCCGCCAGCAGGATCTGCGCGGCAAACGCAGAAAGACCACTGGCATCAAAACGTTGCTGTTGCGTCACGCCTCCACCCTCCGCGCTCCTTTCATGCTCCGGTAACCCGCCTTGAACAGCGGAATCAACCAGACCAGGATCGCAAAAATTCCCAGGCCGCACGCAATCGGCCTGCTGAAGAACATCATGAAATCACCATCGGCCTTGATGATGGAGAAGATGAAATGCTCCTCCAGCATGCCCCCCAGCACCACGCCCAGCACCGCAGGCGCGATCGGGAACTCATTCTCTTCCATCAGATAGGCCAGCACACCGACCGAGAGCATCACCACCACGTCGAAGATGCTGTTGTTGATGGCAAACGTACCCACAATGCAGAAGATGAGAATGATCGGCATCAATATATTGCGCGGCACATTCAGGACCTTCTTGGCCAGCTTCACGGCAAGATAGCCCAGCGGCAACATGATGATGTTGGCCAGCACGAACACCGTGAACACCGCATAGATTTCAACGGGGCTGTTGGTGAAGATCATGGGGCCGGGCGTCATGTTCTTCATGTAGAGCACGCCAATGACGATGGCGGTGATCGAATCACCCGGAATGCCGAACACCAGCGCGGGGATCCATGCACCCGCCAGCGCCGAGTTGTTGGCGGCGCCCGCCTCGACAATGCCTTCGACATGGCCTGTGCCGAACTTTTCAGGTTCGCGCGAAAACCGCTTGCTCACGCCGTACGACATCCATGCCGCAATATCGGCCCCCGCCCCAGGCAGCGCCCCCACAGCGGTGCCCAGCACACTGCCGCGCGCCACGCAGCCGGGATACTTGCGTGTAAGACGCCACATGCCGGTAAAGATATTTCCAACCTGAGCCTTGATCTCCACTTTCTTCTGTTCGGCATGCGTCGCATAGCGCAGCACCTCCGAAATGGCGAACATGCCCACCATCATGGGCAACAGTGTCACGCCATTGAGCAAATCATCATTCCCAAAAGTAAACCGGGGATAGGCCGCTGGGTTGTTCATGCCCACGCAAGCCAGCAGCAGGCCGATCAGCAGCGAGACAAAGCCCCGCAGCGTGCTCGAAGGCGATATGAAAATAGCGCAGGACAAGCCGAGCACCACCAGCCAGAAAAACTCATACGACGAGAAATTGAGCGCGAAGTCAGCCAGCATCGGCGCGGAGGTAATCAGCACCGCCGTGCCGAACAGCCCGCCTATACATGAAAAGACAATGCTTGCGCCCAGCGCCTCGTCGGCCTTGCCCTTGCGTGTCAGGTTGTAGGCCTCATCGGTATAGGCCGCCGACGACGGGGTGCCGGGAATCCGCAGCAGGCAGCCCGGAATATCGCCGGACGTAATAGCCATGGCGGTTGCCGTCACCATCATCGCAATGGCGGGAATCGGATCCATGAAAAAGGTAATGGGCACGAGCAGCGCGACAGCCATGGTGGCGCTCAGCCCCGGCACCGCGCCCACAAACAGGCCAAATATGGCCGACACGACGATCACACCCATGACAAAGGGCTGCGTGACCTGCTCAAAGGCTGCGGAAAGATTCGCTATATCCATGCGCTCACCATGAGATAGGTTCAAGCAGTCCCCAAGGCAGGGGCACATGCAAAATGCTGTAGAACATGAAATGAATCACCAGCACGCTGATCACGGCCACCACAATCGACCGCAGCCAGCTCACGCCAAAAACGCGGAACAGCACAAGCAGCAAAATCAGCGAGCAAGGGATGAAACCCAGGGAATCGCCGGCCTCGAAATAGAAGAACAGGGAACCTGGAACCAGCAGGAAGCGCAGGATGGCAATCGGCTCGCGTGTCCACGCCGGCCGTCCTGGCCGGGCGACGCCGGCGGCGCGCTGGCGCAGCCCCTGGACCAGCAGCAGCACCGAACAGATGAACAAGCCGACAGACAGCACGGTAGGAAACAGGCTGGCGCCGAAACTCTGTCCAGGTATGGCAGGAAAAGTCTGGGCAATGACGAATATGCCAACCGAGCAAACGGCCAGGAACAGCCCTATGAACGTATCATCGAATCTCATGGCGGCTCACGGAAGATTGAAAACCCCGGGCCGCCTTTCGGGCCGGCCCGGCCTGGGTTATGCAAATGCCGTGGCTTACTGTGGAACGGGCCTGGACATCCCGATGGCCGAGATGACTTCGCCGAAATCATCCAGGGATTTCTTCATGAACGCGCCATACTCTTCGCCGCTGGCATACCCAACGCCAAAGCCGCGCTTCTGCATGAAATCGCGGAATTCCTGGCTGTGATTGACTTTGTCCAACGCCGTTTCCATGCGCTTGACCACCTCGTCGGGCAGCCCTTTAGGCCCGGCAATGCCGCGCCATACGCCAATCTTCCAATCGCTGCCGATGGACTCCTTCAGGGTGGGCACGTCGGGATACAGCGGTTCGCGCTCATCGGCCATCACCGCCAGTGGCCGGGCCTTGCCTGCATCGATCATGGACCGCGCCTCGGGCAAAGAAGTGGGCACGATATCGATACCGCCGGCAGCCAGTTCAAGCATCGCGGGCGCCGCGCCGTTGGACGGAACAAACGGAACAGCCGAGGTAGGCAAGCCCTGTTCCTTCAGCAGGCCAGCCATGGCAATGTGCCAGATACCGCCCTGCCCCGTTCCCGAGGCCTTGAGCTTTCCTGGGTTGGCCTTGATTGCGCTCATGAGGTCGGCCATCGTCTTGTAGGGCGATTCGGCACTGACCGACACAGCAGCGGGGTCAACGTTCATCAGCGCCAGCGGCGTATAGTCGGCGGGAGTCAGCTTGGTCAGCCCCTGGTGACTCATCATCGCGATCTCGACCGTCAGCATGCCCAGCGTATATCCATCGGGCTTGGCCTTGGCAATGGCGGCGTGCCCGACCACCCCATTGCCGCCCGTGCGATTGACCACATTGACCGGCTGGCCCAGTTCCTTATCAAGCAGGGAAGCGATGATGCGGGCCGTCGCATCGGTTCCGCCGCCCGCGCCCCAGGCCACAATCATTGTGATGGGCCGCTCGGGCCAGGCCGCATGGGCCGCCCCGACAACTGTGCTGGCGCATAGGGCCAGCGCGAACTTCAACAGGTGATGCTTTCTCATAGTCTCCTCCAGGTTGCCTTTGGACTACCGCCCGAAAGCGGCGTACTTGCGGCGGAAACAGCAGTCTGCGCCGCCCTCTCCGCCCCGCTGCCATGCGTCTTCACGCTGGCAGCTTTGATTTTCCTGAATCCCCTGCCGACAGATGATGCCGACTGGCGGCTCATCTGTGATGCGGCAGATTTCCTTTTTATGAGTAAAAACTGTTTTCCCGTTTTATGCCGCTTATCGTAAGGCAGCCATTTCATGCAGGCAATCAGAATCGCAGCAATTTCCCTAGGGGATTTCCCGCCATTCACATTTGAGGCGCAACGCTATAACCTCTCAAAAAGTCGGGCGTCACCTTTTATATATAAAAGAGAACTATGGAACCCAAGACTGCAAACCGATACAGCGCGCCCGCGCTGGAAAAAGGCCTTGATATTCTGGAGGCGCTCGCACACAGCGAGTCGGGCTATGCGCTGAATGAACTGGCGCAGGCGCTGGGCCGCAATGTGAACGAGATCTTCCGCATGGTGATGACGTTGCAGCATCGCGGGTTCATCCACCAGCCTGAGCCCGACGACCGCTACACCCTTACCCTGAAAATGTTCCAGCTGGCACACTGCCAGCAGCCGGTGAAATCGCTGGTACAGGTGGCGCTGCCCCTGTTGCGCGAACTGGCGGAACGGGCGCGCCAATCATGCCATCTGTCCCTGTACCGGGGAGGACGTGTCGTCATTATCGCCCAGATGGACAGCCCGGAGCGCTGGTCGTTCGGCCTAAAGCTGGGGGAGGCAATGGGCCTGACGGACACATCTTCAGGCCATGTGCTGCTCGCCTACCAGGACGAGGTCGAGCGAACACGGATGCTGAGCAACCACATTCAAGTGGATGGCGAACTGCAGATGGATCCGGGAGAGCTTTTTTCCATACTCAAGGAAGTGCGGACGAATGGCTACGCTTCCATGCCCAGCATACAGATAGGCGGGGTCACCAATATTGCGTTTCCTGTCTTCGGCAATGGCGGCCGGGTGCTCGCCGCGGTCAACGTGCCCCATATCGCCCGCATCGATGGCGTGCCGCGACCCGATATTGCCCAGATCAAAGACATCATGGCGGGCATATGCATGCGGCTTTCAACCCGCCTGGGTTACGACACGCCGCAAGATACCGCCCGCTCCGACTCCGCAGCCTGAAAAAGAAATGGGCGGCCAAGGCAAAATGTGAACTGCGCTCCAAAAGCTGGACGTCGATCCAACTTCGGGGCGCAGTTCAACGGGCATCGTCCGTTTGCTAGCCGGCCTTGGCAGACTTCTGATACAGCGGAAGCACCTTGTTGGCGGCTTCGGTCAGATCAGCCGTGCGGCTTGCCGCCGAAGGGTGGGTGGAAAGAAACTCAGGCTGGCCACTGCCTCCCAACGCCCCCATTTTCTGCCATAGCGTCACGGCAGCGCGGGGATCGTAGCCCGCCCGCGCTGCCAGCTCGACACCGATGCGATCGGCTTCGGCCTCGGCAGTGCGGCTGTTGGGCAGCTCGAACATAACCTTGCTCAATGCACCGCCAAGATCAGATGTCGCCCCAACCCCCGTGATGGCTGACAGGACAGACAGCCCCATGCTGGTCGCCATCTGCTGCGAAACCTGCTCACGCGTATGTTCGCGCAAGGCGTGCGCCATTTCGTGGCCGATGACGGCCGCCAGTTCTGCATCCGTGGGCTTGATCTGATTTATCAGGCCTGTGTAGACCGCAATCTTGCCGCCTGGCATGCACCACGCATTGACCTCGTCGGACTTCAGGACATGCACCTCCCAGTTCCATTTCGAGGCATCCGGCCGAAAAACGCCCACCTGCCCGATCAGCCGCGTGGCGATCTTCTTGACCCGCGCAGTCTGCGTCGTGTCCTCGTCCAGCGCGCCCTGCTTCTTGGCCTGGGACATCAGGCTGCTGTATTGCTGGGCGGCCTCATCCTGGAGGGCCGCCTCCGACACCATGCCAGACATGTACTGTGTGCGGTTCACGCCCACAGTGCCCGAGCTTGTCGTCTGCACCGCGCTGCACGCCGCGAGCAGCGCGCTGGCGGAAATGACGCCCGCGACGGCGAGCCTGCGTATCAATGTATTGCCTGGCATCTTGGTTCTCCTTCTGTCTTCTGGCTAAAGCGCTGCCCGATTCAGCCTGCCGGGCCGGGACGGCCACACTGTCCGCGGTGGCGCAATGCATGATCCATCAGCACAAGCGCCAGCAACGATTCGGCAATGGGCGTAGCGCGTATGCCGACGCATGGATCGTGGCGCCCCAGGGTCTGCACCTGAACAGGTTTCCCGTCGCGGTCTATAGACTGGCGTTCAATGCGAATACTGGATGTCGGCTTGATGGCAAGAGACACTGTAATGGGCTGACCCGTGGAGATCCCCCCCAGCACCCCGCCCGCATGATTCGTGGAAAAGCCCTGCGGCGTAATTTCATCCCCATGCTCCGAGCCTCGCTGGGCCACGCAGGCAAAGCCCGCGCCGATGGAAACCCCCTTGACCGCATTGAGCCCCATCATGGCATGCGCAATGTCGGCATCCATACGGTCATAGACCGGCTCCCCCCAGCCTGCGGGCAGGCCCTCGGCCACGACCTCAATGCGTGCCCCTATGGAATCGCCGTCGCGCCGCAACTGGTCCATGAAGGCCTCAAGCTGCTCGACAATGGACGCATTAGGAGCATAGAAGGGGTTGTTCGGCACCTCGTCCCAGGACTCGAACGGAATGGAGATAGGCCCGAGCTGGCTCATATAGCCCCGTATCGTGATGCCGTGCTCGGACGCCAGCCATTTCTTGGCTATGGCGCCCGCCGCGACCGTCGGCGCGGTCAGCCGCGCCGACGACCTGCCGCCGCCGCGCGGATCCCGATCGCCGTATTTCCGGTTATAGGCATAATCGGCATGCCCAGGGCGGAAGGTATCGGCAATATTGCTGTAATCCTTGCTGCGCGCGTCAGTATTGCGTATCAACAGCCCTATGGGCGTGCCAGTGGTCAGCCCCTGGTACACCCCCGAAAGAATTTCGACGCGGTCGGCCTCCTGTCGCTGGGTGACATGCCTCGAAGTGCCCGGACGGCGCCTGTCCAGCTCGGCCTGTATGTCGGCCTCGGTCAGGGGCAGGCCCGGCGGGCAGCCATCCACCACGGCGCCGATTGCGGGGCCGTGCGATTCGCCAAAATTCGTAACGCAGAAAAGTTTGCCTAAGGTATTGCCGGACATGATCTTTTTCTATTCCACCAGGTATCTGCCGCGCGCGCCCACACGCCCGGGATCAGTGATTTTATCGTAGTGTGTATTGCACGCTTTTTATCATGGAAGCGGGTCCGCCCTAGGAGGAGCAGCTGACTTCGAGCATGCTGGCCCATTCTGGCGCCGCATCGGCATAGGACTCATAGCCTGGCCGCTCCGTATAGGGCGCGCGCAGCAGCATGAGCAAGGTGTCGATTTCGCCCGCATCGCCCTTTGCCGCCGCCCGGATGGCATTTTCCGCCAAATGATTGCGCAGCACATAAAGCGGGTTGGCGCCATTCATTTGCGCCACCCGCTCCGCGTCGGGCCGTCCATCGCGGGCCACACGACGCAAGTACAGATCCAGCCATGCCCGCGCGGCTTCCCGGTCGGCGTAGCGGTCGATATATTCCTGTGGAGCGGCCACCGCCCCCGCCAGCGCGCGGAAGCTGAGCGTGAAATCTGCTTCTTGTGTGTGCAGCAGCCTCCACCAGCCATCGACCAGCGCCTCGTCGCCTTCCTCGAAGGCGGCCAGGCCCAGCTTTCGGGCCAGGTTGGCATGATAAGGCGCCAGAAATGCCGCCTCGTAGCCGCGCAGCCTGTCTTTCAGCGCTTCCGGGTCCACGCCCAGCCCCACAAGCGCGCTTGCGAGCCGATACAGATTCCAGTGCGCAACAGCCGGCTGGGCATTCCAGGCGTAGCGCCCTTCGGTATCGCTGTGGTTGCACACATGATTGGCCTGGAAAGTATCCATGAAACCGTAAGGACCGTAGTCGAGCGTCAAGCCCAGGATGGACATGTTGTCGGTATTCATCACGCCATGGCAGAACCCGGCCGTCTGCCAGTCCGCCATCAGCCTGGCGGTGCGCGCCACAACCTCGTCAAGAAAGCGCAGCGCCACGCCGTGGATGGGGTCGGACGGCGCGCCTTCCTCGCCGCCGCCGGGGTCTCCCGCCTTTGCCTGCAGGCATTGCGGAAAGTGGCGGCGCACCACGTAGTCCAGCAGCACACGCAGCTGCTCCGGCTGCCCGGACCAATGCTCAAAAGTTCCGAACCGCACAAAACTGGGCGATACCCGCGTCACGATGGCTGCGGTCTCGACTGTCTCGCGATAGACGGGGTCATCGGAAACCACCAGCGCCAGCGCGCGCGTCGTGGCGATTCCCAGCCCCGCCATGGCCTCGCCGGCAAGGTATTCGCGCACCGATGAGCGCAGCACGGCGCGACCATCGCCCATGCGCGAATAAGGCGTCATGCCAGAACCTTTGAGTTGCAGTTCCCAATTGCCGCCAGGGGTAACAACCTCGCCCAGCAAATGGGCACGCCCGTCGCCAAGCTGCCCGGCCCAGACACCGAACTGGTGGCCGCTGTACACCGCGGCCAGCGTCTGCCCGCCCGGCAATGGATTCTGGCCGGAAAATACCTGCAGAAACTCAGGCGTGCGCAGCGCCTTTTCAGACAGGCCCAGCATGGCGGCAACGTCGGCATTCGCATGCAACAGCCGTGGCTCATTCAACGGCTGGGGCCGCAAACGGGTATGGAACCTGGCAGGCAGGTCGGCGTAGGAATTGACGATTTCAAGCTGCTTGAGCGCATCTTTCATCAGTTGCTCCGTATGTCGGCGGGCGGCCGTCAATGTCCAGCCCGTGGCTGGCCGGCTGCCTGCCCGGCACGCTTGGCTGCCTGCTTGGCCGGCCTCAGATAGAAAATCGCGCAACAATAAAAGACAAGCGAAAGCACTATTTCCAGAGAGGCCATCAGTACGGAAGCCGGCGCGGGATCCGACCAGACTCGAACCACGCCTTCCATGAAATACAGCAGAATCAGCATGGCCGCCCATTGCAGGGTGTAAAGATGCCCCTTGAGCACACCGCGCAGGGGCAGCAGCAGTGGCAAGGCCTTCAGGGCGAGCAAAGAGCCGCCCGGCCGAACAGGCGCGAGGCGCAGTTCCCAGGCTAGGCACAGGATGATCAGCGCAATCAGCGAAATACTGGCGCCACGCCGCAATACAGGGTTAAGTTGCGTAGTCATGCTGGTATTATCACTCGAAAGAGGTCCGCGATGCCGGACATGGCTCACCCGGAATGAAATAGGTGCTGACACGCATGGCTGAACAATTGCAGACAGTCCCCTCCTCCAGCAACCGCTCCTCCGGGGCATCCGCCCCGGGCGCGCCAAACCAGCCCCCAGGCACTGGCCGCGATGGCCCGAAAGCCAATGCACGCTCGCGGCGCGGGACATTTCGCCACGCCATCGCAATACCGGCAAACACCGGCAAGATCATGCATTTCGTGGCGCGGCGGGCCGCCGAGAAACAGCTGACACAAGTGGCATCCAGCCTGACCTTCACCACTGTGCTGAGTATCGTCCCCCTGCTGGCCGTCGTCCTTTCCCTGTTCACGGCATTCCCTCTGTTTGCGGAGTTTCGCACCGCGCTGGAGGAATTTCTGACCACCAGCCTCATGCCGCCGGCAGTGTCGGACAATGTCATGCTGTATCTGAATCAATTCGCCGCCAAGGCTTCAGGCCTGACGGCGGTGGGCAGCCTGTTTCTGTTCGTTACGTCTGTATCGCTGATCATGACAATCGACCAGGCGCTGAACGATATCTGGCAGGTCGAGCACAGGCGTCCGCTGCGCCAGCGCATGCTGGTGTACTGGGCCATTGTTTCCCTTGGCCCCATCCTGGCTGGCGCCAGCCTCTGGGCCACCTCCTTGCTTGCGCGCGAATCCCTGGGGCAGGTCGACAATCTGCCGGGCTCTGTCAGCTTTGCGCTGTCATTTATCCCCCTGGTGGCGACCGGGCTCGGCTTCACCGCGCTGTTCTGCACCGTGCCCAACCGCAAGGTCGAGGTGCGCGATGCGTTCATAGGCGGGCTGGGCACGGCCATCGTCCTGGAAATCATGCGCACCGGCTTTGCCTTCTATCTCACGCGCTTTCCCTCCTACACCGTGATATACGGAGCGTTTGCCACACTGCCCATCTTCCTGCTGTGGATCTATCTGTCCTGGCTGGTGGTGCTGGTGGGCGCCACCGTGGCAGCCATCATGCCGTCGCTCAGGCAGCGGCGATGGGCGCTGAAGCATTACACCGGAGATCAATTCATCGATGCGTTGCGCGTCCTCCGGGTGCTCTGGCATGCGCAAGCCAAAGGCCCGGCGCCCGGCGTGGACATGGCTTATCTGTGCGAGCACCTGCACCTGCACCAGGACGAGATTGCCGACGTGCTCAAATGCCTGAAAGAGCTTGGCTATGTTGTCGATACACAGGATGAGGACGACCAGTTGTGGGTGCTTTCCTGCGACCAGCGCGATGCCGATATCGGCCGCTTGCTTGACGCCATGCTGGTCGATCGACGCCAGCCCGGCATGCATGGAAATCGTGAATTGCTCGATGCCATTGCCATCTCCCTGACGCAATCGCCGATGCGCCTGGAAACGCTCTTTGACAACATACCGCTACCCGAAAGCCCCGCTATGGTGCAAAATACAGGAAAGGTATTGCAGGGACAGGAGCACAATCATGCTAAAAGTACATGAAATTCTCAGGGTAAAGGGCAATACCCTTTACACGGCCACACCAGACATGCCCATCCTGCGTGCGCTCGAAACCATGAGCGAACAGGATATCGGCTCGCTGGTCATCATGGAACACGGCGAACTGGCCGGCATGGTTACCTTCCGTGAAATCATCCGCCATCTGCATGACAATGCGGGCAACACGGGCGAATATACGCTGCGCAGCATCATGGACGACGCGCCTGTCAGCGTGTCACCGAATACCAGTGCCGACGAGGTACAGCGCCTTATGCTGGCCAAACATGCCCGTTATATTCCCGTGATGGACGGCCCGGTGCTGCTGGGGGTTATTTCCTTCTACGATATGGCGCAGGCCATTGTTGCGGCACAGCAATTTGAAAACGATATGCTCAAGGCCTACATCCGCGACTGGCCCGAAGATACGGAATCCGCCCGCAGCGCGAGCTGATATCGCGTCATCTGTCAGCGTGGCTGAGACGCGGGTTCAGGGCGCCGGTGCCGCAAACCGGGGCTGCTCCGCACTCTCGGCACGGCGGGCGGAACCAGCCTGAAGCTCAACCCAGCGGCGTGTCCGCCTCGCTTGCGCGGGCGCGGGCGCGCAGGGCTTCCCAAGCCTGCCCGATCAATGCCGGGTCATTCCGGTTCAGGCTGGCCGGATCAGACAGCATGCGCCGCCAGTTGCGCGCCCCCACCCTGCCCGTCATCCACCCCAACATCGCCTTGCTTATCATGCGCAGCGGCACACCCTTGGCCACCTCCCGCTCAGCGTACGCCATCATTGCCCGGACGACATCACCATCGTCGCTTCCCGCCCGCATGGGTGCCAGCGTGCTGGATATCTCTGTCAGTATGCCAGGGTTATGCCAGGCGGCGCGGCCCAGCATGACACCGTCAAACTGCTTCATCAGCGAAAGCGCCTGGCCGGTTTCGGCGATGCCGCCGTTCAGGACAAAGACACAATCCGGAAAGTCGGCCTTCAGTCTTGCTGCGTCATCGTAGCGCAGCGGCGGCTTTTCCCGGTTGTCTTTGGGCGAAAGCCCTTTGAGCACGGCATTTCGCGCATGGACGATGAACACCCTGCAGCCCGCGTCGTGTAAATGCCCGGCAAAATCACGCACGAAACCGTAGCCCTCGTCATAATCAAGCCCCAGCCTATGCTTTACCGTGACAGGAACCGCCACCGCGTCCCGCATGGCCTTGATGCAATCGGCCACCAGCCTGGGTTCGGCCATCAGACAGGCGCCAAAGGCCCCTCGCTGCACGCGCTCGGAAGGACAGCCGCAGTTCAGATTGATTTCGTCGTACCCCCAGCGCTCTCCCAGCCGGGCCGATTGCGCCAGCGCATCAGGCTCGCTGCCGCCCAGCTGCAGGGCCACAGGATGCTCCGCTCCATCGAAATCGAGGTGGCGCGCCACATCGCCATGCAGCAACGCCCCGGTCGTGATCATTTCGGTATAGAGGCGCGCAGCCGGCGCCAGCAGACGGTGGAAATATCTGCAATGCCGATCGGTCACATCGATCATCGGCGCCACGCACAGGCGCCATGCCTGGGCTGCATCCGCCGGAGGGAAGGAACTGTTTTCTTGGGTCACAAAAGGCAAATGAATTGAAGTGGCTCGCCATCCCGCTTGAATAAGCCCGCTGCCTCGCTTAGACTGGCACGCGACAGGGCCTCGGCGAAGAGGCCTGCCACCGTATTTTAAGCCACCCGGACGCGAATGACATGAAGACAAAAGCAGCCATTGCCTGGAAAGCAGGCGCCCCCCTTACCATTGAAGACGTCGAGCTCGCCGGCCCCAAGGCGTTTGAAGTGCTCGTAGAAGTCAAGGCCACGGGTATCTGCCATACCGATTACTACACCCTTTCAGGCGCTGATCCGGAAGGCCTCTTTCCCGCCATCCTGGGCCACGAGGGTGCGGGCGTTGTGGTCGATGTCGGACCTGGCGTCACCTCCCTGAAGAAAGGCGACCACGTCATCCCACTCTATACACCGGAGTGCCGACAGTGCAAATCCTGTCTCTCCCGCAAGACAAATCTGTGTACCGCGATCCGCGCGACACAGGGCAAAGGGCAGATGCCGGACGGAACCTCGCGCTTTACCGTCGGCGGCAAGCCCGTCCATCACTACATGGGCACATCCACCTTCTCGAACCATATTGTCGTGCCCGAGATCGCGCTGGCCAAGATACGCGATGACGCGCCCTTCGACAAAGTCTGCTACATCGGCTGCGGCGTCACCACGGGCATAGGCGCAGTCCTGTTCACCGCCAAAGTCGAGGCAGGCGCGAACGTTGTCGTATTCGGTCTGGGCGGCATCGGCCTGAACGTCATCCAGGGCGCAAAAATGGTCGGCGCCGACAAGATCATTGGGGTCGATCTCAACCCCGAGCGCGAAGCAATGGCCCGTAAATTCGGCATGACGCACTTCGTGAATCCGAGCGAGGTCGAGAACGTGGTTGACCATATCATCCAGCTGACCGATGGCGGTGCGGACTATTCATTTGAATGCATAGGCAACACCAAAGTCATGCGCCAGGCGCTGGAATGCTGCCATCGGGGCTGGGGCCAATCCATCATCATCGGCGTCGCGGAAGCGGGCGCTGAAATCTCCACCCGCCCATTCCAGCTGGTTACCGGCCGCGTCTGGAAAGGCTCGGCATTCGGCGGCGCGCGCGGCCGCACAGACGTTCCGCGCATTGTCGACTGGTACATGGAAGGCAAGATCAATATCGACGACCTCATCACCCACACACTGCCGCTGGACCGCATCAATGAGGGGTTCGACCTGATGAAGCGTGGCGAGTCCATCCGCTCCGTGGTCATGTACTGATACCGTTGCGATGCCCGTCAGGCAGCAACCCGCCGCCGAGATGAACGTCGGCCTCCTGGAGAGCTCACAATGAACCACCCCGCACTGGAACTGATCAGTGAACATCGCTGCCACGGCGGCGTCCAGCGCTATTATCGACACGCATCAACCGCCATTGGCCTGCCCATGCGGTTTTCCGTCTACCTGCCGCCGGCGGCGGTAGAGGGCGCGGCCTGCCCTGCCGTGTTTTACCTGGCCGGGCTGACCTGCACGGAAGAAACCTTCATGATCAAGGCAGGGGCGCAGCGGTTTGCCGCCCGAGCCGGGCTGATCCTCGTCGCGCCCGACACCAGCCCGCGCGGGGCCGGCATTCCTGGGGAAACAGACAGCTGGGATTTTGGCGCCGGCGCCGGCTTCTATCTGGATGCAACCCAGGAACCCTGGAAGCGCCATTACCGCATGCACAGCTATGTGGCGCATGAGCTGTACGATCTTGCCGGCGAAGCGCTGCCCATACGCGCCGGCTCGGTCGGGATCATGGGCCACTCCATGGGCGGGCACGGCGCCCTCGTGCTGGCTTTGCGCAACCCCGACCGCTTCCGTTCGGTTTCCGCCTTCGCCCCGATTGCAGCCCCCATGCAATGCCCCTGGGGCCAGAAGGCCTTCAGCGGCTACCTGGGAGAAGACAAAGCGCTCTGGCGCGAGTACGACGCCACTGAACTGATGGGCCGGAGCAAGGCAGCGCCCTTCCCCGGCGGCATCCTCATTGATCAGGGCTTGTCGGACCAGTTTCTTGCCGAACAGCTGCATCCGCGGCAGTTTCGCCAGGCCTGCGAAACGGCAGGCCAGCCGCTCATGCTGCGCGAACACGAAGGCTACGATCACGGGTATTACTTCATCTCGACTTTCATCGAAGATCATATTGCCCATCACACGGCCCAGATGACCATGCGTTAGATGACATGGCGCGAGAGCGCCACCCTCAGGGCCGGGCGGCCCGCGGGCCAGCCCATGCATCCGCCTGTCCGATCGTCTAAAATCAAGTGCCCGTTTGAGCGGGCTTTTTATTTATCCCAGGTTTCCAAAGCAGAACTCAGCAGCCTATGGCCGTCTTTACCCCCGTCAGCGACAGTGATGCACGCGTGCTCCTGGAACGCTACACAATTGGCGAACTCGTTTCCCTGCGCGGCATTACCGCCGGGATCGAGAACACCAACTACTTTCTCAATACGACGCAGGGTGAATATGTCCTCACACTGTTCGAGGTGCTCACGCACGAACAGCTGCCGTTTTACATTGAGCTGATGCACCATCTGGCCGAGCGCGGCATCCCCGTTCCCGAGCCCCAGCTGCTGTGCGACGGCGGGCTTATCACGACGCTGCACGGCAAGCCCTGCGCCATCGTCACCCGTCTTTCCGGAGGCTATGAACCAGCGCCCAGCCCCAGGCACTGCGCGCTGGCGGGCGAAACCCTGGCCCGCGCCCACCTGGCGGGGCAAGACTTCCATATCCGGCAGCCCAACCTGCGCGGGCTGCCGTGGTGGCGGCAAACCATTCCCAAGGTCCTGCCCTTTCTGGACGCATCCCAGTCCAGGCTCATCCAGCAGACCCTGGACGAACAGGTTCGCTACGCCGCGACGCCAACCTGGCAGGCCCTGCCGGCCGGTCCGGCGCATTGCGATCTGTTTCGCGACAATGTGCTGTTCGACGGTACGTTTGAAATGCCGCGCATGGGCGGTTTCATAGACTTTTATTTTGCGGGCTGCGACACCTGGATCTTCGATGTCGCTGTCAGCGTCAACGACTGGTGCATAGACCAGGCCACAGGCGTCCTGGATACCGACAAGCTGGACGCATGGCTTGCGGCCTACGCCTCCGTGCGTCCGTTCACCGAAGAGGAAAAACAGGCATGGCCTGCCATGCTGCAGGGCGCGGCCTTGCGGTTCTGGACCTCCCGCCTGTTCGATTTCTTCCTGCCCAGGCCTGCGCAAACGCTCAAGCCCCATGACCCCAGGCACTTTGAACGCATTCTGCGCGAGCGGCGCGACAACCCGCCCCGCGCACTATAGGCGGCATACGATGCAAGCAGCAAAACTACCGATTACCGCAGGCTGGGCCTGGATACAGGACGGCTTCAACCTGTTCCGTCGCCAGCCCATGGCAATGTTTTTCTGGAGCCTTGTCACCGGCCTGCTGATCACAATCAGCTATCTGATCCCGCTTTTCGGCCAAATGGCGCTCATTGCCATAACGCCCACGCTGACCTTCCTGATCCTCTGTGCCTGCCGCAATGTTGCCGCCGGCCGCCAGATGCAGTTGCCCATGTGGCTGCATCCTCTGCGGGACAAGGAAGCGCGCAAGCGCCTGCTCTCGCTCGGGCTGGCCTACCTTCTGGTCTGCCTGGCAGCTGGCTTCATGGCCACCCTGCCTTTTCTGGGCCAGCTTTCCAGCGTCATTGACACAAATGGAGCCATCAATGAAGCGGCGCTGCTGCATGCCATGCGCGGCCCCTTCCTGACCTTCGGGTTGCTCTATATCATCATCTCGGCGCTTTTCTGGCACGCGCCCGCCCTGATCGGCTGGCACCGCATCCGCATGCCGCAAGCCCTGTTTTTTTCCATGATCGCGTGCTGGCGCAACAAGCTCCCGTTTCTTGCCTATGGCGCAAGCTGGGCAGCCATTTTCTTCGCCATCCAGATAGCGGGCGACTTTGTCATGGCCATGGGCATCTCGGCAGGCACGGTGCAGATCTTGCTGACCCCTGTCAACATTATTGTTGCCGCGATACTGTATTGCAGTTTCTATCCCGCCTACATCAGTGTTTTCGGCGCCAACTACGAGGCGGAGCAGTAAACCCCGCCTCAAGGGCGCGCCGTATCAGGCTTGCGTAAGCAGGGTTGGCCTCGCAGAAGCCCGCCCGCAGTTCCACCACTGCGCCAGCACGCAAGCACACCGCGAAACGCCATGGCTTCAGGCGTGAAACGCATCTGATCACCTCTCCACGCCTGTTCAGAAACACCACGTCTATTTCGTGTGTGAGCCAGGCGGTATGAACCGCAAGGCAAGGCGACAGATACAGGCCTTGCATCGGCCCCAGGCTGCCCCGGCTATACAGCCCACGCAGCCGCGCCAGGAAACTGAGGGCGGGCAAGAGTTCCAATTCGTCCCCGCGCCCTGGCTTTGCTGTGCTCAGCCCGGCCCTGCCGCTTCGCCTAGAACCCCGCATTGAGCAAGCTATATCCGATAGGAAAGGCGATCACCAGAAAAGTGCAGGGAAAAAGGCAGGCGACCAGCGGAAACAGCATTTTCACCGGCGCCTGCAAGGCAAGTTTTTCCGCTCTCAGGAAGCGCTCGGCGCGGCATTGATCCGCCTTGATGCGCAGTAGCGGCCCCAGCGACATGCCCATTTTCTCTGCCTGGACGATCAGGACAGCAAGGCTGGCAAGCGCCGCCACACCCGTGCGGTGAGCAAGCCCCTCCATCGCCCTGGCGCGCGGCACCCCGGCACGCATATCAGCCAATACCCGCAGCAACTCTTCTCTGAGAGGGCCTTGCGGCCCATGCTGCGCAACTTGCTGCAAGGCGCCATGCAGATTCTGGCCAGCCTCCACACACAATGTAATCATATCGAGCATGAACGGCAGGTCCCGCAAGATCCGCGACTGGCGCTTGCCCGCCCGGCCTCGCAATTGCCGCAGCGGCAGCCAGGCCGCCGCGCCAGAGGCGGCCAAAACAACCGCCGGCGCGGCCACCGGTCCCGCCTGCAGCCCAAAGTGCGCAATGCCCGCAAAAACCGGCGCAGTCGCCACAAACAGTTGCCACTGGAGCGTGACGATATATTCCGGCAGCCAACGGTTTGTGTCCATGCCCGCCTGGCGCAGCAAACGCGCCAGCCTTTGACGCGCCGCCTCCGGCAGCACGCTGCGCGTCACGGGAAGACATGCCTGGAACACGCTCCAGCCTGCCTGCCGCACCGAGCCGCGAAACCGCCAACGACGTATTCTGATTGACATGGCCCATCGCAGGGTCTGGCAACTGAACAGGAACAAAGCCGCGCCCGCCGCCACAGCACTCACCTGCCCCAGATCAATATGCATCGCTCCTCCGCATCAGACCTCGATACGCGCAATCCTGCGTACCAGCATAATGCCCGCCCCCTGTAAAACAAGCAGCAGCGCGAGAACGGCCCACCCCTCAGGCGTTGTCCACAGGGGGTTCATGGCCTGCGGATCAAGTAGATACAAGGCCAGGCCCAGTGCGGCAGGCATGCCAGACATCAGCCAGGCCTGCAAGCGCCCCTGCGACGTCAAGGCATCAATGCGTCCCTCCGTGCGCAGGCGGGCGCGCAAGGTCGCGGAGACCCCTTCCAGCGTTTGCGCCAGCGCGCCACCGCTACGTGCCGCTATCGACAGCGCGGACACCATGAGCGCGGCCCCTTCGCCCTGCATGCGCTCCCGCAGCCCTGCCAGCGCCGCGTCCCACGGCATGCCCATGCGCTGTTGCTGCAGCACGAGACCCAGTTCCTGCGCCAACGGGTCCGGCGACTGGGGCGCGAGCTGCCGCAAGGCGGAGTGCAGGCCCGCCCCCGCCCGCAAGGCACCCGCCAGCATCTGTATGAAATCGGGCAGTTGCGCCTCAAAGCGTCTGATCCGCCGCCTGCGCAGGCAGGCAACAATTTGATGAGGCACGGCGGCGGCCGCCAGCGCCGTCAACGCGGCAGCCAGAAGGCTTGCACTGATAATGAACATGCCCGCAGCCAGCACACCGCACAAGCCGAGATTGGCTAGCCAGACCAGCTCTGGATCGGGAAAAAGAAAAGACTCGCCAAGGCGTGAGGTCACCCGCTGGCCGAAAGCATGGCGATAGCGGCGCCAGCCAAGCGCCCCCGCAAACAGCACATACCCGCTGGCAACTGTCGCGCTGACAACGACACACATCAGGGCCAGAACCATCATTGCCGTAGCGCTCCAGACATATATCCCGCCCTGTCCGCCTTCATGCCTTCGCCATGCGGGGACATGTCGTCACAACCGTGCGGCGGCAAGCGATTGTGCTGGCTGAACAGATCCATAGGCAGCAAAGACCTGCCCTGCTCGTCCAGGAAACACTCCGGCATGACACCGCAGCCAATAAACGCCGGCGCGGGCCGCGATTGATAGCGATAAATTTCCTGTGTCTGTATGCGGCCGCTTTCGATCCCCGTGATCTCTACGATCGACGATACGACACGCCGCCCATTGCTCAGGCGTGCCTGCTGCACGATGATATCCACGCTCGACGCGATATGCTCGCGCACTACCGCAAGCGGCAGATCCATTCCTGCCATGAGAATCATCGTTTCCAGGCGAGCCAAGGCATCGCGCGGGCTGTTGGCGTGCAATGTCGTCAGCGACCCCTCGTGACCCGTGTTCATGGCGGCCAGCATGTCAAAGGCTTCGCTGCCCCGGCATTCGCCAATGATGATGCGGTCTGGCCGCATGCGCAGCGCGTTGCGCACCAGATCCCGTATCTCGATGCGGCCCCGGCCTTCGATATTGGCAGGGCGCGACTCGAGGGCAACCAGGTGTTGATGGTCCAGGCGCAGTTCCGCAGCGTCTTCTATCGTGACGATGCGCTCGGCCTCTCCAATGCAATTGGATAATATGTTGAGCAGCGTTGTCTTGCCCGTGCCTGTTCCGCCCGAAACAATAAGGTTCTTGCGGCTGCGCACACACGCTGAAAGAAAACGGCCCATGCTGGCGTCAAACGCGCCACTGCGCAACAGATCATCCATGCCAGGCCGCACCTCGGGAAATTTGCGTATCGTCAGGCTCGCACCACGCAGCGCCACGGGTGGAATCACCGCATTGATCCGGGAGCCATCCGCAAGCCGCGCGTCAACCATCGGTGAGCTTTCATCTATCCGCCGTCCCAGCGGCGACACAATGCGCTCAATGATGGCACGCACGGCCTCCTCGCTGCTGAACCCGCCCGGCTGACGGCTGAGCCTGCCTTCCCGCTCGACATAGATTTCGTCGTGGCGGTTGACCATGATCTCGGTAATGTTCGGATCGGCAAGCAAGGGCTCGAGCACACCAAGCCCCACAGCCTCGTCCACGATTTCCCGCAGCAGTGCCTGCCGGTCTGCCGTCGGTGGCAACATGCGGTCGGCGGCGATGATCCCAGCCAGCACCCTTGATGCTTCCTCGCGCAACGCCCGGTCTGTAAGACCGGACACGTCGCGCCGCCGCAGATCCAGGGCTCCCAGCAGCGCATGATGCAGTCTTTGTCTATGTTCAGTGTCGCATACCATAGTGTTTAATCCGTAAAGGCGTATTTGTTTGCGCCGTTGCGGCGCACGCTGTCTGTTGTCCCCACCTCGTCCGCATGCCATTGGGACCCCTGCCCCGACCAGGGATCCCATGAGGCCGCCCCGTCCGGCGCCAAGGGCTCAGGCAGCACAGCCGCCTCGAGAAGCCCGCCAGATGGCGGGACATCAGCCCTGATCGGCGTGTTCAGGCGCGGGGCAGCCGGAAACGCATGATCCAGCACGCCCTGGGCGCTCCGAACCCGCTCTTGCACACCTGGGTTGTCCGGATCGACCAGCACGGGGGTCACGAAGATCGCCAGCTCGGTTTCCCGGCGCTGCCGCCTGTCCAGGCCGAACAGCCGCCCAAGAACAGGAATGCGCGATACAGCGGGCAAGCCGTCACGCTGCAAGGCAGATTCCCGAGAAAGGAAGCCTGCGAGCACCAGCGTCTGCCCTGAGCGGGCGTTGAACTCCGTGGCCGCCCGCCGCGTCCTCAACGAAGGGCCGCCCGGTACCGACATACCCGGATCGACAGCGCTGACCTCCACTTCGACTTTTGCGCGCACAATGCCTGTACGGTCGGCGTGCGGCGTGATGCGCAGGGAAACACCATATTGCTTGAACGTCGTGCGCGTATTGCCATCGCCATCGGCAACCGTATACGGCACCTCGCCGCCGGCAAGGAATTCTGCTGTGGCGCCGCTGCGGGCAAGCAGCTGCGGCTGAGCGAGCACCACCGCTTCGCCCTGTTGCTCCAGGGCGTGCAAGCGGGCCGACAGCAGCGCGTTGGCACCCAGGTATCCCACCGCTCCCTTCTGCATCGCAATGTCGAATGGACCATCGCCAGGGCGCGCGGCAATGCGGGCGCTGCCCGCATCCCAGACCCCTCCGCCATACACACCCCCAGCGGAAACAGGGCCCCAATTCAGCCCCAGCTCGCGCAGGTGTGACCGGGGCACCTCGACCACCTGGACATCCAGCAACACCATGCTGTTCCATCCGACCTGCCCGGTCAGATCAAGCAATTGGGGGTAGCGGCGCGCCAGATCCGCGATACGCATGCGGTCATCATCGGCAAGATCGTCACCTTCAACCACCAGTTTGTCGCCCGTCTGGGTCACCTTGACGGATGGAATACGCTCAAGCAGGCTGCGCAGCTCCCGATGCGCCTGCCGAGTGCCCTCAGCCGCCACATATACCTGGTACTGGAGCCGGCGTCCGTCACCCGTCCAGACCTGTAGCGCGCTGGAGCCTTCATTGCGCGCAAACACAATGACCTCTTCTTCCTCAGTCGCCACGGCATGCACGACATGCCCGTCTCCGACGGCCACGCGCGCCACGCCCGGCGCCGCCAGGACACGCACCTCGCCCACCTGCAAGGCCAGTGTGTCATGGCCTCCCTGGCGCACGACGGGATGCCGCTGCTGTCCATGAGACGCCGCATTGGCGACAGGCGTGAACGTTTCCGTCACCGGGCAACTGAGCATGATCGCAAGAACACATGCCTGCAGATACGCTATCTTCACATCTTTCCCCATTACCGCGGCGCTGCCGCCAATACGCCACCGGAATCCACCACCCGCTCGCCGTCGTCGCCTGCGCCCGGCCCATCCTCATCGCTGAGCTGACCTTCCTGCCCTGCGGGATGATCGGTCTGGGGAAACGCACTGACGAGCCCCGGCACATACGGCAGTTGGAACAGGCCTTGCGCCAGGGGCGCTTCGGCGGCAGCCGAGCCCAGCCCCGGCACATTGCGCACAGACTGGTTGCCATAGATCACCCTGGCCTTGCGCGTGCGTGCCGGCGGCGCGGGCTGTACCCCGAGCAGTGTGGCAAGGTCGCCACGCGCAGCCACCGTCGACGCCTCGCCGTCATCCGGCGAGCGCAGCACAGCCGTCAGAACGCCGGTTTCGCGGGCAGCCACCAGCTTGACGGCGTCTTGCGGCGCCGTATCAAGCGTAATCGTGGCGTAGGCGCCCGCAGCCTCGAACTGATCCGCCTCACTACCCGATCCGGAACGCGTGTCCAGGCTGTCGCCTGTGGCCAGCACCATCACCCCTTGGAGCAGCGGCGCCGTCACGCGACGGCGTTGATGATCAAACGAAACATAAAGATCGATGAGATCTCCGGGCTGCAGCAAGCCAGCCTGCGAATTCAATATGTCCACAGGAAGCGTTATGGCGCGGCGGCCGCTGGCAAGGCGACTGGACAGCGAGACTGGGCGAGGCATCTCCAGATGCACAGGCAGGATCACTTCCCCGGCCGACAAGGCCGCCCGCAAGGTCTGCCCCAGAAGCTCGGGCAATTGCTCAGGCCCAAAACTGTATGCTGAAACCAGCGCATCGGGAAATGGCCTGACGGCAAGATGATCCAGCGTGAGCGCAATGCCTGGCTCAGTATCCCGCTCCACAACGATACGCTCGATCATGGGCACCCTCGCCCTGCTTTCTATCGCCTCCACCCTGGCGTCCAAATGCTGGCGGGCGGCCCACGCAGCACCCAGGCCCGCCGCCAGCGACAGGGCGATCATGGCGCAACTGCGAGGTGAAATCCGCCTGATCATGGTGTCATTCCGTATCGGCATGGGCAAATGCCTCTCGATCACGAGCCGGCAGTTTCGCGTCGGCATCCGGCGAAAGCGGGAGTGCGATGGCCGACACCCTGCCCCAGGCGCCTGCCATCGGCCCGGAGCTGATTTCCGCCAGCCAATGGGCATCGCCATGCACGCCTGAAAGCCTGATCAGGCCGGGCACAAGCACGACATGCTGGAACAGCATCTCGTATGCGGCAAGGGCGCGCGCTGACTCGATGGCATCGCCGCTGCTGCGAAATTGCCGGACATGAACGGAAACGCCATTTATGCTGACCGCATGGCTGGCCTCCCATTGAAAGCTCTTTATGGACAGCGCGTCCAGCCGGGCGGCAATGTCTGCGATGGCTGGCCGGGGAAATACCAGGAGCGCGCACAAAGCCGCCGCAAGCACATCGCCCATGCGCATAGGCACGGAGCTTTCGGACAAGAATGACTCAGCCATGCCGCCCTCCATGCCTCGCGCCACTGTCTGTCTGAATACGGCGCGGTCCAGAATGCGCGCTCGCTGGCCTGGCACGCAAGACCGCGGCCGGCACCTCTCCCGCCCAGCGGCTCGTCCAGTCAAAGCGCGGCGCGGGCCTGCGCCACCCGCTGTCCACAGGTGCCATGACACGGGCGACGCGCCTGCCCGCCCCAGTGCTGCGCACAGCAGCCTGGCGCCATGCGTGCCTGGCATCAGCCAAGGCTTGCTGGCTTGCAACGTCACTGTCGGCATGCCCGGCATCGCGCAAGACAGATATCTGCCGCGCCAGGGGCAATGCAATGCCATGCTCGAAGGGCATCATGCCCACGGGTACATAGGCACGCGCAATAGCAAGGCCAGCCTGGGAACCGCGCCAGTCCGCTCGCATCATGGACAGCATGGCGGCATCACCTCCTGCATCGCTTGCTTGCATCAGCGCATCATCCTGTGTCATTCGCAAGCTGACCGCAGGACCTGTCACGCGTGGCAATTCGCCGGCATCGGCGAAGCGCGCCCCTTCATGCAGCATGCTGTGCCCGCCGGGCGAAAGCCACTGATGGGCAGGTCCGCGCAAGTAGGCAGCGCTCGCCGCCTGCATGGCCCTCTGGTCGGATGCGGGGTGCAATGTCCGCGTCGCCAGCGATGCCGCAAACCCGCTGGCATGCTGTGCCGACAAGGCAATGTCTTGCGCGCGCCCTATCCACCCAAGCGCTGCCCAGAAAGCGGTCAACAACGCCATGACGACCATGCCCTCCGCCATCGCCTGCCCGCTTTGCCCAACGCCTATTTGCCCGACGCTTCCTGGCGTTTGTCCTGCGATCATTCTGGCCTCCGTGCCTGCATGACAGGAGCCAGCCGGGCTTGCCAATAGGGTTGGAAGAGATGCGGCCTCTCGAACCGGCCGTCGGCGCGTGCGACAGGCCGATCGAAAAAGGTCTCTGCCGCGCCTTCCGTCACAATGACGGTTTCATCCGGCCCTGCCCTGCGCAACACCAAGCCAAAACGCATGGCCGCCAGGGCGCGGTCGGCTGGGATATCGTAGTAGTGCGGCAGCCCACGCCCCTGCCACCGGGCTGCGGCGGCGCGGGCGCGCCGGTCTGCCGCAAGATTGCGCGAGTATCCGGGAATCAACAGCCCATGAAGCCGTCGCACGGCATCCCAGAACTCGGGCGCGCCCAGCCCCGAAGCGCCCTGGACACGCTGGCCGGACATATACCGCGACTCGCCGCCCCGCACCCAGCCCCATGCCATTGGGTATTCGCGGTAGTAGCAAAGCACACGACGGACAGCACGCAAGGCATGAAAAGACTGCGTGTCGGCTGACTGCCAGATGCCCTGCCGATTCAGGCGCGTGGCGCCGCGACGCCGCAGCTCGTGGCGCAGGTGCGGGCAGCCTGGCTGCACCAGCCAGGGGTTATAAGCGGTGTCGTCGCGCGAGGCAAGAAAGCGGTAATGCCCCGCCGCGATCATGGTCAGCTCACGCAGGCCTTGCCTGGCCATGCCTTTATCCTGGAAACGCTGCAGATATCCAGGCAGGCTGTCTTGCCTTATTTCAAGTGCAAAATCTCCGGGTTTGCTGCCGGGATAATTGAGCGCCAGCACCTGTCGGATGGTGTCGTCTCTGCTGCGCGCGAGGCCCGCAACAAGGGCATCCTGGGAACGGGCAAGCATATCATGCACGGTTCGCTCATGTGCGGCATATGCAATCGCCAGCTCGGCGTGGCTGCCGGCAACGCCCGTCAGGCCGGCGGCGCGAGCCGCCGCCCTGTATGCAGCGCCATGGGCCGGGCCGAACTGCATGGCGATGAGGTAGGCAGGCGGATTGCCTCGCGCCAGCCTGGAGGCTTGCGCAGAGCCAAATGCCGCCCATGATGCAAGGGTCACCACATGAGCCATGGCCACCTGATGGGCAACCTGACTGCGATTTATGTGGGACAGCATATTAAGCGCGCGCGCCTGCATCAGTGCGCCGCTGTAGGCGGCGGCATCCAGGGCATGCAATTGCCTGGCCCGCGCGGCCGCAACCTGGCCGACGACAAAATAGCGCATCAACGCTAGCGAAAGAAGGCCTGCCAGCAGCATGCCAAGAACAAGCGCCTGCCCACGCTGGGCCGCTTGCGAGGGATGACCTGTATGCCTCATCTTGCCCGCTCTGCATTTCCAGTGAAGGATTTGAGTGTTCGGGCCGAACTCTGGGATGCGGCGGAATCGGCCGCCGATCGTGCGGCGCGGACCTGACGCGTGCCGTCTTCCCCGGCAAGCTCGCGCGCCATTGCCGCGGTTTGCGACCTGACAACCTGGCCGAAAGACTGATAGACGGCAATGGCGGCTACGGCCACCAGGGCCACGACAATGACATACTCGGTCATGCCCTGGCCTTTTTGGGAATGATGCTGACCACGCAAGAGAAGCTCCCTGAGAACGAAGAGAGCGTACAGTTTGCCCACATCCGGGCAACAGGAAAATTCGGAATAGCCGAGGCTGACAGATCTGCCTCGCCCAGCCACCCGCCTGCACAGCCGCCTGCTCAGGGCAGGACGATCAGATCCCCATCCGCCGCCACGGAAATCGCGCTTGTCGAGACGTCAAGCACAGATCGGGGCGCCTCCATCAAATAGGCGTCAAGTTCATGACTGACATGGGTAAGGACGGCCGATGCCGGGCGCAATTGGCGAATCGTTTCCAACGCGCGTGTCAGGTCGTTGTGGTTGCGCGGCCTGGCTTGCGATGGCGCATGGGTACAGTCGAGCACCAGCAGGTCCAGGGGCCGCTCGCGCAGAAATGCGGCCGTGTCTCCGGGCAGGCCTACTGTGTCGGTCAGATAGGCCAGGCGCTGGCCCGCGTGCTCCATCACATAGCCATAGGTGAGGCGTGAATGGGCAAGCGGTACAGGCACGACATGCAAGCCCTCGAGATCAACCGCCGTGAATGGCGCAAGTTTCACGGAAAAATCGAGTATCCCAGGGTGCTTGTACAGATCGGCCAGGCCGTCCGGATCGGGAGGGCCCAGCACCGGAATCCGGGTGTTCTTGCCCCATCGCAAATGAAGTAGACCCTGGGCATGATCGGCATGATAATGCGTAAGCAATATGCCGCTCAGGCTGCCCGGCGGGAAACGTTCGGCCAGGTCTGGAAGGCCGGCATCGATCAGCCAGCGTCCCCGGCCGGTATCGATGAGCGCGCAGCATGGCCCCCGGCGGTAGCGCGGCTGCAGCCTCGCCCGCTCACAGGCGCGGCAGGCACAGTTATAGACGGGCGTCTGGGCGGCATCGCCCGTGCCAAGCAGTGTCAGTTGCATAGCATCCATTTGCGGTGTTCAGCCACCACGGGGCCATTGCTGCAACTGAGTATACAGGAGGTGAATAGCCAGGGCCGGGTCGCCGCTGTTGTCAATGCGCAGCACAGGCTCGGCCAGTGTATCGGCCTTGTCCTGCAGCAGGCTGTTGCGCTCCATGCGGGCCGCGATCTCGGCTTCAGTCTCCCGCCCGCGCCGCACCAACCGCGCGCGCAGCGCCTCCGGCTCAGCGTGCAGCAGCACAGGCACGAGGTCGCGATACTTGGCGCGGGCGGCCTCAAGATACGCCCGCGAACCGTTCACAAAAACATCTTGCCCTGCCGCAAGCCGTTCATCCATATGGCGCAGTATGCCGTATGCGAGTCCGTGGGCCCGCCAGGAAAGCGCCAGCAGCCCGGCGTCTTCCATTTGCCTGAACTCGACTTCGGTCACAGGCAAGGCGCCTTCATCCGCCGCCGTGACATCCCTGGTGACGACCCTTGGGGCAAGGAAAGCCCGGTTGCCCATGAGGCGCAGCACGCCCCGCAGCACCGTATCCTTCCCCACGCCCGAAGCGCCCATGAGATAGATAAGGCGCCCTGACATCAGAACACCCGCATGCCGCCACGCCAGACTTGGCACACAACGAAATTGCTCTCATGTTCCTTGGATCGCACCAGATCCGCCCGCAGTCCGGGACGGATCTCGCCCCTGTCATCGAGCCCGGCGGATCGGGCTGGCGCCTGGCTGATGGTTGCGATGGCACGCGGCAAGTCATAGCCCGGAATATCGCTGGCCAGTCGCCCCGCGGCCTGCAGCAGGCTGGCTGGGTAATAATCGCTGGAAAGAATATCCAGGATGCCTTCCGTCGCCAGCATGGACGCGGCCACGTTGCCCGAATGCGATCCGCCGCGCACGATATTCGGCGCCCCCATCAGGACCTTGAGACCAAACTTGTGGCTGGCGTTTGCCGCTTCAAGTGTTGTCGGGAATTCGGCAATTGTCATGCCGTATTCCGCAGATTCGCGGGCATGTTCCTCGGTGGCATCGTCATGGCTGGCCACCGAAAGCAAACGCTCCCGGCAGACCTGCACAATACTGTCACGGTACTGCGCGCTGTAGCGCCGGGAATTCTCCTGGTGCCGGCCAATGAACTGGTCCATTTCCGTATCGCTGAGGTGATATTTCCCCTGGTAGTACTGGCGATACTTCTCTATCTTGACAAACTGGCGCTGCCCCGGCGAATGGTCCATCAGCGATACGAGCTGCACCAGCGGCGATTCGACCAGTTTGTTGAAAATGCCCAGTGTTTCCTCATGGCTCACTTCGCAGCGCAGGTGCAGCCTGTGTTCCGCCCGCATATGGCCGCTCTGGCCCGCAGTTTCAATGGCATTCAGCATGACAGGCAACTGGCGCAGGCGGTTGCCTTCCGGGCTGACATCGCCAATGGAAATGGCATCAAATACCGTTGTGATGCCTGAGGAGACGACCTGCGCGTCATGCGCAAAAACGGCCGACTGCGAGGGCCAGTCCACACCGGGCCTGGGGTTCATGAATTTTTCCAGATTGTCCGTGTGCAGCTCCACAAATCCGGGCAGGATGTAATCGCCCTCCAGATCCTGTGCGGCGGGCAGGCTGCACGGGCGTTCGCTGACATCGTGTATCAGGCCGTCTCGCGTGCACAGCGTACCCTTGATGACCTCATTGGCAGTCACGATGCGGGCATTGGTGAAAATCTGCTCAGCAGGCATCGGCATACTCCCTGTTGTTCATGTCGAGAAAGCGGTCGGCAATGGCCATGCGGGTTTTTTCGTCGTGGGATATGGCCACCAGCGCCGAGCCCTGGGCCTTGGCCTCACCCACCAGCTCCAAAACGACCTCCCGGTTGGCCTCATCCAGCGAAGCGGTTGGTTCATCGAGCAGCAGGATAGGCCACTCCACCACAAAGCTGCGGGCGATATTGACTCTTTGCTGTTCGCCACCGGAGAACGTCGAAGGTGACAGCGTCCACATCCGTTCACTGATGCCCAGGCGTTGCAGCAGCGAAGCCGCGCGTTCCAGGGCAAGCTCGGCAGGCACGCCGCGTTCCAGCGCGGGCTCCATCACCACATCAATACACCCGACGCGTGGAATCACCCGCAGAAACTGGCTGACATAACCGAGCGTGCGGCGGCGCAGCGACAGTGTCAGGCGTGGTTCGGCGCCGACCATTTCCATCATGGCGCCATCGTGCAGCACGCGTATGCTTCCCGTGACAGGCAGGTAGTTGCCGTAAAGGGTGCGCAGCAATGTGGATTTTCCCGCCCCAGAGCGGCCATGCAGCAACAGGCATTCGCCGGCAAATACATCAAACTCAAGGCCGCGCAGGATATCGAGCACAACACCATGCTGTTGATGCAGCGTGAATGCCTTGTCCAGACCGCGAACTTGCATGACTGTTTTCATCATGGCTCCTCAAGGTTGCAAGACGGAAGACACCAGCAGCTGGCTATAGGCATGCTGGGGATCGTCAAGTATCTGGTCTGTCAGCCCGGCCTCGACGATGCGCGAACGGCGCATCACGACAAGCCTGTCGGCCAGCAGCCTGGCCACGGCCAGGTCATGGGTGACAATAATGACGGCCAGGCCCAGATCACGGACGAGGCTGCGCAGCAGGTCAAGCAAATGTGCCTGGACAGACACATCCAGCCCGCCGGTGGGTTCGTCCATGAAAAGCAGTCGCGGGCTCGACACGAGATTGCGGGCAATCTGCAGGCGCTGCTGCATGCCGCCGGAAAACGTGCGCGGCAAATCATCGATGCGGCTCGGGTCAATCTCGACCTGGGACAGCCAGGAGATGCCCGCCTTGCGCAAATCGCCATAATGGCGCGCACCCTGCGCCATCAGGCGCTCGCCGATATTGGCCCCGGCCGATACACTCATGCGCAATCCGTCCCTGGGGTTCTGTTCGACAAAGCCCCATTCTGTACGCAGCAGCGTGCGACGCCGGGCTTCACTGGCCTGGTAGACGTCTACCAGTTCCCCATCCGCCCCCCGGTAAACAACTGTTCCGGTATCTGGCTCGTGCCGGCCCGACAGCACGCCGAGCAGGGTCGATTTGCCGGATCCGGACTCACCCACAACCCCCAGGACTTCTCCGGGGTACAGATCAAGATTGATGTCCTGGCAGCCTGTGTTCGGCCCATACAGCCGGCTAAGATTGCGCACTGAAAGAATGGCTGTCATCGTCTCACGCCTCATCTCTGTGCCCGCAGCGCTCGCCGCAGTAATCGGTGTCTGAGCAGATGAACTGGCGCGTCCCCTGGTCGTCGACTATCAGCTCGTCCAGATAAGACGTGGTGCTGCCGCAGTATGCGCAAGCCTGATCCCAGACCGGAGGTTCAAAGGGATGATCGTCAAAATCCAGACTAACCACCGGGCAATACGGCGGCAAAGCATACAGGCGTTTTTCTCTGCCCGCGCCAAAGAGCATCAATGCGGGGCTCATGTGCAGCTTGGGGTTGTCAAACTTGGGGATGGGCGAAGGGTCCATCACATAGCGTTCGTCCACCATGACCGGGTAGGCGTAGGCGGTGGCAATGTGCCCGTACTTGGCTATGTCCTCATAGAGCTTTACATGCATCACGCCGTAATCGTTCAGCGCATGCATGGTGCGCGTCTCAGAGTCTGACGGTTCGATAAAGCGCAGGGGCTCGGGAATAGGCACCTGGAACACAACAATCTGCCCTTTGCGCAGCGGCGTTTCCGGTATACGGTGCCGTGTCTGGATGATGTCCGCCTCGACCGTGCGCTCGGTTGTGCGCACACCTGCCGTGCGCTTGAAGAAGCGGCGGATCGAGACCGCGTTGGTTGTATCGTCCGCGCCCTGGTCTATGACTTTGAGCACGTCATCCTGGCCCAGCACAGCCGCAGTGACTTGCATGCCCCCTGTTCCCCAGCCATAAGGCAAGGGCATTTCCCGTCCGCCAAAGGGCACTTGATAGCCTGGAATGGCAACAGCCTTCAACAGGCCCCGGCGAATCGCGCGCTTGGTCTGCTCATCGAGATAGGCAAAGTTGTACCCGCCCGCCTGCAGCGGCTCTGTGTGTTCTGCTTGCGCAAGCGTCATGCCGCATACTCCTTTTCAATCTGCCCGGTGGATGTGGCCTTGCGCACAGGCTCAGCCGCCTGACGCTCCCCACCCTTCTCCTGCTTCGCGCAAGCTGTTTCGCGCTCCCGGCGGAGCTTGCGAACAAGATCGAGTTCTGATTGAAAATCCACATAGTGCGGCAGCTTCAGATGCGCAACAAAGCCCGCCGCTTCGACGTTGTCGCAATGCATAAGCACAAACTCTTCCTCTTGCGCTGGGGATTCGACATCCTCGCCATACTCCGCGGCCCGCAAGGAACGGTCGACCAGCGCCATGCCCATTGCCTTGCGCTCCGCATTGCCGAACGCCAGACCATAGCCGCGTGTGAATTGGGGAAGCTGCCCGTTCCCGCCCACAAACTGATTGACCATCTCGCACTCGGTCAGCTCTATATCGCCGATCGGCACCGGGAAACCCAACTCTTCGGGCTCCACCCAGACCTCAACAAGCCCAATGCGTATTTCGCCTGCGAATGGATGATTGCGCCCGTAGCCGCGCTGCGTCGAATACCCCAACGCCAGTAGAAAGCCCTCATCGGCCCGCGCCAGCATTTGCAGCCTCTGGGCACGGGAACTTGGAAAATCGGGCGGTTCACGTGTGATGTCAGGCACGGGCGCCGTGCTGTCTTGCTCCACGCCCAGCAAACCTTCGTCGGCGAGCAGCCCGGCCACACGCGGCATTGGCGCAGCTTGCGCCGCAGACTGTGGCGACGCTTGCCAGGACATGGCGTCCGCAGCGCCATCGCTTTCATCGAGCAGGCTGAAGTCCAGCAGCCGATGTGTATAGTCAAAGGTCGCGCCCAGCATCTGGCCGCCCGGCAAGTCCTTGAAAATCGCCGATATGCGGCGTTCCGCCTGCATGTCGCCAGTATCCACGGGCAGGGTTGACATGAAGCGCGGCAAGGTTGTGCGATAGGCGCGCAGCAGGAAGATGGCTTCAATCAGGTCGCCAGCCGCCTGCTTGATCGCCAATGCCGCCAGCTCCCTGTCATACAGCGAGCCCTCGCTCATGACGCGCGCCACCGCCATAGGCATTTGCTCGCGGATCTGGGCCACGGAAAGCGGCGGCACTGACAGATCGCCGCGACGGCGCGCGGCAAGAAATGCATGCGCATTGTCGATGGCGGCCTCGCCCCCTTTTACCGCAACATACATTAGTACACCTCCTGCGCGGGGCACAGCACCCGGGTGCTGCGCGGCAGGCCAGCCAGCTGGCGGCCCGCGGAAAAAAAGAAATCAACGCCACGGGGAAAAGGCAGCGCGGCACGCTGTTCCCAGAACGAGGCAGGCAGCGGCAACTGCATGTCACGTCCGCCACATATGCCAGGCCCCTGCCACTGCGTGTCCACCCCGCCATCCAGGCTGTCGAGCTGGACGATCACCGTGCAGGCCTCGTGCGGATCCCGATCACTGCCGGGGTTGAAGCTTTCAATCTGATGCAGCTCCGCTGTCGTCAGGACGGCAAACACGGCATGGCTTCGTTCCCGGACTATCGGGCAGGCGCAATGAAAGGCAAGATTGGCCCGTATGCCGTCTGTATCGGCTCCGGGCGCCAGCCAGAGCGGCGTGTCGTTGTCGCAGAGCGCCAGGCACAGGGCATAGGTTGCGGGCGCAAGCCCTTCCGGCGCCGACGCGGGCACCTGGATTTCATGCCGGGTGCCGGGCTCCGACATGGCTGCAAGCGCTTGCCGGAATACAGCCTGCGCATCTGACACAGGATCCGCAAACCCCTCTCGCAGCATGCTGTCATGCATCATCACTCTCCCCTGAGCATGGTGGTGAACTCGACCCGTGTTGCCTGCGCCTGGGCATTGCGCTGCGCCAGCCTGGCGTCCTGCCTGGCCTTCAAGGGCGCGATGACGGCGTCATGCCAGTGCGCCGACTCGGCGCCCTGCAGCAGCGCATCGGCCAGCGCCGCCAGTTCTGCCTGCCGGGGAGCGCGGCCCGCCACATAGCTGTAGCCAGTGCGGCCGTCATCAAGCTGCACGACGCAGCGCGTCACAGTCATTTCGCCCAGGTTGAATGGCGCGCCATCGCCTCCCATACGCCCGCGCACCATGACCATGCCGGTCTCGGGGCGGCGCACATGGCGATAGCCGCGGTCGCTCAGTATGTTTTCGTAGTCCAGAAGATCCTGCCCGGAACGTGCCAGAATCCGCATCCATGCCTGCCGCGTTTCCGGCGGTTGATTTTCCTGTGAATTTCGGGTGTTCATATGAAGTGTTTGCGCAGACGCTGCGACAGGATGTCGATGGCGCTGACCGCAACAATGATGATGATGAGAATGGAACAAGTCTGGGCAAGCTGGAACCCGCGTATGGCTTCCCAAAGCGTCACGCCAATGCCGCCCGCGCCCACCATGCCAACGACTGTTGCCGAACGCACGTTGGATTCAAAGCGGTAGAGCGCATATGAAATCCAGAGCGGAAGCACCTGCGGAATCACGCCGTAGATCACTTCCTGCAGACTGCTTGCGCCACTGGCGCGCACACCTTCGACAGGTCCAACCTCAATGGCTTCGACAGCCTCGGCAAAGAGCTTGGAAAGCACGCCTGTGGTGCCGACGAACAGCGCCATGACACCCGCGAATGGCCCCAACCCTACCGCCACCACAAACAGCATGGCAAACACCATTTCGTTGATGGAGCGAAAAGCATCCATCAGGCGCCGCACCGGCTGGCATAGCCACCAGGGAGTAATGTTTTCCGAACAGAGTATGCCCAGTGGAATAGAACAGATGATGGCCAGCACCGTGCCCCACAGTGCAATCTGTATGGTGACCAGCATTTCGGACAGATATTGCCGCCAGTAGCGGAAATCGGGAGGAAAGAAATCCGCCGCAAATTCACGCATATTGCCGCTGTCGCGCCAGAGCATGGCTGGGTTCATCTCGGCGCCATTCCAGGCCCAGGCAAGCGCTGCGACAAGCAGCATCCAGCCCAGCCACTCAAGCCAGGAACGCCTGGGGGGCGCCAGCGCGGCGCCCGTATGCGCAATTATTGCCACTCCTTAACTCCATCAAAAACTGTCCCGGCCTGCTCGGCCGGGACTCAATACTGGCCGCAAGGCCGCGCAGACATATGCCTGGATTCAGCTCGCCTGGGCGACTTTGCTCCCGTTTTTCTCGAGCGCAGCCATGCGCTCCGACAGCTTTTCCAGATCCGCATCGATCTTGCTGATACGGTCATTCCGTTCAGCATCGCTCAAAGTCTTGTCGGTCAACAACTGGCTGCGTGTCTTGAACAGTTCGAGCTGGCGGATAGGCAGCAACTGGTCATTGTTTGAGCTGCGAAAGCGCCCCCACTGCAGGCCTGCAAGCACCTTCATTTCTCTTTCATCGGCGCCATAGGAAGCAAAGAAATCGCGCAGCTTGTCCTTGGTGGCCTGGGGAAGGTCCTTGCGCCATACAATCGGATCCGCCGGAATCAACGGAGATTTCCAGATCACCTTGAGTTGGGCAGCCTTCTCGGGATTGGTCTGTTCCAGCCTATCCATACCCTCGGTATTGAAGGTGGCCACATCGACCTGCCGATTGGCCACGCTGAGCGCATTGACCTCGTGGCTGGCATTGAGCGTCCGCTTGAATATCTTGTCCGCCTGCACATTGTTCTTGGCAAACACGTAGTACCCAGGGACAAGATAGCCTGATGTGGAGTTGGGATCACCGTTGCCAAAGCTCAGTTGGCTTGCCTTGGCCAGCATATCCTGCACAGAGTTGATAGGGCTGTCCTTGTGGGCAATCAGAATGCTCCAGTAGCCCGGCGAGCCATCGGCGGCGACGGTCTGGGCAAATATTTCTCCACCGGCGCGATCCACCGCCTCCATGGCTGACTTGTTGCCATACCATGCGACATCCACCTTGCCAAACCGCATGCCCTGGATGATCCCTGCATAGTCGGGTGCGAAAAAGGCCTTGATCTCCATTCCGGTCTGCTTGCTCATGTCTGCCAGGAAAGGCTCCCACATGCTTTTCAGGTTCTGCGAGGATTCCGTGGAAATGATGCCGAAATTAAGCTTGGCAGCCGATTCGGCCTGTGCCGCGCCCTGAAAGGCAAGGGAAGCAAATGCTGTAGCCAGCAGGGCACGGCGCATATGTTTGAACATTGAAACGCTCCAGAAGTTTGATGCGCCATGTCTATGGCGCGTGGATAATCTCAGGCTGCGGCCAGCACGAGATCCGCAGCGGGATCGTGTCGGCGCGTTGCGGTTGGAAGCAGCAGGGAGGCATTCGGATCGCTCCCGTAAAGCTGGTTCAGGTATGGTTCGGAGAGCTGGGCGGCTTTCCCATCGAAATGGATATGGCCCCCTTTGAGCGCCACCACACGCTCGCAATAGCGCAGCGCATAATCCACCTGATGCAGGGTGACCACCACGGTCTTGCCGTCGGTTTGATTGATATCCCGAAGGATGTCCATGACTCGGCGCGCCGACTCGGGATCGAGCGAGGCAATCGGCTCATCGGCCAGAATCAGCTCGGCTTCCTGCGCCAGCGCGCGTGCGATTGCAACGCGCTGCTGCTGGCCGCCTGAAAGCGTCGAAGCGCGTTGCCAGGCGCGGTCGGCCAGACCAACGCGCTCCAGCGCCGCCATGGCAAGCGCCTTGTCGTGCTCGCTGAAACGCCCCAGCGTCCCCCGCCAGCGCGAAATGCGGCCCAGTCGCCCCATGAGTACATTGCTCAATACGCTGAGGCGGCCGATGAGATTGAACTGCTGAAAGATATAGCCGATATCGGCCCGGATGCGCCGGACCTGACGGTCCAGGCGGCCATCGCGCTGTACTGTGCGTCCAAGCACATGCACCTGCCCCCCGCCGTTGCGATCCGCGCATGCAAGCCCGCTCAGATGCCTCATCAATGTCGATTTGCCCGAGCCGGAAGGCCCGATCAACGCCACCATTTCGCCCGGACTGACATCCAGCTCAAGATCGAACAGTACTTGCTTGCCGCCAAAGCACTTGTTCAGACTATCGATACGAATGACCGAATCCATGTATACGCTCCCGCCTGCGAGGCATCAGCATTATTTCGTGATGCCTGGCATGTTAGAGAGCGCAAATGACTGGGGTGTTAAACAAGCATGACGATTGCGTGACAGGACGTGGACAGTACCCTGGCCGTGTGCATGAAAACGCCGGGCAAAGAAAAACCCGTCAACCTTGAGCGCTTCGGCTGTCGCCGGGACAGTGCCCGGTTCCAGGAATGCGGCTCACGATTGACGGGTTCAGCGCAACCCGGCCCTGGCTGAACCCAGCTGGCCGGTTTGCCTGAACAGCCTGTGCGGTATCAGGCTGGCTCGCCTACCTTGACGTGCAGTTCTCCCAGGCCGTCAATAGCGGCTACCATGCGGTCGCCTGTGACCACAGGGCCGACGCCTTCGGGCGTGCCGGTGAAAACAATGTCGCCCGCCTTCAGTTCAAAAAGGCCAGACAGATAGGCAATGGATTCGGCCACATTCCAGATCATGTGGGACAAGTCTCCCGACTGCCGCGGCTGCCCGTTCGTGCTGAGCGTAATGGCGCCGCTGTCCAGTGTGCCAACCTTCTCGCGAGGATGCAGGGGCCCGATGGGGGCAGAATGATCAAAACCCTTGCCCACTTCCCAAGGCCTGCCCAGCTTCTTGGCCTCGCCCTGCAGATCGCGACGCGTCATGTCCAGGCCGATGGCATAGCCCCATACACATTCGGCAGCCTGTTCCGGCGTGAGATTGCGGCCGCCCTTGTTCAGCGCAACCACAAGCTCAACCTCGAAATGCAGGTTGGATGAACGCGGCGGATATGGCATCTCGCCTTCCTGCCCGTCCGCGACTGTCAGCAGCGCATCAGCCGGCTTGCAGAAGAAAAAGGGATCTTCGCGGCCAGTAAAGCCCATCTCCTTGGCGTGCTCCGCATAGTTGCGGCCAACGCAATAGACTCGCCGCACGGGAAACACTGCGCTCGAGCCCGCAACAGGAAGCGCGGCGGCTTCGGGAAAAGGAACAATAGTTTCCATCACTTGCCTCCACCGGCGTAACGTTGGGCGCTCTCGCTGATTTCCTTGCGTGCGGCTTCCGGGCCATCCCAGCCCTGCACCTTGACCCACTTGCCTTTTTCGAGATCTTTGTAGTGCTCGAAGAAATGCTGGATGCGCGCCAGTTCCAGCTCGCCCACGTCCTGCACGGACTTGATCTTGCTATACGGCGGGTAAAGCTTGTCAACGGGCACTGCGAGCAGCTTGGCATCGCTGCCAGCCTCGTCTTCCATGTTGAGCACGCCAATGGCGCGCGCGCGAATCACCGACCCGACCTGGACCGGGAACGGCGCCAGCACCAGAACGTCGACCGGATCGCCATCCAGCGACAGTGTCTGCGGAATATAGCCATAGTTGCACGGATAGTGCATGGCCGTGAGCATGAAACGGTCGACAAAGACCGATCCGCTTTCCTTGTCGACCTCGTACTTGACCGGATCGGCGTTCATTGGAATTTCGATGATGACATTGAATTCATCCGGCAGTTTCGCGCCGGCAGGTACTCGGTCTAAGCTCATGCTTGGTTTTGCCTTGATAGAAATGCTGTTTGGATATGAAAGAAAATCAGTCCCGACGTTTGTTGCGCCCTGCGGGATCCGGCACTTCCGACAAGTCCACCCCTGGAATGGGTGCGCTGTCGAAATACTCGTCCAGCCCTGCGTTGTCGCCGGCAGTTGCAACATTGCCGGAGGCCGCCGAAGCCGCCGCGGCTGATTCCGTACCAGCGCTGTGTTCATCCTGGCTGCGGTCGTCGGCATCGAAGAAGTCCGCGGCGCTGGCCGCCACGGGCGCAGGCATGTCGCGCAGAACCTGCGCCTGCCTGAGCATGTCCGCGTCAACCAGCGTCGGATCATTGTGTACATCGGCCGCTGGCAAGGAACGATTGAGTACGGGCAGGACCGGCAGCGTCCCCACCACCCCGGCGGCAAGACGCCAATGACGCATGGCATCGCCCGTTCTGCCGAGGCTGTCGTAGAGGCTGCCCAGCAATGCATGGATGCGCATATCGCTGCGCAATTTCATGCTGCGCAACAGATACCGCTCGCCCTGCCCCCACAGCTCGCCAGTCAGGCAAAGCTTGCCCAGCGCGGCCAACAGCGCCGGATCGTCGGGGTGCGCCTTGAGCCAGCCTTCGGCCTTGCTCAGGCGGCGCTGCACCTGCTCTGCCGGACATTGCGCATAGGCATTGAGCAGCCTCGGGTCCAGCCTGACATCCAGGGCGGATTCAAGAATTTTCGCCGCATCGTCGAGATTGCCGGCGGCAGACTGTATGCTGGCGGCGGCAAGCGCGATGTCGGGCAAGCTGCGTTCATCGGACTTGAGATCGCCCCATATCGCCTTGAACGAATCCTTGCCGCCCGCCTGCAAACGCGCGGCGGCAGAAGTTTCGATCAGTTGCCGAGCCTCGGTTTTTTCGATGGCCCCGCGCCGGGCAAGCAGCCGCGTCAACTCGTAGATACGCTCGTGATCGTGCAATTGCCTATAGGCGCGCAGCAACAAATGCGTAGACTGCAGCTGCGGCGAGCTGGCATCCTGCAAAGGCTTGAGCAGCTCCAGGGCTTCCTGGGGGCGGTGCTGGTCCAGGTACATCTCCGCTGCAACGATGGCAGTCGCCTCGCGCAGCCTGGGGTTATTCTTGGCGCTCGATGAGGCCAGCGCCAACGCTTCATCGCGGCGCGAGAACTCGCCAAGCTGATGCGAGGCGCGTGCGGAGGCCAGCCCGGCGAGCACCTTCCTGCCGCCCGAGCGTGTGCGCCCGATCAGCTTTGCCAGATCTTTGTCGGCGTCGGCGTAACGGCCCTCCAGCACCTTGATCCAGCCGCTTTCCAGCAGATCATGATCCCGCTTCTCTGAACGCAGCGAACGCCAGGAGCGAAAGCGATCCGGCCCACCGCCTATCCAGGCCAGAACCCTCAAGACGATATACAGGATCACGAAAGCGGCAATCAGCAACAGCACCGCCAGCGTCAGGGACAGCTCGATACGCCAGGGTTGGGCAATAATCAGCACATTGCCGGCATGCTCGCGCAATACCAGTGCCAGCGCGACAGCGCCTATGAATACGACCAGCGTCCAGAACCAGGTTTTCATGGCGCGACCCTTACGACTGGTTCAAAGAAAAATGCGCAGCCGTGGCGCTCTGGGAAGCATCAGCGCCCGGACCCGCCGAGGCCGGCGCATCGCCCGGTGCGGCATCTTCCGGCGCGGGCGCCTCAGGCGGCTGCGCCGGATCGTCACCCGGCTGTTCGTCCGGCTGCGCGCCCGGCTGCTCCGCAGGCGGCACATCGGCATCATCGGGGCGATCAACCGCGTCCGGCGCCTGCGCGTCCTCTCCCGAGGCATCCCCGGCGCCCTGATCGCGCTCCGCGCGCAAAGCCTCGACCGCGCGCAGGCTGTTGTCGACCGTGGGTATCCGCACATCGATGGGCGTATCGGCAAACTGACGCGCCAGCTTGAGTGCCTGCCGGGTCTGGGCGGACTGGGGATCATAACGGCGTTCGACGGCCTCGAGCAGCGCATCCGTCTCGGATTCCCATATGCCGGGCTGGCGCATCATGAGCGCCAGCTGCGCAGTCATGATGCGCAGGCGCAGATTCTCGCGGAACCGCGTGGCCTGGTCGGGAGACATGAGCAAGGCGGATTCGTCGTCGATACGGCGAACGTTGATGAAAGAACCCAGATCCTTGCTAAGGGCATCCCAGGTGTCGCGCGACCATTCGCCGGCCTTGTTCAGGGTCAGCCGCCACCAGGACGCATCCTCATCGGCAACACGGCCGGCAGTCTCCACGGCGGCAGGCGATGCCTGCCGCGCAACCGGTTCCGCCGGCGTGGGCGCCGCGTCATCGGGCACCATCAGCGGCGCCTGGCTGACAAGATTGCCGAATTCCTCAAGCTGGGACGACAGCAACGCCACGTCTATGGTGGATGCCGCACGCAGCTTGCCCAGGTCTCCGTTGATGGTCTGCTGCAGGGAGGCCAGGCCTGGCCGATTGGCGCGCGCCAGCTGCGCCTGGGCCGTCTCGAGCGAAATAATGGCGTTGGCGACATTGCCGCCCAGCTGCAGCTGCTGCTGGGCAATCGTCACCAGATGATCGACATCATTGAGCAGCACAAGCTCGGAGCCGCTGTCGGTAATAAGCTGGAAGGCGCGCTGCAGATCATCGGCCTGATTGCGTGACTCTTCGAGTGCGCTGCGCAATTCGCGCAGCTCTTCCGCCTGCTGCCGCACCTGGGTCAGGGCCTGTTCGGCCTGCTGGCCAGCCTGCCGAGCCTCGGAGGAACTGGCGCCTGCCGCTTGCTGAAGCTGTTCGGTCATCATGCCGAACTGGCGCTGCTGATACCACAGCGCAATGGCCAGGATGACCGCAACCAGCAGGGCAATAAGGAAAGCCGGCCAGCCCAGGCCGCGCTTCCTGGGCGCGGACGGGCTGCGTGCGCCGGCTGCGCCGCCCGCTGGTGGCGCAGCTTTGGCCGCTGCTGGCTTGGCTGCGCCGGAACCCGCGGGTCCCGGACCCGAACTGGCGGAAGAAGATCCCGTAGGGCCTGGCTTACTTGCGGAAGATCCCGAAAGCTCCGGCTTGCTTGCGGAAGAACCGGATGCGCCGGACGGCGCAGCCGAAGGGGCGGAAGCGGCGGGCTTTCCTTGATTGCCTGCCTCTGGCGGCGCCACGTCAGGCCTGGACGCGTCGGACGGCGTTGCCGATGGCGTTTTTTGCGGGAGCTCTGTGTTTTTTTCTGTCATGGCGCGATTGTAATCCTAGGAGCTTGCTGTATGCGATGCCAGCGCAAGAATGGCCTGCAGTGCCGGCTCGTCACCTGGATGGCATATTTTTACCACTGGCGGCTCCACCTTACCAGAAGCCGCGAGCACCGATTGTAAGCGGGTAGCGATGCGCTCGTGAATGACCACGAAAAGAGCCTGTTTCCATTGATGCGCCAGCCCCAGGCGCAGCATATTCCCATGCACCGCGTCCACGCCCTCTCCGCTCGTGAGCAGGAAGATGCAGGGCTTGCCAGAAGCAAACATATTTTCGAGCACAGATCGCTCGCGCCTGGACCAGATTGCCGGGCTGCGATGATATACGGCCAGCCTGTCGACGCAAACGCCGGCTGCCTCCAGACGCTCGCCCAGCCATTCACGGCCCGAGGCGCCCCTAACGATCAGTACTCGCCGCAGCGTCCCGACGCGATCGCCCAAGGCACGCCACAGGCTTTCCGAGTCCTGCCCGTCCAGGGCGGGGTCCGGATAAAGAATCATATTGTCCGGGATCTCGCCGCTGTCGCGCAGCACTTGACCCGTAGCGGCGCCCACCGCTGCGGCGATGGTGGCCGCAGGCCATCCCCGCAACCCCGCTTCAGCCAGTGCAAGCAAATAGGCGCGTACCGCGTTTCCGCTGACGAAAACGACCATGTCATAGCATGCGGGCGACTGCCCTGCTCCGACAACACCTGGGATACGGGAAATTTCCAGCGCGGGAGCCTGCAGCACCTGCACACCCCGCGCCTGCAGCATGCCGGCAAGCGCGCGGTTGCTGTCGTCGGGCCGCGTCAGTACCGCGCAGGAGAGAAAGTCTGCCGCCGGCACGACGACCTCTTTCAGGCCTTGCCGGCGCCCGGCGCCATCAGCCTGTCCAGGATAGCCCTGGCGCCCTGCTCAAGCAGGGCCTGGGCTGCGCTTTCGCCCAGCGCCTCAGCCTGGGCAGATGGGCCGCTGGCTTCTGTTGACAGAATGCGTGAACCATCGGGCTCGGCCACCAGCGCTTGCAAGGTGAGCGTACCGCCTGCCGCCTGGGCATAGGCTGCCAATGGAACCTGGCAGGAGCCGCCCAATACCCTGGATACCGCCCGCTCGGCCAGGGCGCAGGCGGTTGTATCCGGATCAGCCAGCGGCGAGAGCCATGTATGCAGATCGGCACGCGCCTCGAGCACCTCGATGCCCAGTGCGCCCTGCCCGGCCGCGGGCAGGCTCTGGGCAGGCGTGATCAGCCCGCGGATACGCGTCTTCAACCCCAGGCGGCGCAGGCCGGCGGCGGCAAGGATAATGGCGGCGTACTCGCCGCGATCCAGCTTGGACAGCCGCGTGTCCAGATTGCCTCGCAGCGGGCGCACCTCTAGATGCGGGTGGCGCTGCCGCAGCTGCGCCTCGCGCCTCAGGCTGGATGTGCCTACCACCGCACCCGCAGGCAAAGCCTCCAGGCTGTCGTAGTCATTGGAAACGAAAGCATCGCGGGGATCGTCACGCTCCATGATGACTGGAAGCGAAAACGGCGGCCCCAGATCGACGGGAACGTCCTTGAGCGAATGCACGGCGAGGTCAGCCCGCCCGTCCAGCAGCGCGGTTTCAAGCTCCTTGACGAACAGACCCTTGCCCCCCACCTTGGAGAGGCTGCGGTCGAGTATCTGATCGCCACGGGTCGTCAGCTCGAGCAGGCTGACATCGCAGCCCGGATAGAGTGCCCGCAGGCGGTCGCGTACATGTTCCGCCTGCCACAGCGCAAGCCGGCTGGCCCTGGTGGCGATGACCAGCCTGTTGGGTGCTTCAGCCATGCGATATCAGCGGAAGTAATTGATGAGGACTGCCGCGATGATGCCTATGACAGCCAGAATTCCCAGGCCCTGCAGCAGCGACAGACCCGATTCGTAGGGCTTCTTGCCCGTCGAAGATTTAAAGAAACCCATTCGATGTATCCTTCGGCGCAACGCACCGCCAGCCAATCCGGGGCTGCCAGCCGGCACCCCCGAAAACGGCGGCGCGGGCGAGCAGACCAAAGAGTATTACTATAACTGATGCGCTCGCCACGCGCCCTGCGCCGCAGGGCGGGAAACGGGACGGATCAGCTGGCCGCCAGGGCCCTGGCACGGAAAAACTTGCCCGTGGCCAGCACAATGATCGCCCCTGCCACGCCCACAGACACTGCCAGGTGATGCACAGACGTGTGCAACTGTTGGGAAAGGCCATCCACGGTGTCGACCAGCGCGGGATCGCTGACAAGCATCTCGCCGGCGATATAGCCCAGCAGCGCCGCGCCCAGCCATACGATGATCGGCAGCTTCTCGATCACCTTCAGGAGCAGTGTGCTGCCAAAAATAACCAGCGGAATGCTGATGGCCAGGCCGGCGATCAGCAGCGTCAGGTTGCCATGCGCGGCAGCGGCAACCGCAACGACATTGTCCAGGCTCATGACCAGGTCGGCCAGCAGGATGGTGCGGATCGCCGACAGCAGGCTGCCGTGTTCCTTCGCTTGCCCATCGTCGTCGCCCTCAGGCAACAGCAGGCTGACGCCAATGTAGAGCAGCAGAAGCCCGCCTATCACCTTGAGCCACGGCAGCAACAGCAGTTGCGCCGCCACGATCGTCAGGATAATGCGCAGCACAATCGCGCCCGACGAGCCAAAGATAATTGCGGTACGCTGCTGCTTGGGAGGCAGGGAGCGGGCCGCCAACGCAATAACCACTGCGTTATCGCCTGACAGCAGTATGTTGACCCAGATAATTTCGAGCAGGGCCAGCCAGAAGTGAGTCGAACCGACATCCATTTTTCATGTGTCCTTGAATGAAGATCCCCCTTCATGCAAAACCATGTTACTGCCGGATCCGGGGCGCACACTGAGTTTTTTGTATGCGTGTCGCCACGGGTACTGCCTGCTGCCAGGCGGATGCGAGCCATGCCTGGACAGCCTTCTTCAAATATGACGAGCCTCGAACGAGGCTCGCCATATGTACCGCCTGTTACCGCACAGGCTGGCGCCTCGAGGCGCCAGCCGCTCCGCAGCCCTGGATTACAGGACCGACTTGAGCAGGCGGCCCATCTCCGAAGGATCGCGGGTAGTGCGGATTCCGCACTCTTCCATGATCTTCAGCTTGGCATCCGCCGTATCGTCACCGCCCGAAATCAGCGCGCCGGCGTGGCCCATGCGCTTGCCTGCGGGAGCCGTGACACCGGCGATGAAGCCGACCACAGGCTTCTTCATATTGTCCTTGGCCCAGCGAGCGGCCTCGACCTCGTCGGGACCGCCGATCTCGCCGATCATGACGACGGCGTCGGTATCGGGATCATCGTTGAAAAGCTTGAGGACATCGATATGCTTCAGGCCATTGATGGGATCGCCACCAATGCCGACGGCAGTCGACTGGCCCAGACCAAGCTCGGTAAGCTGGGCGACGGCTTCATACGTCAGCGTGCCCGAGCGGCTGACCACGCCAATGCGGCCCTTCTTGGAAATATGACCTGGCATGATGCCGATCTTCAGCTCGTCCGGCGTGATCAGGCCGGGGCAGTTGGGGCCCAGCAGCAGCGTCTTCTTGTTCTCGGCGCGCATGCGGTTGCGAACTTCGAGCATATCACGGACTGGAATGCCTTCGGTAATGCAGATGACCAGGTCCAGATCGGCATCAACGGCTTCCCAGATGGCTGCCGCCGCGCCCGCGGGAGGCACATAGATGACCGAAACAGTTGCGCCCGTGGCTTCCTTGGCTTCCTTGACGGTGGCGTAGATGGGCACGCCCTCGAAATTTTCGCCCGCCTTCTTGGGATGCACGCCGGCGACAAAGGCATTTTTGCCATTGGCGTATTCGCGGCACATGTGCGTATGGAACTGGCCGGTCTTGCCGGTCATCCCTTGGGTAATGACCTTGGTGTCTTTGTTGATCAGAATCGACATTTAAAAATCCTCAGAATTCTTATTTCGCAGCTGCGACGACCTTGGTCGCGGCTTCGGCCATCGTGTCGGCGCTGATGATGGGCAGGCCCGACTCAGCAAGCAGCTTCTTGCCCAGCTCTTCATTGGTGCCCTTCATGCGCACGACGAGCGGCACGGTCAGGTTCACAGCCTTGCACGCGGCGATAACGCCTTCGGCAATGACATCGCAGCGCATGATGCCGCCAAAGATATTGACCAGAATGGCCTTGACACCCTTGTTGGCCAGCATGATCTTGAATGCTTCGGTAACCTTCTCGGCCGTTGCGCCGCCACCGACATCCAGGAAGTTGGCGGGCTCGCCGCCGAACAGCTTGATCGTATCCATGGTGGCCATGGCCAGGCCGGCGCCGTTCACCAGGCAGCCGATGTTGCCATCAAGCTGGATGTAGGCCAGGCCGAACTTGCTGGCTTCGACTTCAGCCGGATCTTCCTCGGCCAGATCGCGGTATTCGACGATCTCCGGGTGGCGATACAGTGCGTTGGAGTCGAAGTTGAACTTGGCGTCCAGGGCGATGATGTCGCCCGAGCCCGTCAGGATCAGGGGGTTGATTTCGGCCAGCGATGCGTCCGTGTCCCAGTATGCCTTGTACAGCTTCTGGAACTCGGCAGCGGCCTTGGCAACCGAAGCGTCGGGAACGCCGATGCCGCGAGCCAGCTCGGCGGCTTCGTCATCGGTCAGACCCTTGGCGGGATCGGCAAAGACCTTCAGGATCTTCTCGGGAGATTCCTCGGCCACGACCTCGATTTCCATGCCGCCTTCGCTGGAGGCCATGACGCAAACGCGCTGCGATGCGCGGTCGGTAACAATACCCACGTAGTATTCTTTCTTGATGTCCGCGCCTTCCTCGATGAGCAGGCGGCCGACCTTCTGGCCTTCAGGGCCGGTCTGGTGCGTGACCAGTTGCATGCCCAGAATTTCCGAAGCCAGCGTGCGCACCTCGTCGATGGAACGGGCCAGCTTGACGCCGCCGCCCTTGCCGCGTCCGCCGGCGTGAATCTGAGCCTTTACGACCCAGACCGGGCCGCCCAGCTTTTCCGCTGCGGCCACTGCTTCTTCAACCGAGAAAGCAGGAATTCCGCGCGGCACGGTGACGCCAAATTTCTTCAGCAGTTCCTTGCCTTGATACTCGTGAATTTTCATTTGTTACCTGTCAGAACGTAGA
>Ga0182738_1000258_pt1 | contig 80545 bp, 74 predicted proteins | sample eDN5th30CBELigMG_FD_128876 | JGI IMG/M metagenome (GOLD analysis project Ga0182738, IMG submission 128876) | Enriched Miracle-Growth compost microbial communities from Emeryville, California, USA - eDNA 5th pass 30_C BE-Lig MG (version 2)... ... | reverse complement strand
TGGACGAACTACGGGCGGTCATCGCGAAGAAACACGCTGCGGAAGCACTTGCCAAACAACACCAAATCGCCTAGCGTTCAACACGACTCGTTGATCTCGACGCGTGAACCACGCCAGATCCGAGGTCCACCACTCAGCGGGACGCTATCCGGAATCGCGCAATCACATACGGCGCCAAGATTGCGGTCAACATCACCAAGACTGTCCAGTGGATGGCGACAACGACACCTGACGCGACTGACGCCCCGCATACTTCGGCACGCAGGTTCGGAATCGTCATGCTCGACCCAGCAGACGCCGCTCTACGGCTCGACGAGGCAATTCGAGACGCAGAGCTGAAAGCCCTTGATCGACAACGCGAGATCGACCGCATGGAGGCCAAACGTCAAGCCTACCTCGATGAGCGGGAAGCCTACTGGAGGCCAGTTTGGCGACCAATGGAACTGGACTACGACCCCGCGCAGGAATGCTACTAAGCCACCAACGCGGCACACCGAAGAATACGACCGCCACGCAATCGGGCTAACGGCTTCGCTTCGCGACCTCTAGAAGCGACCGAACTGACGTGCCATTTCTCTGTGGAGCTAAGGGGAATCGAACCCCTGACCTTCTCGATGCGAACGAGACGCGCTACCAACTGCGCTATAGCCCCTGACCGCTAGGAGATTACCAGCCCCTAGCCCGTGCCCTGAAACCGAGACCTATTGACCGGACGCGCGCGCCAGGTCGCCGCGCCATCCGTACCGGTCGGCACTGGACGTGTACTCCAGGTGCTCGAACACCGGGTCCTCGTCGTCGATCTCCAGCACCGCGACCCCCGGACGGCGCAGCCGTGACGGCACCACCTCGAACGCATCGGTGTGGACACTCTCGCGCTGCATACGGGGCCGCTCGGAACGCCGTGCGCGGCGCGCCCGCACCTGCTGCTCGATACGGGTCTGACGCCGCAGGTAAGCCAGATAGAGCACCGTCGCACCCGCGGCGCCACCACAGATCCACCACGCGGTGGGCGCCACGGTGAAGGCGGTGAGCGCCGAGAGCACCAGGATCACCGCCAGCGACATCAACACCCGCTTGCGGAACTCGTACTTGCGTGCGCTGACAGCCGCAGCGGTGTCGATACGGGGCCGGCGACCGCGGGCCGACAGTCCCGCTGCGCCCGCCCTCGTGGACTCAGCCGCAGGCTCCAGCCCGGAGCTGTCCTCGACGTATTCGTACTCGTAGCCATCGGCTTCGGCTTCGGCGGCAGGCTCCTCGTCGGCCTCTTCGTCGGCCGCGGCTTCCGCCTTAGCGGCCAGGGCCTCGGCCGCCATAGCGGCCTCCTCCGCAGCGCGAGCTTCCGCCTCAGCGGCGGCCTGAGCTTCGGCTTGGGCGCGAGCCTCGGCCTCAACCTCGGCGGCCAAACCCGCGTCCGACAGCGGCAGCTCGTCGGAGTCGTCGGCGACAACGTCGACGTCCAAATAGTCGAGTTCAGCCTGCTCGCCGACCTGCGGCTCCGACGCGGCGACGAACACCGCGGCTGCGGCGACGAACACCCTCGAGCCACCCTCGGCGGGTTCGCCCTCGACCTCGTCGAGGTCATCGATGTCGTCGGCCTCGTCGATATCGTCGACGCTGTGCCGCCAGTCGGGGTCGCTGCGGTGGCCGGTGGCCGGGCCGCCGCGCTTGAGCAGCCGGGCGCTGGACCCACTGGTCAATACCCGGGTCGCCAAGGCCACGTCACTGGTACGACGGACCGCGTCGCGCTTGCTGACCAGCATCGGCACCAGTACGAACAGCCAGAGAACGACCAGTGAGATCCAGAGCAATGATTGCGGGATGCTGGGCATGGTTGGCCTGCTCCTTTCCGAGCCAAGGCTAGGTGTGAGAGCCACACGACCTCGGACGACGCGCCGAACCAATTACACAGTTGTAATTTACTCGCTGACCTCGTCAGTCACAACTACCACACGGGTAACATCTCGCCCGGATATTCGTCAGGCCCGCGCGGCCCGGCCGGACTGAATCAGCGTCGAGGTCACCGACCCCGCCACCTCCTCCATCGTCATCGCCACCAGCAGGTGGTCGCGCCACGCCCCGTCGACGTCGAGGTAACGCTGCAGCAGCCCTTCCTGACGGAATCCGACCTTGGCCAACACCGCCCGGCTGGCCGCGTTCTCCGGCCGGACGGTGGCCTCCACCCGGTGCAGCCGTACCGGCCCGAAGCAGTGGTCGAGCCCGAGTGCCACCGCCCCGGTAGCCACTCCCCCGCCAGCCACCGCGCTGGACACCCAATAACCGATCCAGGCCGAGCGCAGGGCCCCGTGGGCGATGTTGCCCACCGTCAGCTGGCCGCAGAATCGGCCGTCGAGCTCGATCACGTACGGCAGCATCCGCCCGTAGCGGGCCTCCGTGCGCAGACTCGAACACAGCGGCGGCCAGGAGGCGCTGCCGTGGCGGGTCACCCAGTCCACCTCCACACTGGGCTCCCACTGCTCCAGGTAGGCGCGATCGGCCAGCCGAATCCGGCTCCACGCCACACCATCACGCATCCGCACCGGCCGCAGCCGGATCACGCCCGCCGGCACCCGCAGGGGCCCGAGCACACTCGGCCAGCCGGGATGCTCAACGGCTTTGAACGGCCACAGATTGACCAACATGGACTCGGGCTCAGCCCCGCTGAGCCAGGAAGGCGACGTCCACCAACTCGCCGGCGGCGACCTGCTCGACCTCCTCGGGAACCACCACCAGACAGTTGGCCTCGGCCAACGTGGCCAACAGGTGCGACGCGGTGCCGCCAGAGGCCCCGAGCACCTGCACCAGGTACTCGCCGGTGTCCTCATCGCGCATCAGCTGGCCGCGCAAGAACCCCTTGCGGCCGGGCATCGAAGCGATCGGGCCGAGGGTGCGGGCCTGCACCATCCGGCGCATCGGCTCACGCTTGCCCAGCGACAGCCGGATCAGCGGGCGGATCATCACCTCGAACACCACCAGCGCGCTCACCGGGTTGGTGGGCAACAGGAACGTCGGCACCCCTTCGGGGCCAAGCTGGCCGAAGCCCTGCACCGAACCGGGGTGCATCGCGATCCGGGCGACCTCCATGTCACCGAGATCGGCCAGCACCGCGCGCACCTCATCGGCCGCGGCACCGCCGACGCCGCCGGCGATCACCACCACCTCGGCGCGGTTGAGCTGTCCCTCGACCGTCTCGCGCAGCTTCTTGGGGTCATTGCTGACGATGCCGACCCGGTTGACCTCCGCGCCCGCGTCCCGACCGGCCGCGGCCAGCGCGTAGGAGTCGACGTCGTAGACCTGCCCGTTGCCGGGTGTGCGATTGACGTCCACCAGTTCGCCGCCGACCGCCATGACCGACAGGCGGGGGCGGGGGTGGACCAGCACGCGATCGCGGCCCACGGCGGCCAGCAGCCCCACTTGGGCCGCCCCGACCACCGTGCCGGCGCGCACCGCGACATCGCCGGGCTGCACGTCGTCGCCGACCCGGCGCACATAGTCGCCCGGGCGTACGCCCCGCAGCACCCGCACGCGGGAGGTCCCGCCGTCGGTCCAGCGCAGCGGAAGCACCGCGTCGGCCAGGGTGGGCATCGGCGCCCCGGTCTGAATCCGGGTGGCCAGCTTGGGTTGCAGACGGGTCGGGGTGCGCGCGCCCGCCTCGATGACGCCCAGTACCGGCAAAGTGACGACAGTATTGGAGGCATCATCGCGCCCGGCCCCATCGGAGCTGTCGCCGATCGCGTCGGCGCCCAGGACGTCGACGCTGCGCACCGCGTAACCGTCGATGGCGGCCTGGTCGAATGCGGGCATCGGTCGCTCGGCGACCACTTCTTCAGCGCACATCAGGCCCTGCGCCTCGGCGATCGCCACCCGGACCGGGCGGGGCGCCACCGCGGCAGCCGAAACCCGGGCCTGCTGCTCCTCAACCGAACGCACGGTGTGCCTTTCTCCGTTACAGCCGAGGTCCGATTCTCCGCAGACGTCGGCTCAGTTCTCCGCCAGGCCCAGCCGCGCCACCAGCCAACGGCGCAGATCCGGACCGTAGTCATCGCGGTCCAAGGCAAAGTCAACCGCAGCTTTGAGGTAGCCGCCCGGATTTCCCAGGTCGTGTCGCGATCCCCGGTGCACCACGACGTGCACCGGATGCCCCTCGGCGATCATCAGCGCGATGGCGTCGGTGAGCTGCACCTCGCCGCCGGCCCCGCGATCGATGCGCCGCAACGCGTCGAACACAGCCCGGTCCAGCACGTAGCGGCCCGCCGCGGCATACATCGACGGTGCGTCTTGGGCGTTGGGCTTCTCGACCATCCCCTTGACCCGCATCACGTCCGGGTTGTCACCATCGGGCAGCGGCTCGACGTCGAAGACGCCGTAGGCGCTGACCTCCTCCGGGCTGACCTCGATCGCGCACAGCACGGTGCCGCCCCGGCAGGCACGCACCTTCGACATGGTCTCCAGCACTCCGGTGGGCAGCACCAGGTCGTCGGGCAGCAGGACCGCGACGGCATCTTCGTCGTCGGACAAGGTGGGTTCGACACAGCTGATGGCGTGCCCCAGGCCGAGCGGCTCGGCCTGCACCACGGACTCGACCTTGATCAACTGCGGGGCGCGGCGCACCTTGGCCAGCATCGCCTTCTTGCCGCGGGCCTCAAGCGTGCCTTCGAGCACCAAGTCTTCGACGAAGTGCGCGACCACGCCGTCCTTGCCTTCGGAGGTGATGATCACCAACCGCTCGGCGCCGGCTTCGGCCGCCTCGGCGGCGACGAGCTCGATGCCGGGGGTGTCGACGACCGGCAGCAGCTCTTTGGGCACGGTCTTGGTCGCGGGCAGAAAACGGGTGCCCAAACCTGCCGCGGGCACAATGGCGGTGCGCGGAATCGGGACCTTCGGCGTGGGCATTGCTCACACGATAACCGCAATCCACTTCACCTCTTCGGCTGGCGGTGGGCGAGCCGTTGCTGACAGTCTGGTTGCCGTGACCGACGACCCGGTGGTGGCGGCCAAGTCCGCGTTGCGGGCGCGGCTGCTCGCCGACCGACGCGCGGTACCCCCAGATGTGCACGATGCCGAGGCCGCAGCGCTGGCCGAGCACCTGGAGCGGGTCGCCGCCGATGCCACCACGGTCTGCGCCTATGTGCCGGTGGGCAGCGAGCCGGGCTCGACCGCGATGCTCGCTGTTCTGGCCCTTCGCGGCGCGCGCGTGCTGTTACCGGTGGTGCGCACCGAGGATGACGGCACCCCGATGGCGCTGCTGTGGGGCGAGTTCCGGCCCGAAAATCTCACCACCGCCCGGTTCGGTTTGCTCGAACCACCGGAACCCTGGCTGGCCGCCGACGCACTGGCCGAGGCGGACCTGATCGTGGTGCCGGCGGTGGCCGTCGACCGCCGGGGCGCGCGGCTGGGACGTGGCGCCGGTTTCTACGACCGCTCGCTGCAGTGGCGCAGGCCGCAGATTCCGCTGGTAGCGGTGGTTCGCGACGCGGAACTTCTCGACGAGCTGCCCGCGGAGGCCCACGACGTGCCGATGACGCATGCCCTGACGCCCGGGCTCGGCCTGGTGGCACTGGGCTGACGTCGAAGTGGCCCCGGACGCCTTGGAATGAGGAAGGCCACATAGTGGTTCTAGCACTTAGCACGGTAGAGTGCTAAGCCGATTGTTCGATCCACGGAGGTTCACGTGCCCACCTACAGCTACGCCTGCACCGAGTGCAGCAACCGCTTCGACGTGGTCCAGGCCTTCACCGACGATGCGCTGACCACCTGCGAGGACTGCAACGGCCGGCTGCGGAAGATCTTCGGCAAGGTCGGCGTGGTCTTCAAGGGCAGTGGCTTCTACCGCAACGACAGTCGGGAAGCGGGCAAGTCTGGGAAGTCGACGTCCAACGGTTCCAGCAATGGCAGCAGCTCCGCCAGCCCTTCGACGTCGGGTGACTCGGGCAGTAGCTCAGGCGACAGCGGCACCAAATCGGCCGACAGCGGTACCAAGTCCAGCGACAGCGCCAAGGCCAGCACCACGTCGTCGGCACCGGCGACCACCGCCAGCTAGGACGTTATCCACAGCCGGGCCCCCGGTCCGACGATCCGTTATGCGTCGGCCACTTAGCGTGACGCCATGGGCGACTCGCTCAACCCCACACTGATCAGCCGGATCTCGCTGGCACTGCGTCCGGACTGGACTCGCACCGTGCGGGCGCGGCGAGTGATCGCAGGAGCCCTCGTCGTGTTGGCCGGGGTCGCGGCACTGCGCTCCAATCCGCAAGGCGACCGGCTCGACGTAGTGGTGGCAAGCCGCGACATCGCACCTGGCTCAACGCTGACCCTCGACGACCTTTCCCTCGAAAGCCGGTCAGCTCAAACGGTTCCCGACGGCGCCGCCACTGATATGGCGGCGCTGATGCAGTCCACGCTGGCGGGTCCGGCACGCCGCGGCGAGATACTCACCGATGTCCGCGTGCTGGGCCGCCGGCTCACCGAGGCCGCCGCCGGACCCGACGCCCGCATCGTGGGCGTGCATCCGGCCGACGCCGCACTGATCGATCTGGTGCGACCCGGCGACGTGGTCGACGTCGTGACGGCCGCCCCCGACGATGTCGCCGGCCCGCCTGGCGCCGGCCGGGTGCTCGCCAGTGGCGGGATCGTGGTGCTGGTGTCCGATAAGCACGATCACGAGGACCGGGTGGTACTGGTGGCGTTGCCTGCCACCGCTGCGGTGGCGGTGGCCGGCGCCACGCTCGGTCAGGCCGTCACGCTCACCTTGCGCTGAAACCGCTACGCGGCGGTGGCGGGCTGCACGCTGGCGCAGAACTTGCACTTGTTGGCGTCGGCGGCGATTTCGGACTTGCACTCCGGGCAGGTCTTGGTCGGTGCCGGGTCGCCGAACACGGTGTTCCCGCGGCGCTTCTGGATGTGCTTGTAGGGCAACACGATCAGGAAGTAGATCGTGGCCATGAAGACAACGAAGTAGATGATCGCCGAGATGAATGCGCCGAGGTCGATGAACGTCGCCTCGTTGCCCTCCGCGCCCAGTTGGTAACCCAGCCCCAGCCCGGCAGTGTCGGGCTGCGCGGCCGAGACCAGCGGGTTGATCACGCTGTCGGTGAAGGCCTTGACCAGGTTGGAAAACGCCAGCGCCACCACCAGACCGATGGCCACGGTGATGACGTCATCGCGCATCAGGAAATTCTTGAACCCTTTGAGCACCGCAACTCCCCTTCCGTACGGATGCACTGCGAAGCGGCGCCACGCCGCCTACGGCGAACCGTAATAGCCGCTGCGGAGTCCGTACGGGGGATTTCGCGAAGTCGAACCTCAACCGTGATGCGGCGGGATGTTGTCCCGCAACCAGCGCTCGCGTTCTTCGGCCTCTCGGGCGTCGTCGGGGTCGCGTTCGTCCGACGACGACTGGTGCTCTTCGAGTCCGGGCATAGCTGCCTAGATCTCCAGGCTGGACAGTTGGCCGATGATCGCCGCGGCCAGCGGGTTCAGTGTCGCCATCCCGTCACGGACCGCCGCCCGGGACCCGGCCAGGTTGACCACCAGGGTGCTGCCCGAGACGCCGGCCAGACCACGCGAGAGCCCCGCGTCGGCGATGCCGGCGGAAAGCCCCGAGGCCCGCAGCGCCTCGGCGATGCCGAGGATCTCGCGGTCCAGCAGCTCGCGGGTGGCCTCGGGGGTGACGTCGCGCGGGGTGACCCCGGTCCCGCCCACCGAAACGACCAGGTCGACCCCGCCGATCACCGCCGTGTTCAGCGCGTTGCGGATCTCCACCTCGTCGGCGGCGACGGCGACGACACCGTCGACCATGAATCCGCCTTCGGCCAACAATTCGGTGACCAACGGGCCACTGTGGTCCTCATCGCCGTGGGCGGTGCGGTCGTCGACAACGACGACGAGGGCGCGGCCGGCGAGTTCTGGGGACTGGTCCATGGGTGCAACCGTATATCTGGTTGCCGCCGGCGGTTCAGCGAGGCTCGACGAAGGAGGGCCGAAGCTGGGACCGCCGCATGAACCGAGCGGTTCAGCGAGGCTCGACGAAGGAGAGCCGAAGCTGGGACCGCCGCATGAACCGAGCGGTTCAGCGAGGCTCGACGAAGGAGAGCCGAAGCTGGGACCGCCGCATGAACCGAGCGCGGTCACCAACCGTCACTGCTGCGCTTTACCGAGCGTGACCTGCGCGGTCTTGGATGCGCCGCCGGCGTCCAGGTAGGTCAGCGTCACCTGGTCGCCGGGCGCCTTGGAGCGGACCGCGGCCACGAGCGCGTCAGCGCTGCCGATGGGGCGCTTGTCGAACGCCGTCACCGTCGCGCCCTCGGGTAGACCGGCCTTGGCGGCCGCCTCTCCGGGCACCACCTCGACCACCTTGGCGCCGTGCAGGCTGCGCTCACTGGTGACGCGCACCCCCAGCGAGGCGTGCGATGCCGTGTGGTCCGGCGAGTTGATGAGTTCGTCGGCGATCCGCTTGGCCTGATCCACCGGAATCGCGAAGCCGAGGCCGATCGAACCGCTCTGCGCTTCGGCGGAATCGCCGCCCATGGTGGCGATCGCGGAGTTGATCCCGACCAGGTCGCCGTTCATGTTGACCAGCGCACCGCCCGAGTTGCCGGGGTTGATGGCGGCATCGGTCTGGATCGCGTCGAGCACCGTGTTCTGGTTGCCTGCTTCGCCGCTGGTGGAGACGGGCCGGTTGAGAGCGCTGACGATCCCGGTCGTCACGGTGCCTTCCAGGCCGAGCGGCGACCCGACCGCCACCACGTTCTGGCCCACCCGCAGGTCCGCTGAGGACCCGATCGTGATGGGGGTCAGGTCCGAGACGCCCTGCACGCGCACCACGGCGATGTCGCTGGCCGGGTCGGTGCCCACCACGGTAAACGGCGCGGTGCGGCCATCGGCGAAGGTCACCGTGGTCCTCGGGGCGCCCTTGGGAGCTCCGTCGGGCTTGCCGCCCGGGTCAATCTTGGTGCTCGGGTCGGGCTTGGCGGCAGCGGCGGCCACCACGTGGTTGTTGGTCAGGATCAGCCCGTCGGCTGACAGGATGATGCCCGAGCCCTCCTCGGACTGACGGCCCAGATCGGTCTCCAGCATGACGACGCTGGGCACCACCTTCGCCGCGACCTTCTCCACCGAGCCGTCCGGCAGATTCACCGCGGCCGGCACACCCGGGGCCTGAATGCTCGGCATGTGGCTTCCGGTGGCAGCCGGCTTGTGATCGGAGTGCACTGCCGAACCCACGACACCGCCCATCACGCCGGACATCGCCGCGATCGCTACCGCCCCCAGCACCAAACCAGTGCGGGAACGCTTCGGCTGGGTCCCGCCCGGACCACCCGGACCGCTCGGCACACCGGGACGCCCGTAGGAGGCGTCATAGGCGGCACGATAGGCGGACTGCTGTCCCTGGTGCGCGGCGTAACGCCAGTCGTAGGGCGGCGGGTACGAACCCTGCGCGGGCCGGCCAGGATAACCGGACGGTCCGCGTTGGTCCCCCGCCGCTGCGCCGGCCGGGTTGGACCGTTCCGGTTGCTGAGGCGGCGGGAGGTACCCGGGGTAATTCGTCATGTTTGTTGCCTACTCCTAGGGACACGACTGCGGCGACATTGCCTCACCACCATGCCTACGTGGACTGAGAAGCGCCTGTGACTGCTCCGACCGGTATTTCTTCCGCCGACGTGGGCCCACCGGGCAGCACCATCCGGAACGATGTCCCGGGCGGATGCCCGCCGGGGATGGTCTCGCCGATGGTGATCGACCCACCGTGTTTGAGCACCACCTGTTTGACGATGGCCAGCCCCAGCCCGGATCCAGGCATGGCGCGTGCCGAGTCCGATCGGTAGAACCGCTCGAAGACCAATTCCCGTTGGTTCTCCGGGATTCCCGGTCCCTCGTCCGACACGACGATCTCCATGTGCGTCGGGTCGAGCTGGCGCATCCGCAAGCCCACGACGCCGCCCGATGGGCTCCACTTGGCCGCGTTGTCGAGCAGGTTGAGCACCGCACGAGACAGCCCCGCGGCGTCGCCGTACACGTGCCACGGGACGACCTGGATGTCGAACTCAATGTCGTTGCGGCGGCGCCGGACCCGCTCCATGCTGCGGTCGACGACCTCGGTGATGTCGACCTGCTCGTAGGCCACCTCACGTTGATCGTCGCGGGTGAGGTCCACCAAATCGCCTACCAGCGTGGACAATTCCTCGATCTGACCGATTGCGTCGGCACGCAGTTCGGCCATCTCCTCCTCCGGCAGCTGCGGGGCGCCCGGCGCCGCGGACGCCATCAGCAGCTCGACGTTGGTGCGCAGCGATGTCAGCGGGGTCTTGAGCTCATGTCCGGCGTCGGCGACCAGTCGCGCCTGCCGCTCCCGCGACTCGGCCAGGGCCCGCAACATGGCGTTGAACGCCTCGGTGAGGCGAGCCAATTCGTCGCTGCCGTAGACCGGGATCGGTCTCAAGTCATCGGTGCGCGCCACGCGTTCGGCCGCTTCGGTCAGGCGGCCCACCGGTCTGAGCCCGGTTCTGGTGACCATGCCGCCGGCCACCGCAGCCACCACGACACCCACCCCGCCGACGACCAGCAGCACCCACCGTAGCTTCATCGTCACCGCCCGAGTGGGCGCCAAGCTCTTGGAGATCAGCAGCGTGCTGCCATTGGGCAGGTGCACGGCCAGCACCCGCTGGCCCGACGCGGTGCGGCGCGACAGGAACAGCTCGCCGCGAATGACGGCTTTCTCCTGTTGTCCGACTGGAAGTCGCTGACCGGGCTGATTGGCCGTGTAGATCGACCGGCCGGGGTTGACCAGCATGGCGTTGACGTCGGAGTAGGCGGTGCCCTCGATCGCCTTGCGCGGATCGGCGGCCAGCGAACCACTGGCGATCAGCATCTCCGCGCGGCTCTGCAACTGATTATCGATGTCGTTGTAGAGCGCAGCGGAGATCACGGCGTAGACGGCCACCGCCATCAACACCACTACCAGTGCCACCATCGACATCGCCAGCAGCATCACCCGCCAGCGCAGCGACAGGGATGTCTTCTTCGCCTCTTCACCCTGTCGACGGCGGAAGGATTGCATCAGGGAGGAGTCTCGCGCAGCACGTAACCCACCCCGCGCACGGTGTAGATCAGCCGCGGCTCACCTTCAGCCTCAGTCTTGCGACGCAGGTACCCGATGTAGACCTCCAGCGCGTTACCCGAGGTGGGGAAGTCGAAGCCCCACACCTCCTCGAGGATCCGGCTGCGGGTCAGCACCCGACGCGGGTTGGCGATCAACATCTCCAACAGGGCGAACTCGGTGCGGGTCAGGCTGATCTGCCGGTCTCCGCGGGTGACCTCGCGGGTCACCGGGTCCAGCGTCAGGTCCTCGAACGACATCGCGACCGATTCGGACAGGTCCTCGGCGGTGGTGCGGCGCAGCAGCGCCCGCATCCGCGCCAGCAGTTCCTCGAGCGCAAACGGCTTCGGTAGGTAGTCGTCGGCGCCGGCATCGAGGCCGGCGACCCGCTCGGAGACCGAGTCTCGGGCCGTCAGGACCAAGATCGGCAGGTCGTCACCGGTGCTACGCAGCTGGCGACAGACTTCCAGTCCGTCCAGCCGCGGCATCATGACGTCCAGGATCATCGCGTCCGGACGGTCGCTGGTGATCGCCTCGAGCGCCTCGACGCCGTCAGTGGCCAGCGAGACCGAGTAACCATTGAACGACAGAGACCTGCGCAACGACTCGCGCACAGCGCGATCGTCATCAACAACCAGTACCCGGGTAGCCATGGGTGCTATCCAATCATCCGAAAGGCGATCTGGAGGGTCAGGAGCAGGTCGTGTCGGAGCTTAATTAGCGACGATCGAGGTCGATAAGGCCCAAACGGGCGGCTTTGAGGAGGCGACGCGGCACCTTGTGCGCGCGGCCAGCGACCGTCACGTTGACCAGGCCGGTTGCCTCAGCCTTCCACTGCGCGCGGCGACTACGAGTGTTCGCACGCGACATCCTGCGTTTCGGCACGGCCATGGTCGAGCCTCTCCTGTTGTTGGCATAGAGCCGCTTCGATACCAGCGGCGGGACTATCCGAAAGGATAGCCGGTGACCAGCGTCGGCTCCAAAATAGCGAATCCAGCCCCGCCAAGAGCCTGCAAAAAAAGCAAGCGTGCGTGCTTGCTTTTTTAAGGAGTCGCTGCGAGACTCGTCGGCGAGTGGCGCAGCAGTGCCGAAACCCGGCTGGTTACCCCCCGGCGCACTCCCCGCCCGCAGGCCAATTCGACCGGAAAGACAACGGATGAGCGATCTTGCCGCCGATCCGGACCTGATCCGCATCGGCAACTGTTCGGGGTTCTACGGCGACCGCATCAGCGCGGTTCGAGAGATGCTGGAGGGCGGCGACCTCGACGTTCTCACCGGTGACTACCTCGCCGAACTGACGATGCTGATCTTGGGGCGCGACATGATGCGCGACCCGAGCCTCGGCTACGCGAAGACGTTCGTGCGCCAGATGGAGGATTGTCTGGGTCTGGCGCTGGACCGTGGCGTGCAGGTCGTCGTCAATGCCGGCGGGCTCAACCCGGCCGGACTGGCCGCCAGATTGCGCGAGATCAACGACCAGTTGGGGCTGGCCGCGAACATCGCGCACGTCGAGGGCGACAACATCACCGCGCGGGCCGCCGAGTTGGGCCTCGGAGCCCCGCTGGCCGCTAACGCCTACCTCGGGGCGTGGGGCATCGTGGAGTGCTTGCATGCCGGGGCGGACGTCGTCGTCACCGGGCGCGTCACCGACGCCTCGGTGATCGTCGGGCCCGCGGCGGCGCACTTCGGCTGGGCGCGCACCGACTACGACCAACTCGCGGGCGCGGTCGTCGCGGGGCATGTGATCGAGTGCAGCACCCAGGCGACCGGCGGCAACTACTCGTTTTTCACCGAGATCGCCGACCTGAGCCGGCCGGGCTTCCCGATCGCCGAGATCCGCCGCGACGGCTCCAGCGTCATCACCAAGCACCACAACACTGGCGGCGCCGTCACCGTCGACACCGTCGAAGCCCAGCTCATGTATGAGATCCAGGGCGCCCGCTACGCCGGACCCGACGTCACCACCCGCCTCGACAGCATCCAGCTGCACCAGGACGGCCCGGATCGTGTCCTGATCAGCGGCGTCACCGGCGAGGCGCCGCCACCGCAGTTGAAGGTTTCGTTGAACACCATCGGCGGATTCCGCAACGAGATGGAGTTCATCCTCACCGGACTGGAAATCGAGGCCAAGGCCGAGCTGGCCCAGAGACAGCTGGAATCGTGGCTGCCGGTGCGGCCGGCCGAGATCGACTGGACCCTGGCCCGGCTGGATCGTCCCGACGCCGAAACCGAGGAGCAGGCGAGCGCGCTGCTGCGCTGCGTGGTACGCGATCCCGACCCGGACAAGGTGGGACGCGCCTTCTCCAATGTGGCCGTCGAGCTCGCACTCGCCAGCTACCCCGGCTGCTCGTTCACCGCCATGCCCGGCAATGGATCGGTGTACGGCGTATTCAGTCCGGGCTTCGTCGACCAGGACGCGGTGCCGCACATCGCAGTGCTGCCCGACGGCACCCGGGTGGACATCTCCCCCGCCGCCAAGACCCAACCGTTGGCCGACGTCGCGGCGCCGGAGCTCCCCGACCCGTGGCCGTCGAAGGGGTCGCGGCGGGTGCCGCTGGGGACCATCGCGGCGGCGCGCAGCGGCGACAAGGGCGGCAACGCGAATATCGGTGTCTGGGTGCGCACCGACGACCAGTGGCGCTGGCTGGTGCACGCGCTGACCGTCGACGAGGTCAAGCGACTGCTGCCGGAGGCGGCGCCCCTGACGGTCACCCGCACGGTGCTGCCCAACCTGCGAGCGGTGAATTTCGTGATCGAAGGCCTACTCGGCAAGGGCGTCGCCTACCAGGCCCGGTTCGACCCGCAAGCCAAGGGACTCGCGGAGTGGCTGCGGTCCCGTCACATCGACATCCCGGAGGAGCTGCTGCCGTGACCGGCATTTGGACCGACGACGAACGCACCGCGCTGCGCGCGACCGTACGCGGCTTCGTCGAGCGCGAAATCCTGCCCGAGCTCGACGCGTGGGAGCGCGACGGCGAGCTGCCCCGCGAACTGCACAAGAAGGCCGGCCAGCTGGGTCTGCTCGGGCTGGCGTTCCCCGAGTCCGTGGGTGGTTCGGGCGGTACCCGCATCGACGAGGTCACCCTCGTGGAGGAGGCCCTCTACGCCGGGGTGTCCGGCGGACTGTGGGCCTCGCTGTTCACCTGCGCGATCGCCTGCCCGCACATCGCGGCGTCCGGCGACCAGCGACTGATCGACCGCTACGTCAAGCCGACACTGGCTGGGGACATGATCGGCTCACTGGCCATCACCGAACCGGGCGGCGGCTCCGACGTCAACAACCTCGCCACCACCGCCACCCGCGACGGCGACCACTATGTGGTCAACGGCGCCAAGACGTTCATCACCTCCGGTGTGCGCGCCGACTTCGTGACCACCGCCGTGCGCACCGGCGGGCCCGGCGCAGCGGGCATCTCACTGCTGGTCATCGACAAGGACACCCCGGGATTCACGGTGTCACGCAAGCTGGACAAGATGGGCTGGCTCGCTTCCGATACCGCAGAATTGTCCTTCGTCGACGCCCGCGTTCCGGTGGAAAACCTTGTCGGGGCGGAGAACAGCGGCTTCGCGCAGATCGCCGCGGCGTTCGTATCCGAACGTATCGGCCTGGCGGTGCTGGGCTACGGGCACGCCCAGCGGGCGCTGGATCTGGCCGTGGCATGGTGCCGCGACCGACAGACGTTCGGTCGCCCCCTGATCAGCCGCCAGCACGTGCAGATGAAGCTGGCCGAGATGGCACGCAAGGTCGACGTGGCCCGGGTCTACACCCGCGCGCTGGTCGAGCGCACCGAAGCCGGAGAAACCAACCTGATCACCGAGGTCTGCTTCGCCAAGAACACCGCCGTCGAGAACGGCGCCTGGGTGGTCAACGAGGCCCTGCAGCTGTTCGGCGGCATGGGCTACATGCGGGAATCCGAGGTGGAGCGCATCTACCGCGACTTCCGGATCATCGGCATCGGCGGCGGCACCGACGAGATCATGACCATGCTCGCAGCGAAACTCTTGGGGTACCAATGACGATATTGAAATCCGGCCTCGACCCGAACTCCGAGGAATACCGCGCCGCCGCCGAGGCGATGAACACCAAACTCGGCGAACTGGAAGCCGAGCTGGCCAAGACCATCGCGGGTGGCGGCCCGGACAAGGTGGCCCGGCATCGCAAGCGCGGCAAGCTGACAGCTCGCGAGCGCATCGAGCTGTTGATCGATGAGGACTCACCGTTCCTCGAGTTGTGCCCGCTGGCCGCCTACGGCAGCCAGTTCCACGTCGGCGCGTCCACGATCGCCGGCATCGGCATCGTCGAAGGCGTCGAATGCATGATCGTGGCGCCGGACCCCACCGTCAAAGGCGGCACCTCGAATCCGTGGACGCTGCGCAAGACGTTGCGGATCAACGACATCGTGCGAGAGAACCGGCTTCCGGTGATCTCGCTGGTGGAATCCGGCGGCGCCGACCTGCCCACCCAGAAAGACGTCTTCGTCCCGGGCGGGCAGATGTTCCGTGACCTCACCCGGGCGTCGGCGGCCGGTATCCCCACCATCGCGCTGGTGTTCGGCAACTCCACCGCAGGCGGCGCCTACATCCCCGGCATGTCCGATCACGTCGTGATGATCAAGGAACGCTCGAAGGTCTTCCTCGGCGGACCGCCGCTGGTCAAGATGGCGACCGGCGAGGAGTCCGATGACGAATCGCTGGGCGGTGCCGAAATGCATGCCCGCACTTCGGGTCTGGCCGACTACTTCGCCGTCGACGAGCAGGACGCGATCCGGATCGGCCGGTTGATCGTCAAACGTCTCAACTGGCGCAAGCACGGTCCGGCGCCGCGGCCCGGGGTCACAGAGCCGTTGTACCGCGCCGACGAACTGCTGGGCATCGTGCCGTCGGATCTGAAGATCCCCTTCGATCCGCGAGAGGTCATCGCCAGAATCGTCGACGGGTCGGACTTCGACGAGTTCAAGCCGCTGTACGGCGGCAGCCTGGTCACCGGATGGGCGCAGCTGCACGGCTACCCGATCGGCATTCTCGCCAACGCCCGCGGGGTGCTGTTCTCCGAAGAGGCGCAGAAGGCCACCCAGTTCATCCAGCTCGCCAACCGCTACGACACCCCACTGCTGTTCCTGCACAACACCACCGGCTACATGGTCGGCAAGGAATACGAGCAGGGCGGCATCATCAAGCACGGTTCGTTGATGATCAACGCCGTCTCCAATTCGACGGTGCCACACATCTCGCTGGTCATCGGTGCCTCCTATGGGGCCGGGGCGTACGGCATGTCCGGTCGCGCCTACAACCCCCGATTCATGTTCACCTGGCCCAGTTCCAAGTCGGCTGTGATGGGCGGCGCGCAACTGGCCGGGGTGATCTCGATCGTCGGGAAGGCCGCCGCCGAAGCCCGCGGACAGCAGTGGGACGAAGCCGCCGACGCCGGCATGCGCGCGATGGTCGAGCAGCAGATCGAGAAGGAATCGCTGCCGATGTTCATGTCCGGGATGCTCTACGACGACGGCGTCATCGACCCGCGCGACACCCGGACCGTGCTGGGAATGTGCTTGTCCGCCATCGCCACCGAATCGATTAAGGGCGCCGAGCGCTTCGGCGTCTTCAGGATGTGAGTGACATGCCCATAACCTCAGTCTTGGTCGCCAACCGCGGTGAGATCGCCCGCCGCGTCTTCGCGACCTGTCGCGCCATGGGAATCGGCACCGTCGCGGTGTTCTCCGACGCCGACGCCGACGCACCGCATGTCGCGGACGCCGACGCCGCGATCCGCCTGCCGGGCAATACCCCCGCCGAGACCTACCTGCGCGGCGAACTGATCATCGCGGCCGCCCGGGCGGCCGGAGCCGACGCTGTCCATCCCGGCTACGGATTCCTCTCGGAGAACGCTGCTTTCGCCAAGTCGGTGCTCGACGCGGGCCTGACCTGGATCGGTCCACCGGTCAAGGCGATCGAGCAGATGGGCAGCAAGGTCGAGTCCAAGAAGATGATGGACGCCGCCGGGGTGCCGGTGCTGGCCGAACTCGACCCGGCCGAGGTCACCGAAGCGCACCTGCCGGTCCTGATCAAGGCGTCGGCTGGGGGCGGCGGGCGCGGCATGCGGGTGGTGCGCTCGCTCGGTGATCTGGACGAGCAGATCGCCGCCGCCCGTCGCGAGGCCGAATCGGCGTTCGGCGACCCGACCGTCTTCTGCGAGCGGTACCTGGAGACCGGGCGCCACATCGAAGTCCAGGTGATGGCCGACACGCACGGCACCGTGTGGTCGGTCGGCGAACGGGAATGCTCGATCCAGCGCCGCCACCAGAAAGTGGTCGAAGAGGCGCCGTCGCCGCTGGTCGAAAAGATCGACGGGATGCGTGACCGGCTGTTCGACGCGGCCCGCCTGGCGGCCGAGGCGATCGGCTACGAGGGTGCGGGCACCGTCGAGTTCCTGGCCGACGAAAAGGGCGACTTCTTCTTCCTGGAGATGAACACCCGCCTGCAGGTCGAGCACCCGGTCACCGAATGCACCACCGGTCTCGACCTGGTCCGGCTGCAGCTGCAGATCGCCGCCGGCCGGCCGCTACCGGCCACGCCGCCCGCGCTGCGCGGGCACTCGATCGAGGTCCGGCTCTACGCCGAAGACCCGGCACACAACTGGCAGCCGCAGAGCGGCACCGTCGAGCACATCGCGATCCCGGGTACTACAACCGAATTCGGTGTGCTTGACCGCGAAGGGGTGCGCCTGGACAGCGGAGTGGTCGACGGGTCGGTGGTCGGGGTGCACTACGACCCGATGCTGGCGAAGGTGATCTCGTACGCCCAGACCCGCGACGAGGCGGCACACCTGCTGGCGACCGCATTGGCGCGGGCCAGGATTCACGGCCTGGTCACCAACCGCGATCTGCTGGTGCGGGTCTTGCGCCACCCGGCGTTTCTGGCCGGCGACACCGACACCGCGTTCTTCGACACCCATGGCCTGGACGCGCTGGCCGCTCCGCTGGTCACGGCAGAAGACGAGGCCGTGTCGATCGCTGCCGCAGCCCTTTCCGACGCCGCGACCAACCGTGCGGCCGCGCGCGTCGACGCCGGTCTGCCCAGCGGTTGGCGCAATCTGCCGTCCCAGCCCCAGACCAAGTCCTACGAAAGCCGCACGACAGGAACACATCAGGTCGCCTACCGGATCACCCGCGACGGCGGCGCCAGCGTCGATGGCCTGCCAGGACTCGACATCGTCGAGGCGACCCCGGAGCTAGTGGTGGCCGACGTCGATGGGGTGCGCCGCCGCTTCTCGATCACCCGCTACGGGGATCTGGTGTGCGTCGACTCCCCGCTGGGGCCGGTCAGCGTCCGCCGGCTGCCGCGCTTCGTGGACCCCGCCGAGCATGTCGCGGCCGGGTCGCTGCTGGCGCCGATGCCCGGCACCGTCATCCGCCTCGGCGCCGAAGCGGGCGCCACCGTTGAAGCCGGCGAACCGATCCTGTGGATCGAAGCCATGAAGATGGAGCACAAAATCGTCGCCCCGGCGGCGGGAGTGCTTACCGAGTTGAACGTCACCGTCGGCCAACAGGTCGACGTGGGAGCTGTCCTGGCCGTCGTAGAAAATGAGGAGATCCAATGAGTTTCATCGAAACAGCTGAGCAGAAGGAACTGCGCACCGCGGTTGCGGCGCTGACCGAGAAATACAACTACCGCGACTATGTACTGCCCAAAGCCCGCGAAGGCGAAGCGCTGACCGAGCTCTGGGACGAGGCGGGCCAGCTTGGCTTCCTCGGCGTCAACCTGCCCGAGGAGTACGGAGGCGGCGGGGCCGGCATCTACGAACTCGCACTGGTCCAAGAGGAGATGGCCGCCAACGGTGCGGCGCTGCTGCTGGTGGTCGTCTCGCCGGCGATCTGCGGCACCATCATCACCAAATTCGGCACCGACGCCCAGAAGCAGAAGTGGTTGCCGCGGCTGGCCGACGGCTCGACCAAGATGGCATTCGCGATCACCGAGCCCGACGCCGGGTCCAACTCGCACCAGATCACCACGACCGCTCGCCGCGACGGCGACGACTGGATCATCCGCGGGCAGAAGCACTTCATCTCCGGTGTCGATCAGGCCGAGGCCATCCTGGTGGTGACCCGCACCGAAGACGCCAAGTCCGGCAACCTGCGTCCGGCGCTGTTCATCATGCCGACCGACGCCGAGGGCCTGGTGAAAACCCAGCAAGAGATGGACATCATCGAACCGGATCACCAGTACTCGCTGTTCTTCGACGATGTGCGGTTGCCGGCCGACGCGCTGGTCGGCAGTGAAGACGCCGCGATCGCTCAGCTTTTCGCCGGGTTGAACCCCGAACGCATTCTCGGCGCTGCCATGGCCATCGGCATGGGCCGCTATGCGATCGACCGTGCCGTCGAGTACGCCAAGGAGCGTGCCGTCTGGAAGACCTCCATCGGTGCCCACCAAGGGATCTCGCACCCGCTGGCCCAGGTCAAGATCGAGCTCGAGCTGGCCAAGGTGATGATGCAGAAGGCTGCGGTGCTCTACGACAGCGGCGACGAGTTCGGTGCCGCCGAAGCCGCCAACATGGCCAAGTACGCCGCCGCCGAAGCCAGCATCAAGGCACTCGACCAGGCGATCCAGACGCACGGCGGCTCGGGGCTGACCAAGGAGTACGGCCTGGCCTCGATGCTGGCCGCCGCCCGCATCGCCCGCATCGCGCCGGTCAGCCGAGAGATGGTGCTCAACTTCGTCGCCCAGCACAGCCTCGGACTGCCCAAGTCCTACTGAGTTGACCCGAGACCTGAGATGACCGAGTCGGAAAACACGGCAAGCCCCTTCGTCCGGTACAGCGTCGCGGACGGATTCGCGACGCTGACGCTGGATTCCCCGCACAACCGCAACGCGCTCTCGACGCGGTTGGTCACCGAGCTGCTCGGTGGGCTCGAGCAGGCGGCCGCCGATCCGGCGGTGCGCGGCATCGTCCTGACCCACAGCGGCAATACGTTCTGCGCCGGCGCCGACCTGTCCGAAGCCAGCAACACCGACCCGGCCAAGGCCGCCGACGACCGCACCCGTCAGATGCTCAACGTACTGCGGATGATCGTGGCCACGCCCAAACCGGTAGTCGCACTGATCGACGGCAATGTGCGGGCCGGTGGCATGGGCATCGTCGCCGCCTGCGACATCGTCGTCGCCGGGCGAGGCAGTTCGTTCGCGCTCACCGAGGCCCGCCTCGGGCTCGCGCCGTTCATGATCTCCCTGACGCTGCTGCCGCGGCTGAGCCAGCGGGCGGCGGACCGCTACTACCTGACCGGGGAGACGTTTGATGCCGCCGAAGCCGCCACGATCGGATTGATCACGGTGGCCGCCGACGATCCCGCTGCCGCGCTGGCCGACATCTGCGCGGCCCTGCGCAAGGGGTCCCCGCAGGGCCTGGCGGAGAGCAAGCGTCTGACCACCGCGGCACTGCTCGCCGAGTTCGACCGCTCCGCCGATGAACTCGCCGCGCGGTCGGCGAGCTTCTTCGGGACCGAGGAAGTGCGCGAGGGCATGATGGCCTTCCTGCAGAAGCGACCGCCCCGCTGGGCGCAGTAGCCCGAGCCGACCAGGAAGGTGCCCAGGGTGACGACGATCCGTGAGCCCAAGCAGGATCGCAGTCGCGCCACGCGCCAGCGTCTGCTCGAGGCGACCATCGAGTGCCTGGCCGAGGTGGGCTGGACGGCGACAACGGTGTCGGTGGTCGCCGAGCGCGCCGGGGTGTCCCGCGGCGCGGCCCAGCATCACTTTCCGACCCGCGAAGATCTGTTCCTCGCAGCGCTGGAGTACATGTTCGATTCTCGGATTTTCACCGCGATCGGCCAGGCCGAGGGCGCCCCCAGCACCGAGGCTGTCATCACCGGGTTACTGGAATCCTTCGCGAGCCCGTTCTTCAAGGCAGCGTTGCAGGTGTGGACGAACGCAGCCGCCGACCCGGTGCTGCGGGAACGGATCGTTCCGCTGGAAGCCCGGTTCGGGCGGGTGACGCACCAGGCCACCGTGCGTGCCCTGGGCGTCGACGACAACGACCCGCTGGCCCGCCACCTGGTGCAGATCACCCTCGACCTGGCCCGCGGACTGGGCCTTGCCGATGTGCTGACCGACGATTCGGCGCGCCGCCGGGCGATCGCCAAGCAGTGGGCGGCGACGCTGGCCACCACACTCGGTCTGCCGGACTGACGGCGGTCGCGAATCCGACGCCTTGCCCCAGCTGGCCCGGGCAGAGCAGTTTTGACCAACCCAGCTTGCGGCAAACGCGGTTCGTCGTAGGCTACGTATCCGATGAGGAACTCAACCCGGCGTGGCGTCGACACCAACGGAGCCCAGTCGCGCGCCGCTGACACCGACCGGATCCAGTTGGCGCAGCTGCTCGGTGACGCCGCCGCTCAGGGCCAGCTGCCCATGAGCGAATACGAGGCCCGGCTCGCCAAGGCCTACGCGGCGCAGACCTACGACGAGCTTGACGGCCTGCGCGCGGATCTGCCGGGCTCCTCGGTCTGCCCGCACCGCGGTGGTGACTGCAAACCCGCCCCCTCCACGTTGCTGTTGGCGATCTTGAGTTCCTTCGAGCGGCGCGGTCGGTGGAACGTGCCCAAGCGGCTGACCACCTTCGCACTGTGGGGCGGCGGCGTCATCGACTTGCGCTACGCCGACTTCACCTCGCCGAACGTCGAGATCAACGCCTACTCCATCATGGGCGGGCAGACTATTTTGCTCCCGCCGGAGGTCAATGTCGACATCCACGGCTACGGCGTGATGGGTGGCTTCGACCAGGAGGTCGAGGGCACCGGCACCCCCGGTGCACCGACGGTGAAGGTGCGCGGCTTCTCGCTGTGGGGTGGGGTCGGTATCCGGCGTAAGGGCCGCAAGCGGCGCCGCTGACACCGGGCAGTATTGGCCTCGACACGTGTGGTCGCAAGCGCGGCGAAGCCGGGCGCAGCGGGCCATCGCCATGATCTAGCCCCGGAACAAGGCCGGATCGTCGAGTTGGTCCAGCAGCGCGGTCAGCTGGTCCACCAGTTGATCCGGTGCCAGCGTGATATCCCCGGCCAGCCAGGCACTGATTGTCTGAGCCACCCCGCCGACCAGGAAATGCGCGACCGCCTTGATGCGGTCATTGCCCGGCACCCGCAAGACGTTCTGCACGTGGCGGCCGGACAACATCGCGAACAGTGCACTGGATTCAGCACGTTTGCGCACCAGCAGCGCATTGGTCAGCTGCGTGCTGAACAGCATTCGGCCGACGCGCGCGTCCCCGGCAATGGCAGACACCAGGTGGGCCATGCCGGCCCGGGTCTGCTCGGCGTAAGGCACCGCGGCCACGGCGGCCTGGGTGCTGGTCGCGAGGTCACCAACCACCCGGTCGAACACCGCGGCCACGAACTCGTCCTTATCGGCGAAACTCTCGTAGAAATACCGCGACGCCACACCGGCTCGGTGGCAGATCCCTCGCACCGTCAACTCGACCAACTCGCGGGCGCCCAGCACATCCAGACCGGCAGCTAGCAGGCGTTCCCGGCGCTCGGCCAGTCGGTCAGCTGCTTGCACACCTCGGTAGGGACGCTCGGGAACGGCGGAAACCACGTCCACCATCTTGACACCGAGCTCTCAGCTGGGCAATATCAGGAAACCGACGTTCTCACAATCAGCGAGGTGTAGTAATGACAATCAGCGAGCCGGTTCCCCTAGTGGAGCGTTCGGTGAACGACTCGCTCGGTGCGCACCCCGCCCCACAGGGGCGTTCCAGACGTTCCTGGCTGCCGCAAGTCACCTGCGACGACAACATGATGATGGGCGTGGCGTTGTTGGCCGGCCCCGCCAACGTGATCATGCAACTGGCGCGGCCCGGGGTGGGCTACGGCGTGATGGAGAGCAAGGTCGAAAGCGGCCGGGTGGACCTGCATCCGATCAAGCGAGCTCGCACCACGTTCACCTATCTGGTGGTTTCCACCCAGGGCAGCGACGCGCAGAAAGCCGCCTTCCGGGAAGCAGTCAACAGTGCGCACCGCCAGGTTCGCTCGACCGCCGACAGCCCGGTGAAGTACAACGCATTCGACCGTGACCTGCAGCTGTGGGTGGGAGCCTGCCTCTACAAAGGCAACGTCGACATCCACCGCATCTTCCTCGGTGAGATGGACGACGAGCATGCCGACCGGCATTACCGCAACGAGGGCAAGGCGATGGCAACCATGCTGCAGGTGCCCGAAGACATGTGGCCCGCCGACCGGGCCGCCTTCGACCAATACTGGCAGGAGCAGCTGGACAAGGTCCACATCGACGACGCCGTTCGCGAGTACCTGAAGCCGATTGCGGCGAGCCGGCTGCGCGGCCTGACCCTGCCCGGCCCGTTGCAGCGGGCGAACGAACGGCTCGCGCTGCTGATCACCACCGGTTTCCTGCCGCAGCGCTTCCGCGACGAGATGCAGCTGCCGTGGGACGCCGACAAGCAACGCCGGTTCGACCGGTTGATGGGCGTTCTGCGGGGAATCAACAACCTGCTACCGCAGTTCTTGCGCGGCTTCCCGTTCAACCTGATCCTGTGGGACCTCGACCGTCGTATCCGCGCCGGTCGCCCGCTGGTGTGACCGGCCGCTGTCAGGCGTTCTTGGTCAACACCCACCAGATCGTGGTTGACGAACCGGCCAGTTTCCCGGACAGGGTCTTCTGATCGAAGGAATGGGTCAGCTTCCCGTCCTCGATCGTCCATACCCACCTGTTGCCCTCGAGGTGGGCCTCCTTGTCCCAGCCGATGGCGGTGTCGCGAACATTGAGACAGCCTGGGCCGCACGGGGACAAGAACCAGGCGTAGGCCGACCCGGCGCGGACGATTCCGGCGCCGTCGGTGATCGTCATGGTGTAGGAACCCGACAGCGGTCCCGGACCGCTCGGGCTGAACACCTCGACGGCGGTGCCGACCAGGGCCGCCGCAACGACAACACCTTTCAGGCCCACGGCTGACGCTCCTTCCCTCCCGGCCCTCCTCCCGGAGACCCGCTAGGCCGAATCTAGGATTCGCCGGCGCGGTGGCGAAACAGGGTTTTCCCTTGCTTCTGGCCGAATCCGCCGCGGGTGAATTGACGGTTCAGCCCCCGTCGGTAGGCTTTGACCTCGACACAAGCGGACGGAAGGTGGCCGGCGATGCACGTCAACCCCCATGTGTTGCGCACCGGAGCAAACGTGTCCGACGACGCCGGCGGGCACGCCTATGACGGTGCTCAGCGCCTCGACGTGGCCGGCGTGACCACCAACATGTTCGGCGATTTCGATGACGCACACGGTTTCCACGCCGCGTTGGGCAGCGCCAAGGACAGTCATCGCGACGCCTTGCACGGCCACCACCAGAACCTGACCGGCATCGCCGAGAACGTGCGCACAGCCGCCGCCGGCTTCACCGAGATGGACAACCACAACGCCAAACGGTTGCGAGACGTCGCCAGCCCCCAACCGTGAGTCGTCCCACCCTGCAGCACCTGCACGTCGACGACCTCGTCGCGCAGGCTGGTGGTGATCCGTGGGCGATCGACGACAGTCTGCAGGCGGGCAGCCCCACCCAGATCAACTTCTTGGCCCAGGCCTTCCACTCCGCCGCCGGCTCGGCCACCGCCGCCGAAGAGACCTTCCGCACCGCCCAAGAACACTTCACGCAGTACAACCGCGAAAACGGCGAGCAACCCATCAACAACGGCGCCGAGGTGCAGCGCGTCAAAGACAGCCTGCACGCCACCAACGAGCAGCTCGGCCAAATCGCCGCCGACCTGGAGACCATCGCCGCCGCCCTGGCTCAGGCCCGCGCGACCTCGCGGGGCAACATCACGTCACTCAATGAGAACCTGCAGACCGCCGACGTTCTGATCGGCCACTACCTCGACCTGGAGAGCCAGGGCCTCAATCGTGACGCCGATATCGAGGACGTTCGTCGGGCAGCCAAGGCCGACACCGAGACAGCCCTGCACAACGAGACGTTTTTCCGCAACGATTACTCCAAGACACTGAAACAGGCCCTGACCAACCTGCGGGTCAAGGACGGCTACGACCCAGACGTCGCGGTACGCAAGTTCGATGCCGACGGCGGGCCTGCAGCCGGCAACGGCGTTCCGGGGACCGCCAGCCCAACTAACGGCACACCCAACGGCCAAGCCGACGGTGGCGCCGGCGGCAATGGCGGCGCCAATGGCCAAGCCCCTGGAACGCCCGACGGTAAAGCCGGCGACGGCGGCGCCGGGGCCAACTCTCCGTGGGTGCCACCGGGCACCCCGGTGATGACCCGGCCGCAGGGCCCGCCTCCAGCACCGTCCAAACCGACGGAGATCAACGGCAAATGGGGCAATGTCGGCGACGGCCTCGCCGCGTCTGGTGGCCAAGCCAATGCTCCCTGGGTCCGGCCGGACCTGCCGGCATTCGCACCGGGCGGGTCGCCGAACCCCGCCATTCCCGGCGGCGGCGTCCCGATGTCGCAGGCTATGGAGAGTATCGAGAAGTTCGGTAAACGCCTGGGTTTGGCGGGGAACCTCATCACCGGTGCCAACGGGATCATGGAGATCCAGAACGACGTGAACAACGGCGTCTCCCTCAGTACCGCCCTCGTGGACGTCGTCCCGAAAACCGCGGGTGACATCACCGGAGGTTTCGTGGGCGCCGGGCTGGGAGCCGAGACCGGCGCGGAGATCGGGGCCGTGGTCGGCACCTTCTTCGGTCCCGGACCGGGAACCGCCATTGGTGCGGTCCTCGGTGCCGGCACCGGAGCAGTGGTCGGCGGCCTCGTCGGCAGCGAATTCGGTAAGGATGTGGGCGAGGGAATTTCGAATGTTTGGCACGGCCTGTTCGGCTGAGCTGGGCAGACCGGTGAGGGAGATCAATCATCACTAACGCAAACGGCATCATCGGCGTCGCCCTGTTGGTGATGCTTCTCATCGCAGTCCCGGTGGACCCCCGCAAGGACACGATGTCGAAGTGGCTCTATTGGCTCATCGGACCGATGGTGTCCACCACCTTGTTTGCGATCGCGATCTACGGCTCGGTGAAGGGCCCCGAGACGAAAGACCTGATCGGTTCGGTCGCCGCCGGAGCGATCTTTTCCTACCTCAGCTTCGGCGGCGCCTACCTCCGCAAACTCTGGCGGCCCGGGCGATAAGGAGTTGGCAGTGGAAAGTTCCGGTCGCCCACCCAACGAGGGATCGATCACGTTGGCTCCCCGCGACGTCGACGAACCGACCATCATCCTCCCCCTGCCCCCGGGTTGGGAGTTCCTGCCCAGCAACGAGTCACCACCGGTGCGCGGCGTGCTCTACAACCAGGAACTGCGCCGGCATGGTTTCACCCCCAATGCGGTGGTGACATGCGAGGACCTCACCGGCCAGGTCGGACTTCCGGCGCAGGCCTTGGCCAAGGAACGCGCCGCGGTGACCACGGTCATCGGCGAGCTCGACACCGACATTGCCGGAACGGTGTCGGGCTTTCCGAGTAGAACGATCACCTACAACCTGCAGGGCCGACCCGCGACCGGCCTGCTCATCGCCGTGCAGAACGCAGCAGCCCGGATATGGGCGATCACTGTCACCCTGCAGACCACCGACGCCGACAACCCCCACTACATCGCCGCCAAACAGGCGCTTCTGGATTCGTTGGAAGTCCGCCTGCCCACCGCGTGACGCCCCTGGAAGAATGCACTCATGGTCGAGCAGAGCCTCTGGATGCAGAAAGTCGCCGCCGATCCCGGGCATTCGCAGTGGTATATCGAACGCTTCCGCGAGATGGCCCGCGCCGGTAACGATCTGGCCGGGGAAGCACGCCTGATCGACGCGATGGCTTGCCGTGGCGCCCGCATCCTCGACGCTGGCTGCGGCCCCGGACGAGTCGCCGGCGTCCTAGCCAAGTGCGGTCACGACGTGGTCGGTGTCGACGTCGACCCGGAGCTCATCGAGGCCGCCGAACAGGACTATCCCGGACCGTGCTATCTCGTGGGCGACCTCGCCGAACTCGACCTGCCCGCCCGCGGCATCTCCGAACCGTTCGACCTCATCGTGTCGGCGGGCAACGTCATGGCATTTGTGGCCCCGAGCACGCGCGCGGAGATCCTGCGCCGGTTGCGCGCCCACTGCGCCGACGACGGTCGGACCGTGATCGGCTTCGGCGCCAACCGGGACTACGACTTCGATCAGTTCCTGCACGACGCGTCGGCCGCCGGTTTCGCGACCGATCTCCTGCTGGCCACCTGGGATCTGCGGCCCTTCACCGCGAACTCCGATTTCCTGGTCGCGGTGCTACGCCCAGATCAGAACGGCAACTGATCGTCTTCGGAGAGCTCCCCGAGCTCATCGACGGTCAGCATCTCAGTCATGTCCTGCTCCTGGTAGGCCAACCTTCCGACCCGATGCGCGACCACCGGCGCGGTGATCAACGTGAACAGGATGCTCACCACCACCATCCCGGCGTCGTGGGTACCGCGCAGCCGGATCAACGCCCCCAGCAACACAAGAAGCAGGCCCAACACCTGCGGTTTGGTAGCCGAGTGCATCCGGGCCAAGGTGTCGGGGAAACGCACAACTCCGATCGCGGCCGTCAACGCGAGCACCGACCCCGCGAGCACCAGCACGCCAGCGAGCACTGCAGGTACCGTCATGGCCGCCTCCCCACGTCCGGTGCGTCGTCGGGCACCCGGAAACGCGCAACACTCACCGAGCCGATGAAGCCGACCAGCGCCAGTGCCGCCAGGCTGTAGGTCACGGTGGTGTCCCGGCTGGCCGCAGCCCAAATACCGATGCCGCACATGGTCATCGCAGCCAGCGTGTCCAGCGCCACCAGCCGGTCCAGCGTGGTGGGCCCGGCCAACAGGCGATACATGGTGATGATCGCGGCAATGCCCAACAACGCGCCCGCAGTCCCCCAGATCACGTTCATGCAGCCCCCCCGGCAGGTAGCCACTCGTCCTCGCGTTCGAATGCTGCGATCAGCAGTCGCTCGACCTGGGCGGCCTGATGGTGGAACCGCTCGACCGCGTGACCGGAACCGACATCGATCACATGGCAGTACAGGATGCGACGCACCTGGTCGATCTCCAGCACGATCGATCCTGGCAGCAGGGTGCTGATTGCGGCGGCGAGCACCAATACCAGATCGGATTTGATGGTTAGTTGCACCTGCAGCACCCCCATCTGCGGAGGCGAGCCGGGTTTGACCGCCAACCACATCAACTGGACGCTGGATGTGACCAAGTACCAGCAGAAGAGACCGACCAGTTGGATGAGTGGGACCGGATGCACCCGGCCCTGTACCGGCACCGGTGGCAGCGGCAACAACACCAGGATCACCACGGCAACCACGAACCCCATGACGATGTTGGGGATGGTGAAACGGCCCCACAGCAGCACCCAAACCGTGGCCAGAGCGGTCACCGCGAAGATCCGCAGCGCGACGGCCCTCATGGTGCACCCACCGACAGCACGGTTGAGATGTACTCGCCTCGGTCGAGAACCTCGGCGGCGGCTCGCTGGGTGTAGGCGAAGACTGGGCCCGCCAACACGCTCAGCGACAGTCCCAGCGCGATCAGCGCGAGCGTCGGGACCACCATCCACGTCGGCATCCGTCCGACGTCGGCTCGCTCATCGTAGGAGACGTCGGCTACATCGTCGAGCAACACCGGCGGAGTGGCGAGTGCCAACGCGCCTTCGGGCGCGTCGACCCGGCGGCGCCAGAACGCAGTAGTCCATATCCGTGCGAGCACGTAAAGCGTGAGCAGACTGGTTAGCACCGCGCCACCCACCAGACACCAGGACAGTACCGACCCGTCCCCAACACCGGCTTGCAACACCGCGGTCTTGCCGATGAATCCCGAAAACGGCGGGATACCACCAAGGTTGAACGCCGGTACCAGAAATATGAACGCCAATAGTGGGTTGGCGATCAGTCCACCTAGCCGCTGCAGCGACGACGCGCCACCCTGGCGTTCGATCAGCCCGGCCGCCAGGAACAGCGTGGTCATCACGATGATGTGGTGCATGACGTAGAAGATGGCGCCCGACATGCCCAGCTGGCTCGATAACGCGACTCCGAACATCATGAAGCCGATATGGCTAACCAGCGTGAAGGACAGCACCCGCTTGATGTCGCTCTGCGCGATGGCGCCGAAAATTCCGACCAGCATGGTCAACAGCGCCGCGACCAACAGCACCGAGTCCAGTCCCCCGTCGGGGAACAGCAGTGAGTGCGCCCGGATGATCGCATACACGCCGACCTTGGTCAGGATCCCGGCGAACACCGCGGTGATCGGAGCGGGCGCGGTGGGGTAGGCGTCGGGCAACCACGCCGACAATGGAAACACCGCGGCTTTGATGCCGAACGCCACCAGCAGCACCGCGAACACCGCGTTGCGAGTGCCGTCGGGCAGGGCGCCAGTCCGGGTCGCCAGCTCGGCGAGATTCAGTGTCCCGGTGGCCGCATAGACCAGCGCGATGCCGAACAAGAAGATCAGGGACGAGACCATCGAGACCATGACATACCCGATGCCGGCCCGGATCCGTTCGGTGCTGGCACCGATGGTCAGCAACACGAAGCTCGCCGACAGCAGCATCTCGAATCCGACGAACAGGTTGAACAGGTCACCGGCCAGAAACGCCAAGGACACCCCAGTGGCCAGAGTGAGGTAGGTGGGCAGGAAGATCGACACCGGCTGGCGATCGTCACCGTCGCGGACGCCCTGACCAATGGCGTAGACCATGACCGCCAGCAGCACGATCGCCGACACCACCAGCATCAGCGCCGACAACCGGTCGACCACCAGGCTGATGCCCAGCGGGCCCAACTTCTGCTCGGTCGGCCCCCAACCTCCAACGTGCAGCACCAGGGTGCCGTCGCGGTCGGTCAGGTACATCAGTGCGACGCTGACCGCGGCCACCGCGCACAGCACTGCGATGGTGATCGGCCGCTGCAGCCGCGGTCGCCGACCGACTACGAGGGTCAGCGCCGCCCCCAGCGTGGGCAACAGCACCGGCAGTGGCATCAAGACAGCGGCAAGACTCACCGCGATTCCTCGCTTTCGGGGACGGCGTCGAGTTCATCGGCCGCAACCGGCACACCGTAGTAGGGCTCGGCGGCGATGACCTCTTCGTCGGACAGCTGCGAGACCCGGGTCGCCTCTTGGTCGTCGCCGATGTCGTCGGTGGTCGTCAGATGGTAAGAGCGGTAGGTCAACGCCAGCACAAACGCGCCGACGCCCATGGTGATGACGATGGCGGTCAGCACCATGGCTTGTGCCAGCGGGTCGGCATCGATTTCTTTGCCGGAACTGGCACCGTAAATCGGCGGGTTGCCGTCCGGCCCTGCGACATCGATGATCAGCAGATTGATGGCGTTGCCGATCATCATCAAGCCCAACAACGTTCGGGTGAGGCCGCGTTCCAGCAACATGTACACCCCACAGGAGGCCAGGCCGGCGGCCATCAGCAGCGGAACCAGATGCGCGGTCATGACACTCCTGCCAGCGAGCGGACCCGAGACTGCGATTCAAATTCTTGGTCCAACCGCACACCCAGGCTGCGCAGCACGTCGAGCACCATGCCGACCACCACCAGGTACACACCCAGATCGAAGAACAACGACGTCACCACATTGACGTGCCCCAGCACCGGAAGCGTGAAGTGCAGCACCGCCGAGGACAGCACCGGCGCACCGAGGAACAGCGACCCTAGAGCGGTACCGCCAACCAGTGCCAGGCCGACACCCAAGATTTTGCTGGAGTCCAACGGCAGCGTCTCTCCCAGCTCGTACCGCCCGCCGGCCAGGTAGCGCAGCGCCAGCCCGAGGCCGGCAGCCAGGCCGCCAGCGAATCCACCGCCCGGGTTGTTGTGCCCAGCGAACAGGAAAAAGAAAGAGACCGCCATGATCAGGGGGAAGATGATCCGGGTCGCGACCTCCAGCACCAACGAACGCTGATTGGGATCGTGGTAGTCGCTGCCGCGCAGCCAGGTGGTGGACCCAACTGCCGGGCTGTACGGAGTCGCGACGCCCGTATCCCTACGCGCGGCGCCTGCGTCGATGATCCGTGGAGCACGGCCGAACCGGCGGGTCCGAAACACCATCGAGGCCACCCCAGTCGCGGCGACCAGCAGTACCGAGATCTCCCCCAGGGTGTCCCAGGCCCGGATGTCCACCAGCAGCACGTTGACGGTGTTGGCGCCATGACCGCGGACGTAGGCGGCCTCGGGCAACGCCCCCGCGACGCCATCGTGGGTGCGCGCCGCCATGGCGAAAGCCGCCAATACGGCGACACTGGCACCGACCGCCAACGACAGCAGTATCCGCGGGAGCCGGTGCCGCATCATCGTGGGCAGCTCCGATTCCGCAGGCAAAGTTCGCAGAACCAACACGAAGATCACCAGCGTCACGGTCTCGACCAGCAACTGAGTCAGTGCCAGGTCCGGCGCGCCGTGGAAAGCGAACGCCGCGGCGCACCCGTAGCCGGTAACCCCGACCAGCAGCACGGTCGACAACCGGTTGCGGGCCATAGCGGCGCCGACCCCGCCAGCGACGACCAACACCGCAACCGTGAGTTGCAGCGGCGTATCCCACAGACGCAGCTCGACATGGTTGCGCGCCCCCAGCACCAGCGCTGTCAGCGGAAGGACCACCAGGGTTGCGAAGATCATGGCCTGGTTGACGGGGAGGGAGCCACGCTGGGTGACGCCGGTCAGCCGCACCGCTGCCACGTCGAGCACCCGGAGCGCCTCGTCGTAGATCCGGTCGGCCTGGCCCAGCGGCAACCTGCGCAACCGGGTCAGGCGTAGCGGGCCGCGGGCCGCAAAGATGCCGGTGCCGACCACCAATACCAACGCCGAGAGCAACACCGGCAGTCCCACACCGTGCCACAGCGCCAGGTGATATCTGACGCCGTCGGGCGTCTGATCGACAGTGTCGGCATAGCCGCGCAACACGGTGTCGAGGGTCAGTGCAGACAACCCCAAGACCAGGCTGGCGCCGGCCAGTACCGCCGGCGGCGCCAGGAACGCCGTGCCAGGGCGGTGCAGGCCCGCCACGGCCGCGCTTGGCGCGGACCGGCCCTTGCTGGCGAAGCCGCCCCACACGAACCGCACGCTGTAGATCACGGTGAACATCGAGGCGATCACGCCGGCGGCCAGCACGTAGGGCCCGGCAGAACCCAGGACCGGGGACTGAGCCTCGGCCCCGAAGATGGTCTCCTTGGCGATGAAGCCCACGAACGGCGGCACCCCGGCCATGCTGGCGGCGGCCGCCGCGGCGATCACGAACAGTCCCGGGCAACGGCGTCCCAATCCGGCCAGTTCGCGCAGGTCGCGGGTGCCGGTGGCGTGGTCGATGATCCCAACCACCATGAATAGGGTCGCCTTGGCCGCCGCATGCGCGCACATGGCGGTCAACCCGGCCAGCATGAGATCACCGGTACCGGCCCCGACCAGCACGATCATCAGACCCAACTGGCTCACCGTGCTGTAGGCCAGCAGCAGCTTCAGATCGTATTCGCGCACGGCCCGCCAGCCCGCCAACAGTGCGGTCGCCAGTCCGAGAATCACCAGCGTCGGTCGCCACCCGGGCGAATCGGCGAACCCCGGCGCCAACCTCGCGACCAGATAGATCCCGGCCTTGACCATCGCCGCGGCATGCAGGTAGGCGCTGACCGGTGTCGGTGCCGCCATGGCGCCGGGCAGCCAGAAGTGCAGCGGCACGATCGCTGATTTGCTCAGCGCACCGACCAGGATCAGCAGCACCCCGACGGTAACGGCGGTCCCCGCCGGCGGACTGGCCACCAGTTCCGACAGCAGGTAGGTGCCGGCGGCGTTGCCCAGGATGATGATGCCGACCAGCATGGCCAGCCCGCCGGCAGTGGTCAACAGCAACGCCTGGGTGGCGGCACGGCGATTGATGGCGCGTTCGGCGTAGTGACCGATCAGCAGGAACGACAACACCGTCGTCATTTCCCAGAACACGTAGAGCACCAACGCGTTGTCGGCGACCATCAGCCCGAACATCGATCCGGCGAATCCGACCATCTTCGCGGCGAAGCTGGGCAGCCGCGGATCATTTTCATGTCCGCCGACCGGCCGGAAGTATGCGGCGCAGTAGAACAAGACCAGGGCGCCGATCCCCAAGGCCAGCACGCACATGATCGCGCTTAGCGAATCGAACCGCAGCGCGATGTCCATGGACAGTCCGGGCACCCAGGGCACGGTGACACGGTGGTCGTCGGCCGGACCAGCCGGCCAGTTCGCCAGCACCCAGCCCAGCGATACCAGCGGGATCAATCCCAGCGGATAGAACGCCGCCCTGCCCCACCTGCGCACCAACGCCGGTGCAGCAGCGGTGCCAACAACATGGGCAAGCAGTATCGCCAGCATCACGCTCCACGGGCCGTTTCGTTTAAGTCGATGCGTTCAGTCGTGGCCAATCGTGAGGAGACCGCGGACGCGCTCAGAACACGGCCGCACCCATCTCCCACCACCACTGATTCCAGTTTGTGTGGTGCAGCGGCCGCGCGCCATGGAATACAACCCCCATTCGGCGGGGGGTGAAACACCCATAGCTGATGGCGGCAACCTACGGCTCGGGCGGCGTCCCGCTGCGCCCGGCTCCGCCGCGCTGGCGAACGCCGCTACGGCTCGATCAGCCCCGTCCTGATTGCATACCGGGTGAGCGCCAGGCGGTCACGCAAGCCCAGTTTCTGCAGGGTGTTGGTCCGGTGGCGGTCGACTGTCTTGGCGCTGATGCCGAGCGTCTTGGCGATCTCCCGCGCCGACAAGCCCTCAGCGATCAGCTTGAGGACTTCCTCTTCCCGGGGCGTGAGGATGGTCTCGGGCAACGTATTGCCGTGCCGCGCCCGGTGCAGATAGTCGCGAATCAGGGCGGTCACCGCCCCGGCGTATAAAAACGGCTCACCGCGAATCGTCGCCCGGCAAGCCTCGAGCAGGTCGCGGTCGGCGACCGACTTCAAGACGTAGCCCGACGCACCGGCCTTGAGGGCTTCGAAGAAGTACTGCTCGTTGTCGTGCATCGACAGCATCAGCACCCGCACGTGAGGATGATTGCGGTTGATCTCACGGGCAGCCTGCAAGCCGGTCATCCGCGGCATCGCGATGTCCAAAATGGCCAGATCGACGGGAGTGTCCTGCAACGCTGCGAGCGCCTCGGCGCCGTCGGCGGCCTCGGCGACGACAGACAAGTCGGGCTCGGCGTCCAGAATCATCCGCAGCCCACTGCGCATCAGGGCGTGATCGTCGGCCAGCAGGATGCGTGCCGGTTGCGTCGGCATCATGACCGTCCCACCCCTGGTCGGGGCGGTACCACCAGCCGGATTTCGGTGCCTTGGTCGGCTGAGGAGGTGATGGTCAGAGTGCCGTGCACCAGCAGTGCGCGCTCACGCATTCCGGTGATACCCGCACCTTCGACGCTCATCGCGCCCGTGCCGTCATCGGAGATCCGCAAGGTCAACTCCCCCGCTGCATCGACATGCAAGTCGAGCCACACTTTCTGTGCACCGGAATGCCGGGCGATATTGGTCAAGCTCTCCTGCACGATGCGATAGCACACCAACTCCACGTTGGGGTTCAGTCGTTCTGCTTGCGGGCCAATGTCTTTGACGACGTCGATGCCGCTCGCCTGGGTGAACTGGTTGCACAGTGCCTGCAGGGCGCTCTGCAGGCCGAGGTCCTCCAGCGCGTCCGGGCGCAGCCGTCGCGCAATGCCGCGCACTTCGTCGAGACTGGCCCGCACGATCTCCTGTGCATCCGCAAGATCCCCGCGTATTGCTTCCGGCGCGGCGTCGACGGCTCGTTTGAGGGTAAGCAGGGCGACGGTAAGGGTTTGGCCGATCTCATCGTGCAACTCTCTGGCGATCCGCTGCCGCTCGTTCTCCTGCGCGACGAGCACCAGGGCACTCGATGAGGCGCGTTCGGTTTCCAGCCTGTCCAGCATCGCGTTGAACGACGCCATCAGGTGGTCCAGATCACCGTCTCCCGTATCGTCCAGCCGGTCGGTGTGCCGGAGCAGATCAACCCGCCGCATGGACGCGGCAAGCCGGTCCAGCGGGGCCAGGCTTGACCGCAACAGCAGGGCATTGGCCCCCACCACGACTGCCAGCCCGATCACCAGCACCGGGAGCTCGGCCAGTTGGACGGGTCCCGAAACAGTGGCCGGCGACATGGCCAGCGCCAGGGTGCCGAAGGTGAAGACCAAACCGTTGATGAGGACGACTCGCCGAAACAACCCCCGCGCGGGCGCGCTCGCCCGCCGCCGAAATCGGTCGACGAGCCCAGTCCAACGGCTCATACCACCACCCTGGTCTGCGCGGCACGCAATGTCCATACGGGTCACCGTGACATGCGAATGGGTGTCAAACACCATGGCGAGTCACCGCTTCGGGCTCGGAGAATGTTGGTACGCCCAGCGCATCGTCGCCTTTGACCCCATGGTCGAGTGACCCCATGGTCGAGGTGTTTGCCGCCCCGGAGTGTCGAGCCCCCGGGTGGAGCGCCGGGCGAGTTAAATCGACGGATCACACCACCGACCCGTGACCGGAGGGATGCAACTGCAATGGACCGCTGTACCCGAGCGCGGCGTCCCGCTGCGCCCGGCTCCGCCGCTACCGGCGTGCACCGCCAATGAATTTCGCTGCGTTGCCGCCGGAAGTCAACTCCGGTCTCATGTACCTCGGCGCCGGCTCGGGCCCGATGCTCGCCGCGGCGACCGCCTGGAGCGGACTGGCGGCCGAACTACATACGGCGGCAGCAGGTTACGAATCGGTGGTCGCCGAGTTGACCAGCTCGGCGTGGTCGGGCCCCTCCTCAGCGGCGATGGCGGCTGCGGCCACCCCGTTCGCGACGTGGCTGAACACCACCGCAACTCAGGCTGAAAAGACTGCCCTGCAAGCCAAAGCGGCTGTGGCCGCCTACGAGGCCGCGTTCGCATTGACGGTGCCCCCGCCGATCATCGCGGCCAACCGTGCACAGTTGCTGACGCTGTTGGCCACCAATGTGCTGGGCCAGAATGCCGCAGCGATCGCGGCCACCGAAGCCGAGTACGGCGAAATGTGGGCGCAGGACGCTACCGCCATGTACAGCTACTCGGCCCTGTCGGCGAGCGCTTCCGAACTGGAGCCGTTCGCGCCGCCACCGCAGACCGCCAACCCCGCTGGGCCGTTGGGCCAGACCGGCGCGCAGGGTGACCCCGCCGGCAACATCGCCCAGACGGTGTCGTCGCGGTTGGCATCGGCGCTGTCTGGACCGGGCTCCGCCGACGCCTCATCGCCGTTGACGGCCCTGCCGGCAACGGCCGACCTACCGTCCGGGCCCTTTGACTGGCTGGGGATTATTGCCGACGAGCTCGGTGTCGGCGTTGCCCTGCCATTGTCGATCCTCGGTGTCTTCCTGGCTGGCGCGGCAATGCATTTCGCCGAGCAGGACTCCCAAGAGATCTTCGACACCCAGGACATCCTCCGCGGCGGCCAGCGAAGCATCTTGGAGGCCTTGGGCCAGTTGGGTGGAGTCGCGGAACTGCCGGGCACGGATACGCTGCGCATCCCGCACGTCCCGGTGGTGGCGTCCAGGGGCGAGGCGTTCCCGCTCGGGACGCTCTCGACGCCCATCAGTTGGGCCGAGATGGCTCCCGAGATCCGCCATGCCAGTTTCTCGACGCCGCTCGGCGCCGCCCCCGCCACGTCGCCGGCCGGGCTGGGCACGGCATTCGGCCAGATGGCTCTGGCCGGTATGGGCGGCAGCGCGTTGGCCGGTGCCATGAACCAGCGCCGGTCGGATTCCGGGAAGGCGACTGTGGCCGCCGCGTCCACAGGGTCCGGCAAGCCGTCCTCGGATTCGACGGAGCAGACAGCGGTGGCGGCGGCGCATTCTCCGCTGACCTCCGTGGTGGAGCTGGCGGCCGGGATCCGCGAACTCGGCGAACTGCATGACGCCGGCTATCTGACCGGCGAGGAGTTCGCCGCACAAAAGCGCCGACTGCTCTCCCGGTAGCCCCTGGCACGCTTTAACGGCGGCGCGACCTCAGGTAATCTCCGACCACCGCAGCGCCCAGACCGTCGAGTTCCGGAACCACCACCCTGCCCTGAACCCGTCGCGCCACCTGGTCGATGAACCGGGCCAGCCCGGGATCGTCGCCGAGCCGGAAGATCGTCACCTGCGCACCGAGCCGGGCGACGTCATCGAAACCCTTCACGGTGTGGGCGATGGTCCGCGGGTGCGGTGGGTAGTCGAAGAAAACCGAAGCGCCACCGCCGTTGAAGTCCTCCAAGTGCGCCGTCGGCTCCCCGTCGGTAACCACCAGCACCACCGGCTGGGCGTTGGGGTGGCGGCGCAGGTGCCGACTGGCCAGCGCCAGCGCATGGTGCAGATTGGTGCCCTGCTCGTAGACACCTTCCAGCCCGGTCAGCTCCGCAGCGGTTACCGTGCGCGCATAGCGCCCGAAGGCGATGATCTGCAACGCATCTGAACGGAACCGGGTGCTGACCAGGTGGTTCAATGCCAGCGCGGTGCGCTTCATCGGTAGCCAACGGTTGTCCATCACCATCGAGAACGACGTATCCACCAGCAGCGCAACGGCGGACTGAGTGCGCGTCTCGGTCTCGGAGACCTCGACGTCGTCGACCGTGATCGACAGCCGCCCGCGGGCCGGCGCGGCGCCCGGGGGTCCGGCGACTTGGCGCAGCACCGTGTTGGTCAGGGTCCGGGTGACGTTCCACGGCTCGGTGTCGCCGAACTGCCAAGGCCGAGTCGCCCCGGTCAGCTCGCCGGCCGCCCCGGCCCGACGGTGATCGCGTTCGCCGCGACGCCCCGAAAGTTGCCGCGCCACATCACGTAACGCGGTTTCGCCGAGCCGGCGCATCGCTTTCGGCGACAGCCGCCACTGCCCATCGGAGCTGCGGTCCAGGAACCCTTGGTTGAGCAGCGCACGTTCCAGCTCGGCCAGAGTGCGTGCGTCGACGGCGGCCTGATCGCCGAGTTGGCGGGCCAGTGCGTCAAGGTCGACGTCGTCCATGCTCGCGCCCGGATACGCCTGCGACAGCTGCTCGGCCAGCTGCTCGAGCTCGGCGATATCGGACAGGGCCTGGGCACCCTCCCCCATTCCGAGCGGGTTATTGCCGGAGAACTCCGACGAACCGGTCCAGTCCTCACCCGGTCGGGCCGCCTGCAGGTGCGCATCCAGGCGTCCCAGCGCCTGCTGCAACGCCGGGGAACCGAACGCCTGCTCGGCCAACGCATCCAGCTCGGCACGCTGCTCAGCGCTCAGGCTGTTACGGAAGCGCTGCGCGGCGGCCGCCCGCTGAGCCAGCGAATCCAGCAGCTCCTCGACATTGCTCGGGTTCTCCGGGAAGAACTCGCCATGTTTGTCCATGAACTGCTGGAAGTCCTGCGCGGTGTCTTCGCCGCGAGAGTGCTTGTCCAACAGGTTATTGAGATCGTCGAGCATGTCGCTAACCCGTTGCCGGTCGGCGTCGGTGGCGCCTTCCAGCGCCTGCTTCATGCCGGCGAAACGCTGGTCCAGCATCTCGCGGCCGAGCAGGTCCTTGATCTTCTCGTAGGACTCGCGGGCCTCGCCGCTGCGCCAGTTGTAGTCGGCGAGCTCCTGCACCGCTTTGGCCGGCGACGGCGACAGCCCCTCGATCTGCATCTCGGCGAAGCGGGCGTCGTCGTCGAGCGCGCGGGCCAGCTCTTTGCGTTCGGCCAGCACCGCTTCGTCGAGCAGCTTTTTGACCTCGGTCAGCGTTCCGTCCAAGTTGTTGCGGCGCAACAGTTCCCGACGCCTACGTTGCGCCTCGGCCGCCAGCTGATCGGCGCCGGTCAGGTTCTTGGTGCCGCGGCGCAGCATCTCTTGGAGCGCCCGCCGCGGCGACGTCCCCTCCATGACGTCGCGCCCGATCTCCTCCAGTGCCTCGGCCAGATCAACCGGCGGCGCCAACGGATCCGGCCCACCACTGTAGGCCGAATACCGGGAGGAGTGGCCTCTAGCCATAGACGGTTTCACCCTCGTCTGAGGTCTTGTCGATACGCTTGGCCAAATACAGTGCTTCCAAAGCCAACTCAAGGGCCGCGGCGCGTTCGCCGTCGGATTCGGCACCCAAGCGCTGTGCGATGGCGTCGATCACCGGCAGATCCGGCAACGCCGCCAGCACCGCTTTGGCCGAAATCCGCTCGCCCGTCGTCACCGTCGCGTTCTCCACCGCCGCCACCAGCGGTCCCACATCGATCCCGCCCAGCGCCCGCGATGCGGTATCGGCGGTAGCCCGGCGCAACAGGTGCTCCAGCACCGCCTGCTCGCGTCCCTCCTCGCCGGATTCGAATTCCAGCTTGCCGCGCAGCACGTCGACGATCGTGCTCAGGTCCACCACCCGGGCCACCGGCTCGGTTTCACCGAGCACAGCGCCACGGTGCCGCGCCGAGGCCGCCACCGTCTCCGCGGCCGCGATCGCGAAACGTGCCGAGACGCCGGAGCGCTGATCCACCGAGCGAGACTCACGCAGATAGCGCGCGAAGCGGGCGAGCACCGCCAGCAGGTAGTCGGGCACCTGCGCGCTCAGGTGGGCCTCTTGGGCGATCACGCCGACCTCGGCGTCGAGTTCCAGCGGGTAGTGGGTGCGGATCTCGGCGCCGAAACGGTCCTTGAGCGGGGTGATGATGCGGCCGCGGTTGGTGTAGTCCTCCGGGTTGGCGCTGGCGACCACCAGCACGTCCAGCGGCAGCCGCAGGGTGTAGCCGCGCACCTGGATGTCGCGCTCCTCCATCACGTTGAGCATCGCCACCTGGATGCGCTCGGCGAGGTCGGGCAGTTCGTTGACGGCGACCACGCCGCGGTGCGCCCGCGGGATCAGGCCGTAGGCGATGGTCTCGGGGTCGCCCAGACTGCGGCCTTCGGCCACCTTGATCGGGTCGATGTCACCGACCAGGTCGGCGACGCTGGTGTCGGGGGTGGCCAGTTTCTCGGTGTAGCGCTCGCTGCGGTGCCGCCACGCCACCGGCAGGTCGTCGCCGAGCTCGGCGGCCCGGCGAATCGACTCGGGCGTGATCGGCGAATACGGGTGCTCACCGAGCTCGGCGCCGGCGATCACCGGGGTCCACTCGTCGAGCAATCCGGTCAACGCGCGCAGCAGCCGGGTCTTGCCCTGGCCGCGCTCGCCCAGCAGCACGATGTCGTGACCGGCGATCAACGCGCGCTCAAGTTGCGGCAGCACGGTGTCCTCGAACCCGAAGATGCCGGACCAGATGGCTGCGGCGTCGTCGCCGTCGCCGAGTCGGGCCAACAGGTTCTCGGCGATCTCCTGTTTGACCCCCCTCTCACGGTGGCCGGCAGCACGCAGCTCACCGAGAGTCTTGGGCAGATCGTGCGGGGCATTCGGCGCGGTCACCACTCCACGCTACGACGGGCGTGAAAGTCCGTCACGATGTCTCGGTTTATCCGGGCGCCCAATACCCGATACCCTGGGTATTGTGAACTTTCCGGAATGGCGCGAACGACCGGCTCAGACCTACTTCGGCCCGGCATCCTGGCAGGCCCGGCTACTGGCTACGTCCGCGGCGATCTTTTTGCGCACCTCAATCGCTGTGCTGACGCTGGTCGGCATGGTCGTCAACCGGTTCTGGCCCGCCGGTCTGCAGCGGGCACGTCTGGACCTGATCGACCAGCCGATGCGCTACATCCGGGCACTGCCGGGCACTGAGGTGACACCGGAGCGATTGACCGACTGCCCGGCGGAGTGGGTGGTGGCACCGAGCGCGCGCGACTCAGACCGGGTGATCGTCTACTTCCACGGTTCGGCGCTGGTGACACTGGGTCTCAATTCGCACCGCCGCTTTGCCAGCGAACTCTCCGCCGTCACCGGTGCGAAGGTGTTCAATGTCGGCTACCGCTTGGCACCACTGGCCGGCATTGACGAGGCCGTGGCCGACGGTCTGTGCGCCTACCGCCGCGTGCTGGATGCCGGGTTCGCCGCGGATCGCATTGTGGTCGCGGGAGATTCGGCCGGCGGGCTGATGGCGGTGAACACCGCGCTCGCCGCACGCGATGCCGGACTCCCGGCGCCCGCAGGTCAGGTGTTGATGTCAGCGCTGACGTCGTCGGACATGGAGATCAAACGCGAGGCCGCGCGCACCCACCGCGACCCGTTCTTCCCGTTCATGGCGTTCATGTTCATCTACCGCGTATTCGCCACCGTGAACGGCACCCGCGAGCTGCCGGTGATGCCACCGGAGGCGGAGCTGCGCGGACTGGGACCGTTCCTGCTGCAGGTCGGCAACAACGAGATGCTGCGCAACGACACGTTCGTGCTGGCTGACAAGCTGACCGCGGCCGGCGTGCCGAACTGGGTTCAGGTGTGGGACCGCGCGTTGCACATGTTCCAGCTCACCTTCGACTTCAACCCCGACGCTCGCCGGGCGGTCGCCGAGATCGCCGACTTCATCGAGTACGCCATGGCCGACACTGCGCCCAGCACCGAATCGACTCTCGGCGCCTAGACCTGCCCCTGCAGTAGGGCCAGCAGCAGCGGAATGCGGTTGGCCTCGATCTCGGGCTGTGGCAGCACGGTACGCACGATCGCGGCGCCGTCGAAGGTGTTGGTAAGCAGCGCAACCACGTTGGGGAACAGCTCCTCGGGAAATGCGTCGGCACCGGGAAATCCGCGGGCTGTGTCGTAGATCTTCGCACCGTATTCGTCCAACACCTCGGCCAGCGTAGTGCGGAGCTTCTCATCGGTGCGGGCGGCGATCAGCAGCTCGTAGACCACCGCGTTGTTGGAGTTCGCCGTCAGATCGCGCAGCAGGGTCAATATCGCTTCCAGCGTCGAGTCGTTGGCCGGAATCTCCGCCACTTGCTTAGCGATCAGCTCCAGCTGACGTCGCAGCACTTCCTGGGCGGTGGCAGCCATGAAGTCGCCCATCGTGCCGAAGTGGCGGAACAACGCCCCGTCGGACACCCCGGCGCGCGCGGCGATCACCTTGGCCGACGCCCGGGCGTAACCGATCTCGGCGATGGTGGCGATGCTGGCGTCGAGCAGTGCGGCGACGGTGGTTTCGCGGCGCTCCTGCTGGGTTCTGGCCATGCGCTAGACCGATTGCAGCTCGCGGGATCCGGCACGCAGGAAACGGCCGGACTTCACGGTGGTGCCGTAGCCTTCGCAGAACTGCCCGCCCCGGAACACCACGGTGCCGCCCACGCCGGTCGCGACCACCGCGTCGTCGTTGCGGTTGACCATCCGGCTCAGGTCGCCGTAGAACGGCACCTTCTCCTCGTGGTAGCCGTCGACGGCGTCGGTCAGGCCCGCCGGGTCGATCACCACGAAGTCCGCTCGGTCGCCTTGGCGCAGCGTGCCGGCGTCGAACCCGAACCAGTCGGCGACTTCGGAGGTCAGCCGGTATACCGCCCGCTGGACGCTCATGAACGGTCGCCCGGCCGCCTCGGCGTCGCGGACGCGCTTGAGCAGCCGCAGCGGGAAGTTGTAGAAGGCCATGTTGCGCAGGTGCGCTCCGGCGTCGGAGAACCCCATGTGGATCACCGGCTCGTTGGCCAACTTGTCCAGCTGCTTGGGCCGGTGGTTGGCGACGATCGTGGTCCAGCGGACGTTGCGTTCGCCGTTGTCCACCAACACATCGAGGAACGCGTCCAGCGGGTGCAGCCCGCGTTCCTCGGCGATCTGCCCGAAGCTCTTGCCGACCAGGCTCGCATCCGGGCATTCGACGATCACCGCGTCGTGGAAGTCGCGGTGCCACAAGGACGGACCCAGCTTCTTGCGGTCGAAGGCCTTGCGGAACCGGCGGCGGTACTCGGTGTCAGCCAAAAGCGCGTTGCGCTCCAGCTGGTCGCGCAGGTGCAGCGCGGCGGTTCCCGCTCCGAATTCTTCGAATACCGGCAGATCGATTCCGTCGGAATACAACTCGAACGGCACCGGTAGGTGCTGGAACCGCACGCTGGAACCGAGCACGGCGTTGAGCAGCCGGGCGCCCGGGCCGAAGACCCGGACCGCTCCCGGTGCCGACTTGGCGTCCGCGGAGACCAGCAGGCTCATCCGCACCCCGCGCCGCCGGCCGAACATGCCACTACTTGTCAAGAAGAAGTTCAAGGCCGTCAACGGGTTTCGGACGTCGGGCGCGCTCTGCAGCATCCGCCCGCGCTTGCGCAGTACCTTGATCAACCGCCGCCGTTCCCGCCAGGTGGCGAACGTCGACGGCAGCGCCCGAGACCGGAACCGGTCGCCGTCCAGTTTGTCGATGGGGGCGTCCATCCCGGACATGCCCAACAGTCCGGCGTCAAGCCCCTTGTCGAGCAGCTCGGCCATCTTCTCCAGCTCGGCGTCGGTCGGGACGACGCCGTCGGTGGTGGCGCGATCCAAGCCGAGCACCGCGGTCCGCAGATCCGAGTGGCCGAGCATGGAGCTGATGTTGGGCCCGAGCGGCAACTCCTCGAGGGCGTGCACGTACTCGGCGGGCGTGGACCAGGTCTTCTTGGACTGCAGCGCGTCCAGCACGAATTTGCGGGGCACCGCTTCGACCCGGCTGAACAGGTCGGCGGCGTCCTCGGACTCGGCGTACACCGTCGACAGCGAGCAGTTGCCCAGCAGCACCGTGGTGACGCCGTGGCGTACCGACTCCCGCAGACCCGGGTCCAGCAACACCTCGGCGTCGTAGTGGGTGTGCACGTCGATGAAGCCCGGGGCCACCCACTTGCCGGCCGCGTCGATCACATCCGGGCAGCCGGTCTCATCCAGCTCCCCCGCGACGATGTCGGCGACGACACCGTCGCGGATGCCCAGGGTGCGTACCTGGGGCGCGTTGCCCAGGCCGTCGAACCACAGTCCGTTGCGGATGATCAGGTCATAGGCCATGACGTCTCCCAACTTGAAGTTGAGATAGATAGTGAGCGCTAACAATCTTTATGTCAAGGGTTGACCTCGGGGGCAGTTATCCCCAGTTCGGACTTGATCCACAGATTCGCGTTCCGCCTGCGTCAACGCCGGACGGGCGCAATAGAATTAGCACATGCGTTCGAATGACCGGGAAGTGATCGTCGAGGTGTTCGACGCGCTGGCTGCCGGCCTGGACCGGGCGCTGGAGCTGGACTTCGAGGCGCTGACCCCGCGGGAATGCCTGGCACTGCTGGGGCGCTGCGAACTGCTACGGCGCCGGCTGCCGGCAGTAGAACACCCGCTGGTCAACCAGATCGCCGCCACCGACCCAGTCGAGTTGGGCGGCAAGCCCCGCTGGGTATTGGCCGACGAGTTGCACCTCACCCGCGGTGAAGCCGCCCGCCGCATCAGCGATGCCGCAGAGCTGGGGTCACGTCGCACATTGACCGGTGAACCGTTGGAACCGGTGTTGCCGACGGCGGCTATCGCCCAGCGAGACGGGCAGATCGGGGCTGCGCACATCGCAGTGATCCGCTCGTTCTTCACTTATCTGCCTGTCGACATTGATGCAGCCACACTCGTCCGGGCCGAAAGAGAACTCACCGAGTTGGCCGCCCAGTACCGGCCCGAGCAGCTGGCGAAGCTCGCCCAACGAATGGCGGACTGCCTGCACCCGGACGGCAACTACTCCGATGACGAGCGCGCCAAACGTCGCGGCGTGGTGCTGGGCCCCCAAGACCGCGACGGCATGACCCCGATCAAGGGCTATCTGGATCCGCAAGCCCGGGCCACCCTGGATGCGGTGTTGGCCCGCTGGGCCGCTCCCGGAATGTGCAATCCGAACGACGCCACCCCGTGCACCGATGGCACGCCCTCGCAGGCAGCGATCGACACCGATACCCGCAGTGCCGCACAACGCAACCACGACGCCTTGACCGCTATGGGCCGCGGCCTGCTGGCCTCCGGAGAGTTGGGTCAACATAACGGGCTACCGGCCAGCATCATCGTCTCGACCACCCTGGCCGACCTGGAAGCCGGTACTGGGAAAGCCCACACCGGCGGCGGCAGCTGGCTACCGATCTCCGACGTGATCGCCCTGGCGAGCCACGCCCACCACTATCTGCGGATCTACAACGGCGCCAAAGAGTTGGCGCTGTTCCATACCAGGCGGCTGGCTTCGCCGGGACAGCGAATCGTGCTCTACGCCAGAGAACGCGGGTGCTCCCACCCCAATTGCCCCGTCTCCGGTTACTACTGCGAAGTCCATCACGACGACGACTACGCGAAAACCAAGCGAACCGACATCACCGACCTGACCCTGCGCTGCGGGCCCCACCACCAACTCATCACGTCGGGCGGCTGGAAGACTCGCAAGCGCCACGACGGCACCACCGAAACCCTGCCGCCGCCACACCTAGACCACGGACAACCGCGGGTCAACTATTACCATCACCCCGAAAAACTGCTGGGCGACAACGGTTCCGGTGCCGACGAAGACGACGGGCCTTAGCTCAGTGCGCGAAGTGCCGCGCCCCAGTCAGGTACAGCGTGATCCCGGCCTCGGCCGCGGCCGCGGTCACCTCGTCGTCGCGCACCGAGCCGCCCGGATGGACGATCGCCTTCACCCCGGCCGCAGTCAGGGTCTGCAGCCCGTCGGGGAATGGGAAGAACGCGTCGGAGGCCGCCACCGCACCGGCCACCCGCTCGCCGCCGCGCTCCACCGCCAGCCGGGCCGCGTCGACCCGGTTGACCTGGCCCATGCCCACGCCGATGGTGGCGCCGTCGCCCGCGACCACGATCGCGTTGGACTTGACCGCGCGGCAGGCCCGCCAGGCGAAGACCAAGTCGGCCAGCGTGGCCGGATCTGCCGGTGCCCCGGTGGCCAGCGTCCAGTTCGCCGGGTTGTCGCCCGGCGCGTCGAGGCCGTCTCGGCTCTGCATCAACAGCCCACCGCTGATCTGGCGCCACTCGGTGCCGCCGCGCAGCGGCTCGGAGGCCAACAGCACCCGGATGTTCTTCTTGCGTGACAAGATCTCCACGGCACCGGCTTCGTAGGCCGGCGCCACGATCACCTCGGTGAAGATGGTGCTGACGTACTCCGCCATCTCCACGCTGACCTCGGTGTTGGCCGCGATCACACCGCCGAACGCGCTCAACGGGTCGCACTCGTGCGCCTTGCGGTGGGCATCGGCCACCGAAGTCGCCGAGACGGCGATGCCGCACGGGTTGGCGTGCTTGATGATGGCCACACAGGTCTCTTCGTGATCGAAGGCCGCCCGCCACGCGGCATCTGCATCGGTGAAGTTGTTGTAGGACATCTCTTTTCCGTGCAGCTGCTCGGCCTGAGCCAAGCCCGGCCACGCGCCGGCGTCACAGTAGAGAGCGGCCTGCTGATGCGGGTTCTCGCCGTAGCGCAGCTGCGCCGCGCGGCGGTAGGTGCGCCCGTACCATTCCGGCAGCGCTTGGCGCGGCTCTCCGGCCTGTTCGAAGGGTGCCAGCGTCGACGACATCCAGCTGGCGACCGCGACGTCATACTCAGCGGTGTGCCGGAATGCCAGTGCCGCCAAGCGCTTCCGCTCTTCGAGAGTGAACCCGCCGGCGTTGACCGCGGCCAGCACACCGTCATAGCCGAGCGGATCGACCACCACGGCGACGCTGGGGTGGTTCTTGGCGGCCGCCCGGATCATCGAGGGTCCGCCGATGTCGATCTGCTCGACGCATTCGTCCTCGCCGGCGCCGGAATCCACGGTCTCGCTGAACGGGTACAGGTTGACCACCACCAGCTCGAACGCGGCGATCTCCAGCTCATCGAGCGCCGCGGCGTGCTCAGACTTGCGCAGGTCGGCCAGCAGCCCGGCGTGCACCCGGGGATGCAGAGTCTTGACTCGGCCGTCGAGCACCTCCGGGAAACCGGTCACCTGCTCCACCGGCGTCACCGGAATGCCCTTGGCCGCAATCGTCTTGGCGGTGGAACCGGTGGAGACGATATCCACGCCGGCGGCGTACAGGCCGGCAGCCAGGTCGACCAGTCCGGTCTTGTCGTAGACGCTGATCAACGCCCGACGAATCGGTCGCTTGCCGTCGGTCATCCTAGGGTTGCCTTTCGTCCGTTCCAGGTCACGCCGCCAGTCGCCAATGCGGCCAGTACGTCGACCAGGAGCTTGCGCTCCACTTTCTTGATGCGTTCATGCAGAGAGTCTTCGTCGTCGCCGTCGAGCACCGCGACCGGTTCTTGGGCCAGCACCGGGCCGGTGTCGGTGCCGGCGTCCACCAGGTGCACGGTGCAGCCGGTGACCTTGACCCCGTAGGCCAACGCTTCGGGCACCGCGTGCGCTCCCGGGAAGGAGGGCAGCAGCGCCGGATGGGTGTTGACGGTGCGCCCCAGAAAACGGGACAGGAAGTGCGAGCCCAGGATTTTCATGAAGCCCGCCGAGACGACCAGATCCGGGCTGTGGGCCGCGGTGGCCTCGGTCAGCGCGAGATCCCAGGCCGCCCGGTTCGGATAGTCGCTCATCCGGACGGTGAACACCGGTAACCCCGCCGCCGTGGCGATCTCCACCGCCCGGCAGTCCCGGTCGGTGCCGACGGCGACCACCCGCGCGGGGTAGTCGTCTACCGCCGCGGCCAGCAGCGACTCGAGCAGCGATCCGGTGCCCGAAGCCAGCACCACCAGTCGGGCGGGGACGCTGGGGGCCACATGGATCGGTTGCACGGTGACTGAGCCTAACGCGGTGATCGCAAGCGCAGCGAAGCCGGGCGCCGCGGGTCACCGCCGCAACACCAGCAAGTTCAGGCGGAGCGCTGCCCTCGATCCCGCGCGACCCGGAGTGCGGCCGCCACGCCGTCGGTCCAGATCTCGACCATGTCCCAGGTGACCTCGGGATGGCCGATCGGCTGGGTCATCTTGCCGAGCTTGCTGACCCTTCCGTACGCCAGGTCCTGAAAGTCGGGGTCGTCCAGCTCGGGGAACTCGTCGTATTCACTGCAAAACCCCGCGCACTCCAGCTCGTCGTAGAGGGACTCCGCCAGGTCATCGGTCAATCCGAGGGTGCGCGACTGTGGCGACGGCTCGATCATCTGCATCCCGGCCTCGACGCCGTCCACCCAGATCAGGACCACCACGTCGAGCACCCGCTCATGACCCGGTGGCAGGATCAGCCCGGTCAGCATTTCGGCCCGGACACCGGCCAGCATGTGCAGGTTCCGCCGCCTGGGCACGCCAGACGGGGCGTTCTTGCCGGCGGGCTCGGTGCTCACGACGTCGGGCATGTCGTCCCCCTGGAGTTCGGACGGTCGGCACTACCATCCGATCAGCCAGCGGTGACATATATAAGGGACTGAAGTCCTCGATTTAGTGGTCGTATCCGTCGTCATCGGTGAACATCAGGTCTTCGGGGTCTTCCAGCGGTCCCGGCGGCTGAGTCGGCGCATGCGACCGGAACGTGCGCGGCGGCTCGGGTTCTGGCGTCCAATTCAACTCGCCGTCGTCGGTGACCTCGTCTGATTGGAAACCCGGTTCGAAGTCGGCGTCGAACAGCTCGCCGGCTTCGAAGGGCTCCCCGGCTGCCGCGAGGTCCTCGGGATCGATGTCTGCGATCGGCGCCGGGCTCGGTTCGGCGGCCGCTTCGGGCTCCGCGGGCCGGTCAGGGGCGGGCGGCAGCACACGCTGCGGTCCGCCCGTCGCATCAGCGCGGACCCCGCCGATCATCACCACTGTCAGCGCTCCGATCGCGGCGAACCAGCCGAACACCGCGGGCCCGAACGTCAGCTGATCCACGCCAACGTCACCGAAGTTGCCCAGCCGTCCCCCACCGGCCAAACCGAGTACGGCCATCGTCACCGCCGCGATGAACGCCGCAACCGCCACCTTGGCCAGTGCCGGAAGCAGCGGTAGCGGACGCCGGGCGCACTGCTGCCCGACGGCCACGCCAGCCGCCGCCCCGATGATCAGCAGCGCCACCCATGCCGGGCCCAGCGGTGGTGCGGGTGCCGCAGCCAGGATCGGCAGCGCGGGAATGTCGCCGCCGAGAACGGTGAACGCGCTGAACAGCGCGGGGCCGATGTGTGCGCTCGAACCGACCGCCATCGCCGTCGCACCGACAAGCACATTGGGCACATACAGCACCGCCAGCAGGGTCAGGCTGAGCTGGCCGAACAGTGAATCGGTGATCGCGTAGAGCTCGTGCATGGTCCCCCAGTGCCAGACCAGGGAGAGCACCGTCACCACCCCGGCCAGGCCGAACAGCGCCAGCATGCCGGTGATCGCGGCTCGCACCGAATCCGCCAGCCAATCCGGCAGCCGCGCCTCCGCCAACGCCCGCCGGCCCACCCGCGTCCCCACTCCCAGCGCCGCGCCGATCGCATGCACCAAAAACACATGCGCGAAGGCACTCAGGGCAAGCGGGGTCTGCAGTTCGGTGATGACCGAAGCCGCGTCGTGGATGACCGCCAGCGAGACCGCCGCGATCAACAGTGGGCCACCCACCGCGGAGGCCACGATCCAACGGATGACGAACCACGAGGCGCCGCGGGCGGTGGCCTGCGCGGTGGTTCGTGCCGTCCCGGCGACCATCAGCAGCACCGGCAGCAGCGGCAGTGCACCCAGGTCACGACCACCGATCGAGATCGGCACCTGGTGCACGCCCAGCCACATGCTGGCGATGGCACCCGAGGCCCCAGTCATGTCGCTGTTGGCGATCAGCAACTGCAGCAGCGTCACCGCTGCGATGACCGTCAACGCCACGACGGATGGGCCGAATGCGACCCGCAGCAGGTCGCGGGTCGGGTTCGAGCCTGGTTTGCCGCCGGTCACCGATGTCACGCTGCGAGCACGTTCAACTCGGCGCGCGGGCGCGGGTTAGGGCTGCGCCGGCCCCGACGAGGCGGAGCCGCCCTGCGACTGCTGGCCACCCGTCGAGCTCTGATCCGAACCGGCTGCGCTGTGGCCACCGGTCGACGCACTCCCCGACCCACCGGACGACGGCGGGTTGTAGGAGGGAAAGCCGGTCGGCGGGGTCGGCGGCCCCTGCGGTGCCGCCTGCTGTCCGCCGGAGTTGAAGGCGCCCGAAGAAGAGGACGAGGGTGCCTGCTGCGCGCCGAAGCCGCCACTGGACGGTGCGGACGGGTAGCTGCCGTACGACGACGGGTAGCCAGGCTGCTGCGGAGCCTGCTGGCCCTGGTGCCCTTGGTGTCCCTGGTGGCCATAGCCCTGCTGGCCGGGCTGACCGTAGTAGTTACCGCCCGGCGGCAGGCCGTACTGGGCGTAGGGGTCGTACTTGGGACGCGGCGCCGGCGCGGTGACCACGCCGGCCTCCAACAGTAGCGATCCGACCGCGGCGGCGGCCTGCAGGACGCTGAAGGTCAGGATCAGCCACAGGCCCCAGCCGATGGTGTAGCTGCCGCTGGCATCGGCAACGGTCGAAATGGCCAGCAGCGCACCCAGTGCCGAGACCACGGCGATCACCGCGGTGTAGCTCTTCGCCTTGGGCAACAGGGCTGCACCGGCCAGTAGCGCGGCCAGCACCGCCAGCGGAACGGTGTGGCCGGCGTCGCTGAGGATCAGGGGATAGTCGACGTCGGTGATCGTCACGATCGGGCCGAAGTTCGCCAAATAGACACCCAGCCCCAACGCAACTGCGGCGATTCGGAGGTATTGCGGCACTTTGCTCTCGACTTCGCCGCCCGATTTCGCGAACGACGGGGTCGGTTGTCCGTACGAGCCTGATGGTTGAGAAGGCTGGAAGCCGGGATTCCCGGGCGAGTAGGTCATGACCTCTCCTGTGCTTGTGGGCAGCGCGCTGGTGGGCGGTGCGGCGCGCTTCGACCATCCACGCTAGCGCACTTGCGGGCCGAGTCGGTGGGTCAACACTGCGCGACAAGGACCCCCCCGTTGCCCGCCGAACAGGAACACGTTCTAATCGGGGCTATGGATTACGGGCTCGTGCTATTCACCAGTGACCGTGGAATCAACCCGGCAGCGGCCGCCAAACTCGCCGATGATCACGGCTTCACCACCTTCTATGTGCCGGAGCACACGCATATTCCGGTGAAGCGACAGGCCGCTCACCCAACCACCGGGGACGAGTCGCTGCCCGATGACCGTTATATGCGCACCCTGGACCCGTGGGTCAGCCTGGGGGCCGCATGTGCGGTGACCTCGCGAGTGCGGCTGTCGACCGCGGTGGCGCTGCCGGTCGAGCATGATCCGATCACGCTGGCGAAGTCGATCGCGACCCTGGATCACCTGTCCGGCGGGCGGGTGAGCCTTGGCGTCGGGTTCGGTTGGAACACTGACGAACTGGCCGACCACGGCGTCCCCGCCGGCCGCCGGCGCACGATGCTTCGGGAGTACCTGGAGGCGATGCGAGCGCTGTGGACCCAGGAGGAAGCGTCCTTCGAAGGCGAGTTCGTGAACTTCGGCCCGAGTTGGGCTTGGCCCAAGCCGGCGCAGTCACACATTCCGGTGCTGGTCGGTGCGGCCGGGACCGAGAAGAACTTCAAGTGGATCGCCCGCAGTGCCGACGGCTGGATCACCACGCCACGTGACTTCGACATCGACGCGCCGGTCAAGTTGCTGCAGGACACCTGGGCGGCCGCCGGCCGCGACGGCGCACCGCAGATCGTGGCGCTGGACTTCAAGCCGGTGCCCGAGAAGCTGGCGCACTGGGCCGAGATCGGTGTCACCGAGACGCTGTTCGGTCTACCCGACAAGTCCGAGTCCGAGGTGGCGGCTTACGTGGAGCGCCTGGCCAGCAAGCTGGGGCTGTCCTGACCTAGCGCGAGCAGACACGAAAGCCCCCTTTTCCGGAGCGAAATGGGGGCTTTCGTGTCTGCTCGGCCGAGAAAATCTCAGCGCGGGGAGCAGCGGTTGCCGTAGTCAAATGCGTGCACCGTCACCGGGGCACCCAGCGGGTCACCGTCGGACAACAAGGCCACCAGATCTTCGTCTTCGGTGGTCGCCAGGAACCGGGTGCCGTCGGCGTCGAGTCGGCCGATGATGATCCCGGTGCGGGTATCCCAGTCATAACGGACGCTGTAGGTCTCGATCGTGGCCGGGCCTTCGGCACTCTCGGTGACCGGCACAGCAGTTGCGGTATCGGCCTGCGCCTGCAGTTCGGCGCTGCGATCCGGCGTCCACGGCACCGGGGTGGTCGAGTACACCCCGGCCGCGTACTTGCTCATCATGCCGCCGTTGGCCCCGACGAAGGCGAATTGCCCTGGGGCACTTCGCGCTGAGGCGACAGCCTCGGCGATCGCATGCATCGAGTAGTTGTTGCCCGCGCCGCCGAAGAAGGGCAGCCCGCCGGTCAGGGTCAGGCCGCGCGGATCGTCGGCGGCCAGGCCGAAGGCATCGCAGATGGCGAACACCGGGACCGGGAAGCAGCTGTACAGGTCCATGGCCGCGACGTCATCGATGCCGATCCCGGCCATCTCGAGCGCCTCGGTGGTGGCCGTGGTGGCGACCGGGTAAGCACTCAGGTCAGGGCGCTCCAGCAGCCGCTGGGCACGCAGGTCGGCGTGACCGTGCAGGTACACCCAGCGGTCTTCGGGCACGCCCAGGCGGCGGGCGGCCTCCGCCGACATCACCAACACCGCGGCGCCCTGGTTGACCTGGTCGCGCGCCACCAGCAGCCGCGGGTACGGGTCACAGATCATTCGGTTGTCGACGCTGATGGTGGTCAGCTCGTCGACCGACCGCTCCACCGGGGATGCCGAGAACGGGTTCTTCGCAGCGATCTTGGTCATCGGGGCGAACAGCTCCCCCATAGCCTGCAGATAGTCGGCCGTGCCCAGGCCCAGTCGGGCACGCCGGGCGTTCTCCAGCAGGCCGTACTGCACCGGCGCACCGGTCAGCCCGTGAATGACGGTGTAGCGCTCGACGAACTCGTCCAGACCGTAACCCCGGTCTTCGAGCTGCCCGTCGATGGTCTCGGTGAAGTCCGGCTTGGTGTCGGACTTGGCGAAGTGGCGCAGCGTCGAGGTCGCGTCGGACCCGCACAGCAGCACCACGTCGGCGGTGCCGGACACGATCTCGCCGGCGAATTCGGTGAGCAGCTTCTGTGGGCCCTGCCCGCCCACCTTGTCCAGCACCGCTCGCGCCGGCTGGGCGCCGATCAGGCGCGCAACCGACCGGGGAAAGTTGTTGGACTTGCCCAGCGGCGCGGGCGCATTCGGAATGGAGATCTCGAACTGACGGGTGGCCACTATCGCGTCGATGGCCGCCGCGACCTGCTCTGAGCTTGCCCCGCAGTCGGCCAGCGCCGCCTGCGCCGCAGCAGCGGCCAGCTCCACCGGCGACATCGCCCGGTAGTCGGCGTCGTCGATGCGCTCGGCGGCCTGCCCGACGCCGACGACGACGGGAGTGCGGGGATCAATGCTCATGGTTTACCTCCCTAAGGCGAGCAGACGCGAAAGCCCCCAATTTCAGGCTGAAATGGGGGCTTTCACGTCTGCTCGGCAGAAAACTGCTACAGGCTCTCGAGGATCTGTCGAGCCAGGGCCGCGGTGGCCGACGGGGTCTTGCCCACCTTCACACCGGCGGCCTCCAGGGCCTCCTGCTTGGCGGCCGCGGTGCCCGACGAGCCCGACACGATGGCGCCGGCATGGCCCATGGTCTTGCCCTCCGGCGCGGTGAACCCGGCGACGTAGCCGACGACCGGCTTGGTCACGTTGGCCTTGATGTAGGCCGCGGCCCGCTCTTCGGCGTCGCCGCCGATCTCGCCGATCATCACGATGACCTTGGTGTCGGGGTCCTTCTCGAACGCCTCGATGGCGTCGATGTGGGTGGTGCCGATCACCGGGTCGCCGCCGATGCCGATGGCGGTGGAGAAACCGAAGTCCCGCAGCTCGTACATCATCTGGTAGGTCAGGGTGCCCGACTTCGACACCAGACCGATCGGCCCGGTGCCCGAGATGTTGGCCGGAGTGATCCCGACCAGGCACTCACCCGGGGTGATGATGCCGGGGCAGTTCGGCCCGATGATCCGGGTCTTCTCACCCTTGTCCACGTTGTAGGCCCACGCATAAGCGCTGTCCTGCACCGGGATGCCCTCGGTGATCACGACCAGCAGCGGAATCTCGGCGTCGATCGCCTCGATCATGGCGTCCTTGGAGAAGGCCGGCGGCACGAAGGCGATCGACACGTCAGCGCCGGTCTCCTTCATGGCCTCGGCGACACTGCCGAACACCGGCAGCTCGACGTCGGCGCCGCTGGAATCCTTGTGCGCCACCGTGGTGCCGGCCTTGCGGGCGTTGACGCCGCCGACGATCTGGGTGCCGGCGGCCAGCATCCGCGCGGTGTGCTTGGTCGCCTCGGCACCGGTGATGCCCTGGACGATGACCTTGCTGTCCTTGTTGACGAAGATCGACATGACTTATGCGTCCTTTCCGGCGTTCGCCAGCTCGGCAGCCTTGTCGGCGGCCTCGTCCATGGTGGCGACGACGGTCACCAACGGGTGGTTGGCCTCGGCCAGGATCGCCCGGCCCTCTTCGACGTTGTTGCCGTCCAGGCGCACCACCAGCGGCTTGGTCGCGGCGTCACCGAGGATGCCCAGCGCCGACACGATGCCGTTGGCCACCGCGTCGCAGGCGGTGATGCCGCCGAACACGTTGACGAACACGCTCTTGACCTGCTTGTCGCCCAGGATGACGTCCAGACCGGCGGCCATCACCTCGGCGGAGGCCCCGCCCCCGATGTCGAGGAAGTTGGCCGGCTTCACGCCGCCGTGCTTCTCACCGGCGTAGGCGGTGACGTCCAGGGTCGACATGACCAGGCCGGCGCCGTTGCCGATGATGCCGACCTCGCCGTCCAGCTTGACGTAGTTCAGGTCGTGCTCTTTGGCCTTGATCTCCAGCGGGTCGGTCGCGTCCAGGTCGGCGAACTCGATGTGGCCGGGCTGACGGAACTCAGCGTTGCCGTCCAGGGTGACCTTGCCGTCCAGCGCCAGGATCTGGTCATCAGGAGTGCGAACCAGCGGGTTGACCTCGACCAGGGTGGCGTCTTCGGCGACGAAGACCTCCCACAGCTTCTGGATGGTCACCGCGGCGGCGTCGAGCACCTCGGCGGGCAGGTGGCCCTGCTCGGCGATCGAGCGAGCGAACGCCAGGTCGACACCCTTGACGGCGTCCACCGGCACCTTGGCCAGCCGCTCCGGCTTGGTCGCGGCGACCTCTTCGATCTCCATACCGCCCTCGACCGAGCACATGGCCAGGTAGGTGCGGTTAGAGCGGTCGAGCAGGAAGGAGATGTAGTACTCCTCGGCGATGTCGCTCGCCTCGGCCACCAGCAGCTTCTTGACGATGTGGCCCTTGATGTCCAGGCCGAGAATGTTCTGCGCGTGGGTGAAGGCGTCGTCCGGGGTGGCGGCGTACTTGACGCCACCGGCCTTACCGCGGCCACCGGCCTTCACCTGGGCCTTGACCATGACCGGCCGACCGATCTCGGTGGCGATGGCCTTGGCGTCCTCAGCCGAGGTGGTTACTCGACCGGGAGTGGTGGGCACGTTGTGCTTGGCGAACAGCTCCTTCGCCTGATACTCGAAAAGATCCATGGGCTCACTGTCTTATTACGGGTAGCCGGAAGGCCGGCACTGTCGGATTGTGAGAGATTTAGCTCCCGAGGCACTGTATCGAGAGTGCGGCGGGGTTCCCTCCTCGCGTACCACTGCTGTGGCACATCTCACCGCCAGAAAAACGTGATTCGTTTCACATTAACGTCGGGATTCGGCCGATAGCTTGCCACGCCCCAGCGGGAGTGGTTACCGTCACCAAGTCCAGGTCTTTATAACGTTCTGATCACGACCAGAGGAACTTCCAGGCTGATGCAGCACGGTGCACCAATGCGTCCGGTTTCCGGTGGGGCTCTCCCTCGACGTCGAAACGGCGCTACGGCGGCTGTGATCCGCCCGTCGGCACCCAGCCCCACCGAGGTCACCGACATCATTCCGTTCAACGAGTTCGGCTGGCCTGAGGACGCATTCAGCGAAGACGTGTTCGACGAGGCGTCCGACGTGCTGCTGGCCCCTGAGCTGGACGATATGACGGACACCGACAACATGCCGGTTCTGCAGTTGGCGTTTCCCCGCGGTGGTTACTCGGACAGCTACTACCTCCCGCATGAGGCCGCCCAGCTGCCTCCGCGCCGCGGAAAGCACCGCAGCCAGCCCGCCAGCGCTGTCAAGAGTCGCGTGATGATCGCGGCGATGGCTGCCGGTGCGGCCGCTGCCGCCGCGCACGCCGCCACCCACCAGTCCGGCGAGACCGTCGCCCGGCCCGCCGTGCTGGCGGCCAGCAAGACCACACTGAACGACGGCACCACCACCACGTCCAGCCACGGCTTGCAGATGATCACGGTCAAGGCTGCGGCCAACGTCGTCGTGCACAACGAGGAGCTGGCCAAGGGCGTAGCGTTCGCGCAGGAGCGCGCCGAGCGTGAAGCCCGGCTGCAGCGCCCGCTGTTCGTCGCCCCCACTCAGGGCGCGTTCACCTCGAACTTCGGCTACCGCTGGGGCGTGCTGCACGCTGGCATCGACATCGCCAATGCCATCGGCACCCCGATCCTGGCGGCCTCCGACGGCGTGGTGATCGAGTCGGGCCCCAGCGCCGGCTACGGCATGCTGGTCAAGCTGCGCCACTCCGACGGCACTGTCACCCTCTACGGCCACATCAACCGGTCGCTGGTCAGCGTCGGTGAGCGGGTGATGGCGGGCGACCAGATCGCCGAGATGGGCAACCGCGGCTACTCGACCGGCCCGCACCTGCACTTCGAGGTGCTGCAGAACGGCACCAACCGGATCGACCCGGCTTCCTGGCTCGCCAAGCGCGGGATCAATTTCGCCTAATCTGGAATGGTGAGCGACCGCCACCACCCACCTACCGGCGCAAACCCTTCCGGCCAGAGCCCGGCGAGTTCTCCCAGCCGCATCATCCGCCGAGCACCCACCGGCGCCATCCCGATCGTCACCAGCTCTGGGCGGATACCGCCGGCCATCCAGCCCAGCCCGGCGGCGCTGCCGGCGCGATTCCCGTCAGCCGGCGTCGCGATCAGCGCCTGCGTACTGGCTCTGGTCGGCTGTTGGGCCACCTCGGTGGTGTCCACCGATCTGATCGCCAGCTGGTGGCACACCGACCGGCTGTTCTGCGTCGCGGTCGGCTTCTTGAGTCTGGTGTTCGCCGGGACGACGGTCTCCGGCGTGATCATGCTGCTGCTGCGGCGCCCAGTCGGCCGCTACCTGATCGCGGTCGGAGCGCTGGTCGCCCTGCTGACTTTCGGCAGTCTGTTCCTGGCGGGAGCCCGGGTGCCGCCGATCGTGCACGTCATCCCGGTCATCCAGATCGCCACCGTCGCGACAGCACTGCACCCGGCCACCAGACGCTGGCTGTTCGGCAGTTAAAGCTTGGTCACCGGTGCATGGTTGTGCATCAGCTTGACCCGCCCGGAACTGCCGAAGTCGATCAGCGACATCGCCGACTCGCCCACCCCGGAGACTTCCTCCACCCGACCCAGGCCGTACTTGTCATGCGTGACCCGATCGCCCGGCGCCAACACCAGCAACGGCCGGTTGCCCGATCGGCTCGGTGCCGGCTTTGCCTGTCTGGGGGTGCCGTACCGGCCGGCGCCACTGACCGGGGCGCTCGGTGCGGCGGTGACGTCGGTCCGGTGCCAGTCGATGAGCTGCTGCGGGATCTCTCGCAGGAATCGCGACTCCGGGTTCAACATGGGCTGGCCCCACGACGAACGCACCTTGGCCCGGCTCAGGTACAGCCGTTGCCGCGCCCGGGTCAGGCCGACGTAGGCCAGCCGGCGTTCTTCGGACAGCTCGCGGGCATCCCCCAGTGAGCGCATGTGCGGGAACATGCCGTCCTCCCAGCCGACGACGAACACCACCGGGAACTCCAGCCCTTTGGCGGTGTGCAACGTCATCAGGGTGACCATGCCTGACCCGTGCTCGGGAATCTCGTCGGTGTCGGCGATCAGCGACACCCGCTCCAAAAACGCTGCCAGCACCCCGACGTCAGGCACGTCCTCCTCAAGGGTGCCGTCCTGATCGGCGAGCGCGTTGGCTCGGTCGATGCTGAATTCGTGTGCGACACTGACGAGTTCGTTGATGTTGTCCAAGCGGGCCAGATCCTGCGGATCGGTCGAAGCCTCCAGCTCGGCGCGGTAGCCGGTGCGGTCCAGCACCAGCTCCACCAGACCACCGAGGTCGTCGTCGCAGGTGTTCAGGTGCGCCCGCAACTCCTCGAGCATCGCCACGAAGGCGGCGATCGCGTTCTGCGAACGGCTGTTGAGCATCGGGACACCACCCTCAGCGGCGGCAGCCAGCGCCGCGGCGAATCCGGCACCGGTGTTCTCCGCGTGCACCGAAACGCAGGCCTCCGCACGGTCGCCGATACCGCGGCGCGGGGTGTTGAGGATGCGCCGCAGGCTCACCGCGTCGCCGGGATTGTCGAGCACTCGCAGGTAGGCGATGATGTCGCGGATCTCTTTGCGTTCGTAAAAGCGCACGCCGCCAACGACTTTGTACGGGATGCCGCTGCGGATGAACACCTCTTCCAGCGACCGCGACGCGTTGTTGGTGCGGTAGAACACCGCGATGTCGCTGTAGTTGACCGCGCCCGCATCGGTCAGCTCATCGATCTCCTGCGCGACGAATCGCGGCTCGTCGTGTTCGTTGTCGGCGACGTAGCCGACGATCAGCTCGCCGTCGCCGGCGTCGGTCCACAGTCGCTTCTCCCGGCGCCCGGAGTTATAGGCGATCACCGCGTTGGCTGCCGAGAGGATGTTCTGCGTGGAGCGGTAGTTCTGCTCGAGCAGGATGGTGGTCGCGTCGGGGTAGTCGCGCTCGAAATCTTCAATGTTGCGGATGGTGGCACCGCGGAAGGCGTAGATCGACTGATCGGCATCACCGACCACGCACAGTTCCGCCGGGGGGATGTCACCCGTCTGCTCACCCGCCAATGAGTGCCCCGCGAGTTCGCGCACCAGCATGTACTGGGCATGGTTGGTGTCCTGATACTCGTCGACCAGGATGTGCCGGAATCGGCGCCGGTAGTGCTGAGCGATCTCGGGGAACGCCTGCAGAATCGCGACCGTCTCACCGATCAGGTCGTCGAAGTCCAGCGCGTTGGCCGACCGCAGCCGGCGCTGATACTCCGCGTAGACCGCGGCCACCACCCGGCTCAGGTCATCGGAGCTCTCGGTGAGGTCGGCCAGCGCCCGGTCCGGGTCGATCAGTTCGTTCTTCAGGTTGGAGATCGCATTGGCCAGCAACCGCGGCGAGTGCCGTTTCACGTCCAGGCCCATGTCACGGCCGATCATCAGCAGTAGCCGCCGCGAATCGTCGGCGTCATAGATCGAGAAATTCGAGTTCAGACCGGGGACCACCGAGGCCTGGTTACGCAGGATTCGCACACAGGTGGAGTGAAACGTCGATACCCACATCACCCGGGCCCGGGGGCCGACGAGACTCGACACCCGCTCACGCATCTCGGCGGCGGCCTTGTTGGTGAAGGTGATCGCCAGGATCTGGCCCACCCCGACGTCGCGGGCAGCCAGCAGATAGGCGATACGCCGGGTGAGCACCGCGGTCTTGCCCGAGCCGGCTCCGGCCACGATCAGTAGTGGGGAGCCCTCGTGCAGCACGGCCCGCCGCTGCTGCGGGTTGAGCCCATCGAGGAGGTGATCGGTCTGCGGAGTGGCGTGCAAGCTCATAGCGTTCCCAACGTACCGCCGCCCGGCGACAGTCTTTGCGCTGGCACTGCCCTTAGTGGCAGACTCGGTGCGTGCTCGACATGCAGCGTCGATTTTTTTACGGGTACCGGTCAGCGGTGCCCGTGGTTTAGCTGCAACGCCAAGCCCCGCGGTCCGCTTCGCCGACCCGGGGCTCGTCTGTTGTGTGAGGCCGGATCGCCGATGGGACCAGAAAACACCAACAGCGAGAACCTGGAGTTTTGATCATGTCTGCCCAACCTCAACAGCTGCCCGACATTGACGAGTTGCGCCAGGAGATCGACCGGCTCGATGCCGAGATCCTGGCCGCGGTGAAGCGCCGCACCGAGATCTCGCAGGAGATCGGTAAGGCCCGGATGGCGTCCGGCGGCACCCGCCTGGTGCACAGCCGCGAGATGAAGGTGCTCGAGCGCTACAGCGAGCTCGGCCAGGACGGCAAGGACCTGGCGATGTTGTTGCTGCGGCTCGGCCGCGGCCGGCTCGGTCACTAGGCTGCCGGCACCAGCGGCAGCTGTGGTAAACGTCCGGCGCCGCACGGGCGATGGCGCTCCGCCGCTAATGTCGGGGTATGAGCTCCGTTTCCCAGATCCCGGACATCTCCACCACCCCGGCCTGGAACGCGTTGCGCCAACATCACCAGCAGATCGGCGACACCCACCTGCGTGAGTTCTTCGCCGACGATCCGGAACGCGGCACCCGGTTCACCGCCGCCGTCGGTGATCTCTACATCGACTACAGCAAGCACCGCATCACCTCCGAGACGGTGCGTCTGCTGGTCGACCTGGCCCGGACGGCCGGCCTTGAGGACCGGCGCGACGCCATGTTCGCCGGGGTGCACATCAACACCTCCGAGGATCGGGCGGTCCTGCACACCGCGTTGCGGCTGCCGCGCAACGCCGACCTGCACGTCGACGGCCAGGATGTCGTGGCCGACGTCCACGCGGTGCTCGACGCAATGGGCGATTTCACCGACCGGTTGCGCAGCGGCGAGTGGACCGGCGCCACCGGCAAACGTATCGAGACCGTGGTCAACATCGGTATCGGCGGCTCGGATCTGGGTCCGGTGATGGTGGACCGAGCGTTGCGCCACTACGCCGACGCCGGCATCTCCGCACGGTTCGTCTCCAACGTCGACCCGGCCGACCTCACCGCGAAACTGGCCGGCTTGGATCCGGCCAGCACGCTTTTCGTCGTCGCCTCCAAGACGTTCTCGACCCTGGAGACGCTGACCAACGCCACCGCGGCGCGCCGCTGGCTTACCGACTCGCTGGGCGACGCGGCGGTGTCCAAGCATTTCGTGGCGGTCTCCACGAACGCTGCGTTGGTCGAGGAGTTCGGCATCGACACCACGAACATGTTCGGCTTCTGGGACTGGGTCGGCGGACGCTACTCGGTGGATTCAGCGATCGGACTGTCGGTGATGGCCGTCATCGGCCGGGAGCGTTTCACGGAGTTCCTGTCCGGTTTCCATATCGTCGACGAGCACTTCCGTACCGCGCCTTTGGAATCCAATGCGCCGGCGCTGCTGGGTCTGATCGGGGTGTGGTACTCCAACTTCTTCGGCGCCCAGTCCCGCGCGGTGCTGCCCTACTCGAACGATCTGGACCGCTTCGCGGCTTACCTGCAGCAGCTCACCATGGAATCCAACGGCAAGTCGACCCGCACCGACGGCACACCGGTCAGCACCGATACCGGTGAAATCTATTGGGGCGAGCCGGGAACCAACGGCCAGCACGCGTTCTACCAACTGCTGCACCAGGGCACCCGACTGATACCGGCCGACTTCATCGGCTTCTCCCAACCCGTGGACGACCTCGCCACCGCGGACGGTACCGGCAGCATGCACGACCTGTTGATGAGCAACTTCTTCGCCCAGACCCAGGTGCTGGCGTTCGGCAAGAACGCCGAGGAGATCGCCGCCGAAGGCACCCCCGCAGCTGTCGTGCCGCACAAGGTGATGCCCGGCAATCGCCCGACGACCTCCATTCTGGCAACCCAGCTCACCCCGTCGGTACTGGGCCAGCTGATCGCACTCTACGAACACCAGGTGTTCACCGAGGGTGTGGTGTGGGGCATCGACTCCTTCGACCAGTGGGGCGTGGAGCTGGGCAAGACGCAGGCCAAGGCACTGCTGCCGGTGCTCACCGACGACGCATCCCCACAGCCCCAGACCGACAGTTCCACCGACGCGCTGGTGCGCCGCTACCGAGCGGAGCGGGGCCGGGCATCGTCGTAATTTCTACTGCCGGGCGGTGACTAGGTCGGCCGGCGCCCGCCGATCTTGGCCCGCAGGCTGGGCAGCAGCACCTCGTCGACCACAACACGGACCGTTTCCTCGGTCGGCGGCCGATCGGAAACCAGTGCCCGGAACACCAGGTAGCCCGGCAGTAGGTCGTAGATCTCCGGGTTGATCGCCGAGGCCTTGATCTCGCCGCGCGCGACGGCATCGGCCAGCACGGTGTCCATCACAAGGTTGCGATGCTGGACAAATTTCTGCTGCATCGCCTCCTGCAAGGCGGGGCTGTGCGACATCTCGTTCAGCACCGCGCGCATTGTGCGCGTGTGTTCCAGCGCCTGCCCACAGGTCCAGCGGCCGATCTCCAGCAGGTCGCCACGCAGTGAGCCGGTATTCGGCGGGCTGGCCGACGCGCGGGTACCTTCGATGAACGCTGCGAGCACGAGGTCCGCCTTCGTCGGCCAACGCCGGTACATCGTGGCCTTACTGGCCTTGGCCCTGACTGCCACGGCCTCGACGCTGAGTCGGTCGTATCCATGCTCCTGCAGCAACTCCAGCGTGATCGCCAACAGCTCGGCCTCCCGCTCACTCCACGGGCACACCGAGTCGTCGCCACGGTCTTGGGAAATCGTCGTCTCCTTACTCACCGCACCGCGGTTGTTCCGCGAGAGCAGCCATTTGCGCAGATGTCAAGCAAGTTGCGATCTATCGGCACGGTACCGTACCGTTCCATGCTACGTGACAATCTCACCGCATCGCGTTCGGCGAGATCGTCAGCGCGGCGTCGAAAGGCTTTGGTTTGAGCAAGTTTTCGGTAACCAAATTGGTACGCCGGCAGTGGGTGGCGATCGTGGCGATCGTGGTAGTCGCCCTGGTCGGGTTCAGCGTCGACCGACTACGCGGCATCTTCGGCTCGAACAACGAAATCTCGAGGCCCGGCTCAGAGGCCCTGGAGAACACCGGCTACAACCCCAAACAGGTGTTGTTCGAGGTGTTCGGTTCGCCCGGATCCGTGGCCACCATCAACTTTCTGGACATCGACGCTCAGCCGCAACGCGTCGAGAACGTCCCGCTGCCGTGGTCGCAGACGCTGACCACGGACGACCCGACTATGTACGCCGACCTTCGCGCACAGGGCGACGGCAACACCATCGGCTGCCGAATCACCGTCAACGGCGTCGTCACGGATGAAAGGTCCACGAACCACGTGAACGGATACATCGCGTGCCTGGACAAGACCGCATGAGCGGCCAGCACACCGACACCGCCCGCGACGCCCACGACGGCTCCCTGCCCGCGCGGCTCATCCGGAGGCTGACCCTACCGATCCTGTTGATCTGGATCGCCATCGCCGTCGTATCGAACACCATCGCACCCCAACTCGAAGTCGTCGGCTGGGAACGCTCAGTCGGGCAGAACGCGCCCGACGCGCCGGGCATTCTCGCGATGCGACACATCGGGCAGGTCTTCGACGAATTCGATTCCGACAGTGCGGCCATGATCGTGCTTGAGGGCGATGAGCCGCTGGGGCCGCAAGCGCACGAGTACCACGACGGCCTGGTGAGGAAGCTGCGGGCCGACACCGAACACGTCGAGCATGTCCAGGACTTCTGGGGTGACCCACTGACCGCCGGCGGCTCGCAGAGCAAAGACGGCAAAGCGGCCCTTACTCAGATCTATCTCCGCGGCAACCAGGGCGAAGCGATGTCGAACGAATCCGTCGACGCCGTCCGCAAGATCGTCGACGCCACGCCACCCCCGCCGGGCATCAGGGCCTACGTCACCGGCGCATCACCGCTGGTGACCGATAACTTCGAGGTCGGCAGCGCCGGCACCAACGAGGTCACCGCCATCACCTTCCTGGTCATCGGCCTCATGCTGCTGTTCGTCTACCGCTCTGTGGTGACGATGGCGATCGTCTTGCTGACCGTCGCCGTCGAGCTCATGGCCGCCCGCGGCGTCGTCGCGGTGCTCGCCCACGCCGGCGTCATCGGGCTGTCCACCTACGCGACGAATCTCTTGACGCTCTTGGCTATTGCGGCCGGCACCGACTACGCGATCTTCGTCGTCGGCCGCTACCAGGAGGCGCGTGGGAAGGGGATGGACCGGATCGCGGCATACCACGACATGTGGCGCGGCACCGTCCACGTCATGGTCGGATCGGGATTGACCATCGCCGGCGCGGTCGCGTGCATGGGCTTCACCCGGCTCCCCTATTTCCAGACACTCGGGATACCGGCTGCCATCGGTGTTCTCGTGACCTTGACGGCCGCACTGACGCTGGGGCCCGCCGTGTTGTTGCTCGCCACCCGGTTCGGACTGATGGAACCCAAGGTCGCTCAACGGACGCGGGGCTGGCGGAAGATCGGCACCGCCATCGTGCGCTGGCCCGGGCCGATCCTGGTGGTCACCGGCATGATTGCGCTGATCGGCGTGTTCGCGTTGCCCGGTTACCAGACCAGCTACGACAACCGGCCCTACATCCCCGACAGCGCACCCGGTGTCGTCGGAATGGAGGCCGCCGAACGCCACTTCACCGAAGCGCGGATCAATCCCGAGCTGGTGATGATCGAGACCGATCACGACATGCGCAACCCGGCAGACATGCTGATACTCGAACGTGCCGCCAAGGCAGTGCTCCACACGCCGGGAATCGCACTGGTGCAGTCCATCACGCGACCGCTCGGAACGCCGATCACGCACAGCTCCATTCCGTTCCAGATCAGCGCATCGAGCGCGAGCCAGATCATGAATCTCGACTACCAGAAAGACCGAGCCAACGATCTGCTGAAGCAAGCCGGCGAGATCGACAACACGATCGCCGTGCTCAGGCAACAACTCGCCCTGCAGCAACAGAGCGCTGCAGTCACCCACGAACAAACTGAGGCGTTCCACGACACCGTCACGACGATGAACGCGTTGCGCGACAAACTCGCCGATTTCGATGACCAGTTCCGCCCGCTGCGCAACTACTTCTACTGGGAGCCGCACTGCTTCGACATCCCCATGTGTTGGGCGCTGCGGTCGGTGTTCGACTCGCTGGACGGGATCTCGGAGCTGTCCGAGAAGTTCGGCAACATCACCGCCAGTCTCGACAACCTCGACGCCCTGCAACCACAGCTGGTGGCACTCTTGCCGCCACAGATCGCGATTCAGGAGCGCAACCGCGACCTGACACTGTCGAATTTTGCCACCACCGGTGGAATCAATACCCAGAGCGAAGAAGCTTTGAACAACGCCACTGCGATGGGCAAGGCGTTCGACGACGCCAAGAATGACGACACTTTCTACTTGCCGCCGGAGGCCTTCGACAACGCTGACTTCAAGCGCGGCCTCAAGCTGTTCTTGTCGCCCGATGGCAAGGCGGCGCGGATGATCGTGACCCATCAGGGCAATCCCGCCAATCCCGAGGCGATTCCGCACATCAACGCCATCAAGGAGTCGGTGTTCGATGCCCTCAAGGCGACACCGATGTCAGATGCCAAGATCTATGTCGCGGGTATCGGCTCGACCAACAAAGACATCCAAGAGGGCATGAAGTACGACCTGCTGATCTCGGCGTTGGCTGCAGTCGCTCTCATTCTGCTGATCATGGTGGTTGTGACGCGCAGCCTCGTCGCCGCCTTCGTCATCGTCGGCACCGTCGTCCTCTCGTTGGGGGCATCGGTGGGTTTGTCAGTCCTGGTGTGGCAGTACATCTTCGGAATTCATCTCTTTTGGGTCGTAGTGCCGCTGGCCATCATCTTGCTGCTGGCGGTGGGTGCGGACTACAACCTGCTGTTGGTGTCCCGCTTCAAAGAGGAGATGCACGCGGGCCTCAACACCGGCATCATCCGCTCGATGGGCGGTACCGGTTCTGTCGTCACCGCCGCCGGTCTGGTGTTCTCGGCAACGATGGCAGCCTTCATCTTCAGCCCCCTGGTGATCCTCGGACAGATCGGTACGACCATCGGCCTGGGGCTGTTGTTCGACACCTTGATCGTGCGGTCGTTCATGACGCCGTCGATCGCGGCGTTGCTGGGCAAGTGGTTCTGGTGGCCGCAGCTGGTGCGTCAGCGTCCGGTTCCCGCGAAGTGGCCCGATCCCGTCCAACGACAGCCCGAGGAGGCCCTGGCGTGAAGTATGCAGTCCCCCTCGGCATCGCCGCGGCAGCCCTGCTCGGCGCCGTGACCACCGCCGGCGTCGTTGCCGCCGACGCTACCGACGACTACCCGATCCCCAGCCGGATCCTGCGCACCCCCTGTTCGGCCGAACAGATCATGGCTGCGGCCCGCGACGTCGCGCCGGTCTACTACGAGCGCTACATGATCGACTACAACAACAAGCCCGCCGCCGACCAGCAAGGCGCCCGGGACCGCATCCACTGGTTCTTCGCCATGGACTACGCCGGCCGCCGCCAGTATTCCGAAGACACTGCCACCAAAGCCTTTTCCGAAACCATGTCGTGGCGCTGGCCCAACTGGGCCAAGCTGTTCTTCAACAACAAAGGCGTGACCGCCCGCACCACCGACATCTGCCTGAACTACCCGGCAGGCGACATGTCGGTCTGGGACTGGAAGTAGCCACCGCCTTCGGAATTTCCCTCAGGCTGACTTTTTGCCGCCGGGTGTCAATGCCGGCCCTGCTGAAGTGCGACAGATTGCAATCCGGCCGGTAAACCTATCGCGGCACGATAAAGATTTCGACGTCCAGGCTTCCATAAGCTACGCGCCATGCAGATGCCATCCCGTGTTGGGCAGAGCGCCGCAACGGCGTTCGGCCGTCGCGGCGCACTCGGGAGTGGCTTCGCGGGCTTTGTGCACTGTTGTCGCTGACTCCCCGCCACTTGCTAATTCTCGGTAGTCACTTTCGGTGACCGGTGCCGAACATCTCGGGCATGGGAAGGCCAGCATGCACTCTTCTTTCGGTTCGGGCCGATGACAGTCGCGACTCCCCTCGAGCCAGCGCAACGTGTCGCCCGCTGCACGGAGGTGGTGGACGCCCCCGCTGCACTGCCCGCCGCCCCGGGCCGGTCCGTCATCTCGCCGCTGCGCATCGGCGTGACCACGCTGTGGCTGTCGGTGATCGTGCTGCTGCCGTTGGTCGCCATCGCGTGGCAGGCCGGCGGTAGGGGCTGGAACGGCTTCCGGCTGGCCGTCACCTCGCACGCGGCACTCGAATCGTTCCGCGTGACATTGACGATCTCGGTCCTGGTCACCGTGCTCGATGTGGTGTTCGGCTTGGCGACCGCCTGGGTCTTGGTGCGCGACGACTTCGCCGGAAGGGGAGTGATCGATGCGCTGATCGATCTGCCGTTTGCGCTGCCGACAATCGTCACCAGCTTGGTGATGCTCGCCCTCTACGGCAACTCCAGTCCGATCGGCATTCATCTGCAGCACACCCCGCCCGGCGTCGCGATGGCCCTGGCCTTCGTCACGCTGCCACTGGTGGTCCGCGCCGTCCAGCCGGTGCTGATGGAGATCGACCGCGATGTCGAGGAGGCGGCTGCGGCACTCGGCGCGACGCGCCTGGTCACCTTCAAGACGGTGGTGCTGCCTTCGTTGCAACCGGCGCTGTTGACCGGTGCCGGACTTGCGTTTTCGCGGTGCGTCGCCGAATTCGGCTCGGTCGTGACGATCGGCGGCGCCGTGCCGGGCAAGACCGAGGTGTCGTCGCAGTGGATTCGCTCGCTGGTCGAGAACGACGACCACACCAGCGCGGCGGCGATCTCGATCGTGTTGTTGGCGATCTCATTCGCGGTACTGGTGCTGCTGCGGACCGTGGGTGGGCGTGCGGCCAAGCGCGAGGAGGAGGCCGAGTGACGGCGCGGTTTCAGAAGCGTCACCTTCTGCGCTTCGTCGTCTTGACCTATATCGGTGTCATGCTGATCGCTCCGGTGTCGGTGATTCTGTACCGAACGTTTGAGCATGGGTTGGCCCACTTTTGGGCCTGGATCAGCACCCCCGCGGCGATCTCGGCGCTGAAGCTGTCGCTGCTACTGGTGATCATCGTGGTGCCGCTGAACGCCTTGTTCGGTGTTTCGACGTCGATCCTTCTGGTGCGCAACAAATTCCGGGGTCGATCAATCCTTCAGGCGATCCTGGATCTGCCGTTTGCGGTCTCGCCGATCATCGTCGGGGTCGCCCTGATCGCACTGTGGGGGTCGTCGGGGGCGCTGGGCTTCGTCGAGAACAATCTGGGATTCAAGATCATCTTCGGGCTGCCCGGGATGGTGCTGGCCAGCATCTTCGTCACGCTGCCGTTCGTGGTGCGCGAGGTCCAGCCGGTGCTCGTGGAGATTGGAGTCGAACAGGAGCAGGCCGCAGCGACACTGGGTTCCAATGCGTGGCAGACGCTTTGGCGGGTCACGCTGCCATCGATCCGGTGGGGACTGACCTACGGCGTGGTGTTGACCACGGCGCGCACACTCGGCGAGTTCGGCGCGGTCATCATGGTGTCGTCGAACCTGCCGGGACACTCGCAGACCCTGACCCTGTTGGTCAACGATCGCTACCACCGCGGGGCCGAGTACGGCGCCTACGCCGTGTCCACGCTGTTGATGGGGGTGGCCGTGGCGTTCTTGATCGCCAAGGCGGTGCTGCTGATCTACCGTCGGCGAGCCAAAGCCCTGGAGTGGATGACCCGCTGACCCAAGCGGAAGCCGATCACGCGAAGCGTTTGGTGTACTGCGGCGGCAAGCGGCGCAGCAGCCATACCAGCGGGGCCCACGGCCAGGACGGGACGACGGCCCGGCCGGTTTCGCGTTCGATGGCACGCACCATGGCCTTGACCCCGGATTCGTTGTCCACCATCAGCGGGGTGGACCCCGTTTTGGCGGTCATCTCCGATTCGATGTAGCCCGGTTCCAACACGGTCACCTTGATCGGTCCGCGCGAGTACTCCGCACGCAGCGACTCCCCCAGCGACGACACCCCGGCCTTGCTGGCGGCGTATGCCGCCTTGACGCCCGGAACGCCCTTGTTGCCCAACACCGATGAGATCAGCACCAGGTGGCCGCTGCCGGCAGATTTGAATATCTCCAGCGCGGTCTCGATCTGTACCAGCGCGGCGACCAAGTTCGTTTCAATAGTCGCCTTGTTGGCCCACAGCTTGCCGGATCCGAGCGGCGCACCCTTGCCGATGCCGGCATTGACGATGACCCGGTCGATTCCACCCAGCTCGGCGACGAAGTGGTTGAAGACCTTGGGTATTTCGTCGTGGTCATTGACATCCAGCGCAGCTACCGTGACATTGATCCCCGGAAACTTTTCTGTCAGTTCGGCTTTCAGTTCATCAAGCCGGTCCGCCCGTCGGGCGCACAAGGCCAGGTCACGTCCCTGCGCGGCGAAAACGCGAGCCATGCCGGCGCCTAGCCCGGAACTGGCACCAGTGATGAGGATTCTCTGACGGGTCACCAGGGCAGCTTAACGGCGGTCACAGCCGGCCTGCCGAAATCAGGTCGAAGAATTACTTGAGCAGTCGCGACATCCGTCGGTCGGCCAGCACCTTGCCGCCGGTCTGACAGGTCGGACAGTACTGAAATGACTTATCGGCGAAAGATATTTCCCGAACCGTGTCGGCGCACACCGGGCACGGCAACCCGGTTCGGGCGTGAACCCGCAGACCGGAGCGCTTCTCCCCCTTCAAGGTGGCGGCCTGTTGGCCGACCGAGCGGCTGACGGCGTCGGTCAGCACGGTGTGCATGGCCTCATGCAGTGCGGCGAGCTGAGCTGTCGACAGTTTGCCAGCGGTGGCGAACGGCGACAGCCGGGCGGTGTGCAGGATCTCGTCGCTGTAGGCGTTGCCGATCCCGGCGATCACCTTCTGATCGGTCAGGACAGTTTTGATGCGACCGGTATGGCCGGCCAGCAATCCGGCCAGCTCCTCGGCGTTGATCGCCAGCGCATCCGGCCCCAGTGTGGCGATGCCCGGCACCTTTACCGGGTCGTCGACCAACCAGACCGCCAGCCGCTTGCTCGTGCCGGCTTCGGTCAGATCGAAGCCGGGTGCCTGCCCCGGGACGCCCAGGTGCACCCGTAGCGCGATCGGCCCCTTACCCGGTCGCGGCGGCGCCGCCGCCAGCTGATCCGACCAGCGCAGCCAACCTGCCCTGGACAGGTGTGCGATCAAGAACAGCTCACCGGCCTGCAACCCCAGATACTTGCCCCAGCGGTGCGCGCTGGTCACCTGCTGACCGTGCAACGCCGTAGGCGGCGGGTCGAACGTCTTGAGGACCGACAGCACCGCCACGTCGATCCGGCCGATGGTGCAACCAGTGGCGTGCCGACGCAGATGATCGGCGAGTGCTTCGACCTCGGGCAGTTCGGGCATGCCCTCAAGCTTGCCCGGTTACCCGGTGATGCGTCGGGCGTCGCGCAGCACCAGCGAGAGGACCCAGCTCACCAGCGACAGCACGATCGCGGCCCAGATGGCATCCCACCAGAAGTCGGCGATATACAGCCCCCAGTGCTTGGCCGTCTTGTCGGTGATCCACGCGGTGATCCAGAGCATCAGCGCGTTGACCACGATGTGGAACAGCCCCAGGGTGACGATGTACAGCGGAATCGACAGCAGTTGCACCACCGGCTTGATGAAGGCGTTCACCAGCCCGAAGATCAGGGCAATGACGAAGATGATGCCGACCCGTTGCAATGTGGTGTCACCGCCGACAATCTCCACCCCCGGCACAATCTGGGTAACCACCCATAGTGCGAGTCCGGTCAGTGCGGCACGAATCAGAAAGGAGGCCATGGCCAGGAATCTACCCCGGTGCACCGCTTCTCTGTTGGAAGTTTGGCCCATGACATTCCGCATTGGCGACCCGAATTTTCCACGCGGAAATCAGCCGCGGCAAAACGCTATCACTGGGAGATACGGAGAACACCCGATCGTTTGCCGGAATGGTGGCCTTGGCGGAAGATTGGGAACGCAGCCGAGCGAGCTGGCCTCGGGGCTTCCGGCGTTGTGCGCGTGCGGATCGCCGCGAAATCAATTCTCGCGTTTGCAGTGGTAGCTGACGAGCGGTTCCTTATTCAGTCGCCGGTGCTGCTGACAATCGACGACGCGCAATGTTCAGACGTTTCCATCAAGCCGGCGTCGTGTTTACCGTCCGCCGACTCAGCGAGCGAGCAGGAATGCTGATTACGCTCCGGCTCGGGGGAAGCGGAGTCGTTTGATATGCCGTCGTGTCTGCAATTCCGTGGGCCCGCGAACCGCATACGAGTGCGTATCCGGCCACTGCTGCCGCGCGGGCTGCAAGCACTCCCCGGCGTCAGTTCCCGATAGCACCGATGCGCGCACGCACCCCGGACGTGATCCGATCGATGTGCCAGCCGGCTTGCCGACACGCCGTCACCACGACATCGGCGGAATCCGCCGCAACCACCCCGAACAGGGTCTCGTCGCTCGGCGAGGTCAGCGCGACCAGCAACCTGGCGCGAACGGCCGCAGCAGCGCCGGAGAGCCGATCGATGGCGGCATCGGCCGCCGCCTCAACGAGATCGGGTTGGTACCACTCGACCAGGAAGCACTGACGCCCAGACTCACCGTCGTCCATCTGACCGACGCTAACGAAGGAGACCCCGTAGGTAACCAGGGTTTTCCCTGGAAATTCACTCCGGATTGAGCGCGGCGTACAGCCCAGCACGCGAACGGATCCCTAACTTGCGGTACGCGTTGCTTAAGGTCATCTCCACCGTCTTGGGGGCGATGAACAACTCCGTAGCGATCTGCTTATTGGTCAACCCCGCCGCAGCCAGATCGGCAACGCGCCGCTCCGCGGCGGTCAACCCCGCCCCCGAAGCGGGGGCGGTCATCCGCTCCAACTCAGCGCGAGCCCGTCGCCCCCACAACGGCGAACCCAACCGCTCAAACGTCTCCAACGCCGCCGACAGGTTCTCCGCAGCGAGCTGTTTGCGACGCCGCCGCCGCTGCACCTGCCCCAACAACAACTGAGTGCGCGCCAACTCGAATGGCATCGGCAACCGCTCATGGTGGGTCAAGGCCTCCTCAGCAGCCCGCTCAGCCGCCGCAAGATCACCCCGCGCGGCCAACAGGTGCCCGCGGCCGCGGGCACCGACCGCCAACATCCACGGCCGATCAAGCCGCGCACCGTTGCGTTCCAGGGCGGCGATCAATGGTTCGGCCTCATCCAGACGACCCACCGCGCACAACGCTTCCACCGCATCGGGAAGGTAGCCGCCGACTACGATTTCGGTGTCGTGCTCCGGGTCGAACGCGGCCAGCAGCGGCTCCAACAAGGTCAGCGCGGCCATGTAGTGACCCAGCGACACCTCCAAGAACGCCACGATCGCTGTCACCCTGTCAGCCATGAAAAGCCCAGCCGCCGCGCGGGCCGAGTCAAGTGCGGCAGCCGCGAAGCTGCGGGCGTCCGGCTCACGGCCGGTATAGGCGGCGATCCACGCCTGACTGGTCCGTGCGTGGACGAGCGCATGCTGGCCACTCATCTGCTCGGCCCGCTGCGCCGCCTCCTCCGCGGTCGCAGCCGCGGCGGCGAAACGGCCCAACCACAGGTCGACCATGACGGCGTGACCGGCCGACCACAGAATGTCGATCTCGGTACCGGCGCGTAGAAAACGCTCCTGAACAGCACACAGTTGTTCCCGTGCCTGCTCGAGTTCCCCACTCCAGGCGCGAATCAGTGGCGCCACCGCGCTCGCCTGAAATGTTGCCGAGGAACCACTGTCTGGATTCTCCAGTTGGAGCGCAAGCTGTAGGACCTCGCGGTCCATGCCGAGGCCGTACATGAAGCGCACCACCAGGCTGATCGACAGCGCCTGGCTGAGCAGGGTAGGGATGCCGAGCCGCTGGGCATCCTTGACCACGGCGTTCGCCTGGTCAACGGATGCCCCAAGGTTGCCGATCAAGCCGGTGAGCGGCACCTGCAGCAGTCGAGCACGCAATTGCAGCACCGCGTCATCGGCGGCCTCGACGGCTTGGCCTAGCAGGTCTGCGGCGGCCACCAGGCTGTCGTCGTAGCCGGTCAGGGCAGCGAGCAGCACCAATGCCGTCCAACGCGATGTGCCGTGTAGCGGCAAACCGTCAAGGGCCGTGCGCAGGTCAGAACGTGCCTGGGCGATTGCGCCGGAACGGAAATGCAGTTCGGCGGCACGCATCCGCCGGAATGGTGTGTCATCGCCGAGCTTGATGGCCAACTCCAGTAGTTCGGCAGCCACCGCCGGTGCCCCGCGCCGCCCGGCAATCTCAGCGGCCGCGTCGAGCGCCGCGACGGTTTCCGGATCGGCGACGGTTGCCGCCAGCGCCAGATGGCGGGCAATCAGCTCCGATTCCTCGACAAGACCGGCCAACCGGCGATGCATGGCCCGCCGCATAGACGCGCCTGCCGAGCTATAGACCCCGGTGGCGAACAGCGGATGGCGAAACCGGATCCGGTTTCCGTCAATCTCGACCACACTGTCGGCCTGATCGGATTCGACCAGCTCGACGACTCGGCCGGGGCTGATGCCAGTGGCACGGCCCACCCATTCGACGGTCGGCAACGCGGCGCAGGCGGCCGCCAGCAACACCTCACTGACCTCTTCGTCGGGCGTACCAATGCGGTCGCGCACTAGCGCCGCCAAACTATCGGGGAGGCCAATGGCGGCCCTATCTGGATGCTCGGCGATGTACCGTGCCAGCTCGAGCGCGAAAAATGGGTTGCCGCCAGAGATTTCGTAAATCCGCGTGATCGTCGGCCGCGGCAAGGTATGACCCAGCCGTGCCGATACCAACGCATGCACGCCGCCAAGAGTCAAGGGAGAGATCCGCAGACGCGCCGGCCCGTCTGGACGTACCGGGTGCAGCAAGGCCATGTCGACGGAGTCCGCGGCGCCGGTCCGAACCGCGATCAGCAGTCCCGCCCGGCCGGTGAGCCGTCGTGCCGTGAACCCGAGCACCGCTTGGCTGGAGGCGTCCAACCACTGGGCGTCATCAATGCACAAGAGCACCGGCGCAACCGAACTCAACCTGCGGACCACGGCCAGAAATGCAGCGGCCGCCATCCGCTCGTTGCCGGCAGTTCCATCGCCGCCGCCGAGCAAGACGTGCTCCAATGCCATCCGCTGGACGTCGGGCAATTCGCCTAACACCGCCACGTCAACAAGAGACAATAAATCAGCCACCGCGGCATAGGCGTAGCGCACCTCGGTCGGGACCCCCGACGCCGAAAGCACCCGGAACCCCTGTGCGACCGCGGTCGCCGCCGTCTCCTGCAACACAGTCGACTTACCGATGCCCGCTTCACCCTCGACCACCAGGACCGCGGGCTCCTGCAGGGCGCGCCGCAGAAAATCACGCAACGCCTCGGACTCCCCCTTGCGAGCCACCAGCTCAGCAACCATGACTGATAGTTTGCCAAATCCATGCCAGGCAATTAACAGAAAGCAGCAAACGACGCGCTCGGGCATCGGCGGCTCGGAATCAGGGTTTTTCCTGGACGTCTCTGGGGCTGAGGGCAGCGAACAGCCCGGCACGGGAGCGGATGCCCAACTTGCGGTACACGGTGCTCAGCGTCATTTCGACGGTCTTCTCCGCGATGAACAGTTCCGCGGCGATCTGCTTGTTGGACAGGCCCGCCGCCGCGTGGTCGGCGACCCGCCGCTCGGCGGTAGTCAGCCCGGCACCCGACACCGCCGCTGTCATGCGATCCAGCTCGGCACGGGCACGGCGGGCCCACAGCGGAGCCCCTAGCCGCTCGAAGGTGGCCAGTGCCATACCCAAGCTCGCCTGAGCGTCCTGTTTGCGACGGCGACGCCGCTGAACCTGGCCCAACAACAACTGAGTGCGCGCCGTCTCGAACGGCATCGGCAGCCGCCCATGGTGCATCAGCGCCTCGATGGCCATCCGCTCGGCGGCTTCGAGTTCACCGCGTGCAGCCAGCCAGTGGCTGCGGCCGCGGGCGCCCACCGCCAGCATCCACGGTCGATCAAGCCGCACGCCGTTGGTTTCCAGCGCGGCGATGAGCGGTTCGGCCTCCTCAAGGCGCCCCAGCGCCGTCAGGGCCTCGACCGCATCGGGAAGGTAAGCGCCGACAACGCACTCACAGTCGTGGTCCGGATCGAACGCGGCAACCAATGGCGCCAGCGTCGTGATCGCGGCCGCGTGGTCGCCCGACGACACGTCCAGGAAGCCCAGGGTGGCCATTGCCGACTGCCGGTGCAGCACGTCTCCGCTGGCATGGGAGGTGTCGATGACCGCGCCCGCGGCGCGGCGGGCCACGTCGAGGTCGCCGGTGTAAGAGGCCACCGCGGCCCGGCGTGCCCACGCGCACACCAACACCATCTCGGCGCCCATCTGCTCAGCACGTTGCACAGCCTCGTCGGCTATCGCGCCCGCCACTGCATAGTTGCCCAGCCAGAGCTCGACCATCGTGGCGTAGTCGGCTATCCAAAGGATGTCGGTCTCGGTCCCACTTTCGAGAAGCCGGTGCCGGATGGCACGAATCTGACTCGGCGCATCGTTCAGTTCCCCAGTCCAGGAACGAATCACCGGCGCGACGGTGCTGGCCCGGTAAGTCGCGGCTGGACGGCCGTTCGGATCCTCCAGTTCCAGCGCCAGCTGCAATGTGGGCGGATCGAGTCCAAGGCCATGCCAGAGGCGTACCAGGGCCTGAATCGTCAACGCCTGGCTGCGCAATCCGGGGATACCGAGCTGATCGGCTTGTGCCACGGCTGCGCGCGCGAGGTCGACCGATTCCTGGCCGTTTCCGATCACCCTCGCGAGCGGCACCAGCAGCAGTCGAGCCTGAAGCTGTAGCACCGGATTGTCGGCGGATTGGTCGATGGCCTGCGCCAGCAGTTCGGCCGCGGTCACCAAACTCCCGTCGTAGCCGGTGACCGCGGCCAGGGCGATCATCGCCATACAGCGCAACTCCGGCGCCGACGACCCGTCCAAGATCGCTTGCAGGTGGGCACGCGTCGACGCGATAGCTCCGGCGCGAAAATGTTGTTCAGCAGCACCCATCCGCCGCATCGGGGTATCACCGCCCAGATTGATCGCGAGTTCGATCAACTCCGCCGCTACCGCGGGGGCTCCGCGGGCCCGGGTGACCGCGGCGGCCTCGTCGAGCGCCTGCAACACCTGCGGGTCGGCGCTGGTGGCCGCCAACGCCAGGTGACGCGCGGTCAGCTCAGCCTCTTCGACAACGTCGGCAAAGCGACGGTGCATTGCTCGGCGTGCCGCCGGTCCGGCGGCGCTGTAGACACCGGTGGCGAACAGCGGATGGTGAAACCGGATCCGGCTGCCGTCGATTCCGACCACCCTGCTGGCGTGCTCGGATTCGACCAGCTCGACGACGCGGCCGGGGCTGATCCCAGTGGCGAGGCTCACCCGTTCGACAGTGGGCAACGCGGCGCAGGCTGCGGCCAACAGCACAGCTGCGACGTCATCGTCGTCGGAACGCCCGATGTGACGGCCCACCAGCGCGGCGAGAGCATCGGGGAGTTCCACCGCGGCACGGGTGGGATCCTCGGCGATGAACCGCGCCAGTTCGAGCGCGAAAAATGGGTTGCCACCGGAGACTTCATGGATTCGGGTGATCGATGGCCGGGGCATGGTGTGCCCCAACCGGACGGAAATCAGAGCATGTACGCCACCCAGGGTCAGCGGAGCGATCCGCAGGCGCGCCACGGCTTCGGGCCGTACTGGATTCAGCCAACTCATGTCGGCAGCACCTATGGCGCCGGTTCGCACGGCGAGCAGCAGACCGATCCGTCCGGTGAGCCGTCGTTCGGCGAACCCGATCACCATCTGGCTCGACATGTCGAGCCACTGGACGTCGTCGATACACAGCAGCACCGGCGCAACCGAACTCAATCGGCGAAGTACCGCCAGGAACGCGGTGGCGACCATCCGTTCATCGCTCGCGGGTCCGTCACCACCGCCGAGCAGGACCCGGTCAACTGCCGCACGCTGTTCGTCGGGCAACTGCGCCAGCACCTCGGCGTCGACACCACCGAGCAGGTCAGCCACCGCGGCGTAGGCGTAGCGGACCTCGGTCGGAGCACCAGCCGCCGAGAGCACCTGGTAGCCCCGCTCGGCCGCGGCGGCCGCCGCCTCCCACAGGAGCGTGGACTTTCCGATGCCCGCTTCACCTTCGAGCAGCAGGGTCGCGGGCTCGGTCAGGGCCGTGTCCAGGAAAGCGCACACCGCAGACGTCTCGGCTTTTCGGTCCGCCAGACCCGGGCGCATGGCCACAATTGTGGCAGGCGATGCCGCGCTCGGTAATGGTTGTGGCGTGCCGGATTCGGGCCTTGACGGCGAGGTTTCAGCGGGAGATACGGCCGGACCACAGCCTGTGACGGGCATCACAAAAGGAACCACCGGTATCCGGTACCGTCGGTATTGACATGTCTTGGTGCGGCTCCTAGTTTTTACAAGTCCGAGCGAGAAGGGATTGCGTCATGACCACTGCGGTGCGGCCGAGCGAACCGACCCGGGAGGAATTTGCCGAGCGTCTACTGAAGGGCTCGGTGAAAAAGTCCTACGCACCGGTCGTCGACATCGACTGGAACGCCCCCCTGGAGGAGGACAAGTTCTTCTTGCCGCCGCGGATGTGCACCCTCTACGGCACCGGCCTGTGGGAGGCCATGACCCGCGAACAGCAGATCGAGATGTCGCGCCAGGAGCTGGTCAACGTCCTGTCGGCGGGCATCTGGTTCGAGAACATCCTCAACCAAGCCCTGCTGCGCGACATGATGCACAAGAACCCCACCGCGCGCACCACTCACTACTCGCTGACCGAACTGGGCGACGAGACCCGCCACATGCTGATGTTCGGCAAGACCATCGATCGGATCGGCGGAGTGCCGGTGCGCCCGCGGCTCCACCAGCGCATCGTCATCAACGCGCTTCCCTTCCTGTTCCGCGGCAGCATCTTGTGGGGAGCGGCACTGGTCGGCGAGGAGATCTTTGACTCGCTGCAGCGCCAGATCCTCGACGACCCGGACCTGCAGCCGATCGTGCGGCGGGTGATGCGGATCCATGTCACCGAGGAAGCCCGCCACATTCAGTACGCCCGCGACGGTCTGCGACGCAGCGTCCCGGCGATGCCCCGCTACCGCCGGATGCTGCTGGCCAACCTGCAAGGCGTCGGCGGACCGTTCTACCGCCACCTGTTCACCTTGCCGGTCGTCTACAGCCGAGTCGGGCTGGACGGCCGCGAGGCGCGCCGGGTGGCGCGGGCCAACCCGCACTTCCATGCGGCGTCCCGTTCGTCGTTCGCGCCGCTGGCCGCGTTCTTCACCGAAGTCGGACTGATGGGCGGGCTGGCCCGGCGGATGTGGCGGCGGGCCGGATTCCTGTGAGCCCCAATCGCGTGCTGAACGTGGTGGTGCTGGGCGACCCGGCGCACCTGCACGGGTTGATCGACGGCGTTCGCGCGGTCGATGCGACGAACGTGACCACCCGATTCGACAGCGGCACCGACACCTGGACGGTGACCACCGCCGACGGTGAAGAGCTGACCGCCCGCACGCTGATCGGCACGGCCGCCTCAACCGACGACGCCGTCGCCCGGCATGGCCTCCCCAACCGATTCCAGATCCCCGGTCCGCACACCCGCCGGCAGGCCCGGTATGTGGCCGGGATCATCGATGCCCTGCGGCGCAGTGGAGCCAGCCGCATCGAGTCTCGCTCGCCACGGCTGCGGGTACACCGGCTGTTGCCGACTCGGGGGATTTCCCGGTTCTACCTCACCGGCTCCGAACCAGTCGATGACGAAACCTACGACGGCCCGGCGGTTCTCACGCACAACGGCGAGGACTACTCGACGCGAGTCCGCTTGACCGGGCACTTCGATCCGATCGATGGCCAATACCATTGGCAGGGAATGTTTTTCACAGACCTTCCGGGGGCCGGCGTCACCGGCTCGAAGGTGAGCATCCGGATTGGCGAGCACACCGCGCAAGGGCGCGTCGCCGAGCGGACGCCGTGGGGCACGCTGACCGTGACCGGCGCCGCCGGATATCCGCCGTTTGCCTTGGAGGATGTCGAGATCGCGATGCCGCCGCGCATGTGATCGCACTCCCCCACGCGGGTCGGGCCGGGCCAGTCTGCTATGCAGAGAACAGCGCCCCAATACCCGAGACCGAGGAGACGACGTGCGGTTTACCTACGCCGAAGCGATGACCGACCCGAGCTATTACGTTCCGCTCGCCAAGGCCGCCGAGGCCGCCGGGTACCACAGCATGACGATCCCCGACAGCGTCGCCTACCCGTTCGAATCGGACTCGAAATACCCCTACACCCCCGACGGCAACCGGGAATTCCTCGACGGCAAGGCCTTCATCGAGACCTTCGTCTTGATCGCAGCATTGGGCGCGGTCACCAGCACGCTGCGGTTCACCCCGTTCGTGGTCAAGCTGCCGATCCGCCCGCCGGCCTTGGTCGCCAAGCAGGCCGGCTCGCTGGCCGCGATGATCAACAACCGGCTGGGGTTGGGCGTGGGCACCAGCCCGTGGCCGGAGGACTACGAGTTGATGGGGGTGCCGTTCGCCCGGCGCGGCAAGCGGATGGATGAGTGCATCGAGATCATCCAGGGGCTCACCACCGGCGACTACTTCGAGTTCCACGGCGAGTTCTACGACATCCCCAAGACCAAAATGACCCCGGCCCCCACGCAACCGATTCCGATCCTGATCGGCGGCCACGCCGAAGCCGCGCTGCGCCGTGCGGCACGCCATGACGGCTGGATGCACGGCGGCGGCGACCCGGCCGAGCTCGATGGGCTCATCACCCGGCTCAAGCAGCTCCGCGAGGAAGAGGGCCGCGCCGATGACCCGTTCGAGATCCACGTGATCTCGGTCGACGGATTCACCCTCGACGGCATCAAGCGCCTGGAAGACAAGGGCGTCACCGACGTCATCGTCGGCTTCCGGGTGCCCTACATCGTCGGTCCCGACACCGAGCCGCTGGACACCAAGATCCGCAACCTGGAGCGGTTCGCCGAGCACGTCATCGCCAAGGCGGGGTGACGCCCGTCACGTCTTCACGTGCAGGTGAGCACGCTCACCGTGTTGTTCGGCTGAATCGGGATACTTTTCGTCGCCGCCGGCGTTGATGAGTACGTGCACTGACCGCCCACCGACAGCGGTCGGGTACTGCAGTTCTCGTTGCGTGACCTGCAGGGGGTATTTCACACATGAAGACACAAAAGTATCTACCGACGGTTGAGCCACAAGTCGGCCACGGCGACCACCAGCGGGTTATCCGCCTGCTTCGCGCCGCAGCAGCTGAGGCCGGGCAGAGCGATGCCCGGCGCCAGTGGATTCGCGCCGCGACGCAGTGCTGATCGGGCCCTCGAAATAGTTGTCGTCGCGAACTATTGCGCGATTTGACCCGTGACAGCATTGCAACGCGCCTACCAGCTATAACCGCTAGTCCAGCAGCGGTACGGACGCGTCGACTGGGCTCCGAATCGCACCCCTTTTCCATCACACCCTTGCGCGTTGTTAAGTAACTCATTTAGCTTCTCAGACAGGCCTCAGAAATAGGCGCGTCGGGGAAGGGTTTGTCGAGATGTCTCGTCACCGCAGCAAGGTTGTGGGCAGCAAGGTTGTCGGCGTCGCCGCGTTTCTGGCGATCGCCCCGCTGACTCCGCCGGCCAATGCCGACCTCGACGACATG
>Ga0182738_1000257_pt1 | contig 80638 bp, 70 predicted proteins | sample eDN5th30CBELigMG_FD_128876 | JGI IMG/M metagenome (GOLD analysis project Ga0182738, IMG submission 128876) | Enriched Miracle-Growth compost microbial communities from Emeryville, California, USA - eDNA 5th pass 30_C BE-Lig MG (version 2)... ... | reverse complement strand
GGTACATACTGTGTCATCATTTGCCCAACCAGAGAATTGTGTATTCAAGTCGTTGAAACCTGCAAACAAATCTTGAAGGGTCTCATCCACATTGTCGTCGGAGCAATTATGGTAATTAATAAACATCGGCTTCAAGTGGATAACAAAATTAAAAGGGTGGTGAAGCCATCAATAAGGAAAAAGCAAGACTTCGTAAGGGTATCAACATCCTCGTCAGTACTCCTGGTAGATTACTCTATCATATCCAAAACACTGCTTCCTTCAATTATAAACCTTTAAAATACATCGTAAAGGGGATTTTTGATTTGGCGATTAATTTTCCTAGGTTTTTGAAGAAAGCGATAGAACTTTGGATTTGGGTTTCAAAAAAGAACTTGATGAATTAGTCACTCAAGTCAGTCAAAGAACCGTAAGAACTCAGTTTTTGTTGTCAGAACCTTATCTCATTCCAATAGGATTACAAAAAAATTCAAAAGATTCTTATTTCGGCTAATTTCTCAGAGAAAGTTCAGGCTTTGACTAATAAAATATCAACTGGAAAATTCGAGCATATTGGATTTAACAACGATTCCAATCCTGAAGAAGAAAATGGAGAAAATACTGAAACTAAAAGTGGTCAAGATGATCTCTACAAGATTCCCGCAAAACTTGCTCAAAAATATGTTGTCGTTGGTGAAGGTCATCGTATCAGTTTCCTTTTAAGTATTTTGATGGCTTCTCAAAATTCAAAGGTAATCTTGGAAATCGAGGAGAAGTGAATAACTTTTCTTTTTTTAGATTATGATCTTCGTCGCAACATGTGATGAAGTTGAATTCTTGGAAACTCTTTTCCAAAATGTCACTTTGTATCCTGAATCAGAAAGAACCGACGATGAGGATGATCAACCTCAAAAGTATTTTTTTTTTTAAACAAGAACTTCTCTAAATCTTGCAATTATTAGAATTGTGAGTGCATCTATTTTCAAATTGCACGGAAAGATTGATCAAAAGTCCAGAACCAAGGCTTACCTTGAATTCAAGAAATCCAGCAACAGTATCTTGATCTGTACTGATGTTGCCAGTAGAGGTCTTGATTTCGAAGACGTGAGATTAATTATTCAATTTGATGCTCCTGCCACCATGACTGATTATGTCAACAGAATGGGAAGAACTGCAAGAATTGGAAATTACGGAATGTCCCTTTTGTTCTTGACAGGCGTGGAACTTGACTATATTTCAAGACTTGCCGAAAAAGGAATTAATGTCGAAAGATACGAACAAGAAGAATATAACGATTATATTGAAGATAAAATCAGAAAAGATTTAAATGAAGAAATGAGCGCCCACACATTTTTGATATCAAGAATTCGTGAAGTAAAATTATCGTTTCTTCTTCATTTCCAACTCATTATTTTTAGTTTATGAGATCCGATATCAGACATAAGATCAAGGGAAGAAAGGCATATATTTCATACATCAGAGCGTATGCTAAAATGAAAGATAAGGATATTTTCCATCCCAAGAAATTAAACCTCCAGCTCCTGGTACCTTAGATAATTGACAATTCTTTGCTAATTCTGAATAGGCAAAATCTTTTGGATTGCATACATCACAAACAGTGAAAAATGAAATGGATTCCGAAGGCTTGATTCCTAGAGCTGTCTTGAAGGAAAAGGGAAATAGAAGAAGAGTTGTCCACTCCAAAATTTTAGAAAAAGAAGAGTTCATGTAGTTTTGAATTATATTTATTGTTATTCTATTTTTGATATTCTATTTTATATTACATAATGTTGCTTGTGTCTATTTCCATTAAAAAAATCTCCTTCATTTATTGTAATATACGAAAAATAATAACATCAATCAATCAATGGTCATCTGGGAAAAACTTTGCTGAAATCGGAGCTTTACTTGACCCTCCATATTTCAAAGCACCTTAATTCCCATCGCTAGACAACAACAGCATATTTTCTCAAAAAAGCGGGAAATCGTTTGAATGAGCGGGGAATCAACCAATCGAGTTTGATGTTTAATCAGACAAAAAGAGACAGTAAATTTCGGATATGAAAAGTTGTCAAGTTTTATTCAGAAAATAATATTTTTCCCTCCCATATGATGAGATTGAGTATTTTTGTAATAGCACTTTTCCTGAGCCAACTTGTGAAAGTGTCAAGATCACTTTGCGCTTCAGATCAAGTTCGAGACTTGAGCACTGATATCTGCCAGTCTTATTGCCCAAGTCGGACTTGGATTTCTTATCAAGGCTCTGAAAATGTTTGTGCATATCAGAGTTCGATAGATAACCAACTTCGACCAACCCCAGACAAGTTTAGCTTCATACTCATTTTAAATGATCTGAATTCTGCAGATTACAACAAGACACTTGATGGGACTTATTTCCTTCAATTATCATTGAGCTTTGGCTCAAAAACTATCTCACTCACCAAGTCTGACTGCTCATTGTCCTTTCTTGATCAGGAAAAGAGCGTTCTTGAAATATCTCTGCACCCCAAAACCTTTAGTTTCTCCTATCCAGCAACTTTCGCAATTGAATTTCCAGATACATCCAAGGATAATCAGACAAGCTATTATTTTGCAAACCAAAAACTTTCGATTGGATTGCTTCCCTTCCACACTTTTAACTTGGATGAAGAGAAATTCCTCGATTTTACCTCATCTTTTCAGTTACCAAGTGAGATTATTTGGTCCGCTCTTGGCCTCTTGAACCCTTATCCAATTGCCTACTTATATGGAAAAATGTATATGCAAACTTTTCATCTTTTAAAGATGTCGGGCGTGACATTCAATCCACTAGCTTTAGAATATTTCCAGGCCTCAGAAAACAAAATTAGCGGAATAAAAGTACCAAATCTTCCAAGTTTGATCCTCTATCACTCCCAATTATCTTCAGGATGGGATGACAGTACTTTCTCAAGAGAGGAATTAGTGAATAGGAAAAAAGATATTATGATGGATGATGTGGGCAGGAAAATTCTGGAGTTCAACACTTTCCCACTATTCATTGATAATATGGGGAGCGAAGTGGCATTGATTGTCATTGTAATTGTGATTATGATCTTTCTGGAATTAATCTTTTTCTTTTGCCTCAGTGGTGAGGGAGCGCCAGGCATTTTTTATAAAATTTGCAGTAGAATACGAACTTTTCTGCGCTACAATTTTTTGGTTGCAACGATTTTGGGGGCTTTTCCAAGTTTCATGTTTTACAGCATTCTCCAAGTGCGCCAGCTTTTCATTTATGGCAAATCTGGCAATAATTTGACAAACAGTATTCTGGCTCTCGTTTGCCTTGTCGTCCTTTTAGGGGCCTTCCCAGTGTTTTTGTACAAAAACCTCAAAATCATTGCCAGAATAAAGCACCTGAACTCAACTGAAGATGATCTTGATTACGATGAGGCTTTGAAACTTGAAATGTATGGAGTTGTGCATCACTACCACAAGGGTGGGAAAAGACCCTATCCCTTTTTCACCTTTTTGTTTCTCATCAAAAGTGCGCTTGTTCCTTTGTGCATAATTTTCCTTGGACAGCATCCAATCATTCAGACTTGCTTGATGACAGCATTTTCTTTGATTCTACTCGTGTTGACAATCGTTGTTCGGCCTTACAAGAAGATTTATTTCAACATTTTCCTGATTGGATATGAGGCGACTGAATTGATTGTTTTGATAATTCTGACAGTTTTGGCAATCCATCAAAAGGGCGAATTTTTCATTGATATCAAGTCATCACTTTTTGACAAACTGAACTTTACTCTGCTGATTTTCTGGATGTTGTTACCTGTCTGGACCACAACCCTTGGACTTTGTTCATTTATTGAAAAAATATTTTATTTGCTCAAAAAACGTAGTGGGGAGTCTCAAGAGGTTATGAAGCAAAGGTCCTCTGGATTCTCTTTCCGAAAAAGCAGTAAAATTGTGCCAGTGGTATCTTCCCCCGAAATTGATAATCATCTAAACTCGCAACGCAATGAAGAAAACAAGAAGTTAATATTTGCAGGCTTGGAGATCGGGTCAACCTCGAGTACGAATAATTTGCAATTTGGAAGTCAAACTCCAAGAATGGACACAACAATCCTTGGTGGTGGCGGTGGTGGTGCAACAAGTCGTACCTTAATTGCAGAAACGAAAGCTGATGAAGGTGAAGTTATGCTTATTTCTGCTGCTCGAAGAAGAATTCAAAAACTTAAACCTCGCCCCACTCAACTACCTTAGGGTTGAGAGTTTTTTTTTGTCTCTTAAAATATATATAATATATCTATTTTTTTTTTTTTAAAATAAAAATGTCTTTTAAGTTTCCCCCTCTTCCTATATTTTTATAAATGAATGAAATATTTTTTGACTGATTCAGATAAATAACTGTTGTTTGTTTGTGATTCTCTATGAGAAAAAATTTTATGTAGATTTACTTGAAAATTTATCTGAATAAAAAAGAGAAATAATATTTTGGCATTGGGAGACTACATCCAATAAAGAATAGATGACATCAGCAGCATTTGAAATCAACCAACAGATTGAAAATAGAGTCGAGCAAGAATCACCAAAGCCAGAGTTTTTCGAAATATTTTTATCACATTACAATCAAGAAGAGCTTAAGGATCTATGGAGTTTGATTCAGGACTCAGATTTTGGACAGCATATATTTATTAGAGGACTGTTTAATGAGTATGGTGTGTTTCCCCTTTTAAAAACAGACAAGGCAGCTGCTTACGAGGCATATCAGAGAGGCGCAGAAAAAAGAGATTCTTATTGCAATTTGCGACTCCATTTTATTTTCAAAAAGGACTTTCAAGAGTTTAATATTGAAAAAGATCGATTCAAGGAGATGCTCCACTTGATAAAAGCAGCAGCCTTTTTTGACGAAAAAGACAATAGAATAAACAGAAAATTTTTAGATCCAGTTATGCATTTGGCAGTCCACCTCGATAACGAAGACCCTGATTTGATAAAATGCGTTGAACTGCTTGAAAAATACAAAGAAAGCAGCGAAGAAAACAAGGTGATGGGAGATTTTTTGCATTATTGGTGCTGCGTTCGCTTTAGCTTATCAGACCAGACGAAAGAAGAGTGTCTCAACAACCTCGCTAAAATAGCAGAGCAAAAGGACCCAGAAGCTTGCTACTTTTTAGGAGAAGCCTATCGATATGGAGAGGAGTTTCGTCAGGACCTGGACATTTCAAAGAAATACTTGGAAACTGCAAAAGAAAATGGATGTGTCAAAGCAATAGAGTCATTAGGTTATTTGTACCAGCTCAATAAACAGCCAGAAATGTCGATCCAGAATTACAAGGAAGGTGCCGGAATTGGCTCGTACACAAGTTTAAAGATCTTGGGGGAATATCAGATTGTCGGGAAGTATATTCCTCAGGATTTTGAAAAGGGCTTGAAGAACATTTATTATGCATATTTGCAGTGCGATTTTTGGGCCTTGTTGACAATGTACGAAATATACAAATACTTTGAGTTGAAAGAAAAGAAGAATAAGAGTATACAGGCCAGAATGTTTCATCTGGCAAAAACCCTGTTTGATATCAAGGGCAAGATAGGCAAAATTGCTCACATTAGACTGGCTTACAGTGTATATTCAGAATGCTTTGAAAAGGGGTATGGAACTGCAAAAGACTTGAATAAAGCCAGGTCGGTTCTAATGGAAAGTTTGGAAAAGATTGAGATGGAGAAGCTAAAGACGTTTATTTATCATAGATTGGCGATTATTGCAGAAAGGAGGGGCGATTATGACGAGGCAAATCGGTTTTACGATTCTTGCATCAGAGCTTGTTTAAAGATGGTTGAGGGGCATAATATCATAAAGAATCAAGCCTACTATTATTTACTAGGAAAACTTTTGTACATCGGACGAGGAACCATAAAAAACATTCAAAAAGCAATCGAGTATTTACAAGAAGGAGCTAAAATGGAGAATTTCTTTTATTTTGGAGCTATTTACTCCAAAAAATGCCAAAATCTTCTGAAAAAGATTGTCACAGATGACAACCCAGTGAGAATAAAGTTTATCAAAGCCCAGGAAGAGGAGGAGGCTCCCAAGGTCTCAAAGAAGGCGAAATCAACCCAAGTTTATAGCCTCAAAGATGTCAGATTTGATTTGCATGTTCAGACGATTGGTCCAGTGAAAATTTTTTATGGAAGGCTGAAAGACCAGCCAGTAAAGTTTGCAGAGTATTTTAATGCCTCTCCAAAGAATTATATTGAAGCGCTCAATCATGTGGTCAGTTTGATGAACATCAAAAGTCCATATTTAGAAGGGGTTATTGGTGTAGCTGTGGACCCTAAAGTCAGTGAGGTCATCGCGATTTACAAACCTCTCGAAAGAAAGTTTTTCACTTTAGAAGAAATTTATGAAATGGAAAAGAATTATGACAACAAAGTGGTGACATTTAGTTCACGACCTGATTTGAAGTCGACGCTGGTAAAAAGTCAAGAAACAGAAGAGTGTGTCATGACTGAAAGGAGCCAGTCGAGATACTCCTTGAATCAAAAACTCGATATTTGCTTAAAGATTTCCAAGGCAATACAACACTTACACTCTGAAAAAATCGTTCACGGGAATTTAACACCCAAGTCTGTCTACACAACTTTAGATGGCGAGGTTAAAGTCACAACATTTGGCTATGAAAATCCGAGACTCTTTGATTCCAACAATTTTTGGATCAGAGATGCTGATGATGCTGTTCGCTACCTGTCACCAGAGAGTCTCCAAAAGATTAGAAAGTCTGATCTGAGATCTGACATTTGGAGTCTCGGGTGTATAATCTACATGATTTTTTATGAAAGGCATCCTTTCGTTGACTTGAAAACTGAGGAAATTGCGCAAGTTCATAAAAAGAAGGTTCAACCAGATTTCAAGTTCCAAGATGAAAATGTTCCAAAAACAATCCAAGACCTTGTAAAACAATGCATAAAACCAAATCCTAGTCATCGCTGTAATATTTCTCACATCATTGATATTCTCAATACTGGATTAAAACCTTAAGTTAGTGAAAAATAATTTATTTCTGTTTGCTTGATATCTCTATAATTCTTGTAAAAATAATAACTTTTGTTTTTTGCTCCTTCCGTTAGAGGCATTTTCCTCCTTCTCCCTTAAATTCGATTTCAAACAAGCAGCAATAATAGTAGCAATAATTCTCCCTCAAGAGGGAGAAAATCGAGGCAAACTTGACTAGAACGAAATATTTTCAGCAGTTAATAAAATTTATATGTTAAACTTGAAACCTGAGACTCAGGGTGAAGAGCCAAAAACATCCAAGACTTTCACCGATCCAAAGGATTCTTTCTTTGACGATGACGAAATAGACTTGGACCCTTTTGATCACCTTCGCAAGCTCTGGATTAAGCCTCAAAAGACGCACTTGAGCTGTGTTAAGACTCCAAATATATTATGCGAAGGTTTAATGGCCAAAAAGGGCAAAAAGATGAAACTCAAAAAGTTGAGATACTATATTCTCACGTCTGACTTCCTTGCTTACAAAGAAGTAATTTGGAAATTGAGGTTGTCATCTTATTTTTCGTAGAAAGTAGATGGTGGAGTTATCAAAAAGATAATGCTACTTGAAAGGACAAGGCTAGATTTTGCTGTGAAGGAGAAAAAGAGCAAGGGGCCTAAATTCTGTTTTTACTTTATGCGAAACAAGAGGCTCTCAAAGATTTATACAAGAGACCAAACATTATACGAGAAATTCAAGAATATTCTTGCACGTCTCTGCATTCTTTCCTCTTTTATGGATGATTATAAAGTCCAAAAACTCGTCGGCCAAGGAAGTTACGGAAAAGTATAACCAAGATTGGTGGGTGCCTAAATCAATCATCATTATAGGTTTATCTTGTGAAGAGAAAAAGTGATGAACAACTTTTTGCAGCAAAAATGTTTCAGAAGCAAGTTTTACTCTCTGAATCAAAAGGAAAGGCTTCTTTGATCAATGAAGTGAGAATATTGAGAAAATTGAGTCACCCTGGTATTATGAGACTTTATGAAGTGCATGAAACCAATGTGACAATTTGCTTGATAATGGAGTTGCTGGAGGGTGGCGAGCTTTTTGAAAGGCTTGACTCAGCAAAAGTGTATTCAGAGAGCGACTGTGCTTTGATGTTCCGAAAGATCTTGGAGCCTTTAGTGTACATGCACCAGAATGAAGTAATGCATAGAGACATTAAGCCTGAGAATTTGATTCTTCGGTCCAAAACGAGCGAATATGATATTGTAATCGCTGATTTTGGTCTTTCTCAAGAAACAAAAAAGAAGTTCTTGCACATCCGTTGTGGAACTCCAGGCTATTGTGCTCCTGAAATCCTTGCCTCCAAAGCCCATAAACCAGAATATGATCTCAAAGTCGATGTTTTCAGTGTCGGATGTGTCTTTTATCAAATGTAATGTTGATGTTGGGAGGAGATATCTTATAATAAATCTCGATTAGAATTACTGGAAATTTACCATTTATGGCTAAAAATATAAAAGAGATGTTTGAACTCAATCGAAAATGTGAAATAAGTTTTGAAAACTCGAAAATTCATGCTTTGTCACCTCAAGGTACCTCTTGGGAAACCATTTCCCTCCTAACCCTTTCATTACAGCACAAAATTTATTACAATTGATGTTGGCGAAAGATCCATCGAAAAGGCCAACTTTAGCTCAATGCTTGAATCACGAATTTTTCTTTGAGGCGAGCAAGAAAGTTAGTGGAGTCGTTTTGTCTTTTGTGCATCAATCAATTTTATTTGGCGCAAGGTTTGATTGTTCATCATTTTTCTCATTTTATTGACCTTTCCAATCAGGACAATGCCAACACCGAAAGGTGATGGAAGCAATTCCAATAAAGCATTTGGAAGTTCGCATGAGGAGCTTTTAGGGTTTGTTCTCGGAAAACCAAATATGATAAGAGGCAGACTTGATACGATTGAAGAGATAACAGTCATGTCAGCTGCAGTTGGAATCCAAAATATGCTTGGAATAGCCCAAACTCAGTCTCAGAAAGAAATTCAGCAAAAACTCAGCAAAAGAATTACTTCAGAATCGCGAACTAAATTGACCACCTTTCATGATATGACTCCCAAGCATCAGTCGAGTAGAAATGAAAATGAAGAATTTGATAATTATCTCTCTGAATCGTCACTTAAGAGCGATGATTCTCTCCATTTCAACAAAGCTGGACAACAGCAGCCTTTTACTGTGAATGAAAGAGCGAAAAGAAAGAAAGTTGCCACCCAAATGAATAAACTTGCTGAGCAGGCTCAAGTTCATATGCAAAATCCTTTTATGCAAGGTAAAAAAGTAAAAGGAGCATAAATTTTTATTTTTATGAATTTTTCTAGAATTTTTTGTTCTATTTTTATTTAAAAATTGGACACTCATTCGTTTCCAACGTTTTCTCTTCAAAAACTGCGAAATATTAGATGGTAGGAGGTAAAACTTTTCAAACAAATAAAACAGAATACATATTATGCATGTATTATGGATGAGAATTAATCTCAAATTTCACGTATGGACGGATAAATGAAAAGTAAAATCACCTACCATGATGGATTTTTATTCACTTTGGGGTTCACCAGCCTTTGCCAAAGCCATCAAAGTGAATCTGATTTCTTCGGGATCTCTTTCCATGAATTGTTTTATAACTTCACAAGACTTGGAGAGCAAGTTTTCAGGCTTGACTTCTCCGTGGTCGACAGGAGCGTCCTTTGTTCCGTCTAATTCGTAGAGGTGTCCGTCGATTTCCATGAAAGCAATGAAATGGGTGATGACAGAATCTTCAACTTCTGATTCTCCTTGTTGAACGGCTTCCTTGTGGGCTTCTTCGAGGTCTTTGTTTCCCTTGAGATATTCTCCTCTTTCTTGGGGTGAGAGATTCTTGGTGGCCTCCAAAAACTTTTCAAGGAAAGAACCCTTGGCAACCAAATCAGGTTGGAGCCTAGAAATATTTGCAATCGAATGAAGAGCAGCAATAGTTCCGCAAGCATTAGCAGCATGTTGTTCCATGAAGAAGACCTGACAAGAATTAATACACAAAACGAAAACTTTGGTTTACATTGGGGCTGATGGTTTGTGGGTTTTCTTCTAATCTATCAGCTTCCTCATCTCTGTATTTTTCTTGTTTCTCGCTGATGGGATATAAGAAGAACACTGCCAAGACAGGAGTAGGGACCATTTCTTGAGCCCAGTCATCGGTGCTCAACAAATCAGTGAGGGCATACTTGGTAGTATCAAATCCCAAACCTTGAATATAAGAGTTGATAACTTCAGGGTTAGATTCAAGAGGCATCCAGTTGTCTTCTCCTTCCATTTGATCTGAGCTGAATAAGATATAAAAAATATGATTTATTAAATTAAAGGTTTTATTCACGAAATTAAAATAAATAAAACCTGTGAAGATGTGTTATAATGACGAATTTTGTTCAAATAAATATTTTACTGATCTCATCTGTGAGATCCTAACTTGGATGAGAATATTTTGGAAGATTTTATTTTACTAATTAGGAAAACAAGGATAATCTCTAATTTTTTCAAATAAATAAATGAAAAAAACTCAACGATGAAAAAAAAGAATTAAGCACTTGTCTTTACCACTCTAAAATTCAATATTAGCGTGAGCTTCATGTCTCACCAAATCTTCGTAAGTTTCTCTTTCTCTGATGATGTGAGATTTAGATCCATCGATCAAAACCTCAGCAACTCTGAGCCTGGTGTTGTAATTCGAGCTCATGGACATAGCATAGGCACCAGCAGACAAGATGGCAACGACATCTCCTTCTTCGACATAGATTTCTCTTTCTTTGGCGATATAATCTCCAGTTTCACAGATGGGTCCAACAATATCGTAAACCATTTCTTTGCCATTGAGGTCCTTGGGTTCTTTCAAGTTGATGACCTTGTGATATGCTTCATAGAGTGCGGGTCTCATCAAGTCATTCATAGCAGCATCGATAATGCAAAAGTTCTTGCCTTCGTGATGCTTCAAGTATTCAACTCTTGACAAGAGGACACCAGAATTTCCGATGAGGAATCTTCCGGGTTCAAACATGAGTTTTTCGGATCTTCCTTGCATGATTTCGAGGACTCTTTGGGCATATTCATTGACGCTGATAGTGGTTTCTTTATTGTAGACGATTCCCAAGCCACCACCGATGTCGATGTGTTCAAGGTGGATATCTTCCTTCTTCAATTCATCAACAACCTTGAGCAACTTGGCAGCAGCATCGATGAAAGGAGTAATTTGAGTGATTTGAGAGCCGATGTGGCAGTCAATACCCTTGATCTGGATATTTTCGCAGCCCTTGGCTTCTCTAAACATATGGATGGCTCTTTCGTAAGCGATACCAAACTTATTCTTCTTCATGCCGGTGGAGATCTTTTCGTGGGTCTTGGCATCGATGTCAGGGTTCACTCTAAAGGAGATTGGGGCTTTCTTGTTGAGTTCTCCAGCAATTTTGTTGATTTTATAGAGTTCGCCTTCAGACTCGAGGTTGAAGCAGCCAACATTTTTCTCGAGAGCAAATCTGATTTCTTGATCGGTTTTTCCAACACCAGAGAAGACAACTTTGGCAGGATCACCTCCTGCTTGAAGGACTCTATACAATTCTCCTTGAGAAACGATATCGAAGCCAGCTCCGAGCTTGGCAAACAAGCGAAGGATGGAGAGATTGGAGTTTGCCTTGACAGCATAGCAGATTTGGTTGGGATGAGAAGCGAAAGCGTTTTGGAAGCTAGTGAAGGCGTCTACAATGTGCTTCTTGGAGTAAACATAGCAAGGAGTTCCGTGCTCTTTGGCGACATTGGCAAGGTCGAGTTCTTCCATGAAGAGTTTACCATCTTGGTAATGAACGGGAAAGGCTGTGGAGAGTTTTGCTTCCATGATTGCGCAAATAAAAATTTTAAAATAAATTAATATATCTAAAAACTTCAGGAATAAGAATGGGGATTAATTTTAAATAAAAAAGTGTATGGCGAATTTCTCAATATCATAGATTCTCTCCTTAAAATGAAAAGTCAGAAAATACAAAATATAAACAAATGAAATATTGATACACATTTCAACACGATTTAGCGAATAATAATTAATGTTTTGTTTTCAGCTAATTTGGGAAAGCACGTCTTGAGTTGATCATTGATTTTATGTCTCATGGTGATGGTCAAATTTCTGCAATCTTTTATATTAATTTTGAGGAACAGCAATTGGGGATTGGTTTTGATTGCTTCAACTAAAGAATGCAAGCCGACTGTCGTAAAGTTATTCCCGGACAGATCAATCTCAAGGTGGGTTAGAGTTTTCAAAGAGGCGAGGACGTCAGCAAATGCGAGGATTCCTTGATCTTTAATTTCATTTGCACTGACATTGATAAGCAATTTTTTCAGACTTTTCAGAGACTTTAAACACGCGACAAGATTAATAAAAGCAGCACAAACCATTTGAGTCAGAGAAAAGTCGAGTTCAAGCGCAGTTAGGTTGATCAGAGACTCGAAATGCTGGAATAGCTTCACGTAACATTCACTTTGAATAATTTGGTTTTTAAAGCTCAGATGAATGTATTGCAGCTTCGGCGAGAAAGCCTCGGAAAGGACGTTGTAGGTCTCGAGAGAAAGATATGAGTATTTTAATGAAAGTATCAGTTTAGTGAGCTTTTGGCACGATCTGATCAGTTGAATAAATCTTTTGAAGGATTTACCATTCAAGTCCTCTATTCTATTTGCATTGAATCCAAAAGAAGTGAGCTCGGGAAAATCTAGATTTTTAAACAATTCCAAAGTTTCTTCATGGTTATATTCAATACTCCAAAGCCTCAGGTAGAATTTCTCTAAGTTTGGGAGGCGCAAAACAGATTGGTTTCTGAATGTGAGAAAATTGTTGGACATGACTTGGTATAAGATGAGGTTGAGAGTTTTGAGATTTTGGAGACTGAGAATAAAATCAAAGTAATTCTCCTGAACCTCGGCATCTTTTCTCATGAGGTTTATTTTTAGGGTAAAGTCTTGTAATGATTGCTGTTTTTCAATTCCCTTTGCGACATATTTCCAGCTCTCGATGTTTAAAGGTTTTTGAGGAAATTCGATGGCCAGAGCTTTTAGTTGGCAAAATGCTCCAAGTCTCTTCCCGATAATTTTGAGGATTCCTTGGGTAAAAACAGCAAGTACCAGTTCGAGTTTTTCCACTTTATTGAGTTTCTTCAATTGGTTGCAAATAATCAAATGAAGCTGTGCACACTCTGAAGAAGTTAAAGACTGAAAATTTGTAAATCTCAGAGAAACATCGAGCATTGTTCTATAGCATTGTTTCATGACTTGAACAAGCGATTTCATGTTATAGAGCGTCAGGGGAAGTTCACTTGTCTCAAATTTCTTTAATCTTTTAAAATAGTGAATTGGAACTATCGAGGATTCGTCGTTTTGAAGCTTGATTTTGGTTTTGTAGTTGAGAAATTTCAGAAAGTCGAATTTATGCTGACTTGAAAGTAAATGATAGTATCGCACGGGTTTGATATGAACCACAAGGTCTTTTAATTGGGATTTCTGAAGAGAAGACATTTCAATCGCTGACTTTTTGACATAAAACAGTTTGCTTATCCGTAAAGTCCGCTTAGACAAGTGGTACCTTTTTTGCTGAACTTGAATTCGGCTTTCAGACATTCCCCTGGCTTGAAAAAGACAGATTTACTTGAAGTATACAAAAGTATAAAACTTTATTTTAATAAGCCAAATATTTCTTTGAAAAATTCATCAAAGTGAGTTGGAAACAGAAAGTTGGAGAGAGATAGATTGATGAAATGAGTTTTTTATTCAAAAAATGAAAAGATTTTCTTTTGAAAACGATGGGTTGGTTTTCTCAAAATTATTCGAATAAATTCCATACAATTACTCACTCTCATGAATATTAATGTTACAAAGAAGGGATGAATGACATGACATATTTTTCTCAATATTTTTTATTCCATTAATTTCTGAACCTCAGTGTTGATATAAGTGAGATGAGTTTTGAGGATATCCATGAGGACATTGGCTTTGTATATGTTGTAAACGCCTCCGACATTGACCATGTAGAAGATTTCAAGGACTTCATTTTTACCAGCTTCAATATAAACTTTTTCGACAATGATTATTCCGTTTTTGATACTTTTGATTCTATACTCACTAGAAAATCCTTCATATATGAAGAAAAAAATTGACTTACTACAAGATATTTCCTTTTCCTTTTTTTGTTTTTTCATTTTTAGCGTTTCTGCTGTTGTAGAAAGGACTGGTCATGAAATAGTCAAGAGCGTTCTTTTCATTGAGCTCCATGATATTATTCACTCTGAGCCATTCAATGTTACTAAAGACTTGATTTGGTTGCTCTTCAGTTTCCATTGCTAAAAATTGCGAAAAATCAAAATTTAATTTCTCTCAAATAATTATTTCCTAAAGTTGGGGAAAAAATTTGATTTGATCAGATGAAAATATTTTGGAACAATCTGACAAGCCTGAAGCTTATAATACTTTATTACAAATAAGTATGCGATAATCCGTTTCTATGCAATTCTCAAAATATTGATAAACATCATCGAGATTAAAAAAAGCAAATATCATTAAATTATTGGTTTTTCGAAGCTAGATTTTCAAAAAATGCTTGTGTCTCTACATATTTTTCGTTTAATTGAGCAACCTTTTGGAATAGAATTTAATATGGGGATAATAAAGGACATTTTTTACTAATTTTTCCAAATCTTGAATATATGATTTTCCTTCCTCTCCTTCCTTTGATCTATTTTTTTTTTAACTATTTATTACTCAAATCTGTAAATTACTTTCCGAGTTCTTGGTTGAAATGTTGAAGTTTTATGAGTTCTTCACCATATATTTCAAATACTTTTGTGGGTCCCTCGATGCCACCTTTGGTGGGTGATTTTGAGCGCATTAAACGAGCATTTTCTTGAACGAGAGATTGGATTTTTTTCTGAAGAGCATTGATGCTGGCATCCTTTTGTTCAATATCACTTTGAACGAGCTGGTATTTTTGATTGGCTTGGTCAGTTTCTTTTCTGAGTTGGTCTATTTCCATTGATGCGTTGACAAGTTTGGTTTCGAGCCCTTTGATGGTGTCCTGGAATTCAAAACTGATAAACTCTCTGTCCTTTTCCCTTTCTTTATCAATTGACTCTCTGGATTTTAAGGATTGAGCTTCATAGTCCTTAATGATATTTTCCAGTTCAATATTTTGTGATCTGAAAAGATTCACTTCCTATTCATTTTAAGTGAGACTGGCTGTCAAGAAAACTTTCACCGACCTGCATTAAAAAGACCTTTTCGGCAGCGAGGCTTGATTTTTCCTTTTGCAGTTTTTCTATCTCTTCTTGCAATTTGAGCACAATAGCATCATTTCCTTCGACTTTCTTATTCAATTCTTCGATTTCAGTTTGGAGCTTTGCCTTGGATTCTTTTTCTTCATTGACAGTCTTGGTGAGATCGAGGTTGTCTTTTTCAAGTTGCTTGATTTGTTTGATGAGTCTTTCTCTCTTCATTAGAATTTCTAAATTGGAAGAACCATTTCTCTTTCTAGTTTTTGAATTTGTTTGGACACTCAATCCTTCTTCCTATTTCCATTATGATGCTATGCACACAAAGGTTTTTATACCTCAGAAATCTCGGGAAGCTCTTGCTCATGTAAATCATCATTTCCAAACATTCTGATTGCAGTAGCGAGAACATCTCTATCAATACTTGTTTCAGTGGATAATTTCAGTGTTTGTGTTTCGCTCAATTGCAACTCAAAAAGAGTTGGTGCTTTGCGAATGAATTCGATGGCTGGATATTGATCAGAATAAACGCATGAGGCAATTAGAGTTCTTTTTCCTTCGTCCTCGACTATGGAAACTTCGAGTGTTTTATTTTCCTTATTGAGGCTAACGACTCCTTCGATTGGAAAAGCTGAAGGGAGGTTTTCAATTTCAAAAGGTATTTCTTCGATATTGACGGTCACATCGCAAAGTTTATTCTGAAGATGCTCCATAACTTTTTCTTCGACCACACTATCCAGCACGATGGGCCCAACTTCTCCGTAAACGGGCATTCCTGAATAGGATGCTCCTTCAATGACAGGTTCTGCCTTGACTGAAATTCTGAAAATCCAGGGTTAGTATTATTCAAATCAAGCATGATACCTGAGCCCAACATCCTCGGTACAAGGCTGGTAAGAAGTCGACTCCAAATCCTCGATTTCGCGGACTTTACCATCAAGACTTGTGATGAACCATGTGCATTTTAAGGGAACTATTTCTCCTGCCTTTTCTCCTGAAAAAAGTTCAACTCATAAAAAAAATACTTTTTCAATACCTGCTTTGATTTTGGCAACAGCATTGAGTTTGCTCGAATGGAGGGGTCCGCCCTCTAATTGGAAAGTGAAATAGCTGGCATCGTATTCTACGGCCTTTTTTTGCTTAACTTGAGATCCACTCAGGTTCGCAAGTTTCAAGGCAGTATCGACATCATCAATTGCGCTCTTTGCTTTGTCAAGGAAATTCTTGAACATACTTGTGAATAGACTAATAAATAAATTTTATAATATAGATTCACATTTGACTCGAGACTTTAATTTTTTATGAGATTTCATTTTTGTGGAAATAATAGTGCTGCCGAATGGTTCCTCGCTGAGTCATCCATTCTTTCCAAGATCGTGAGACTGATTTGAGTATAATGAGACTAATATTGAGTTAGACTTCGGTCAAATTGAGACTGGTGGTGACAAATGTATTCAAGCACTTGATTGACGGTGTTGACAATGTAATTTATGGCGAAGGATTTATTTTAAGCGATTTATAGTATGAAAAGGTTTTTGGTTTGCTTGAGAACTCAGGATTCAGTAAGATAAAAAAGAAATTTTGTCTGATGTCTCAGCTAGGGACGAAATCACATCTATTCTGGCTTCCCTTGATTATATAGTTGCAAATTCAGTTAGATACGGTGTGACTGATGAAACTCTCTTGAAGGATTTGATTGATTTGGGTCTTCCAAAAGAAAACTGTGAAAGCATTACTAAAGGGTATAGAGAAAATGCTCAAAAGCTCAGGGAGAAAAAAGAAAATCAAACAATAAAAGGTATGATTTCAGGTGAATGATGTAGCTGTAAGTAAAATAGTTGGAAGAGTTGAAAAGGTGGATTTTAATGTGAACGAAATTATGGCTTCTAAAAAGATCAGAAATCCTCAATATTATGACACTAAATACGCTGAAATTACTTTGAATGTGAATAAAAAATCTCAAAGCAAACCTGAAGATGTCCGATTTATCATTAGCAAAGACAAAGCTCTCACTCTTCTCTCTGGTATTTCGGAATATCTTTATATCAATAAATAATTTTTAGAAATCAAAAAAGCTCAAGAAATTATGGAAAAAATCTAATTTATTCATCAAAAGCATAGAGTATATAGATGGCTTGTATCAAATTCTCAAATATCATAATATTGAAACTTTATAAAAAATAATAATAAATAAAATGCATTTGAATATGAGACAAACCATACAATTTGGGAGGGATAAAATCCTCAATCATTATTTATAACTTCTCATTTTTTCTTTTTTTTTTTTCAGGATCATTATTCAGTCAAAAACCTTGAAAAATCATTGGAAGGATAATTGAGAAGAGAGACAAGGGTTTGGAGTTGTCAGGATTTTGTCTTTCTGTTTTTCCTTATTTTTCTCAAAGATCTTGAAAAATCTTTTTTCCGAGAATTTTTATGGGGAAAATTTTTCCAAAACAGAAAAAAACTTCAAACAAATTTTTTGGTCGAAGCAAAACCTCTCAGTTGAATACTTTTTTTTTATTTTCCAAATTTTCAAGAATTTTGCAATTTCATTTTTTCTCAAGTTTTTTTTTTTTAATTTTTTGCTGATCAGAAGCTGTCTTTGAGTGAGACAAATTTCTTCATTGAGTGGATAGTGAAATTTGAGCTCCCAAAAAAGTCATGGCCGAATTTGACTAATTTCCTTGAAAGATGGCCAATTTTTATTAATCTCCATTCACCAGAAATTTTTCTCAGGCCAGTTTGAGACTCTCAAGACAAAAACAAGGAGTAAAAAATTTCCTTTTTTGAAGTCCTCCATCGGCCAAAAGGCTTTTTCTTTGTTTGGCAAAACAAAAATTCCTGAAAAAATTCAATTTGAGATTGTTCATTGACTACGACATCTCACTCAAAAAGAAGATTTGAAATCAGCAAGTCAAGAATTAAAGAAAGATTCAAATTTTTGAGAAAGTGAAATAAGATATTTGTATTTGGTGAGATATATAATTTACTCGTTAACAAAAAATTTGAAAGTTCAAATTTAAACGCGCGATTGGAGATGGGAGGAAAAAACAGTAAAGCAGCTCAATGCACCATTAATAGACTGGATGAGAGGTTGGAAGGCCTTGTCAATGATGTGCAGACTATTCAAAGCAATGTGAATGATCTTCCAAAAGAATTTTTATTGAAGAGTGAACTAAATTCCAAGATTGACAAAGTTGAAGAAGACACATCATCCTCAAGTGAAAAGCTGAATCAGTTGCTCGAGATCACCAAAGACCAGCAACAAGTGATTATGGAACTGGGCCAACAATATGCTCAGTTGTTTGAAGGATATCAAAGTCAACAAGAAGCTCTTGAAGGCATCATTAATCGATGCGATGAAAAGCTTGCTAAATATGAAGAGGAGTTGAGAGATGCCCAATCAAAGCTGAGTGCGATTGAAAAAGAAGTCATAGAAAATTCCGAGTTAACAAAAGCTCTTGGGATTAGAAAGACTGAAAATATGATCAAGAAGGAGAAAATGACTCCTGTTTCTATTGGGAAAAGAAGCCAAGGCCCCAAAGGAGAAGCAAAGAAATCCGTTGATGAGAAAAAGTTGAGAACCCAAGAAAAACAACCCAACATCAAGAGTCAAAAAAGTCTTCTGATTGAAGCTTTGACTCCAGAAGTAAAAAAAATCAATAAAACTTCTATTGAACAAGAAAATGAACCAAATTTTTTAGACATCATCAGGAGTGAAAAAAGGGGCGCCATAGGGATTACCCCCAAAGAAACACTCAGTGAAATTGATATCAATACCCTACTCTAAAAGAATTTTTGAAATACTCACTAATTGTCTACTATTTCCATATTAAACAAAAGTTATTGGTATTGTTGTTGTTGTAGTCTATAATTTATTGGTTTTCTTATATATTAGATCCATTTACAGAAAATATTTATAAATTCTGTTGCTGATAAATTTTACCAAAATTGAATGTTACAAAGTACTTCTGATTCTGAGAAAGATAACTTGGGAATAGATATTCCAAATATAGTACAAAATAGGTTTTAGGCCAAATTTCCTAGAAAATATCAATTAAATAAAACATAATACTAACCAAATCAATAAGATTGACAGCAAGCTCAGATGTCAAATATTAATGACGAGTGTAAAAGGTTTATATCGAAGGACACTGAAGGGTTTCAGAATTATGATTTTAAGCATGCGCAATTTCTAGTTGATCTTCTTCCTGAATTGAACTCTGGAAAGGTATGCCAATATTTTGGGGGGAAATTTGCAAAAGTAACAAAAATGTAGGTTTCAGGGATCTATCAGGAATTGGAAGAGAGAGAAAAAGAAGTGGACCGCCTTGTTTCAAAGATTGTTCATCAAAGGTCAGCAGAATTTTCTTCGTTGTTGGCAAAACCAATGATATACGGTGTAATTCTCAAATTTAAGAATTCTGGATTGACTTGACAAAAAGGAAAAATACGATAATATCAAAAAGACAGTGTCAACTTCAAGGAAAAGGATAAAGAGAGCGAGAGAGCTTTTAGCAAAAAAGAATAACAACCTGAAGGGCTATTTATATAACTCAGTGCATAATAAGGAGATTTTGAATATTTTGGAGAAAGTGGAGAAGTGCAATAATATTTTTATCCAGATTGATGCCTTGATGAAGAATGAGTCATTTTATGAGCTCAGTCTCAGTTTGCTGGATTTGAGAAAAGAAATCTCAACTTTTGACACCAGTTTGAAAGAGACTGCCGTGATTAAGCACTTGCACGAAAATGAGAGATATAAAACACAAGAAGCAGCAAACCTGGTGCAGCGTTTTATGAGAAGATTCTTTTACTTTTTCGAAGATGAGATTGCAATTAAATCTTACACAAGCAAGGCTGAAGACGCTTTGGGATTTCAATTTGACAAGATCAATTTGGAGTCAAATTCGAATGTTTTGAGTGATAGTTTGTCAAGAAGATTCTTGAGTATGAACCAAGTACACAATGAGACTTTTGGCGATCTCTTGGTGAGCGATTACGGACTTGATTTGGAAGAATTTAAGCATTTTGAGAATAAGTTAAATCAAATCCGAGTCATTTTACACACTACTCCCAAGAACTATGTCTTTGATTACATTGAAGATGAATATTTGCTCGCAGAACCTGAAACATTTGAAAATATCCACATCATGAAATACATTGGTTTCAGTCTTGAGGCCAACCAGTTTAATAAATACCTCGAATTGATTTGTAAAGCCGAAGATTTATTGGAACAAGAGAGTTTTTCTTCAACTCGCAACCTGGATATTATGAATTTGTTCTTGGCAATTCGATCTGCCGAACTAACCAAAATTTTATCCAAAGTGTTCAGCGTAATTCTTTTCTTTTTCTTCTCGTAAATTATTTCAAGGATTATTATGGCAATTTGAAGAGAAATGTGCATGATAGTCTGCTTTTGATTCAAATGTTCTTGTTGAAAAGTGTTTGGGCAAGCCTAAAGGATGAACCTGAACAAAACTATAACGAAAACGACGATATAACCTCGATAAACGCAAGTCTTTATCATAACCTGACAATGGTTCAAGACTACAACTCACTTTTATCTTTAACCAGTCTGGGTGATGTTTCAAATGAAAAGATGCTCCTTGCTGAAAAAAGAAGAGATTTGCTAGCTATTTTCAATTATAGTTCATCCACCACTCGGCACTTGATCCAGCTGTTTAAAGAAATTGTGATGTTCCAAATCATATTTCTAAGAAAGAATGTTTTGTTGCAGCTGATTTTGACTAATATCAAAGACAACACCAGAGATCTGCCAATTATTAATATAAGAGAGACATGGAAGGAGTTTATCCTGGAGCTGGATTCGTTATTTGACAAGATTTTTATGCTTGAGAGAATTGATTTTAGTTTGTTTAGTAATCCTAAGGAGAACTACGTATTATTTGAGGCCTCATTGCTCCCAGGATCTCCATTCTATGACGACGATTCAAAAGCAAAGAAGCAATCACAATATTATGGTAAAGGTGGAGCAGCAAAACGAAGTTTGCTTGATGATTTCATGATTCAAAAATTAGTTGATCTCCTTGGAGTCAATTTTATGTACATTCCTTTTGTCCTTAGTGTCATCCACAAACCAATCATGTTGGTTACTCAACAAATCCAAGCAATTTATAAACAAACATCAGTTCACGAGTTATTCCAATCCCAACAAGTAATTCGGGAGGAGTTTGTTTTGCTTAATTTTATCATATAGAATTCCGACTTTTCAGATTATGAAGCAGATATCACATCGTTCTTTACCGAGAATATGATGAAGTTTTTGTTGTTGTTTAAGCTCGAGTACTTGAAGTTTATCAACTCTTGCATAAATACAAACAAAACAACTGCTTTGCAGCCAGAGAAGAATACCGCTTTAGCTCAAGAGTTCATCGATGCCAAAAATAAGTCAAAGACTGCTACAGAAACCAAAGAAGCACCTCCCAAAGAGGAACAAAAACAACCAGAGAAAGAAAGTACAAAACCAAGAGAGAAAGAAAGCATCATGTCAAAACAAAGTGAAGCTGGATCTGAACCCGAAGCCGTTAGTAGCAAGCCAGATCTCCAAAGAACTGATACGACTGAATACCATGTGGCTGAGAAACCTTCAAAGAGAACCAAGTTTGATGTGAAGGGTTGCTTTGCAAAAATTAAATATCCAATTCCAGCTTTGGTTAACCTTTCCAACAATGTGAATCTTCTCCCCTCAATCTCCATCCATTTGCCAATGGATAGGGGAAGTAATATGCTCGATTTGCTCAACTGGAGTATGCAAATCGGGTACATCGAGTAAGGATTTGATTCTAATACTTGAGTTAATGAGTGTAGACTAGTGAATAATTTGAGAAGCGCTTTGAAAGGTCATTTGATCGAGACAATTTTGAATGAACCAAGAGAGAGCGAATATATGAAATCTGATGAAGGAATCTACAGATGGAATTTGCAACTTAGTCAACATTTCCCTTACATGAAAAAAGCCGAAAAGCCACCAACACCAGTTGAGATTTTATTTATGAGAAGAAGGATGAACTTACTGTTATTTAGAAGGAACATATGAAGCTTTTAAAGACAAAATACAAGTCTTTGCTGTCAGGAGAAACCCTTATTCCTCCAGAAAAATTATTAACTAATGAAAAAAATGTTTTTGAAAAAAATTGGTCTGTTCTAATGAAAAATTAGGTGATTTTACTTGGAAGTCTGGTTGAGAATTTTGAAGCATTTATGAAAGTGTGTAATCATGTGTTTTGGAATCTTTTGGTGAAAATGTAATGTGAAATTTATTGAAGGTTTATTAATGTGAGAAGGCCATTTGCGGATATCATCAACATTGTGAGCGAAAGAGTTCCACAAGCCCAAAAGATCGATGGCTTTGATAAGAACACAAGTCCCACGAAAACAAAAGATGAAGTTAAAGATGCTGTTGAGAAATTAACAGTAGGGAATTGTTTGAGGAATTTTTCTGTTCAACCCATTTAGACGAAATTAGAAACAACAGGAATTGTATCCTTCCTCTCTAAATTCCAAAGCATTCTGGTTCACATGAAAGAACCTGAAAACCTCTACAGGTTTGGAGCTGTTAAAAAAATATTTTCTTACAAAATTTTAGAAAAATTCCTGAAGAGTCTGGAGGATTGGGGATTGTCAAATTTTTCTATTGGTTTAATCAGATTTACGAAATAACTCAAAGATGCATGATTTCCTTGAAGCAGGAACTTCATTTCAGAGGATTTGTCCACCTCATCAGACCTGAAAAGAGAGCTAAGCTTACTATGGAGAATAACCCAATTGAGTTATCTGGTCAAAACTTTACCAGTCTCTATCGTGATATTTTTGCAATTTACGACACTCTCAAAAATTCATTATCTTCTGAGAAAGTAAGAGTTTTTTTTTGCCAGGAAAATATCACCATTTTAGTTGTCAATGATATTCGATGATTATCTCACTGTTATTGCCAAAATTATCAAACGCTCATTTTTGCGCTCAGAAAAAATCTCAAGACCTTATATCAAAACATATCTTCAAAATATCTCATCTCTAAAAGCACACTTGAAGAAATTGGATCTGGTAATTGGAAAAGATTTTGAGGAATTCACCATTTTTAGATGAAAGTCATATTGGAGAAAAAAGATAATCCTCTTGCAAGGATCAAAAGTTTCTTTGAACTATTCTTATTTGATGAAAAAGAACTTTTGGAATTCGTTCGCGTAAATTTATTCCTGATTTAGCCTGCAACTGATTCATCTAGAAAAACAAAAAGAAGGTGAAGGGCAAACATATTGAATTATATATCAAGCTCCAGAGTCAAGCCAATGAAATTAAGCTTGATCAAAAACAAGAAATGGTGAGGATTTTTAAAAAATATTAGTTTTTAACCTCCTCGTAGGAGAGGATGAACGCATTAGCAAAGTTGGCAGAATTAGCAAAAGAAAGTGATCAACAACAACAGCAACAACCATCAGCAGATAAATAACATAGTAGAAGACAGTATATACATCCTCATTCATAAATTATACTAGTATCTATATTTACATATTCGAAACTAAAAATACAATTATCTCAATCATCCTAAATCTTTGGATTCATTTAGGGTATATGGGAGGTCAAATTTGACATGGAGTTTAAGGGAAGAAAATGAGTCTTTGCTGATTTTATTTTGGAAGGCAGGGTAGAGAGGTCCAGGCGGGAGGTTATTAAAGACCTCACTGTCTTTATCATTGCCAGTTAAGACGGTCATACTCCTGTTATCAATGTCAAGGAAGACTTTGATAGTGATTGACTCTGTATTGAGGGCATAATTAAAGAGCTTGCCCAAAATATTTGCAGATTTTCCTGCTTTGCTTGCAACGCCAATTTTGAGGAAGGAGTATGAATCAACAGGAGCCGCATGTGCACTTTGTCGCTTAATTTTTATTTCCCAGGCGGTTTTTCCGAAGTCATACTCATTTTTTGCAACAACTCTTCCAGCTTTTTCAAAGTCAACAATGGTTTCTTTTCCGATAGTATTAACGCTTGCACAAGCTGCCCCAATAGCATGAGGATCAATTGTTTGATTGTCCTTGGTTACCACAGTAATGATATCACTCCAGGGTCCAATTGTTTCATTTGAAGTTCGACCTCTCGGGCTCACGCTATTCGGGTTTGAATTTGGATTTGAGGAATGATTATTCTCTTCTTTCGGGCAAATCGGGCAAACTCTCAAACGGTACTTTGTTCTTTGGAAGATTATTATTAGGATTGAGATATCTCAAAAAGTTACTTAGGGGCTAATCCAGCGATGATAAAAGATCCTTCATTTCCTTTGAAAGCAGTTCTGAATTGTTCTGTATTCTGAACTTTGGCTCCAATGCCATAATCCAATTGATACGTGATTTTCGTGTCTTGAGGGGAATGAGGCCAAGAAACCTAAATAAGTATGAACATCTTTGGATTCACTCAATTTCGAGGTTACAAAGATGCTATTTGCAGTTTGGGAAATTTTCATGAATTTTCTTTTCATGAGAGGGTTCTTTTCAGCTTCTTGAATGAGTTCTAATTCTTGCTCAGTGTAAGGATTTTCCTCTCTTTTCTGAGGGGACAAATTAAAAGTCCAATTTCCCAAGTCAATAGATGAACCAAAAGACTTTATTTTTGGAGATTCACAAGAACTTTTTGGTGGGGCAGTTTTAAAAGAGAATGAACTTTTTGAAGGGACTCTCGAATCTATGAAAGATGAAGTGATCAGGATATGACAAACATTTTACGTTGCAAAGAAGGAGTTGATGCTTGGGATGTCATTTTGGCGGTTTTAGGGTCAGGCGTTTTGGTTGGAGCTTGCTTGAGGTTTTTGGCGCTGGTATTTAGTTTGCTGAAGATGTTGCTATACTTATCTCGTCTAAGCTGGCCCTGAGCTGAAGGTGAGTTGGCTTGAGAGGCATTTTGCCTGTGGTTGGGAGATTTTTCAAGTTTAAAAGAACCAAAGAAATTTGGATTATTTACGGCGATTGACTTGGTTTTTGAATGTAAGCCCCTTGCTTTACTTAGATTTATAACTTCTGTGCGGGGCGTTGCCGGTATTTTAATTTTCTCCACTGTTGTGATGATTGCTTCGTTGAAGGGGTTTTCTGTTTTGAGCGGGATAAAATCAGTAAGCAACCTTTCAGTTTGAGAAAATGTATCATCAGTGAAAACAGAACTCTTGGACTTTACGAAAACATTGGTTCTGCGAGCCGGCGGTTTTTCGATTTCTGATAAACTGAGTCTAAGTAGCGCTTCTTTCGATTCAGCAAAATTTACAAGCTTAAAATTATCATGAACCTCATATTTGGCATGCTCCAGCTTCGAAAACGAATTACTCAACTTGTTAAATCTCTGGACTAAATATTTTGCTCCTTCACAGAAATATGATTCTGGATAAGAGACAGCAAATTCGACCATATTGATGAGATTTCCTGTTTTTTTATTCACAACATCTAAATCGATAATTTCTTGGTTAAGTTTTTCTTTATGATGGGCAAAAGTTTCAACTAAAAAATTTTTGACTTGAATTTCTTTTGCAACGAGAATTTCTTTGAGTTCTTGAAATTGTTTTTCAACCAAGTTCATCATTCCTTGAGAGTTTGTTTGGTAATCTTCAAGCCTCTGTTTTAGACTAGTATATTCTTCATCTACTTTATTCCTGTATTCATTTAGTTGTTCAAACTTATGACTCAATTGCTTTGCAAGTTCAGCATGTGATTTTCTAAGAAAATTAAATGAGAGTATGTGATTTATTTTTACTCAAAGGGAAGAAGCTTTTTTTCCTTGCATATTTTGGTATGTTCTGCGACACACGATGCACAAAGGGTGGTCAAATCTTTGAGACAAATATGTTCAATTTTTTGGTTGAGGTGATCTTGACACAAAATTGCCTTTTCAAGACTTCCTGTGAAGCCTTTGATAATCTGACCATGATTGACTGTTTTGTGATTCTTATTTATACTCACATTATGCGAAACTGAATAGCAATCCTTGCAGAGGAATTTTTGGTTACATTCATTACAACCAAAAGTTTCCACGAAATTCTTTTTGATACCACAATTCTCACAATCGACATCCTCAAAGTAGCCTTTTTGATGGGAATATTCAATATAGCGAGACAAGAAAGTATTGGCTTTTTTTGAGTCAAAGGGTTGATGGTCTTTCGAGCAAAGCCTACATTTGTAATAAAGTTTGTCTGGATTCCTCTTATCTTTCTGTGAGATATTCTTAATGCATTCCAAGCATACAGATGCAGAGCAACATGACAAGATAATTGGAGAGCAAATCAGTTGAGAGCATATTTGACATAAAGTTTCAGAATTCATTCTCCCCGAATAAAAAAAATTAACTAGCTATTATTGATTAAGCGTTCTTCATTGAGACGAATTACGAGAAAGTCCAACTTGACATACACAATTTAATTTATTAACTTTGATACCGTTATATATTTCTCTGTGTGGACTTTGGATTTAAAAAATCACCTGAAACATGACAAACAGAATTCGTTCATTTCGAGACAAGAGTTGTCTTGGAAGTGAAAAAAATCGGGCTAAATTTCTTGTCAAACATTGGAAAATTTATTTTTTCTTTGAGAATGATTAGATATTTCAGTATAAAGGAGAGCAATTGTACACTTAAAATTCACAAACAAACACACGTAGAGATGAGTATATCTCGAACACTCTTGCCAACTCTCAATTTTATCTAGTTTTGGTCGATTGAGTATTTTTTGTTTTCAAGTTTCTATAGAATCTTGAACGAAGTTTGACCATATGATAGAACATGAAGGCTAAGCCGGGATAGGCAATGATTCTGAAAACGGTGAGGTAATCAACAATTTTGACAGGCAAAGTGGTTCCAAGAATGTATAAGTCTGGAGTGGTCTTTTGGTCCAACAGGTTTGATTTAGCAGCTCCAGCACTCAAGAATTCTCCAGTAATGCCAAGAGGATAGAGCAAAATGAAAGCGTTGTATCTGAGAATTTTGATCCAGTCAAGACTAAGACTGAGCGAATCATTGAGATAAGTCAGGAATCTGATAATATCAGCGGTAGCCCAGCAAACAATTGTCAACAAGGGATATGGAGTGTTGACAGCGTAGGGGAAAGCCCACCAAACGACAGCATTTCTTCCTCCGACTTGGATCAAGCTTGGGACAAGTTTTGTAGAACTCAATCCAAGAATTGCAAAAACAAGATCTAAAAATTGTAACCCTTGGACAATGCCAAGAGTTTGGGAAACAAAGGGATCCTGCAAAACATGCAAGTTGCCTTGGACGGCATTCAAAACAACTTTAGCTAGAATGAGAGTCCAGCCAAGGAACTGAGAAATGTTGTAGAGCGTAATGATAGTTTTGGCCATATCCGGGAATAAATTATTTTAAATAACATTAACAAAGAATTTGGAGTTTTTTGTTAAATATTGAGAATAGATTCACTACAAAAGAGTATGGATACTGGTTAGAGATTGATTTTTCTAAGTTTTTCCTTGGTTTCATCGTCAAAGATGCATTCATAGCTACGCTTGATGATTTCTTTGGCTTCATCTTGAGTGAGATTGAAAGCCTTTAAGATGTTGAAATATTCTGCGCTGAGGTGGGTATCGAAAACGACAGTATCATCTGTGCACAAAGAGATGGGGTGTTTTGTCTTGAAATATTGGATGAAATGATGATCGTGATAATCTTTGAGGTACATGGTATATTTGTTGGAGGTGGGGCACATTTCGATGGGGATATTGAGATCGTGGACTTTTTTGAAGAGCTCGTCATTGAAGTAGTTGAAATGACCAAGTCTGTCAGGCTTGAAATCCAAGACGCTATAAGTTTCCTTGAGGGTTTTTTCATCTGGAAGTTCGGCGCAGTGCACTGCTGTTTTGAGTCCGAATTTCCTTGCTTCTTCAAAGACTTCTTGGAAAATGGTAAAGTCGTTTTTGGTGGGGTTTCCTGAATAATCAAGGCCCACAATGTATCCTGTAGAAGCATACTTTTTAGCAAGTTCCAAAGTTTCTCTAGCTTTGGCCAAGTCTTCGGCTCTACTGACACTGAGTAAAAGCTTGGTCTTGAGGCCTTCAGGATTTCTGGCTTCGTACTCCTTGATCTCGTTGATAACAGCAGTGATATAGTCTTCAATTGTGCTGTTGTTCATGGGTCTGGGAGTTGTTCTCATTTCCAAGTAAACAGTATTTTCTTTAGCAAAGTCCTCAAGCATCTCTCTGACAATTCTTTTGATTTGTTCAAGATTGTCAACTGAGTCGTGGATGAATCCAAAGATTTTGAAGGCTCCGGCCATATCTTTGGTTTCAAAATCTTTTTCCTCATATTTAACATTTCTGGAGACTAAAAATTCTTGTAAAGTTGATTTTCTCATGCATCCATGCAAATGAGCATGGAGTTCGATTTTGGGTAAACCTTTGCAGAATTCCAAGGTCACTGGTTCTGAGCCGCTATTCATTGTGTGGAAAAAAGATCTGAAAACCTTTAAATAAAATTTATTTTCTTAAATTATATTGTACCTTTGCGCTCCTTGGGCTTTATAATACTGTTGTCCATATCGAAAATTCCAGATATTCTTTGAAACCTTTTCAAAAAGATATTTCATCCCCTGAGTTATCTGATGAATCAATAGATTTTTTTTTTGCTATTATAAATTTGTCGATCTTTTCGATTTCGATCACAAAATAAAATTTTATAACCTTGGTGTTAAAATGAATCTGAAAAAATCTTGAACTGTTGTCTGTCCCAACTTTTTGTTTCTTGAGGTTAATTGACGAGTTCTAAGTAAAATAACTGGAATTATTATGAAAGAGAATATTTTCAAGAAAAAACGGTTAATTTTGTATTTAAAAACTAAATCACTAAGATGAAGTTTGTATTCAAATATTTTGTTTTATATCTTGCAATATTGGCTTATTCTGCGGCAAAACAGCAAGAATTTACTCTTTATTCTCCAGATGAACAGACACCTGTAGATTTGGTGTTTTCTGCTCCACCAAATGAAATGACATTATCAATCAGTCCAAATTCAAAAATTTCGTTCAACACTGTGGACAAAGAAATCATCAACTATGACCCAGATACAGACACATTGAATACCATCTATGATCTGAAAATTGGAAGCGATATTGAGCTTTATGGACAGCCCAATGATATATTGTTTCTTGATACAGAGCAATGGAAGTTAGTTTATTTTGAAGATTTCCAAGGATCTGCTCTCGGATGGAGTGAAGGAAGTCTCTCATCCTGTGGGACCTCTTCAAACTTGTTTTTGGGTATGTATTAAGAGTTGACGACATATTTAAACCATACACATAGGAGGCCATTGTAATTTCGCTAATCAGGTGATTACAAAAAAAATAAGTGATTTGCCAGAGCACAGAATGGTAGTGAACTAACTGAGAAACAAATTAATGACAATTATTCTAGGTTCGCCTCAAGTTTAATTTCCACTTTTTTGGAAACTGGAAGGGAGAAAGCGCTTTTGCAAAAGTCAATGAAGATTTCGTATGGACGCATAGTTACAATTGGTGCAATAAAGTTTTACCTTGGTACTGTAAAAAATACGGAATATCAGTTTGTGGCACTGACTATCCAGATATTTTGTCACATCCGGTCGAATATACAGGCAAACATTATGCCTCAGAAATCGAACTTTCCTTTTCAACAAACCTCGCAGATGACCCCTGTAAAGCCTCTTGGGGTATCGATGATGTTCAAATATTTATCATCTAATAATGTTGTGAGGAGATTTTTCTTGTTATCATTATCGTTATCGTTGTTGTTGAAATTTAGTTGTCTTTCATATGTATTTCTATTTGATTTTGAAAAATTTCTTCGAAAAAATAAAAATGCCCTGATTGTCAAAAAAAAGATATATATCTTTTGTGGGGGAAAAAGGAATCCTTTTGATATAAAATTTTAATTTCCTTTAGAGAGGTTCTAAATTTCGATAATTTTTGCATACGTCAGCTGCGTAAGTTTGAAGCGCGCAAATCAAGTGGGAAAAAATTTAATTAATTGGATTTTTGGAGAATTCTGAAAAAAGCGATTCTGATCCTAAGTTGAGTTAGGGGCTATCATGATCAGGCTCAAGGAATGAAGTTTGGAAAAATTGAAGAGTTTGAAAGAAAAGACAATTTTTAGAAAAAACTTATTTTAACAAAAAAGGAGTTTAATCAAAGCTGAAAATATAGAATTATTTTATAATTAATCAAAACACCTAACAAAATCTTGACTTTGACTTTTCTGAGATGACGAATCGTGTATTTGTTGTCGGCAACGGCATGACGAAATTCTTGAAACCAAGAACGGGCAATCCTGATTACCCTGATATGGCAAAGCAAGCAACTTTAAGAGCACTTAGAGATGCAGGAATCACCTATGATCAGATTCAACACGTACGTTAATTTTTATTGATCATCTCTCTTAGTTATTACAGGCTGCAGTTGGTTATGTTTATGGTGACTCTACATCAGGCCAAAGAGCCGTGTACGAGGTCGGATTGACAGGAATCCCCATCATAAATATGAACAATAATTGTTCTACTGGATCTGCCGCCTTATACTATGTTGCTAATTTGATCAGAGGAGGACTATGCGACTGTGCTTTGGCCCTTGGTATCGATGAGATCTGTTTTAAAGCTAATTTCTCTTTAGGGTTTGACAAAATGTTTACAGGATCTTTAAAGATGGGAATGACTGATAGAGCAAGCCCTATGGACAACATTATCAAAACGACCAAGGAAGTGAAGGAATGGGGAAAGGGTCCTTTCGCTCCACAAATCTTTGGTAATGCTGGTATTGAGCATCAAGAAAAATATGGCACCAAAGATGAGCATTTTGCAAAAGTTGCTTATAAGAATCATTTGCACTCAGTAAACAACCCATACTCTCAATTTAGAGACAAGTACACTTTGGAGCAAATTTCTCAGTCTCCAGCTATCTACGGGCCCTTGACCAAGTTGCAATGCTGCCCAACTTCTGACGGAGCAGCTGCTGCCATTGTTGTGAGCGAGAAATTTGTCAAAGAACACAAATTGGAGAACCAAGCTGTCGAAATCATCGGTATGGTCATGAAGACTGATCCCCCTTCTTCCTTCAAGGAAAAATCCTTGATGAAGGCTGCTGGTTATGATATGTCCAAGAACGCAGCTCGTGAGCTGTACCTTACAACTGGCATCACTCCTGATCAAGTTCAAGTTGTGGAACTTCATGATTGCTTCTCTGCAAACGAATTGATCACTTATGAAGCCTTGGGACTGTGCCCTGAAGGAAAGGCTGGAGAATACATTGACAAGTATGATGATGATAGATGATTTTTTCTTAAGATTTTTAAAGGAATGAGTTTACTTATGGAGGAAAGTACGTTGTTAATCCTTCAGGAGGTTTGATCTCAAAGGGACATCCCTTGGGTGCAACTGGTCTTGCTCAATGTGCAGAATTATGCTGGCAGCTCAGAGGAATGGCAGGACCAAGACAAGTCAAGGATGCCAAGATTGCTTTGCAACATAACATTGGTCTTGGTGGTGCCGTTGTTGTCGGTCTCTACAAGAAATATAACAACAAGAAAGGCTGGGATAGAGAAGACCAGAGCGCTGACCCTGATGTTCTTGAAAAGGTAGATTTCGAAGGGATTAACAAAAAATTGAGTCTAATTTTAAAGTTTGAGAAAGGAGCGGTTTCTGCAGCACCAAGAAATGATGACGCCGAAGTCGTCTCTTCAAGCATCAAGATGCTCAAGAGCTACAATTTGCTTGATCAAGCCAAAAACTATTGCTCTAGAGTTGGGCATGTCTATAACTTCATCATCAGAACATCAAATCAAGGAAAATTAGTTTATCTGACCCTTGACTTGAAAACAGGTATTTGGTTGAATCTTGAAAAGGAACTAACATTTTTTTCAGATCCTGGATCTTTGAAAGAAGGCGTAAATAAAAGCCCTGATGCAGTTATTCTTGTTCAAGATGATGATTTTGCTGATTTAGCAGATGGCAAACTCACTGTTCAAAGTGCACTCCAAAAGCAAAAAATGCGTCTTAAGGGAAAGACTGGAGCCGTCACCTTCTTTACTACTGCTTTACTTGGATCCAAACCAAAACTTTAAGCGAGATGGATGAAGACCTCCCAAACTCTTTACGAAGGAGATTCATAACTTCACTCTGTTTGTCTGCAAAAATGAAAGAAATAATATTTTAATATTTACTTCTATCTAATAATAATACTATGACATAAATAAACATTTTGAAAGAATCAATCAAACAAATAAAAAATTATGAAGATTGTTGTCTTCTCTGAATTTTATAAATGAATATTTTTTCATTATGATATTGCTTGTACAACAAACACTAAATTAGGTATGAGGAAATCAGAAAAAAAAATGATTGATTACTTCAGAAGTAAAACTCTCGGTGGGGAAATATTCTGGGACGATTTCGATAGGTTTGTTATCTCCAATTAATAAAAGATAAAATATTCCATTTTCAGAAAGAACAGCCTTGACTTTTTCCAAGATGTGGATGGTGATTTCAAGTCCATCCTCACCTCCAGCATAGGAGGCATCAACACCATTATATTTTTCTGATCTTTTGTAATTCTGAGGATTTTCTTTCAAAGTTTTGTTTTGTAATTTCAAATATTCTCTATACTTTTCCAGTTCTCCCTTTTCAGTTGGAACATAAGGCTAGAAATATATGTTTCATGAATTTAATACTAATCCAAGTCTTACTGGGTTGCAAATGACTATGTCGAAAAGTTTGTCGGTTTTTTGAAGTCCACTCAAAATATTTGTGTGAAAAACATCAAGTCCATTCTAAAGATTTAGATAACAAGGAAAATTGAATATTACAGAATAGTGATCAGAAACTCTTTTTGTGAGATAAGCAGCATCATAATTAATGTCAGTGGCCATAAAACAACAGCCATCATATTTTTTTTCTTGGAACCATTTTGCGACATTATTTATGATGAATCCAGAGCCACACCTGGAAAATTTTAGGAAGATCAAGCCATTTCTAGTCTTACCCGATTTCTAAAGCGAAAAGGGGCTTGAAATCTATCATTTTATCAAGTTCGAATCTTAGTGCATCAAGAAGAAGGTATGAATCATCGCCTGGTCGATACACAAAATTAAATTCATCTTTTTCAATAACAGGTAAAAGATCTATTTCGTCATAAGCAGCAAGAGCTTTACGATCATAAGTTGTTTGGACATCCATATTGATGGAATAAGAACAAACTCAGTTAAAATTTATTGACTTTTCTAACTTGGATCTCAATTCTCAAGATTCCAAGATGTCTCAATTAAAAAAAAAAATCCGACTTCCCGGATTTGAACCAGGGACCCTTTGATTACTACAAACTCTACAGTCAAACGCTCTACCAGCTGAGCTAAAGTCGGATATAATATTAGTCTCACCCATCTCCTCTTTCAACTAGAAATCATCAACTCTGGCATGAATATTGACTTTTGTGAAAAGTGGGTTGAGAGAAAAGTTTTGAAAATAGATTGGAAGATCTCTTGATTTAACTTCAATAAATTACGGCTATGGCATAAAATCCAGAATCATTTTAATTGTATAGATATGATAAAGTTTGAGACGAAGAAGGAAAAGCAAACTAATTCTTTTAGATTTGATAGCTCCAAAGAGTTTTAGATTTAATTTCATGTCTTTGAAAGGATTTTCTTCGATTAAATTTCCTTTTTCGACTTCTGTACAATAATGGCCCTCTGCGTGATCAGCCTCAAAGATTGAATTATCATTCAGACCTATTCTTTGAACTTGGGAGAGTTTTCTGCGGTCTGTTTCAAGCATATAAATCCTGATGTCAGTATCATATGAATCCATTTCTAGGAAAGAGATGATACGATATGGGTCTCTTTTTGTGGGAGTGACTGTAAATATCGAGGAAATGCAAGAATACTTGGGCCCGTCAGAAAAAGACACAACTTTGAAAAACATCTTCTCCTCCAAATCAAAGAATCGAATGTTTGGTACTGTGTTTGTGTTTTCAAAAAAGATCAGCTTGGAAGGATCATTTGTCTCAAATATTCCCATTAAGGTTGAGTTGGTAGATTTTTCTGAGCCAAGGTTATTGAGAATTTCAATTTTATCCAAGGCAAATCTTTCGCTTTCAACTTCCCCCATATAAAAGAACTTGACTTCATCTTTCTTTTTGGAAACAGATTTGGTGTTTTTGTTTATTTCGAGCAAGTACTGGTCCCAAAAAATGAGTCTTGAGGACTGGTTGAAGTAGGTAAATTGCAGAGGGTTATTATGCTCAATCGGATGCTGATAGACAGGTTGAGAAGAAGCCTCAAGCTGAAAGAGTGAGACCACATGGTTCACCTTGATGGAAGAGAATGAGCATTTTTCAAATAGAAATACAAGGCCTTTTTCAGTATTGACCTGAACAGAGCTTTGAGTAATGACATTTTGTTTGAAAACTTCGTAGACAAGGCTGGATGTGTTGTAATTGTTTGCTAAAGGTGTTGGAATTGATGCTGAGAAATATTCTGTTTCTGTTTTTTGGAAAACATCAGTGATTTGGAGTGTTCCATCTGATCTTGTATAAAGAAGGCAAGTTGGGTTAAAGAAATAAAACTTGAGAATATCATTTGCCAATGATTTGGAGATGATGAGCTGGTTATTATAAGCATGCCATATCTGATATTGGCCTGATTTAAAGTACAAGAAAACACGAAAATCTTTGAAGCAATGCACCGCCTTCAGTTCTGAAGAAAAGTTGATTTTCAACTCTCTTTTCTTTTCAGGAAAAACAAGAGACATTTATTTTTCCAAAAAATTGAATGATTTGATCAACTTTGCAATTTTATTTATCTATCCTGTCTCTCCCGCTTTAAAAATTAATCTCTGTCTTGTGTTGATATTCCTTTGTTTATTCGTCATCATCATCATCAAAGTCTCGGGATAAGAGAGAGAGAGCAGACTGAAGAGATGTTTATCATATTTTATCATATCAATCTCTACCCTGAAAACAAAGCTGAATGGTATGAAAGGAAGATATAAAAAAAAGAGAGAAAAATTTGGGATATGAAAAGGTGAGACTTGGACAAGAATGAATTTTCTCCCTCTCGATTAGATTTCTTCAGAGCAAAAAAGACTTGTTAAAGATGTGGGAATGTGAGAAAGAAAAGAAAAACCTGAAAGCTTGACAAGAGAGATACCAGGTTAAATTTAGATAGTTGAAATTTTCAAAAAAATTATTTGTCATTTTTCGTTGAAGTTAAGAGTTCTTGTTTTTGAGAAAAGCTCCATGGAGCCTCAAACAAATAAATTTTTTTGAGATAACATGAAATTTCTCAAATAAAGAGCTTTTATGCCTTGTATCGTATTGAATGAATGAGAAATTGTTGAACATAATATCTTTTAATAAAATTTGTGTATAAAAAGGGTTAGGAATTTTCCTAAATAATGGGCTGTAATACCTCGAAAGATGTAGCGCTCCAGATGGAGGAACAAGTAAGAAGCAGTATGCATTGCTAAAAGTTTGTGCAGGAGAAAAAAGTCGATAATCTTTTAACGATCACCAAAGAACTTGAGCAGAAATTGGATGAGGTCCAAACGAATAACGGTCATGAGGCAAAGCAACCCGCTGATAAAGTGATAAGCCCCGTCATGTGCTGCTTGCTTTAACCTTTTAGAATGACTTGACAAATTTGAAGTTGACAATCGAAAGTCGGTTTGCGAAAGTCGAGAAGAATGTGGAAAAATTACACACGGAATTTAAGCTGAAACTATTTGAAGGGATAACCGATAACTTGGATTATGGAAAAGAGAATAATAACCCAAATGAGTCACTGGACCTTGATTTTGCCAAAGAGAGGACTTTAGCCCAAAGTAATCATTATAATATGAAAACTCCTCAAAATGAGGTAAAATTAGACTTTCTTGGAGTTTATGGCTTTCCTTGAATTTTTCATTCTTTTCTGGATCAGACTGATATTTTATAGAGAGGAAGGCTTTATGATAACGAGAAAATCACGAGTTATAACCAAATAAAATTGGATATTAATGTGCGAGATAGTATAAAGAGCCCTGGAAACGTGCATGGTAGCAGACTTTTTAGCTCTATTTAACCTGATCAGACCTTAGCTCAAAGAAGAACATGAAGAGTTCTGCAATGACAGAAAAAGATATTTTTGAAGATGATGATATTCGCAGAATTCATGCTCAAGTAAAAAATACAATGTTTAAAGGAGGTCCCAAAAACTAGACATTCTTCATCGAAATTTTTTAATCTTTGCTTTGCTGTAATATTAATAAAAACCAATTTTTTTTTGGTTTTGTATCTGGGTATAATTTCATCTGAATATATGTTTATTTCTTTATTTATCTTGATTTATACCCCAGACCATATCCGACCATATCCTCCTCTTTTTTGAGAAACTATTTTAATCATGATGATGATAATGAGAAGGTTAATAATATTACAAGTATTTATAACAATAGAATTACAAATAATAAAAGATTTTCAATTTCAATTTTCAGGTAATAAATCTCTAAAGATGTAAGGATGTTCTGCTTTGATTTTTTCTTCAAGTTCTTCAGAGATCTCTTCAGTGACATTGTATTTTCTTTTAATGTCGTCGTAGGTAACATCTAGTTGATATTTAGGGGGATTACAAGAGACAAATTTTTACCTTTAAACTGACTAGCAATAAAAGCAAGACAATAATCAAAGAGGATATCACATTGAAGGTATCCAGCTCCCTTGGAAAAGTGTGAATTGGCGATTTTGAATAAATATTTTTTACCATGACAAGATCTGAAATTTGATCTTCATCCATGCTAGTGAAAAAGTTGTTATCCCACTCTGAGGTTATCGTTGTGTAGTTGGAGGTTTTGATGGGTTTTCTGATTGGTTTAATATCTTTATACTCATGATGCTCAAAAAACTCCTTGATTTTCCCCATCGAATAAGCAGAGATGTCAACTGGGATATCTTCATCATTTCCATCTATGGCGGTCAGAAAAAAAGTGGGCTGAAACTGTACCTTCAACAGTGGTTTTGAGGAAGTTGCTAAACTCTAGAATTTTTTGGCTGATGGGGAATTTGGTGCCTTCTCTGGTATTGAGATTCAAAGTACTATCTTCCATGTCTTTATTTTTTTTTGTTAGTTTTTTATTTTTAAATTGTTGTGCAACTAATTTTCTTACATGCATAATATAATGCAATCAGAACAAATAACTACATAATCCTCGTCAGAAATGCAAGGGAAAAACATGAAAATCCAGGAAACTGAAATTATCCAAGGTTGAAAAAATTTTTTTAATAGACCCTCTGTTAAATGATAGAGAGTGAGTGCATTATGGACAGAGGAACAAGAAAATTAGAAAATTGAAATGAATAAATACTTAAAGAGAAAAATTTTTGTAAGATTGATAGGCAGATTCAACATCTTTTTGATAAAAAACTTTATCGCCAGGAATATCTTCGGCATATTTTTCGATATAATTCGAGAATATATACCAAAGCACATCTCCATAATTCCTTTTAATAGCAGCTAACGTAAGGAGATTGAAGTCAGATTTTTGGCGACATGTTTGGCAGAGAGGCTTTTTTTCGATAGGACATATTTCCAACACTCCACCAATTTTCTTTTTGCAAACATAACATGATATTTTTTCAAGTAAAAGATATTCCTCGTACCAATCACGCTTCGAATTGAGTTTCTTTTTGTTTGAGGTTTCGGCTTTTGTGAAATCTCTGCAATATAATCTTTTCCAGAGCTGGGAACTCCAGCAAATTTCATAAAAGCTTTTGTTGATGAATTTGATGATGAATTCTATTTCATCAGTTGTTAAAAATAATAGAATTAACATGGAATCTTGCTTTCCCAGCTTTGGAAAATAGAATTGTTGAACACGAGGCTTATTTGCATCCTTGGGAATTGCTCTTCTCGAGATTTTTTTCTCGATATTTCCTTTTTGTGTCGAATTTACAGACCAGTTCCAATTTTTTATCCAATTTGTGACTTGATTTCGACTCGGAGTTTCTGAAAGAAGAATTTTGATGTGATGACCTTCTTGGATGGTTGTGTAAAAAAGAGGCTGAAAGCAATGTAGATGATATTTTTGTTTTTGAAGTGTGGGATTTTGAGCGTTTGTTGCAATTACATCCTTTTTGAACAGTTTTCCACGACAAGCACTGCAAATGAATTTTTTTCTGGCTTCTTCAATAACAATCTGGTTTTTCTGAATAGCATCAAAAGGATCAGACATTAAATATTTATCCGAAATTAAATTAGATTTTTTTTGTCAAGTATCAATTGATCAAGATGTAAGTTGGAACTATGGGATATTCTAGAAAACTTTTCTCCCCAATAAATTTACCAGAAAGAGAGAGAAAAGGTAATGTTTTACTCTGAAAGATTTCCTGACTTTGAAATATTTCTTTTCTAGTGTTTTTATTTTTCTTTCATTTTCAAAAGAAAAAGATATTTTGCTTACAATCGCCTATTTGACTATTAATGAGACGATTTAATAAATTTGACGAGAGGCAAGAGGAACAAGCAAAATTGAGATTTGGCTTGGCTATATTGATAATTACATCATTTTGAATTATTTGAATTTAAATTCGACCTTTTAAAAGGAGAGTTTATTATGAGCATTTTAAAAGTCGCTCATAGATGAGTCAAGGAGTAGTAGATTAAAATACTTGGTGAAGGTGAAACTTTCAAGGAGGAAATTACGCCTACTTGAAATAATAATAATATTAGGAAATCTTGAAACTGATGATTAAAATTTTTAGTTGAGCTGAAGGAAAATTTTTAAGGAATGCAGGCTGATTTATTATCGATATGGAACAAAGGAAACAATTTCATGTATGATCTTATAGCGTTTTCTTTGTTGAAAATAAAGATATCTCAGAAATGGACAAAATGAATATGATTATTATAGCTCTCAAAATAGATGTTTTAGATATGGAATCATTAATGGGCCAAAAAGTCCTTGGCAATGACATCTTAAAAATCTTCAGGTTTTTCTAATCCTGCATCTTCCTGAATATTCTTTTGGGCGAGTCTCGAAGACCTTTCAACACCAGGAACAGATTCATCAACAACGGTAAGACGTTTAACATAAGAACCTTCCATAAGGATGACTTTTTCCTTCTTATCAGAGTATCTGACATCTCTGATGGTGGTGCTTCTTCTTTCAGGAGAAGCAGAAGATTCTTTCATGGTAGATCTGACAAGAGTTTGGCTTCTGTTGACATCACGAACTTCGTTAATTCTTTCGAGGATCTTCCCAAACATATTCAAGACATGATCCTTATTCAAGCAGGAGATTTGGAAGTGTTGGACGTTTCTGACGAAATTAGAAAATTCTTGAACTTGTTGTTCGTTGACAGTGCTGTTTAAATCTCTCTTGGTTTCGACAAGGTAGATGAGAGTGTTGGGAGTGAAGTACATGCTGATTTCCTTGTGCCAACGAGCCAAAGAATTGAAGCTAGAAACACTATCTGCAGCATAGCACAACAAGACAGCATCAGCGCCTCCGACAGCCTGGGCGGTCAAAGATTCGACAACTGCGGATTCAGTCTTGGGAACAGTGGAAGAGCTGACAAGACTATCATAGCAGGCGATCTGATAAGTTTTGGAATTTCTGCTGAGTTCGACTTCAACGAATTCAATAGCTAGATTTGTGAGTGGAAGAATTTGAAAAGAGCTTACGAATATAGAAGGGAGAGAGTCTGGTTGGTTTGCCGAAGCCGTAGTGGAGCAAAGTTCTTTTGCCAACACCTTTATCACCAACTAAAACAAATTTCAGTTTTTCAATATTTTCCATATTTCAATTAATTTAAGAATAACTTTGACTTTGAAAATCACAAGCGGTTAAAGTAATTAATTCATAATAAGTTCTATTTCATAAGGCAATCCAACCTGGATTAAAAATTTATACATTTTATTAGAAACTTGAGAAAATTGTTGAGTTATTGGATCCTTGATGATGGCGTTATTTGTTGTTGAAAGTTAGAAATTGAGTGACAGATAAGATGAAATATTTAAATGGATTTTATGTAACATTGTCAATATTCATCTGTTTCAGAGGACAAAAAGCCTTCAGTAATGAAAGTTGAAAAGTATTCTTTGAGAATTTCACAATTATCAAACTCTAGAGAACAGAATTTTAATCCTTTTTTGTAAGAAGTTTGTTTGAATAAAAAAGCAGCGATTTGTTTTTCAATCGAGACTGATGTAAGCCTTATGCTCAAATCATAAAGATTCTCCATGTCACGAAACATCAAAGCAATTGCAAGGAATAGGTTTTGACTTAATTGAGATATTTCGTGATTGTATTTATCATGACAAAGTGTTTTAACACCGAGACTAAGAGTTCTTAACTTTTCAAATTTGGATAATTCCAGAAGAAGTTGAGTGAACTCTTGGAGATTGATTGTTTTTTGTGTTTGATAATAGAATTCTTCTAAGCAATTATGATTTAATAATTCTACCAAGCTCAGCGGGAGTGCTCCTTCAATGTTCAAATATTGAAGAGAAGGGAGGACTTGAACTTTTGAGGCTTGGAGATTGGTATTCAATGAAGTAAATTTGACAAAGAGGTTTTTGAGTTTTGGCAAGTTGTAGCTAATTAAGTGAATTAGATGTTCTTCTTCGAGATGGAATTTATCTTCATTGACTAAGATGCTTTGAAACCCAAAAACAACAAGGATGAGGTCTTCAAGGTCTTTTGAAATGTTTTGGATGATGTTTGTAAAAAACATTGAGAGAGCTTTATGGTCTTTCTGCTCAAATCTTTCTCGCTCAACGCCAAGACTAAACAGGAAATATTTTAGAGAGGTCATTTCTTTAATTCTTTGCATGAATTTGCCTGAAGTAACTGCTTTTTCGATAACATTGCCAAGTCTCTGAATTTCTATTCTGAGAGTGAGTTCTTGGAGATTTTTTGGCAAAAAGTCTCCCTCCAAGAAGCTTGTGATAGTATGCCCGTATGCATTTAAAAGAGAAATTGAGATGGTCATTTTCCTCAAGTTCTGTAGTTGGTTAAGGTGACAAAAAGAGTCGAAATCCTCTCTAAATTTCGGCTCTCCATAAAAAGAAAACTCTCTGAGAGCCTGGAAGCAAAAGACTTTTTCCATGAATCTATCCAGTTGGATATCATCATCACTAAGATGCAATCCTGTGATTTTGGCCCACAGAGGTAAGAGCGCATTGATTTGTTCGTTTTCTTCCTCATTTTTATCAAAAATGTCTTCTCTTTCAATCATGAAAGTCAGGCCTAAATCAACCTCCTTCAAGTCTTTCAAGCTCAAAATTGACTTTGAAAGGTGTTTTTGGTTATTCAAAACCTTCCGGCTATCCTCCATTCCAATAAGGACCTTTTGCAATTTGGGCAATCTTTTCAAGGCTTTCAAAGCTTTGACAATTTTGGTTTTAGTTTGGAAAACTTGCTTGAGCTTTATTGTTTTGAGAAATGACCCAAGGCAAGTTATATTCTCTAGATTCGTATTGACAGAAGTGATTCTTGTGGATTTCAAGAATTTCGAAAATTTTCCTTCACACTCTATTTCCTTTAAAGACTTGAGGCATGTAAAGCTCGAATGTCGTAATTTCAGAACTGATTTTTGTTTCAGATACTTGCTTTCATCTGAGAAATAAAAGCTTCGACAAACTTTAAGATTCTTGAGAGATAAAAGCAGTCTTGAATTTGGATTGGTAATTTCTTCAAGCGACTCGTTAGAAAAGACATAATAATTGAGAAACTTTATTTTCTTTTTGCAAAAGTATTCTGGTTCAATATTATTGATTTTATGCGTATTGTCTATTGTTGTTTTGGGTAAACGAAGAAAAAGTGGATGTTTTATTTTGATTGAAAGGTTTGGTGATGTTTTTGATGACTGAGAGTTCGTCATTTGTTGAAAATCTTTGGCTGTAATTGCGAAGTTTCGATACTGAGCTTTGCTATCTTCTTTACGACATCTCATCGTGGGAGAGATTTGAAGAAGAGAAAGTCAAATTTCTTAGGAGATTTATTTTTTTATTGTGATCACCAATAAATTGAAGTAAAGTTCTGATTTCATAACTAACACATTTGACTTTTTATTTCACTTCATTCTCCTTTGAAAAAAAAGAAAAAGAAAAGTTTTTTTAACTTCAATATCTAAAAGAGAAGAAGAAGAAGATTTGAGAGGGTTGAATTTTATGAAAAATTAACCACAATGGTTATGTCAACCACGTCTGTCTCGAAAACTCAAAAACTCAGCAATTTATAAAAATAAATTTATCAAATTTGATTCATTTCGATAATAAACACGATAATATGAAGCTTGAAGGAAGAGTCGCAGTTGTTACAGGAGGAGCTTCTGGCCTTGGAGAAGCTGCAGTCAAGAGATTTGTGAAGGAAGGTTGCAAAGTTGTTATTGGTGATCTTCAAGAAGAGCGCGGAAAAGCTCTTGCTCAATCATTGGGAGATGAAAGCAAGGTTATCTTCGTCAAGACAAACGTTACCGATGAAGCTTCAGTCCAGAATTTAATCGATACAGCTGTCAAATCATTTGGAGGTTTGCATATTCTCGTAAACTCTGCTGGTGTATTGACTGCCGGCAGTATCATCTCCAAGAAATGCACCGCCAAGGAATACACTAGAGTTTTTTCAATCAATGTCCTTGGGACATTCAATGTGAGCAAGGCTGCTTCCGCTGTTATGATCAAGCAAGAGCCTCTTGAAGGAAAAGGCGAAAGAGGAGTTATTATCAACGTTGCTAGTGTTGCTGGTTTTGAAGGCCAAATTGGTCAAACAATTTATGCCGGAACTAAGGGGGCTATCATCGGAATGACCTTGCCCATGGCTAGAGATCTCGGAAAGTTTGGTGTGAGAGTCATGACTGTCGCTCCGGGAGTGTATGAGACCCCTATGGGAGACCAAATTGACAAGAAATTCCATGACAAGTATGCTGCTGAGGCTCCCCTTGGCAGACTTGGAAATCCTCCTGAATTTGCTGAACTTTGCGTTGGAATTGCTGCCAACACTTATCTCACCGGAACTGTCATCAGAGTTGATGGGGGTCTTAGACTTGGTTACTTGTAATGGATGAGAATGTGAGTGAGTGATTACTTATTGCATCTGAAGTGATAAATACTTCTCTAAGTAAGAGGATAGGTACTTAGATTAACTTGATTATATATAACATTACTTATTTAAAAAAATGAAGAAAAAAGTATAATTTCTATGAAGTAAAGATGAAAGTTTGGAATAAGTTACTTTTCAAAGAGTTTTTTCTGATTTTAAGAAACGTTAGTAAATTTTTTTGCTAAAATTGATTTGATGAGAAGCAGTCGAAACAAACATTCTGAGGTGTATTCAAGCGCCCAGCTTCAGACGAGAAAGACAACTTCGGGTGCGTTAGGAGAAGACCATCTTTCTGGGACGATTGCTTATACAATGCAAAAAATTACAGATTTAGGAATTGAAGTTGATAATCTAAAAAGCACAAATCAGAATTTGAATCACAAGTTGACTGGATCTGTCCATCAAAAGGTCGTCTTTGTTGAAAAGAATTTGGAGTTGGAAGATGAAATAATAAAAACTCAGCAGCTGAACCAAGATCTTTTAGCCGAAAAGAGTGATAAAGAGAATGAACTTTATGCCCTTCAAAAAGAGTTTGAAAAGATTCAAGGTATCTGGGATGAAAAGAGGAAAGAACTTGAACTCAAGCTCAAGATTGCAAATGAGGCAAAGAAAAAGGCGATAAATGACCAACAAAGAGAGAAAATGGTTCTTGATAATCAGACAACAAACATTGCCAAGCAACTTCATACCAAACGAGGAGAAATTAAGACAAGTTGTCCCGAATATACAAAGAATCAGGTAAAGATAAATGAACTCGAGATCAAAGAAGCCAATTCTGCAAGAGCAATAATTTCAGATCTCCAACGTTTCAAAAGGTTTTTAGATAATGTTTCTTCAACTTAGATATTTATTGTCTGTATGTATTATGTTGTTGAGAAGTAATCGAATTTTGTATGTAAAAAAAGTCTTATACTCGCTATAAACCAGCACGAATAAGTTGAATAGTATTTTCAATTAATTCTTTTTTGTTTTCAAAAGTATATGTTCCTTTATTCAAGAGGATGGTGATGTCTTCAATAGCTTTAATGAAAGAAGGGAAGTTCATTTGATTATCATCTGATAATTTGATTGCCTTTTGATAGATAATGTCATAGTTAGCCTTGACCACATGCTCATTTGTCATGCCTCTGATTGCAGCAAGCTTAACAAACTTGCTTGATGTGAGGTGGGTCTTGAATCTTACTCCTGAGAGTTTCTCAAAGATGTAGAGAATATCTTTAAAGAGGTTCATTTCATCAAATTCGTCAACAGTTTGGGTGTCATAAACTTTGGTAAAAGTTCTGTATGACTCAGTATTCAACTGTTTAGCAACAGACTTTCTGGTGATTAGAATGGAGTCTTCAATAACTTTTTCTTTGACAAACTGGTCAACTGGACTGATGATTTCTTTGGCTTTGGGGTCCATTGAATCTTCATGTCCAATGTTGAGACTTGGATTTGCATTAATCTCAAGCAGCCATGGTTTGAGATCTTGATCAATGAGAACATCAACTCCGAGCACATGGAAACACATCCCATCGTCTTTACCCTCGAAAGCAACATTATAGTTAAATTGTATAACTGGTTCGAGAGCAAATACGAGTTTTTGAACAAGGGACTTGATATTTGTCAGAATCTCATCTTTAGAATAACCAGCTTTTTCGATACTTTTCCAGAACGAGGTAAAGGTTCTTTTGCTGCCATCATTGATCTCTACACATTCTTCTGTATATTTATAATTCTGACTCAATTTGTTTAAAGAGTAGTTTGTGAGATGCATATATGCATTCTTCAGATTCTCTTGAGTTGGGGCTTGATAAGCTTCAGTACAAAATCTTGCAAGCCCTTCTTCATTCAAAAAGGCAATGACAGGCTTCACATTTGAGATGAGAACGTAAAGTCTGAGATCGAACTTCTTATCGTCAAGCAAGAGGGGCTTATCAATATATTCCTGGACAACCATCTCATTGGTTATGGTCGAGGACGGAGCAAGGTCACTTGCCTTCCTAACGAGGATAATTCCATCGCCTTGAGATCCAGAAGTAGGTTTAGCAATAAAGAGCCTGTCTGGATGTTTGGACTTATACTCTTTGAACTGATCGTATTCTTCTGGGAGTAGGAAAGTTTTGGGGTAAAAGTCGAATTCTTCAGGATAAAATTCTCTGAATTTATTGAGATAAAATCCAGTCATTTTCTTATGAGCCAGCATTTTCATGCCGGGTATTCTATTCAGTCTGATCTCCTTCGCTAAATAGGTGTCCTCCCACGGGATGTCTAATCCAGACCACATTACATCACCACCACCATTAGATCCGATAGCCTTTTTCCATCCAAAAGCCTTGTTTTTCTCGATGATTCTCTCAAGTAGTTTTAATTCTCCTCTTGATCTTGTTGTATTGATAACAACCTTTGGAAGTTTTTTTGGTTTAGTTGTTTTTGGGATTGCCGCTTCTGGAATCTTGACATTCGGACTATTAACATTTGAAATTTCTTTGCTTTCTTCAAGCTGTGGTGTTTGTTGAGGAAAGAAAAGAGTTTTTAGTTGGAGTTTTTGGATATCAGTTAGTTTTAGTGAAGATGCAACATCTTGGATATCAGAAATATTTTTCGCTTTTGCTTTCAAAGCTTCCCATGTGAGTTTGTTTTCGATAAATCTTGAAGTTATGGCCTTAAGTTCATTATATCCAGCAAACTTTTGTTCAAGCTCTTGGATGTTTTGTGATGAATTCATTTTTCAAAAAAAATATATTATATTAAAAAATCAAAGATCAGAACCAGTTTATCAAGATTGGCTGAACAGAACAGAAACTCTTGGAAATATAATTAATAATTGGAAATATTTTTGTAACTGTTTTTTTCTGGAAAGGAGAAGAGAGGGTGCGACTTGGAACAATTTAGGAGAAGAACATCTTCCTTTATTTCTAGAGGATTCAAAGAAGTCCTCTATTTTTTATTTGGTGAGGTCGATGAACAAGAAAATTTAATCATTCGAATAAAACAACTCTTTTGATGTTGGAACATTGGGGAACTGGTTGTAACTAAGCCTGGGTTTTTCCAGCTCTTGGTAAAAAATTTGCTTTCAGGAGAGTTTTAAACAATTTGACAGACATTTTTGAGAGGAAAACTTTTTCAAAAATTTGAAGCTGCTGAATGATTTTTCCACCACCAAATTTGGAGCTTTTGACTTTGCCTTTCACCAAAAAAGAAAGGAGTGGAGAAAAAGTTTTGGGTTTTTTTTTTGAAGAATCTCCAATGAAAACAAAAGGAGATCGGTAGGCAATAAATTGGATTTTTTGACATACCAGAAAAAGTTTCTACGACATCAGAGGCGCTGTCAATTGATTCGATCAACAAAAAGGACATTATTTGAAATTCTAACGGACTCAAAATTTGGTAAAAAGAGGAGAGAGACCAATTTAGGGTTTGATTTTGGAGCTAAAATAAATATTTAATCCAACAATTTCGAAAGATGATTGTTTTACGAAGACAAGTTCTAATTCATGCATTAGCATTTTTTAGCGTGTAGAGACTCTTCAAAAGTTTGCTTTGCAAAGCACTGATGGGATAGTTTTCTGGTTTTTGGAAGATTCAAAATTTGAGGAGTTGAAGAAACATTGCCAATTTGTTGTTATGTCAGTCCATCTAGAAATTGTCTGATTAGGATTTGAGGGAAAATAATGAAGAATAAAAAATGTTAAATGCTGAAAGAAGAAATGAAGGTCAAAGGTTTATTATTCTTTTCGTTTTTCAAAAAACCCCCTCGAAAAGACTTAAATATATCTCAATGTTTGGCGCACAAATTTTTCTTACATAAAATCATCTAGATTACACCATTTTTATTTCAGAGCACATGAAATTCGCCCTCCACATTATTTAGCGTTCTTTGAATCGGACAAAATTAATTATTTCGACTTTTTTTGTTTGTATCTATGATGTCTAGGCAGAAATGCTTCACTCATGAAGTTGAGGACTGACAGGAGGAAAATCATTTCATTTTCTAAAAATAACTACTGAACACTGAACTGAAGATATGACTATTTTTAGAAGGAGAAAAGCTGACAGAGATTAATAGGCTAAATTTAGCGATGAACCTTTTAATGTACATCTTAGAGGAAACCTTGTCTGAAAGAGTTTTTCCCTATTTAAGCAAATTCTCTTTAATCTAAATTAAGAATTAAAAAAAAAGTCGCTAAAATCGTAATCTCTTGTAAACTAGAAAATGGCTTGTCCTTTCTTTACCACGATGAAGATGATCACAGCCCTGATGCTGCTCATTTTTGGGTTTATGCAATTCATGACTTTGAGAAAGAAATGGGCCCCAGTTTATACAAAGATGCGTGCAGGAAAAGAAATGCACGAAGAAGAGGCTGACAAAGAAGCTTCCCACTCCTAAGGGAAGAACAGACTGTTTAAGTGCAGGTGTTTGAACTTTTCCTGGAACAATTTTTTCATTTCATGTAAAATACATCAAGTTGATAGAATATGAACATTGTACTTTTCAATTTTTCATATTGTAATACCACATTATATAGTTATGGATATCGTTTTATGATTTTTCACTTTCTTATTTCGAATATTCTCGTTTTTCAGAGCTGTTTACGACGTTAAAAGAAATTGTATTTTTTTTCACTCTTGAAAAGGAGATTTTTAAACTAGAAGAGACTGTTGTTTGTTTTTAGAAAAAGGCTTTTCAGTATTCCTTGGACCTTCACATCCCCTATAATGAATCGTTTATTTGTGCTGGTTTTTTTTTTTTTGGATGTTACAAGAGATTGTCAAGATATTACTCCCTGAAGTGCTTAGGAAAAGTTTTTGCTGCCAAATCTATTCAGATAGATTCATGACATCATCAGAGTTTACCAAAAATAGATATTTAAATATATCAAACAACACAAAAACAAACTAGTGAATAAATCATCTTGATTCGGACTCGACACTCGAATATTCAAATAATAAAAAAAAACATAGAGCTTTCTAAGAGTAATTTAGTTTCATAAAAAGGGAGAAGGAAATTTTTAATTATTGAGTTTCAATGAAAATTGTTACAGTCTTGAGAAAAAAACTTAATTTTCGACTCAAACCCTCAAAAATTGCGAAACTCGGTCGTTCAGTCCACGCTGAAAAAAGAACCAGAAGATCAGAAGCAAAAAATTTTTCTCGACTTTCATTTAAGAATAAAAAAAAAATTGAGAATTGATTTTATGGAAATGGTTTTCACACTTTGGAGAAAAAATTGGTTCAGATTGCTTTGGAGATTTCAATTTTTTAAAAACATTATTTTCATATTTCTGGACTTTCCATCAGGGAATTGAGCACCCTAAAAATCTCTGGATTGTCCGGTTTTGAAAAGAAACATCTATGTCTATTTTTTTTGAATATTGTAAAGGGAAGAAAACAATCTCAAATGTTTTTAAGGTTTTTACAAAAAAAAAGTATAAAAAATTCTGTAAAATAAACGTCAGTTTTTTTAGATAATAAGGTTGGGAACTTTCTGGACCAAAAAAATCTTCTAGATTTGGTGGAGATCTCTGGAATTCCCAAATTCCTGACTTTTTAATTTTTTGACACTATGATTTCCAAAAAAATAATTTTCTTTTATTTTTCGATTTCTTTCTGCTCAAAAAAAAGTGAATTTGGGTTTCCTGAATGAAATTTATTGAGTTTAGTTTAAAGACAACCTGATCAAAAAAGTGAACATTCGACAACTATTCGGACTCAAAATGTTGCATATATTTTTTATGAGTGTTTTCTCTGAAAACTTGGAAACTCAAAAAAGCCAAAAAAAGGCCTCACACTCTTCAGAAATCCTTCATAGAGGCTTCCGAAAAAGGGGTCCAGATTTTCCTTCTCCAAAATTCCGAACCCTGTTGAAGAAGAAATTTTATTCCAAAATGTCTCAAAGAATCCAGTCAATTAAAACTTAGGAAAGAATACCTTTTGATAATCAACAAAATATTGGCAATGTCCATTTTTGAAAGATGTGGCCCATTTTTTTACAAAACTCAAAAACTCTGGTTTTGACATTGATTATTTTCTCAAAGTATCAAAAATATTTTAAATATGGATGAGCCAATCGGTTGGATTTTTTAGACAAAGTATATCTTCGCCTTTGATTTTACAATCAAGTAATAATAATGGAAAGGTTATTCATATTTGAATTATAGAATGAATATCTTTTTTATTAAAACAAGTATTAAGGGAAGCGAATCATGATTAATTTCCTTTAATTCATAATTAGAGATAACAATTCTTAATTCCAAGATAAATTTAAACGATGTCCGGAGACAAGCCTTCTGTTGAACCTCCCAAGATCACTAACCCCAGACTTTGGGCCGATCCCGATACCATCCGCTTCAAGGATCTCTACAAGTTTGTCGGACTTGACATGCACAAGATGAGCCAATCTGCCCGTAACTACAAGGGTGCCCTCCCCTATCTTGGTTTGCAGAGATTAAAAACTTTGTCGTAATTTTTGAAAGGTGGAATTATCGGCGCTTGCTTGGTCTACAAGATTTTCCTCGACGGTGCTGCCAACTACCACATTTTCGGAAGAAACGGTAATTAGGAATAATATGCAAATAATTTAATGAGAATAGGAAACGGTGGTGACTTCCTTAACATGTACACCATGAACAACACCACTGATTACTACTATAATCGTGAGTTCCAAAGAATGAGATACTTGGCTGAAGAAGTCAGTGGCAACGATAAGGACACCCAAACTAGTGATACTGTTTTGGCTGATTTGGGCTACCAAATTACTGCTCCTGGATTAAATAGAAACGTCATCAAGAAGGCTCCCCATTATAAGTACTATTAAGTATTCGGTTGTGAAAAATTTATGGCATATTGTATAAGAATCTTGCATAGTAAATTCTTATCCGTCTAAATGAGCGAATGATGCAGAATTAATGGTCAAGGCAATCCGTTAATCGCCTAAAATGTCCCTCGAGATTTTCGAAGACTGAAACAAGTTTGGATCTGAATATGAAAAAGGAAGTTGGTGTGGTAAAGAACTCAGAAAGTTTTGCTGATGGAATGGAATGAGTTTTTTTGGAAAAAATGGTTCGGGTGGGGTTCTGGGGTGGTGCTGAAAAAATTTTGAGCTCATTTTTTCTCAAAACAAATTCTTTGAAAAATATTGGAAAAAAAATTGAACTCAAAAAGTTTTTTTTTGCCAAATCAAAATTTTTCGCGTAATGGAAATGATTCAGAATTGAGGTCATTGGTACCCAAATAGATTGATTGATTGATAGACTTATTTTTCTCACTTACAAAATAAAATAATGAAATTATAAACTTAACAAACGCGTCAATTTCGAAAATTTAATTTAGAGGGGTGTGAGACATTCATCAGGGATAGATTTTAGGCAGGGAGGATATTTGATTCCGATGTAGAATATTTTGGAGTAAAAGCTTGCGAGAGTTTTGTTGGATTTTTGACTGACCCCAAAAAACCATTTTACTTGAGCAGAGTTTCCTTTGATGCATTCCAAGAAAAGGGAATACCAAACCTCTTCCTTTTCTGCATCTTTGAGTTTTGCTTTTAATTTTGGAAAAGAGGATTTAATGCCATCAATTTTATATTTGTCAAGAATCAGCTTTAAAATTTTGGATTCTTCTTGTTTGAACTCAAGACCTTCAACTAAGAAATTTGCATCAATTTTTTCTTTATAAGTTTTCCAGAAATTCTGTCCATTTTTGGTATTGGACAGCACTTTATCAATGAAGTAGGTGTTGAGCTCTTCAATCGGAACACCATATACGATAGCTGATTTGAATAAAGAGTTTTCTTCGCAAATATGGTTCCAATAGGGAGATTCTTCAACGTTTTCTTTCTTAGCTCTAGTTTTTGTTGGACTAGAAATCGGTGATTCATTTGAATCAGGGCTCGAATCAAGGGCAGCGGCAATTTTTTTGGTTCTGATTTTCTTTGGCGAAGACTCTATTTTAGTAGGACTCGTTGAATTTGAGGAAGTATGCTGCTCAATGAGGGGCCCCTCTTGAGATTTGGATTTTATTGGTGAATCTATTTTCTCGGTAGGAGTTAGCAAATCTCTTGATTGATGCTCTGAAGAAATGAGTGGAATTTGTTCGATTTTTTCTTCTTCTTGTGGTTCAGGGCCTTTGTATTCTTTGCCACTTCTTGTTGTCTTTTTACCGTAATCTCCAATAGTTCCAAATGGCCTGATTTCACGATCAGATAAATCTTGGAGACAGAGTGGCTTTCTTGCAAGTTGGAATTGTTCAGGTATATTATGAATGATGAGATCTTCAGCAATGTTTTTTTCTGAGAATAGAGCATAGTCCATTTCATAGTCCTCATAAAAATCATAATATATGAACTTTAGTAAATTTGGTTCGAGCTCTTTGACCCCCTTGCTTTTAACTTTAGGACCTAGCCACCCTGGAAGGATAACACCATAGTCTACATAGACGAGAAACATTCCAACCTTGGTTTTGGGATTTAATTCTTTCATTCTGTTTGCATACAAGCTCAAAGTGTCCAGTGCCGATGTATCACAAGAGTAGCCTGTTTTCCAATCAATGACATAAAGAATATCAAGTTCCTGATTATAAAACATGGCGTCCATTCTTTTGTGTTTTCCGTCGGGGAGTTTGATTGTCTCCTCCAAAAACATTAATGAGAACCCCTTTGCATGTAAAATGGACATGAAAAGCGTTCCATTTTGGATTGCTTTAGCATTTCGTTCTGATAATTGAGCCATTTCTTTGATGAGCTTTAGTTTTGTTTGGGGATCGGATGTTTTCTTTCCAAGATAAGAACTTGATAAGATGGCTTGAAAAGACTGGTGAATCAACTCTCCTCTTGCTTTAGCTTCCTCTTCAGTGGTAAGCTTTTCAAAGATTTCATTGATGTTGATGTCTTCTTTTGAGACTCTTGGAAGCTTATCAACATTAATTACTGGGTTCACGATCCATCCAAATTCTGCCTTTGGCTGAACTTTTGTTTCAACTTTTTTGAGATAATTACTCATTTTTTTTGTAATAATAATAACTTTTTATTATTTCACTTAAGATCATAAATTTTATAGGAGATTTGCACTTTTTAAGCTGGATTTTTTGGAACTAATCGGAGATCCGATTTATTGTCTTTTCTTTCATTCATTCAAATTATCTTGAAATGATCCCAAAAAAATTTTTCTGAATTCTGACAGAGAGGTAGCTTGAACGTGATATATCATTTTTTTCATCATTGGTTGCTATGCTAAATCTCTAGGACATTTTTTTGTGAATTTGTTACCTGATTAAAAGAGTTTTAATTTTATCTCTGACCATCCGTATTATAATTTTCAGGAAATACTTTGTGATACTGAATTCTGTTAGACTCAGATTTGTCTGGGCTGATCTCTTTCAAAAGATGTCATTAGTATTTGTCTTGTTTTTGAACAACACATTCGAAAAAAAACTATTTATCCAAATTTCGTCCAAAGAAAAAAAGAAATTTTCTGCAAAGTAATAAAAAAAGATTGATTGAGATGGACAAAAATGGATATAAATGCGCAGCTAACTTTGATAGACAAAAAAAAATATTTTTGAGAAATAAAAATTCGGTAAGACTCTTTATGTGATTCGAATATAACAAACAACAGAACTGTTCTATTTATTAAGTTTTATTTTTTTTACAAGATGTCAAGAACTTTTGTTGATGAGAATACCCAGAATCGCGCAAGTTTAAACGAAGAGTTGGGGTTGAACAGAATTCAAAGTATCGTTCCCTTTTTGGCATCTCTGAAAGCGAATAGGGCCTGCTACAAGACAAGTTGATAACTATCCAAGAAAGGGATCTGATGGCATGACGAACTCTTTATTTCAATTTGAGATGAAATTTGACTCACTCAAAGGATATGTGGATAGCGTTACAAGTGCAGTGAACCAACATGCCGTACTCATCAACAAGCTGAGATCTGATGTGACTTTGAAAAGTCAAGATTTTGTGGTATATTTTGCTGTTTTGAGGTGATGTTGAATATGATAGATGACTGAAGCTATTAATAAGTTTGCAAGCTCTTTGAATGTGAAAGAGGTGGATTCAAACTTTATGATTACAGCAGTGAATGAAGGCATTGATTCCAAAGATAATGAAAAAGCCTACAATGCATCAGTGAATAAATTTTGTCAAAAACTCGAAGTGTTTGGAAATGGGATGACAAAAGTGAGCAAGCTGAGTGAGAGTCTGAATGAAAAGGTTGGAAATATGGAAATAAATATCGCTAAAAAAGTGGGCACTGCAGATCTCAAAGCCAAAGTCAAGAAAACAAAAACCAAGTTGAGAGAAGAAGTAGAAATTTTATAGTCCTTTCCTCGAAATAATATTTTGAAAAGATGGAGAATAACAATAAAAAGTTTGAAGAAAAACTCAAAATTATGGAGAAAAAATACTTACAAAAGATGGAAGGCTTAGAGAATAAATTTCGTCAATTCGAAAGCGATAAAGGTGTGAGTAAAATACCGGGAAATCTGGCTCAGAATGGCAATGAAAGATTGGTAGATAAAGATTTAGAGGATCGAATGAGGAAAGAAGTAAAGCGAATAAGATTTTTAAAGCTAATTTTGAAAAGATGAAACAAACCTTGGAAGCACAAAACCTTGAGAACAAAGTGGAATTCAATCAAATTAATGAGAAATTAAAGAGTCTTCAGGAAGATTTGTCTCATCAGAACTCAAAATTAAACAACAAAATCCAGAAAATTGTTGAAGAAGAGTGGACTGTGAAGTTTGAAAACATTGAAAAAGAACTCTCAAAGCAAGTGGATCTGAAACTTAAAGAGCACTCTAATTCATTTGAAAAATCTTTGGGTGAGCTCCATACAAATCTGAAATCGCTTCAAGTGTCGTCTCAAAATGAAACTCTGAGTAATCAAAAGAAGATTTCTGAAGTGGAAGATAGTTCAAGAAAAACTCATAATGAGATCGATGAAAAAATCAAGAGCATTCGACAAGTAATTTTTTAAACTGAAATATTTTCCACTAATTCTTGATGAAGACCTTGAGTGAGAAAGTTGATAATACGGAATTTGAATTAAAGTTGAAAACTAACAGTCCTGTTGTTCTCCCAAAAGGAGAAGTTCCAGTCGTTCAAAACTCATCAATTGATGAAGAAAAGCATAACAAATTACAAAAGTTTGTTGAAGAGCTTCATCAGAAAATTGATAAAGTGAATCAAAATTTTGATAGAAAGATCTCCAAGATGAAGAAAGACTTTGATATTGAATCTTTGATCAAACAATTCAAGTCTAAGGCTGATGAAGAGAGCGTACAAAACGGATTTGTAAATGTTGATGAAAAGCTCTTTGGACTGAATCATAACTTTAATGTTTTGAAAAAGGATCTAGAAAATGTTGTCGATACTATCAACAAAGGAGGTCTTCAAGGTGTAAAATCTACTGAGAATCCCTTTATTACTATAAAATCTGCCTTACCAAAAGCTTGCTTGAGTTGTGGTCAGGGTGGTCCAGGAGGTCAAAGCCAACTTCAAGCAATAAATGCTCTTCCCAAAAAAACCGAAAAAATGCCTTTAAAAGAAAAGAATGAAAGACCATTCACTGCTACCTCAAGTAAACTAGTTCCAGATAACTATTTAACAACATTTTCTAGATGTCAAAGCAAGGTTATTTTCAACAACGATGATGAGTATGCAAAATACTTCTAATGTTTCAAATGTTCACCAGTCAATGTCATTTGGAGCAACTTCTGTTGGTTTTAGACCCAATAATAGAAGCGAAAGTGTTCATGCAAAACATTAAATTAACTTTTTCCTCGATTTATTTAATAGAGAAAAATACAATTTTTGTATATTATACTTAATGATCAAAGTTTTTCCTGAATGGCTTGTTGCTTTGTTGATTATTTTTTGAATAAAATTGAAAAAATCCCCTGAAAATTTAGTCTTATAAAAAAGAGGAAGCTACTTGAGATGAATACAAGATCTTTGAAAAATAAGCAAGATATAAAGAGCTCCCAAAGGGAGGAATGGGATGAAGATTTTGATTCAGATGATGTGAATAGTGATTTAGAAGATAGTGATGATGGTGAAAATGAGGAATTGGAGTTTTCGACTTTGAGTGGCAGACATCAAAGCAGACTCATGGATGAGTTGGACTCGTTGTCGAGAGAATTTCTTCAAGAAAATAAAACTCCGAAAGTCTTTAATAGTGCCCGTTCGTTCAAGACTACTTCAACGATGAGTACTATGAGAGATTTTGACGCATATTATGAGAAATCTTGTGTTGGATTTTTAAACCAGAAAAACAAGAAGCTTGAAAAGGAAAGGAGAATAAAAGAAGATATGGAATTGAGTACAATGTTACCTAAGCCAATTTTGACATCAAGACCAGCAACTCGACCACATATCCCATTATTGGAAAGAGGAAAGATAAACCAAGTCAGGAAAGAAAGAGAAATAGAGAAAATTCGAAAAGAGAGAGAACAAGAAGAACAAAAGGAATATGAGAAACTACCTTTCCGGCCAAAATTAAACGAAGTATCTGAAATGATAGCAAGTGAAATGGACAGGCCTGAAATTATTGAGAGATTGTATAGAAATGTTCAGGAGACTAAATGTGAGAATATAAAATGCGTTGGAGTGTGTAAGAATAAAGCAAAGCCTGAAATAAGTGAGATTTCAAACCTTTTATCTCAAAGAACTATCCAAATGACATCAAGCGATGTTGTTGAAAGACTCTTCATCCAAGGAAAACAGGCTGAAAATCGCAAAGAAAAGTTAATAAAAAAATATGATTATGAGTTTACTCCAACTTTGACGAAAAATACGATTCGGATTGCTGAACAATTAAGACATAAATGCTGTAATGACGAGGCTGAGGTTCCAGAGGTGAAATTAAAGCTTAATGAAACATCTTTTCCAAGCTTCCAATCCAGCAGCAATCTAACAGCATCAAGTATTTTCTCTTCCTGCTCTGGTGATGACAAAATATTGAATAATTTAAAACAACTCACTCAACTTCTCCAAAAAGATAATCGAGCTCCTAATACAGCTCGTTGAGAATGTATAAAATTGTTGTAGACTGCATTTTTCTTTTGTATAAAATAGATGGTATTTTTTGAAAATTTCGAAGTAGAGAGATTCACATTAAATTAACGACTTATAATTTTTTTTTTATGCAAGTATCATTTAAGGTACCTTAGATGCAAACTAATAAAGAATATTTAATAATATAATTACACCTCTGGACCCAAAGATGTGTAGTTTTAAAAGATTATTTGTAGAAGAAGTAGTCCTTTTGGGTCTTTCTCACGACGGTTCTGTAAGCTTTGTCGAAATCTTTTTGGATAATGACGTATCTATTCTTTCTAACAGCTTGCATACCAGCTTCTTGGCAGATAGATTGAAGATCAGCAGCACTGATTCTTTCACTTCTGTTTACGTCTAGAGAAACGATGTCAGGAATAAATATTCATTAATTTCAATTCTTACAAACTTCAAGATCGACATCTTCAGCGAGGTTCATCTTTGAAGTAATAGTTTGGAGAATAAGCCTCTTTTGTCTTCTATCAGGATGAGGGAATTCGACTTTTCTATCCAATCTTCCTGGTCTAAGAAGAGCGGGATCGAGAGTATCAGCTCTGTTGGTAGCCATGATAACTTTAACATTTACAGTTTGGTCGAAACCATCCATTTGGTTGAGCAATTCGATCAAAATTCTTTGAACTTCTCTATCGGCACCAGTTTGAGCATCGAAACGCCTAAAGTCGATGAGAAAAATTTGAATCTATTTCTTTTACTTGGTAGCAATAGCATCGATTTCATCGATGAAAATGATGGAAGGAGAGTTTTCTCTGGCAAGTCTGAAGACGTCTCTGACCATTCTTGGGCCTTCACCGAGATACTTTTGTACGAATTCAGAACCGACGACACGGATGAAAGCGGCGGTTGTATGATGAGCAACAGCCTTGGCCATCATAGTTTTTCCGGTACCTGGGGGTCCGTACATGAGGACACCACGAGGAGGGTCAATACCGATTTGTTGATATAGCTCTGCTTGGGTAAGAGGAAGTTCGACGGCTTCTCTCATTTCTTGTTTTTGAACATCCATACCACCAATATCTGAATAGCTGACATCTGGCTTTTCGGTAACTTGCATCATTTGGATGGAAGAGTCGGATTCAGGGGGAAGAATATCGACAACAGAGTGAGAGTATCTGTGGAGAGCGACAGAGCAGTTGACTTTGAGTTGTTCTCTGTCGAGAGTAGAGAGAATTCTCACAAAGTATGTCGATCCCGCGGTTGATGAAACAAGTCCGTGGTTTTCATCAATCATTTCGATGAATTGGCCGATAACAAGAGGAACGGATTGGATACGCTTGAGTTCTTCCTTGGCTCTAATTAATTCGTTCTTGAGATTTTTCTGCTCATCCTTAATATATTCTTCTTGAATATTGATAAACTCAAGTTCTTCTTCCAAAGCCTTGAGGCGTTGGTAGAGATCTTGATCAGCGAGATCGCGAATAGCCTTTAAAATTCAAAACAAGTCGGATTTGATTGATACCTTTGCTTCACCTGCTTCTATTTCCATTTTCTTTTTTAATATATATTTGATATATTAACAATTATTTAAAGTGTTTGCTTGTTCAAATTATATATTTTATCCTTAATAAGAGAAATTTTTATTAAAAGATTCTGAAAAGTTCAAAAGAAGCATGGGAAAGATCACTCCATCTTGGATCGAACCAAAAGAAAGAGAATTCCTCCGAAGTGAGGGATCTCTCTTTCGAATCAAAATAATAAATTTAAATGTTGGTAGAAAGCCGCCAATAAGTGGATTTGCTTTCTGGAATAAGACCTTGAGATATTAAATTATTAATCTGGTACAAAATTTCTTGTCTTGCGTAAATAACTGGAAATTATTCCTTTTTGGGAATGACAACAATGAAAAAAAATTCTAGATCCTTCTTTTTGTTTCCGAAGATAATAAATATCAATATCATTCTATAGATATGATTTTTTGAAAAGGAGAGCAAGAATAGATAAAAACCAGCGAAGTAAAGTGACATAGAGTAGATGAGTTGTCGCAGAATAAAACATTTCGGGCATATAATTCATATACTTGTCAAAGTCTGAGACTGCTTGATTTATTTGAGGACTACTGAAGCATTTTGAAGCCTGCGCTGAATTGAACTGAGCCTTTAAATGTATGAAATACTGAAGGTCTGGTACTGTGGCGAAATACAAGACGACGACCCAAACTATTGCCACCGAGACAACAATGGAGACTGCGATGATGTTAAATATGGAAAAGAATTCAAGGACACTCTCTCGATCTTTCCTCACCAAACTACACCCAAACATGCTGGCAACTAATAATAATAAAAATTCAAAGACTATGATCAATATCATCCAGGCGTTCTGATGAGTAAGGACATTTTCAAGAGCATTTACAGGGAAATCAACAAGTTCAAGGTTATTGCACATTGGAGATGGATTAATTTGAGGTCTTTTTCGAGCAACTAATTTGACTTGGTCTCCTTCAATTGAATGAGAATATCTTTTTAGTTTCGCCAAAACCCATTCCATTTGGTTATTTTGGTAGAAATCCATTTCTGGTTGAGAATCTAGGACAATTGTATTTTCATCAATTCCATATTTTCCGCAGCCATATTTCTGCTTGAGTAAAGGATAAGGGCTTTTTTTGATTTGAGCAAAGTCTTGTGCCAAACAAGGCTTATCATAATATGAGAATTCTATTGCAATCAATGGTTGCTCGTTAAGGTTTCGAGAGACTTGAAGAGTATTCTCAACGTTTATTTTGACCTGTGTTATTGGGCATTCCTGATTGGATTTGATACATAAATTGGGACCACACTTCCTAAAACCCTGCTCACACTGAGTCGAATAGGTAAATTCTGTTTGTCTTTGAATACAGATATTGTAATCTTCCTTCCATTTGCTTAGACTGAATGGGTGTATTCTTTGAATGTTGTAGAAACTACAATAAGTTGTTGGTCGTCCAGTTGATGAGCTACATCCATCGATTGAACCTCCCCATCTGCCGAGAGTTGCCGTCTCATAGTCTGAAGGACACTCTTCTGAAGAGAGGAAAATATTTTGAATTGGAGCAAGATGAAGATTTTTATTGATTTGATTGATAGCAGATCCAGACAAGAGAAACTCATCACCAGAATTGGATATGTATGTCCAGCAAAGAAGCAGAATTAGCAATGAAGATGGAACAAGGACTGTATAAATAACGTTGTTTGTTCCAAAAAAATTTGTTTGAGTCATTTCTTTTTTGAAGCAATACCGGAAAACGACTAGTGGGATTAGTCGAGTTTTTTTTTTATTTTTTGAAGTGAGGAAAATAAATGAGGAGGAGGAGGTTGAGATCTTTTGAAAAAATATAAAATGAGTTTTCGGAAAGAATTGTTTTCTTTAAAGAAATACTTTGTATTTCTCTTTTCATCTCCATTTCTATATCTCATAGAAAGAATTTATTTATTCGCAAGTTTAAGTTAAAAAAATTAGACTAATCCTCAGAATTTTATTGAGGTTTTCTTTTGTTACGAGCTAGGTGAAGTAAAAAATTAATGATGGACCTTTTCAATCAACAGGAAAACAAAAACGTTAAATCGACAACAACACTACCTGAAGGTTCGAAGCAATTCGAATTGAAGGCAAACTACATTGAGTAAACCCGATTTTTGAAGTGAAATAATCTGAATAGGAGGACTTTGAGGAGCGAAAAGAGCGAAACCAACCTCCCTCCAATTAATAAAGACAGTTTGAGCTTTAATCCTCAAAAGTATGCATTACAATAGAACCAGCCTTGAGTAATATGTGAATAGAGACATGAAGTTAGCTTATAGTTTAAGTGGAGATCTATATAAAAAACAATTAATTCAAGAAAGTTTGTTCCAACAAAAGCCAGAGCTTGTGAATTTTGTAACAAGGTATAAATTGATCCATTTGTGAAGAGATTCTCACAGAATAGGATTCAAAACGTCTCAATGGCTCCACTCAGTCAAAGGGGATTGATTATGAATAAAAAAGCTGAGATTGCAAATCATATTAAAAGAGCCAAAGGACAGAGAAGAGTCAGACCCCCAAAGACTCATTTTAAGATAATGAAGACAAATGATAATATTGAAAAACTCGAAAAAGTGTTGACGGATTTTATTGACAAAAACAAAACATTGAAAAGCAGCAATGACGAAATTATCATGAAGCCTCAAAATAGAATGCAAGCTGCAATCAACAGTCTTCGTGCAGTGAATAAAATTCTTCCAAAATCGTAATGAAAGAATGAGATATTGAGAACTAATTTTTTTTAGAAACATTGTTCAGCACACTTATGGTTATGATGAAACAAATCTCACAAAAAATCATTTAATTCTTGAAAAAGTTATGGTAAGGAGAATATTTTTAGGGAATTATTTTTGGACATTATTTCAAAATAGTTGGAGAGAATAACAAAATTGAAAATCAGAAGAAGCGAAGAAAAACTTGCTAAAACCAAAGAGCCTAATGCCACCGTCGAAAATACTACAAACTAAAATTTTGTATCCAGTTGAGGGTCGTGAGATTGTTTTATTCCAAAGAAATGTAGTATTATTCATATGACTATTTTTACTTTTTTGAGTTGCTTCATAAAAAAATATCCAGCAATTTTTTCATTTTTCTCATTTTAATAAATTTGTTCTCATAAACAATTGCCCTGATGACCCCATTTCATAGGGTTGAATTTTTTTGTGAAGGAAGTCAAAGGATTTTCTCATTAAAAAAGATTTTAGTCTAATTTTCAGAAAAACTAAAACGATTATTTTATGAAACCAATAGATTAGGATTAATCTCTTAAGGCTAAGACTAATCGAGCAAAGCACAAGTTATAATTAAATATATATCTGGGCACTTACTTCACAAATGTCTCACTTTGCTTACGACTACAACCCCGCTAAAACTGTCGACTACAGACAATCCAAAATCACCAATGACAGATTCTTTGCTTGGACTGCTGAAAACATGTACAGAACCTCTTACGCCACTTCTTACACTGATGTATAGTTTTTGAGAAGAGCATTTGATTAACTTTCATAGAAACCCCAAGAACCCAAGAACAACGTAATTCCTGGATATGCTGGATATGTTCCAGGCCTTAAGTCTAAGGCTGAATTCGGCAAGAGCTTTGCTCAAATTGCCAAGAACAGTTTTAATGACCCTGAACTGGGCCAAAACAAATTCAACCTGAGCTCTACCGGTTTTAATTTGGATAGAAAGTTGTTGGCCGATGAGACCATCACTGCCTGCACTCATAAATACGGCTCTCAAACTTCCCAAAAGACTCACCCTTCTTTGAACGTAAATTGTGCGCAATCCAATTCATATTAAAATATACATAGGCTCAAACCTGGAAATCTCACACTCACGATATTCACAGCAATCCCACTGACAAGACTCCCCCAACTTACAGACCTGCTCCCACTGAGTCTGTGAACCAAAAGGGCTCAACCAAGAGAAGTGGATATGAAACCAATAGTATAACCTTCGATGGAAGAGGATTCTTGCCCAATGAAGAATCTGCCGGTAATTTTTCGAAAGATCGATTTGATTTTAATCATCCTCTAGACCCAAGGAGACAAACTGAATACAGAGTTAGATTCAACGGAGATAAGCCCTATCATGTTAATCACACAACTTATGCCCCCAGAAAGCTTAGAGCTTTCTCAAATAGCCTCAATCTTTAGATTATGATGCATTTCGTGTATTGATTTTCTGGAAATGAGTCTCGCAATTAACAAAGTGTTATTTGTTTGTGTGTGTGTGTTTTTTTTTATTTGAGTTTTGTTTGATATGAAACTATATCTATAAAGTAATAATTCTTTTTTACCACTCTCAAAAAATAATACTGCTCTCTAACTTTATGAAACTTTATTGGTAAACAAATGCAATTGTAAGAGAGTTTCATCTACTGAAGAATCTTTGTCCAGAAGAGTGTTGAATAGATTGAAAAGAGAAATTTCAGTTTTATTTTTTTTCTCAAGGAGATTTTCTTCAAATTCATCAGCTTTATGTTTTGCAGTTTGGAGGACATTTTCAGGGATGCCAACGATTTTGGCGACATTCAAGCCAAAACTTTTGGAGCATTTTCCTTCTCTAAGTTTATAAAGGAAAATGACTTTTTCGTTCTTTGGATCAAGCTGATAAGCCATGTGGTAAAACTCTACATTTTTATTTGTTTCAAATTCATCAACAAGAATATGATAATGTGTCGAAAACAAGACTCTGCATTGAACTTGGTTTATCATATGGTTCAATACGGCATATGCGAGCGCAATACCATCGAAGGTGTTGGTGCCTCTGCCAAGCTCGTCCAGAATTGCCAAACTATTTTTGGTGGCATATTTTATGATATGGAGAGTTTCTTCCAACTCAATATAAAATGTGCTTTTCCCTTGAATTAATCGGTCCGAAGCTCCAATACGTGTAAATATCCTGTCAACTATCGACATCCTACAAAAGGATGCTGGGACGTAACATCCGATTTGAGCAAGTATAGCAGCAACACATGTTTGTCGAAGGATTGTTGACTTGCCGCCCATATTGGGTCCTGTTAAAAGCATAACATTATTCGTTTGCTCACTCGCCATGAATGTTCCAATTTTAATGTCATTGGGAATGAAGATCTTTGATCTATTGGCGAGACAGGGATGTCTCAAATCTTGGATGTTTATAAAACTCTGATCTTCTTGTATTGGGTAGAGTTGGGGTCTGCACATGATTTCGCTGTCTTGGAAGGAAACAATTGAAAGGCTGCACAAACAATCAAGTTGAGCTAGGCTACTTATGAAACGGTCCCAGATGCGATGATATGAATGGAAGTACCGAAACACGAAACAAACATAGACACCAAGAAGACCTTTGAGCTTGTATTCAGCTTCTTCTAATTCATAGGTCAAATCCCTGATGTTTTGCGTGATAAATCTCTCGTAGCCCTTACGTTTAGAAGTAAAGTCAAAGTCTTTTGGTTTTAAGGAGCCTCCAACATGCTCTACTGGGATTTCAATTTCGTAGCGATGTTTAATATGGACATAGCGTATTTCTCTATCTCCCTTAAACCTTGCTCTTATTTCCTCAAGGTATTCGGTAAGTTTATTGGCAATTTGTTCAATGGTGTTACGAACAGCATCATATTCTTGATCAACACCAGGTTTTGGAGTTGGAACTGTCTGATCAGCTCCTTCCCAAACAATAAAATCCTTAATCTCAGACAAAATTTTGGATATATCAGGAGATTCATTGTGGTCAAGGGTGAGTTCCATTAAGTTGGCTAAGAGAGGAGAAGAAAAGTTGGCACTTTTTTTTATATTCACTAATAATTCATTGGCCGCAGTGAAATCTTCAAGCAGGCTTTTGAATTCTTTCAGGTGATACACTGGAATATCTTGAAAGTAGGTAACGTCGTCTTTTTGAGCGCTGAGTCGATATATTCTACCACACATTCTTTCGAAATCGCGAAACCTTTTCAGTTCTTCTCTGAGTTTATCTCGAATGAAGACATTAGACTCAAGATCTTCAATAGCCTCAAGTCTTTGGTTGATGGCATCAACATTGATGAGAGGAGCAGAAATCCATTTTCTCAAGAGTCTTTTGCCATATTTTGTGACTGTTTTATCAATGTAGCTAAGTAAGGATCCCTCTTGTTTATTTCTTTCAAGGTATCCAACTTCCAACACTTCAAGATGTTGCAGCGCTTGAGAGTCTAGAACCATTCTGCTTTGTGCGAAAGCCCGAGGGTCATAAATGTCATACCTTGCAGTAGCAAGGACTTGATTGCCAATCAAAGCTTGATTCAAGTAGGTTCTGAGACCTGCAAAACTTGATAAAATGAAATTCTTTGAGTCTCCATCTTCCTGATCAAAGAGAAATCGAAGATCTTCGGGCCAGTCTTCTGGATGAGCGTAATACTTGACTAAAGACTCTTTTAAGTCCTCAGGACTCCAAGATTTTGTTCCTGAAACGGGAGAGAATACAGGGCAACTTGGAGAATATTTAAGGATATTTAAAAGTTTTGGATCAGAGTGCCGAGCTTCATGGACGACTTCCGCGGGCCGGATTTGGCTGATGAGGTTTTGAAATAGAGAGAAGGATTCGTCATCTTCAAGGCAGGCAAACGTGATTGTGTTATACCCCAATTCAAGAAAGCTTAAGCCAATTTTATTTTTGTGGCTTTTGAATGATAAAAGATATTTTGGCTCGTGTCCTGGATCATTTTGGTCAATGTAAGTGCCTTTCGACATATACCTTGAAGCTTTTCTGAGAACAAGTTTATCTTTGGAGCTTTCAGTTTCCCGATTTCTTCTTTTTTCTGCAGCCCTGCTATTTTCTAGTTGATCAGCAACACATACCCGATAGCCTCGATCAATAAGTTTCTGAGAGTATTTTGACAAACTTCGGGCCGGAAGTCCCGTGATCATCTTGGTTCCGAGCCAGTTTATATCTAGTTCTCTATGGCATATAACAGCATCCTCATAAAACATTCGAAAAAAATCTCCAATTCGAAACATCAAGATTTTGTCAAAATTTTTGCTTTTAATTTCCCAATATTGTCTCATGAGAGGAGTTAGTTTTTCCAGAATTCCTGGAGGAATAAAGAGTGTACTCGGGTCATATTCTGGGTGATCTGGTTCTCTACCTTCAGCATCTCTGACATTTTCTGGAAGTGCCCACTGTGGAGTTTTATCAGTAAAATCATTATAATCCATCACACCATGTTCATTTTTTTGAATATCAATATAAATATCATCCTCATCGTAACTATCTTGACATTGAGGTGAAGGTGGAGAATCTTCTTTTGTTTTGGTTGCCGAAGAAGACTTGGTTATAAGATTTTTAGTATCAAAGATATCTTTTGTAAAAGCTTTGCTCCTTCTGGTTTTCTGAGGACTTGACTCCTCTTTATTTTTCTTTGGTTTGGATTTTTCAACGGTATCATCTTTCTTAGTTTTAGGAGGAGGCTGTTTTGATTTAGCTGGCGGAGTTTTGGTTGAATTAGTTGACTGGATTTCATTGCTTTTCAACTCTCGAGTGGTTTGAGTCGTCAGCTTGGCTTTTTTGTTTCTATATTCGTCAAACATCGACAGATTCATTGTTCTATTATCATTCTTTGAGACGCTTTCATTGGATTCTGTTATTTGCGAGAATGCCTCAGAATGACTTCTTGCTAAAGAATTGTTCTTATTCACTTTTGTTAAAAAAAAAGATTCTATTTGTTTTTTTCTGAAGATATTTCTTGGTAGAAATATTGTTTAATTAAATTTTATATTAGGAGAAGAAAAGAATAATTTCATCAAATGAAAAGGAAAGTTGAAATGAGAACAGCTCATCTCTTATTCAAGATTCGTCATTCATCTTTGTTTTGAGAAGAGATTTTTTTGTTGAGTTTTGAGGAATGAATTCAAATATAATTTAGATTCTTCTATTTTTATAGATAAAAATTACATTTTTTCTTCTGAAAGTGATACATTTTATGGGGATGAATGATAATTTAGGGTTCTAGAGAGAGAGAGTATCATTTAATTCGGCGACGAGTTGAATGAGAAAATGATTTTGCTCCCTCGTTTCCAAGTTGAAAGTCGGGAAAACATGAGAAGTAAATCTTGCTTGACAGCTTTTGAGTTTCGTCACACCTTCATCACAGTGAATAGGTTTTGTGCTAATTCCATGGGAATTGGTTTTTTCAAATCTTAGAAAATGATTTAAGTAGATTATAAGATATTTATTTGGCTTTCAAACGAGCGAATGAATGAAGGGATAAATTAATCAAGAGATATTTGAAATTGAGAAAACAACTATTACGAGCGGAAATTTAAATGAGAAAGCGCAATTAATTTAAAACAAAGTTGTACAATCCGAGAGACTTATACTTAATTAAGAAAACAGAAATACTTGACCCAAGATGCTTATCCCTTTGCATGAAATCCGAATTATCTTTGACAAGATCGCGAAAAAATCATTGGATGGAGGAACAAGCGTTGTGATTCTTTGTTCTTATGAGGTTGACTCTCTTTGTGCTACACAGATTTTGACAGTAGACATGATATTTTGGTTGAAAATTAAAAATTCTAGGGTTTGCTGAAAAGTGAAGGTATAATTTATAAGGTGATTCCAATCTCAGGATATACCAACTTGACCAACCAGTTGAACAAGCTGAGAGAGAATAGAGAAGTATATTTTTGGTTTTGCTAATTTTAATCTCCTAAAAGCTGAAAAGTATCGTTTTAATTAATAATGGAGGCGGAATGGATCTGACCAAGTTTTGGTTTGCTCAAGAAGACACCAAGATTCGTGCTTATGTTTTTGATTATCATAGACCAATCAACCACTGCAATGTGAATTCTGAGAAAAAGATTATTATGATTGATGATGGACACTTTAATATTGAAGAGTGTCCCCTTGATGAGGATGTTGGCGTCCAACTGAACGAAGATGAACTTGAAGATTTTGAAGATGATAAAGATGATATCGAAGAAGAGGAAGAAAGAGAATATAATCAAGATGATGATGATATGGAGATCCAAATTGAGAAGGAGAGAGATGAGGATGTTGAAGGTGAAATAATTGACTTTGGAAAGAAGAGAAAGGAAAGAGCTAGACTTCGAAGAATGGCTGAAAAGAGGATAAAATTTGAGAAAATGCAAAGAACAAGAAGCTACTATAGAGGGGACTATTTTGGAAAATCTATTGCCGGAATAATGTATTTCATCGCTCAACAGCTCAATAAAGAAAGCTTGGACTATCTCTGGTTCGGAAAATTTTAATGATTTTTATTTATATAAAAGGTACTGGATTATTGGTATAACAGACCAATTGATTCACAATAGAATCAGTTTCAACCAATATGAAATTAACATCAGTGATTGCCGTAATGAAGTCCTGAGATTAAGTGCCTTCTATGATGATATTAAAAACGATGAAATTGAAGAAGAGGAGGAAGAATTGGAACAAGAAATTCAAATGAGATCTGAAGTTCCTCAACCCAAAAAATTAAAACTTGAAACTTTCAATAAAAAAATCGGCACTATCTTGATTGAAAGAGAGTAAGAAGCTTTATTTGGGGATAAATTTCATTTACCGATCTAGTTTGAGACTCTTTTTGCTGAGAAACTGGACACTTTATGATAGTATGTACTACTCCAATTATATCGCAGCTAAATTATCAATCTGGAAGGTAGCTTGGGAGTGGGGGGTTGAATGAATAATTGATAATTAGGAAAAAGGTAGAAAAGAACTCAACAGATTGATTACAAAAATTGGTGTGCCTTTGAATGAAGCTCAACAACAATATCGTTACATGAATGTAATTTTTTGCTGGTGAAATTTGTTTAAAAAGGATAATAGAATAATTTGAAGAAGAAGCTTAAAGATAAAATTCTTGATGTGATTGAGCAACCCGAATATAATCTTTCTGATATTTTGATCCATTCCTTCTTAAGAGTACAAAATTTTTTGAGTGATATTTTTCTAAATATCCCCAGCAAATTGACACAAAGACTCAAATATCCGCTTCAGATTTAACCTATGCTATTTCGTCAATTTTAGAAGCCCCCAGAGATTTAGAAAGCGCTGAAGAAATTTTAGAAGCTCTCATCAATAAAGTAATCCTTCTGTGAGTTGAATTTTTCATAACTTTTTTCATGTCTAGTCTCAAACAAGCAGAACAGAAGAATCAAAATCACAAAATGCCAGTCAAGATTTTATGATATTATCAGATGAAGTGGAATACAATAGAATAAAGAATTTCTGGTATGCATATGAAGCTTTAGCTGGAGATGTCCAAAAGCTCGAGAAAGGTATTGAGTTAGCAATTGAAATGCAAAAGAAAACAATGACTGAAGGTAAGAAAGATATCTGTGATTGTTTAGGCTTATTTTCATAGCCATCTTTTTATTGGAAAAGAGAGGAGTACAAGCATGTAGAGAGTTTAGATATTGTTTGGTAAAAAGTGAAAGCACACAAGAAAAATTCTTTAGCCATCCATTAACTCTTCAAAAATTAGCAATTTTGATGCTTACATTCTTGAAAGTAATCTTTGAATTCTATAATAAAAGTGGCGCTCAATGATAAACTAGGAACTTGTAAAGAAAGATGCAGAGAAACCATTTTTGGTGTATGTTCATCATAAGAAAATGAAGAAGTATTTGGTTGTGGGAATTTCTCCTTTTGGTGATCATTTTATCGCAAATACTGAAGATAGAAAGTAAATATTTCTTACTCTAAGTTGATTTAACTCCCCCGCCCCAGTGAATTTGGCAACAAGTTTTATCAAGCAGCAGAAAAGACAAATGCAAGAGTGAAATTAGATAATTTTGAAAGTTCAATTATTGAAATTCACGAAGATGACTTTGAGGCATTCTTTGGTGAACTCCAAGAATTGACTGAAGAGAGTTAAATGAGTTGTTGAGGTGGAGTAGTAGGTTTAGTTTTTATCTGAATATTACAAGCAAACTTACGTACTTACTTATGAATATAAATAAATATAAATAATTTTGTATTTTTGTATCAATTATAATCTCACAATACTGTTTTTACATACAAACCAATACTTCTTTTTCATTTATTTTAAGGGTAACGACTGAATCAAAAAGATATAGAGTGAAATATTTGGAAGAAATTAAGTTGTTAATTTATACGAAATAAAGAAAAACATTAGCGAGTATGGATGCAACGAATAAAATTTCTCCAGAATTCGAGCTCAAAGAAAGTGAGATTCAACAGGCCTACAGTTTTCAGAACGTCACAGTAGAAGAATTTGCAAAGTTGGAACCAACTGGAAAAAACAAGGAGTACTATACTGATATCAATAATGTAACAAGATTTTTGATTGCAAGAGATTTCAAGGTTCCAAAAGCTTTAGAAATGTGGAAGAAATGGTATGATTGGAGAATCACTTACCGTGCAGATGCCATTGAGGAGTCTGAAATAGCCACCGACCTGAAAAGCGGAAAGGCTTATTGGTTCGGGCACAATAAAGCAAAGCATCCTTGTTTGATCGTAAAAACTCGAAGACATTTTCCAGGACAAAGTACAATCGATCAAACCATTCGTTTTGGTGTCTACACAATCGAGAAAGGGATCCAAAAAATGAAAGATTTGGGTACATCAAAAATCTGTGTGATTTGGGATCGAGAAGGTTTTGATCAGAAGAAGAATTTTGACAAATCAATCATCACAATCATGAAGCAATTGTTGGGAATATTGCAAGATTTTTATGCAGAAAGACTAGATGTCGTGTATATTTTAAAGCCTAACTGGTTTTTCAAGATGATTTTTGGTATGGTGAAACCATTCTTGAGCGAAAAGACAAAAGGCAAGATCAAGCTGATAAATAAAAATGAGGAGCTTTTGAATTATTTCGATCCTGAAAACTTGTTGAAAGAATACAGCGGTACTGCCGATTACCTTTATTCCTGGCCTCCCGATAGCTGCCCCATTAGAGACGAGGTAACAGGAAATGAGAATGATGAAGTTGATGAAGAGTTTATCAAACAAACTGAAAAAGAGCTCGCTACTCAATAAAATTTGTTGGTTTATCCATTGATACATATAGATTTTTTTTGTTTGAATCATAAAGACACTCGAATTCCTAAAAAATCTCGAATTTTCTTTTCAATTTTTTCTCTCACTATAAGGCAAGAAATCTGATGTAAAAAATACGCAAAAATCAATTTGCAAATTCGATTTTACAAATCTAGTTAAAAATTTATTTCGAATGTCAGGGTCAGCAACTCCTCCAAAGAAGCAAAGTTTAAAAGCTCCTGATAAGGGATCTTTCCCACTTGATCATTTCCACGAATGTGATAAAGAAGCTGAAATGTACAACAACTGTGTCGTCAAACATCAATTGATGCCAAAAAGATGTAGACAATACCAGATTGATTATTTACAATGCAGAATGAAGAGGTAAAATAATTCCTAGAAGTTTAGTTTTAATTGAGAATAGTGGTTTGATGGAAAAGGAAGAAATTGAAAAGCTCGGATTTACAAAAGAAGTTTCCTGGGAAACTGAAGATGCTGAAAAGAAAGAGCTCTGGGGTCAGATTCAAAATTTAAAAGTTAGAGCTTTCAGAAACGCTCAAGCTCAAGCTGACTATGAGAAAAAGAAGGCTCAAGGAGCTGCACCTGTACAATTCTATGCATTGTTTCTCAAATAATTTTTTCTAGGAACCAAATAAACCTGAGTCAACTAATTAGTAGGATACGACTTGATATTTGAAGATTTCCTTGCTTAGGGAAAAAATATAAAATCCTTTTTATTTACAATATTGATTGTATTTGTTTGTAAAAATAAGTTTACACTTTACCATCAGCGAAAAAGATTCCCCCAAAATAAAGAATTCGAGTATAATAATGGTCAGAAATGAGTCATAGAGGCGAGTGTTTAAATTCTTCCTCTCTGGTGATTTGTTTTTGGAATGATAAATTTAAAAAGAGAAGGTGATTCTTTGAACTGACAATTTGGCTTGATTAATAAAAAAGAGAGTGCGTTAGAAGAATCTAAATTGTCATAGATTTGAAAATTTTAAGAAGAGGTAATTGTGGAGTTGAGATTTCCAAGGTTCTGAATTCACTTTAAGAATGACACAAAGAAAAAACTCTTAATGTTGGTTGGTCATTCTATTTGTTTTACTTTTCTTGTGAAGCACAAGAAAGGATGATCCTTGAATTGTTCTTTTCTGAACAATTTTTTTTTCAAAATAATGATAATTGAAAATAAAATAATTATAAGAGGAGTAAAATTAATTGGAATTCAACCTCTCAAAGGTTTTTTCATTCTTCATCAAATTTTGGAAGTTTAGAGGCTTTGGCGTGTAAGCACTGGGAGGAAACCAGACAAAATAAATCTACATGCTATCTTGAAAGATAGTACGTACATGAAGTTTTCTGCAAAATAATATTTCAATAATTTTCAAACAACAGTTTCGTAGAGTTTGAAATTCAATGATGATCACGCACGGTCATTTTGTCGTTTTGTAGTTTTGATTTTTGAATGATATAAAAGAGGAGAGAATTGAATTTTTTTTCATTTCTGGAGTTTTTTAATTAAGAAAACTGACCATAGTATACAGTAACAAACTCATAAATTAAATTTTTAGTTGAAAAAAATCTCTAACTAAACTACGTCTTAGTAATACTCTCTCAGACTAAATTCTATATACTTCAAAAACCTATGCAGTCTCTTCTTACTTTCAGCGATGCTTCAGAACTCCAAACCCTTCTTCAGCAGCCCTCTCCTAACTTGGAAGAAGTCCTAGACCAGGAAAATATTGCTCTTGAGGTGAAGGAATGCAACTCAGAGCTTGTTGCTTACTTAACTCAATCCGAAAATTTCAATACATTGGTATCTTATGTGAGCCAAATATCTTTGGACACTTCAAACAATGGCACACCATATACAGGCTCGAAGTGCACAAAGTTTCCCTTTGTTGCTTGTGAGATCCTCTCTTCAGGAAACCAGCAGATTATAAAACGTTTTTTGGGATCAGCTGCTGGTCAGGAAAACTCGCCAAACTCTGCGTCTACAAGTGAATCGAGTCAAGGACAAAGTGAGCAACCAAATGCTGAGATTAGTGAGCAACTTCCAATTTCCAATTTTCTCAAGTTTCTCAATACATCTGAACCATTGGACTTTACGCTTGCAGGCTATTTTTGCAAGGTATTAAAGAGCTTGTTCCAAGCCGAATCTAAGGCCGTTGCCGAACTCTTGTTCAGTGCTGACAATGATTACATGAAAAAGATGATTAATCATTTGTATTCAGATTCAGTCCAGGATCTTTTTGTGACTGTGTTAAAACTTGACGCTTCTTATTTTAGAAGCAGCAATGCTGACCACTACTTGAACGAGAGAATCAGTTTAGTTGAGCAGGTTATATCAGGCATCTTTGAAAAGTCGATTTTGAGCGATTACAATGATTTGGCTTCTGATCGCCTCGTGAATTATTGCTTAATTCTGTGTTCGATTCTGGGAGGTTTTTCATGCTTCCCAAGTGGAAAGAAGGTGATTGCTCCTCTGATGACTTCCGAGACTTTCTATAAAATTATCGAAGGACTTCTGAACCACTATTTGATCAAGCCTCTGATGCCTTTAGTCCAGCAACTTTGCACTCATTACAGGGATATTTACAGTTCAAAGGATAAATTACCCCTTCTTGACTTGATTCGATATACTGAGTGTGTTGTTAAGCCAAAGATTCCTGACACTGAACCTTTTATTTTGGCAGTTTTGAACTCAGTTGATAAGATTATTGCCTCAATAAAACTTGAGAAATACTCAACAAACCTGCAGCCAATTCAGAATCAAGAGCCTTCGCAAGTTTTCAACCCCAATCAAAGAAAGGTGAGCCTTTGTGAAGCAATGCATAACTTTTTGAAATTGCAAAATGGCAATATTGACGCTAAAATTATCGAAAATGATGGGCTGACTGTGCTTATTGATATGTTTGTGAAAAATCCTTGGAATAGTATTTTGCACGCTGCATTAACAAGATTGATCACATTTATCGTGGAACATGGTTCGCCAGTGATGAAGGAGACTTTGCTTGAGAAGAGCAAGATTTTGGAGTTTATTATAAAAGAAGCAAGTGAGCCAGAAGTTGTTGTTCATACAAAGACTGGCAATAAAACAAAGAAATGCTATATTGGCCATCTGAATATATTGTCAAATTTGATAGATGGAATTGACGATCCATATATCCAAGAATTGACTGCAAAGCATGAAGAATGGCAAAACCATAAAAATGAATTTTTGAAAAAGGAAAATGAGAAAAATAAAGGAGTTACCGATCGAAAGAATATGCCACCTGGATTCTATTCCAGTTTAGAGAATAAAGATGGAGAAGAAAATACAGGTCTCCCTAAATTTAAGCTTGGAAGCGATTACGCTTACAGTCCAAGACAGGGAGAAAGTCAAGAGAAAGAACAAGAGAATTGGGATGGAGATGAAGGCCCAGAAGCAACACCAAAATCTTCAAAAGCCTGTGCTAACGTCGGATGGGGCCACTTTTGATGAATTAATAAACATCAGATGTATTTAAAATGACTAGAAAAAAACCTGAAGAAATGAAGAACGACGAGATAGTATTGTTTTTGATCAGAAGATCAAAGTTTTTTTTGTGGCTCTTTCTTTGAGGAGAACTAATCATAAAAATATGATCTGCTTGAAAAATAAATAAAAAAGTTTTTAGAGTTAGGCCTTTGCATACAATTTTATTTTTGTCTGTTTTACACAATAGATAGAATGTACAAACCTTTTTTAATTCATCATCCAGTCTAGTGTTTTTTTTATTTGGGAGAGAATATATAATAGACAAAAAATCTTGATAAATTAAAATAAAATCTAAAAATACGTAGTTTCAAGAAGGAGAAGCTGATGGCGGAGCAATAATTTTTGGATTTGGTATATTTGACATGATAGTGAATTTCCCACATGGTTAATTATCCAGCTCCTAACCTGGATTTTTGTATCGAATAACTGGGACGAATATGACTCTCGTCTGAGAAGGTCTAAATTTTGCTTAATTAAAAGAACCCCAAGTTTCGAGTTTAAAATCCTCATAAAGGTCGAAATAATCCATAGTTTTCTTTTCTTGATTAAATGGGACTAAAATTTCATCCATCAAAGTAATTTCCCCTCTATGGTACGAGAGATATAAACAATGATGATGAGAAGAAAAGAATTTTTGAGACTTGGGAAAATTGTGTTTGAACTTGAAAAAAAGTTCGTGATTGATTCCCCTAGATTAACCTTGAGAGTTTTTCCCTCAGTTTAATTAGATTCATTTCTAGATTGGATGGGATGGATGACTAAATTTAATAACCATAAGCAAAAAAAGCTTATCAATAAAATTTTCTTAATTCCTGCAAATGAACGTTTGGGAGCTATCCGAATAAAATTTCCTTTGAATGAATGGGTTTCAGGAAAGATAAAAATTTCCCTCTTGAAAAGTTGGAAGATTAAGACTATCAAGAACATTAAATTTCAAATGGGGATTCGTTGTTGTTTAAAACTAAGTGATAACAGTTTGAAATTTGGTGGGAACTAAAGAGGTTTAGAGAAATTTTTGGTGAGGTAGTGAAATTCAAAACTTTTTCCCATTTTCAAAAATTTCATGATTTTTTTTTAAAGCAATATTATGAAAAATTAAAAAGCCTAGAAGTTTTGGATCTTATTTTTCCGCAAACTGGTGGAAAGTATTTTCAGACTTTCCGACTTTTTCTGAAAAATTTTTGGAACCTTTTTATTTTCCAAGAATTTTTTTATGTGCAATCAGCAACTCTGTTCTTATTTATCAGACAAAATTTTTTCAAATCTGTCTTTCTTTCAAAAAAAAATTGTCAAAGTTTCTTTGGAAGAAAAATTTGATCCCTGAAAAATTCTGGAGACTTTTTTCATGACTCAGCCCTAATTATTTAGAAAAATGTCATAACATTCCAGAAAAAACACAACGGAATGAAATCTGTTGGAACCTGTGAAAAAGAGTTATTCGAGGTATGAAATCGAAATGTTTGAAGATTTACCAGAATATCCTAAAAAATAATCATAAATTAAATTTACCCGATACTTTTTTTAAATCTGGAAAGAGAAATGTCCCTAATTGTTGAAGGTCTTTACCTGTCCAATCTGAAAACATCAAGAAATCACAAGTTTTTCAAGACTCAAAAGATTTCGGATGTGTTGATTGCTGCAAAGACTCTGAAAATGATTTTCAAAGAAGTAAACTATAAAAGACTCATCTTGGACGACAATCCAAAACAAAACATTGCAAAATACTTTGCAGAATCTATCAAATTTATTCAAGACTCTATCTCTCAAAAGAGAAATATTCTTGTTCATTGTCTTGGAGGCAAATCAAGATCAGTAACAATCGTGGTTGCTTACGTGATGCTCAAACAAAATCAAACTTTTGAGAAGGCTCTAGAATTTGTCAAAACACAGCATAGGCCTTCAAATCCAAATCCTGGTTTCCTTAATCAGCTGAGAATGTTTGAACAATGTGTTGTGGAATACTACCAATTATTACCTCAAGATTTCCAAGGAGATTTTGACTATGACCTTCTCGAAAAACTTCTACGTCAACATATAAAATTAGACAAAAAGAAAAAGTTTTTAAAGAAGGAAGACACTATTGTCAGTATGAAAATGGAAAAATCATCTGATGTTGGTCCTGAGACTGTGTTGAAATTGGAAGAAGGCAAGATCGAAATTATTGACAAAATTTCAGAGGATCATAAGGAGATTGGACAAGGTGTTGAAAAAATTCAGAGCGAATAAGATTATCAAGATTATTGTCAATACGTTGTTTGTTTTTCTTGTGAAAGATTTTTGAAGACAATTTTTTAAATCGTAAATAAAATTTTCATTTTTCATTCTGATTCTGAAAAAGAAGAACTCGAAAAAAGTTCTGAGAAAAATTTGAAAACATCGAAATTGTGATATCTTGAGAGAAGTACTGTCGAAGGAAGAGATTTTTTCTTGACAAAAAACTCCCCAAAAACCCAAATCTGATGAATCATTTTGAAGAAAATTTTTCCCTCTTTTTTCTTCAAAAAACTCAAAAATATAATACACTACTAATCAACTCACCAAAACAATGAATTAAATGAAATTCTATTTGATTATGTAAATTAATATATTTAGCTGAACTCTAATATAATAAATAAAATTCAAATAATCTCACCATCCTCGATGACTGTGTCATTCAAGCAGCTTTTCGCAGCTCTTGTCATCACTGGAGCTACTGTTTCATTGATCCAATCCACCATCAATCAAAGATCTTCTGAAGTTGATAAAACCCTTCCCTCTCCGTCTCCCTCAACACCTTCATCACCTTTATACCACGAGTTATATCGGCCAGGATATCATTTTTCACCACCGCAAAACTGGATGAATGATCCAAATGGACTCCTTTATGCAAATGGCAAATATCATTTGTATTTCCAATACAACCCTTACAGTATCAAGGATGAGCATATGAGTTGGGGTCATGCTGTGAGTACAGATCTCGTCCACTGGGAAAACCTTCCAGTGGCGATCTGGGAATACAATAATACAATGATTTTCTCAGGAAGCGCCATTGTTGACAAGAATAACACGAGTGGTTTTTGTACCCCAAGTGAATATGAGTGTATATTAGCATTTTATTGCGCTCAAACTACTGTGGAAGCCCAAGCAATAGCTTATAGCGTTGATAATGGTGCTAGTTATAAGCAATATGCAGGAAATCCTATTATTGACATTGGGTCTAATGCTTTTCGGGACCCAAAGGTGATCTGGTATGAAGCTGGAAAGAAATGGATTATGGCAACTGTCCTGGCAGATAAGTTCCAAATTAGATTTTATGAATCAACAAACTTGTTGAACTGGACAAGGCTGAGTGAGTTTGGCCCTGAAGGCACAACAGAAGCTTGTTGGGAAGATCCTGATTTATATTTGATGACAGTAGAGAATACAGGAGAGAAGAAATGGGTACTTTCACATTCTGTCGGGCAACATGTGCAGTATTTTGTGGGAGACTTTAATGGCACGCATTTCATTAACGCGAACCCAAAAGACATGGTTTTGGCGATCGATCAAGGAATAGACTTTTATGCAGGAGTTACATACAATAATGTCCCTGACGGAAGAATTTTGATGGTGGCCTGGGCTAGTAACTTGGGCTACATCGTCCCAACGACTCCTTGGAAGGGTCAAACCACTGTTGTCAGACAGCTTCGTTTGCATGAATATCCTGAAGGCATCAGAATTGCCCAAAATCCAGTTGAAGAGCTTGAGAATATCCGATATTTCCCTACTCATTATGATGATTTGCATCTCGTCGAAGGCGAAACTATTATCAATCTTCAAGGAGGCCAGCTTGATATTGACGTCACTTTCTTGATCCCCACCTCAAATGCTACTTCTGGATTTGGAATTAAGGTATTTGCTGGAAAGTACCAAGAAACAGTCATTGGTTACGATATGACTTCTGGAAGTTTGTATATCGATCGTCGAGATTCAGGTCTCAAGAACTTTAGCTGTTGCTTTGCTCGTCGAAGAGATGCTGTTATGGCTCCTGAAAATGGACGCATCCAGTTTCGAATTCTGGTTGATCAAAATATTGTTGAAGTGTTTGGTAATAATGGCAAGGTTGCCATGAGCGCTTTGATTTACCCTGACCCTTCACAAAATCAAGTCCTCGCTTATTCAGTCGGTGGAAATGTCACTATTGCAACCCTCGATACTTATTATATGTCTGGAATTTGGCCCACCTCTGCTGGTGTTGATGAGGGTAATTTACGAAAGAAACCAAGAGATTTTTTGAAATTACATCATATCTAAGAATTGATTTTGTTAAATATTTTTACTTGATTGAATTTGGGTTTATCTAACTAATAACTATATAAAACTACTACATTTAACTTTTATCGAGAGAATCGTTAAGGAATATGAATTCAAAGAAATAGAATTATTAAACTACATTCGGAGAATCATCATTTTCTTCTTGGATATTGAATAATTTATCGAGACTGACATCCTTATCTTTATTGAATTTTTGTTTCGAGAGCGAGAGACCATTGTGATGGACTTGGCTTGCATATTCTTCAAGAAAATCTAAATCATGCTCTTTTTTCATTTCTTGAGACTCTGACAATCGATCTTTCTTGACGAGTTCTTTGAGATGGCCGCTTTGTAAAGCATTGAAAGCTCCTTTCTTGATTGAACTTTTCATTAATGCAGCAGAATCAGCACCTTTTTCTTTGACCAATTGAATGAATTCTTGAAGTCCCTCTCTACAAGTGACGGGATTTTCAATATCATAATCAGTTGGGAAGAGAACTCTTGCTTCATCATATGTATAATGAAGCCTGGAGTCAAGTTTAACACGGAAAAATTCAGCGTTGAGACGTTCGAGAGGGAAGATTATATGCATCAAACTGAGCATTAAAGTCAGAACAATTAGAATGCTATAGACATTTGAAAAGACGGAACTTCCATCGAAAGTTTTGAGTGTCATAGCAAACAATAAATTTCCTATAGCAAACATGAAGCCGACCCATTCAAGCAATCTCAACATATAAGTGTTCAAGGCATGATCCAAAGAAATGGGCAAAGCATTACGCCTTAGAAGAGTCCATTTATCAACCCAGTAATTTATAATGAGACCAATAATTGAAATGACCAACCCCATTGGTAATGCTGGAGCAAAAAAGGCGCTGACAAGGACAGTTTTTACCAAAAACGAATTTTGATAAGAGAGATCGACTTCTGTTAATTCAAAGATTTCATGAGCCTTTTGTTGAGTCATTGTGCAAGTTTCACCCTCTCTGAGGGCCTTCCACCTTTGATATTTTTTGAGGTAATGGAATGGATTGAATATTGTGTATAATGGAGTCAGAATTGCATTCGAGAGAAACACAAAAAAGATATTTTCAAGCAACCCTCCTGGTCTATAGAAATTATACGGTTCAGGATTTTGTGATGGGGAGTTGCTAAAGAGGAGTGAAACTAATTTGGCAAATAAGGTTGTGAAAGCTGTGTTGATACACATTGAGATAGCGAGTCTCCTGGCAACTCCTGTGAAATATGCTGTGTAAGTGGAGTGTTTCTCTCTTTTTGAGAGATATAAAGTGGCATAAGCAATCAAGGTGTTGATTGTGACGACCAGGACAGAGGCGAGTCCAGAAAGGGCAGTAATTTGGAAGGATTTTTGACCAAGGTGTTTGACGGCTTCACTTTGACCCCAACTGATACCCACGATGATCAAGAAACAAATGATGATGAGCACAGCGCCCCAAACGTCACTGATACGTTTTTGTTTTCTATTCTCTTCATGGCCATGACCAAGGTTTTCCCAAATAATGTCAGTAGGTTCGGGAGCTTTGGTCATGGTGACATCAATTCCATTGAATTTTTCTTGATAGGTGCCAAATCTTCTTTTAAATGCGACGTACCATTTGGCAAGGATACCTCCTTGGCTCCTTTCTAGGAGAAATTTGACATCATCGGGTTTTTCAAAGGAGATAAAGACTGTGTTGGTAAACTTGAGATCGCCTCCTTTGAGGTTTCTGAGATGTGTATCGATATCATAAATGTCTTCTTGTAAGACATACTTGCTGATATGATCATGTTCTTGAATACTTTGAGTGACAAGCCTATCTTTTCTTTCATGAAGTTTGATATAATCACTGATATCAAAAGATCTATTGACTTTTTTGCATTTTATGTGATGAGTCGAGTCTCCAAGCCCTTCAATCCATGAGATAATATCTTCATCTTTGGTCTCTGGTGGAATGCCAACGACTCGAATGGTATAATCAGAAGGAGTGGTGGTCAGGTGTTCAGCTTCAGAAACAGTTTTTCTGAGTTTATAGCGGGTATATTGGAAGAAGCAAAAAATAGCAACGACACAAAGTAAGTTGAGGATCAATTGAGTATTCAGGAGAGAAATGTTATTTCTTTTGTTTGGAAGTGCATAATTGATGATGTAATCCTGGATGCAATATTCGAGTTTGTCTGGGTCATCTTCGGGAGCGCAGTTATTCTCATGAAAATTTGTATAAATATTAAACAAGCCGCTGAAAGCAAAAATGATCGCAAGTAGACCAATGCAATACTTGGTGAGCCTAAAATAAAGTGCATAGCCACTTCCCAAATGATAGAGATCCTCCAATTTTGACGTTATTGAAAGGGGTTCTCCATTTATCGGTAGACCACAGCACGGGCAGAGTTTTTTCGTAATTGATGCCGACAGAACATGAGGTTTTGGCCTATAAATTCTTTTCGCTAAACCATGACTTTGAGCCATCTCAAAATTTGGTGGAGATTGAAAAGGATCATAAGGAATAGTTGGTTCGGAGCTAGGGCTTTGTGGATCTAAAAGTGGCTCCCTTGTATTTTGTGAGACCTGTAAACTATACATGTGATTTGAGAATGAGATGTAAGTTTATTCTATTCTTTTGGAAATTTTTTTCGTTATGATGAAATAAAATTTTGTCCAAAGAAAGAATTTTTGGTACAAGAGAGAAATTAAAGATTCGAGGGTGGGTTTTTATCATACTGTAATTTTTGACAACAAATATTTATTTATGATTCTCTTTGTGTTTTTTGGAGGTTGCTGAAGGACGAACAACAGTTTCAAAAAATTTCTGGAATTTTTTTTTACATCACGAGAAACAGAAAATTTTGTTCTCAATTACAAAAAAAAAAAAAAAAAAAAAAACAAATATTAAAAAAAATAAAAATTTTTATTTTTAAAATTTTTATAAAAAAAAAT